>ENA-USZI01001601-USZI01001601.1-human-gut-metagenome-genome-assembly--contig:-NODE-1601-length-14645-cov-11.423256_pt1 | contig 14645 bp, 12 predicted proteins | sample MGYA00250042_ERZ773532 | MGnify/ENA primary metagenome ERZ773532 (study PRJEB29103, sample SAMN06112036) | human gut metagenome | biome: human gut; feature: ankylosing spondylitis patient; material... | reverse complement strand
CATTTCGCATTGCTTGCCGTGGTCGAGGGCTGCCGCCTAAACATAGTAGATGGGCCCATTTCGTGGCAGACGGATCACGCGGCAGCCTTCGCAAGGCAAAAATGATCCGCTTTCCTCCGTCCATGGGAGATCAAGAGCTGTCACGGATATGGTGCCATTTCAAAACTATGCCGGATTACGGAGCTAAAGTCGGGGCCCTCATCCATACCTTCATTTTTTGAAAAACGGCAGGCTATCTACCTGCGGTTTTGTTTTTGCGATTTTCTATATGGTCGGAGGTTCGCCATCCAGCCCCGTAATCCGGCATGGTTTTGTTAGCGGCGGCCCAGCCGCGCGTTCAAGCGCGGGGCCGGCGGGGCAATTTTGCCCCGCCGGCCCGTCTACGCGTTATTCCGGCTTAGTTTCTACCGTGGGAGTCTTGTCCGCCGCAACCGGAGTACGGGCGGTGTCCATAGTCAGGCAGTGCTTGGGGCAGCTCTCGATGCACTCGCCGCACACCACGCAGGCGTACGGATCAATCGACCACGTTCCGCCCTTGCGATCGACCGCAAGCGCACCCGCCGGGCAGCGGCGAGCACACATGCCGCAGCAAATGCACACGTCCATGTCGTTGACGATGTGCCCGCGCAAGCGCTCGGGCGCCGTCAGCCCCTCCTGCGGATAGCACACCGTGACCGGCTGCTTGACCATAGAGCCCAAGGCCGTCTTGGCAAATGTCAGCAAACTCATGCCGCGCCTACCTTTCCGTGCAGCTAATGCAGGGGTCGATGGTCAGGATGATCATGGGCACGTTGGCAAGGAGCACGCCCTGCAGCGCATGCGTCAGACCCGCCAGGTTCTGCGACGTCGGCGTGCGCACGCGGAAGCGGTCCAGGTTCTTGGTGCCGTTGCCGCGCACATAGTAGTACGCCTCGCCGCGCGGCTGCTCAATCACAACCTCGCCGCGCGCGCCGTCGGCCGGCGTAAGCTTGGTGCGCCCACCGATACCGTCGTGCGGAATCTTGCCCGCAAGCTCCTTAATGATGTCCATGGCCTGCGTGACCTCGGCACAACGCACTTGGCAGCGGGCATAGCAGTCGCCATCGGTAGCGACGATCGGCTCAAACGCGGCCAGATCTGCATAGGCGCCGTCGCCGAACATGCGCACGTCGTAGTCCACGCCCGAGGCGCGGCCGAACGGGCCGACCATCGACAGATCCAGCGCGTCCTTCTTGCTGATCGCGCCCACGCCATGCAGGCGCTCGCCGCAGCTGTCGTCGTCCAAAAACGTATGCACCAGGGCCTCGTAGTCGGGACGCATGGCATCGAGCGTCTGGACAATGCCCGCTAGCTCGGAGTCCTCAATGTCGTGCTTAAGGCCGCCGATCTCGTTAATCGAAAGGATCACGCGGCCACCGCAAGTGCTCTCGAAGATCTTGAGAATCTGCTCGCGCAGCGTCCACGAACGATAGAACAGCGCCTCGAAGCCAAAGGCATCGGCGAGCAGGCCCAGCCACAGCAGGTGCGAGTGAATGCGCGAAAGCTCGTGCAAAATGGTGCGGATATACTGCACGCGGCCGGGCACCTCGATGCCGAGCATGCGCTCGCAGGCGCTGGCATAGCCGCAGCTGTGGCCCACGGCGCAGATGCCGCAAATGCGCTCGGCGATGTAGCCAAACTGATGCATGTCGCGCTTTTCGGTGAGCTTCTCGAGCCCGCGGTGCACAAAGCCGATCTGCGGAATTGCCTCGATGACGCGGTCGTCCTCGATCACCAGGTCCAGATGAAGCGGCTCGGGCAGCACCGGGTGCTGCGGGCCAAACGGAATAACGGAGCGATGTGCCATGGACCTTACGCCTCCTTTTTCTGCTTGTCACGGGCGGCCTTGGCGGCAAGCGCCGCGCGGACCTTGGCCGCTTTCTCGGGATCCATGGCGGCGAGCTTTGCCTCCAGCTCGGCAGCCTTAAGTGCGGCCTTGGCAGCAGCTTCATCGTGCTGAGCATCGGAGCCGGTAGCCGCAGCGGACTGGGCGACGGCAGTGCCCGCAGCATCGCCGGCACCCGCAGCGCCCTCCCCCGCAGCAGCAGCGGCAGCGGCCTTCTCGGCTGCGGCCTTGCGCGCCTTGGCCTCGGCGGCGGCACGGACCTTCATGGCCTTCTCGCGCGCGGCCTTCACCTCGGGCGTGATGACGCTCATGGGTTCGGCAGTCGAAACCTGGTAGAAAAAACCCTTAAAGTCGATCTGCATGTCGGTGATGGCAAGACCAAACAGGTCGTGGGCCTCATTTTCAAACGGGAACACCGCGGGGTAATACGAGCTGATGGACGGAATCTCCTGGTACTGGTCGATGCCCTCGACCACCAGGTTCTCGATCGCATAGCTGCCGTCCTGCGCAATATGCTCCTGAGCAGCACGGACGTTGATAAACGTATAGACCAAGCGATACGAGCCGTCGTCGACGTTGCGCTCGGCATGCATTTGCACAAAGCGCGCGCCGACGCCCTTGAGCGCCTGGACATGCGGCAGGAGCTTGTCGATCCCGACGGTGATATAGATAGCCTTTTGCATTACTCGACCTCCTTTGCAGCGGCGGGCGTCTCAGCAGGTGCGTCGCCAGCGGCGGGCGCAGCAGGCTTCCCGGCAGGCGCGTCACCGGCACCGTCAGTCCCGGCCCCCGCAGCCACAAACCCGTCCTCGCCCAGCTCAACGCCACCATCCCAAGTAGCAGCGCCGCCCACGGTGAGCGGATCGCCGCCGGCGCGCATCACGGCCTCCTTCTGGTCCAAGATGCCGCACGCCTCCACAATGGCATCGATCACGGTCTCGGGGCGAATGGCGCACCCGGGCGCGTACACGTCCACGGGAATCGCGCGGCCCACGCCGCCGATCACGTTATAGGCATCGCGGAACACGCCGCCCGAACACGCGCAGATGCCGCACGCCACCACGCACTTGGGCTCGAGCATCTGGTTGTAGATCTGGCGCACGACGGGCAGGTTCTGGGCATTGACCGACCCCGTCACCAAAAAGATATCCGCATGCTTGGGGTTGCCGGTGTTGACCACGCCAAAGCGCTCCGCATCGAACAGCGGCGTGAGCGAGGCCAGCACCTCGATATCGCATCCGTTGCAGCTCGAGCCGTCGTAATGAATAACCCACGGCGAGCGCGACATTTTATGATCCATGGATGCCGCCTCCTAAATAAACACGTCGACGAGGATGGGCATAAGGTTGAGCAGGCCAAACACCAGCGCCACGCCCCAGCCGAGCTTAAAGCAGCTGCGCCAGGTGCTGCGCGCGAAGGTGTTGTCGATCAGCACCTCGACAAAGTACGTCGCGGCCATCACGACCAGGGCGACCACCCAGCTCACCGGGTTGTCCCAGACAAAGAACATGCCCACCCACATCAAAAACAGCACGGTCTCGCACCAGTGCATAAGGGTCATCTTGGCCAGCGTGCCGCCGCTCATCTCGGTGGCGACACCCTGGACAATCTCCTGATGCGCGTGATGCGAGTACGAAAGGTCAAACGGCGACTTGCGCAGCTTGATGGTAAGCACCGCGAGCAGCGCGAGGAAAATGGGCGCGCTGTACACGATGATGGGGGCCGACTGCCCCGTCACGGCGATGGAATCAAAGCTATCGGTGGCAAGATACAGGCCCACGCTCATCAACAGAACGGCGGGCTCGTAACTCATAACCTGCAGCAACTCACGATCGGCGCCAACCTGGGCAAACGGGCTTTGCGTCGAGGCGGACGCCAACACCACAAAAATCGCGGCGAGTGTCACCATAAAAGCGCACAGCAGCGTGTTGGAGCCCGACACAAAGATGCCGCCGCCCACCACGGTAAAGATGAGCGCGCACGCCATGTAGGTATCGTCCATGGTGTTTACGCTGGCGGGGGCCTTGCGCAGCAGCTTGGCAACGTCGTAGAAGGGCTGCAGCAAGCGCGGGCCCACGCGGCCCTGCATGCGAGCCGAAAGCTTACGGTCAAGACCGTCAATCAGGCCGCCCACAAGCGGCGCCAGCAAGGCAAACGCCACGGTGCCAATAAATATGCCCACGACGCCCGAGCCTTCGAAATACTTTCCGCGCAGCACCGAGGGCGCACTCATGGCAAGCCGCTCGGGCCCAATCCACGCGCAGCACAGCAGCGCAAACAAGATAATGCTGCAGCACACGACGCTACCCGCGGGGCCAATACGCTTCTCGCCAAGGGCGTCCACCGAGTACCAATTGCGCTTTTCGGCCTTCACCTCGCGTCCCATCGAGCCGCGGAAATGGCGGTAATTGTCGGTTCCCACACCCGAAAGATATACGTTTACGTGCGGTTTGTTGCTCACGCGGAATGAAGTCAGCAGCACCACGGCGATAAACGCCACGATAACCACCATCAGATACATGGCATCCTTGCCAATAACGTACGGCACGCGGCCAAACACCATGGCCAAGTAAGGCGACACCAGACCGCTCGAGATAACCGGGAACGCCACGCAGCACAGAATCAGCAGCGCGGCGATGGTATTGAGGGCCATCCATTCGGTCTTATGGACATTGACCTCAACGTTTTGAGCCGTGGGGTCGACGCCCGAAAGCTTGGCAAGCCACTTGCCCCAGAAGAAGAACGTCGCGGCCGAGCCAAAGGCAAGCACCATGATCATGAGCACGTTGCCGGTCTGGGCAAACGCCACCAGGGCGCCCCACTTGGACACGAGCATGCCAAACGGAGCCACGAACATGCCCATAATGCCCAGCATCATCAGGCGCGTCAGGTGCGGCATGCGGCTGAACATGCCGTCCATGTCCTCGATATTGCGGCTGCCGATATGATGCTCGGCCGTGCCCACGCACAGGAACAGCAGCGACTTTGCCACCGTATGGAACAGGATCAGGAAGATCGCGGCCCACACGGCCTCGGGCGCGCCGACGCCTAGGCAGGCGCTGATAAGGCCCAAGTTGGAAATGGTGGAGTACGCGAGCACGCGTTTGGCGTTGCTCTGCGAGATGGCCATGAGGGCAGCGAGCAAAAACGTGATGGCACCCACACTCGTGACCATAAAGCCAGTCACGGGATAGATGGCATAGAGCGGGCTGAGCTTGACCATCAGGAACACGCCGGCTTTGACCATGGTTGACGAGTGCAGCAGGGCGCTCGTGGGCGTGGGGGCAACCATGGCACCCAATAGCCAAGTGTGGAACGGCATCTGCGCGGCCTTGGTGAGTGCGGCGAGCGACAGCAGAACGACCGGCATCACCAGCAGCGCGGATTGCGCGGTTCCGGCGCCGGAAAGCTCGATCATGCCCGAGATGGTCAGCGGCATGCCGTTAACGTGCAGGTACATGAGCCCGGCCAAAAACGCGATGCCGCCCAGCATGTTGAGGATGATCTGGGTGAAAGCGTTTTTTATGGCCTCGGGCGTGCGCGTGTAGCCAATCATGAGGAACGAGCACACGGTGGTGATTTCCCAGCCACAGAACAGCCACTCAAGGTTGTCGCTTGTCACGATGACGAACATGGCCGAGAGGAACAGGAACATAAGCGCCAGGAACTGCGGGCGTCGGTCAGGCGCCGTCTGCCCGCGCAGCGCTGCCTCGTGCTCGTCGTGGGCCTGGAAGTCCTTCATGTAGCCCAGGGCGTACACGCAGATAAGGCTGCCGACAATGCCGACGGCAAGCACCATGATCACGCTCATGTAGTCAAGGTAGAGTGGCGTTGCCGTGACGGCTTCGGTCGCGGGCAGCGTCATAGCTGCAAAGGTGAGCGAGCCCACCAGCTGCACCACGCCGAGCACCGTGGTGAGCGTGCTCTTATATTTACGCGCGTTGTACAGGATGACGGCGCACAGGATCACGTCGATGACGGAGCTGATGATCGAGAGCACATGCGAGGTGCCGGGGGCAACCTCGAAGCTCTGCGGGCCCGTGCCAAAAAACATGACGGCGACTACAACCGTCACCGCCATAATAATGCCGGAGCCTACAAGCCCTACCGCATCGCGGGCGCGGTCACCGCGCGCGAGCAGCATGCCCAGCGCCGGTACCAGCGGAAACAGGGTAAGGAAATACAGTAGCGTCATACCATCACTCCCCCATGCAAAAACGCTGCAATTGTTTAACGTTATAGCTCAGTTGAGGAGTAGCGGCGGCGGGTTTTCGGTCAACTGGGGAGTTTTAGGCGTACGGGGTAACGAGTCTGTCCGCTTTGGAGCAGAGAGGCGACGCTCCCCCTATCGCGGCGGCGGGCGCACGGGCCACTGCGCGCGGTTTATTAACCACTTTGGAGGATGTTCCAGTAGGCTCACGACGGTCCAAAAAGTTGGCGCGGCAAGAAAAATGCGCCCCTGTGGGCGCACCATCCCGTTCGCTATTCCGCCTTTTTAACGCGCGGCTTGCGACCGCGCGGCTTATCAACCAGCGCGGACTCACCGCTCTCGCGATACTGGCGGCACCAAGCCTTGACCGAAGACTCGCTGGGAATCTTGTGCTTGATCATGGCCTCGCGAACCGTTAAGCCGTTTTCCAAGCGGTCCTTGACCACGGCGAGCTTAACTTCGTACGAATAGGTGTGATGATGCGAACCGGCGTTGAGAACGGCGTCGGCACCGCCTACGGCATACGCGCGGGCCCACTGACGAGCCGTGGCCTGGGGAATGCCAAGCTCCGCGGCGAGGGCGCGATGACCGACCCCCTCTTGGAGGATCTCGACGGCGCGCTGCCTAACCTCGGGCGCATGCGTGCGAGTCCTAGTTGCTTCCGACATACCTGCCACTTCTTAGCCTTAACCGTTAATCTGCTTTCTTACGTGCAAGTTAGATAGTAGCATTTTACTGTTTGCTCAAAGCAGTTAATTAAAATAGACGCGGCGTTATCTGGGCATTTGGCACCAATTTACGACATTTCTTTATCGATTATTTACGCTGGTAGCTGACTCGCAGCCAATCGTCATTCGCCTGTCAACAAAATTGACACCTCTTTATGTCCTTTGCTATAGCGGATATGATTATTAACCCCTCCCCCAATAATTTTGAGTAATCGGCAAGGCAGTAGACGTCCTTACTCCTCATGATTACCGCGCATTGCCATCCACCGGAGCAAAACAAAAAGGGCGGGGCCTGCTGCGCTTGCAGGCCCCGCACCGGTTGACACCCGACGGGACACAGCCGGGCGAGGCGGATCCGTGCTACCGCCCCGCCTGGCTGCGATGTTCAACTACAGCTCGTTGGCCGCGTGATACGCCGTGCGAATGGCGCTCGCAATGTCGGCGGTGCGCTCGCCCGAGCAGTCGCCCACGCAGGTCACGGGCACCGTTACGCCGTCCAGGTCAAACCCGTTGGCCTTGGAGCCCACGGCCATCACCACGTAATCGCAGGCGATCTTCACCGGCTCCTCGGCGCCGTCCTCGGTGGTGCGAACGGCCTCCACGCCCTCGTCGGTAATGGCGGTCAGGCGGGTCTTAACATGCTGCTCAACGTTGTGGGCGGCAAAGTCGTTCATAATCAGCGGCAGAATGGTCTCGGACTCGCCTGCGGCAATCTTGTCGAGCATCTCGACAATCGCCACCTCGCAGCCGTTCTGCAGCAGGTACTCGGCAGTCTCGGTGCCCACCAGGCCGCCGCCGATAACGGCGACGCAGCCCGCGAGCTCCGCCTTGCCGGCCAGCACGTCCCAGCTCGAGACGACCTTGTCCGAATCGGCGCCCGGAACGGGGATGACCACGTCGTGCGCGCCCACAGCCACAATCGCGGCGTCGGCGGCGTTGAGGTCCTCGGCCGTAGCGGCATGGTTGAGCTCAACCTTTACGCCCAGGCCGGGCAGAATCTTCTCGTAATACTCCACCGAGCGCATGATCTCGTCCTTGCGCGGAGGCGCGGCCGCCAGCACAATCTGGCCGCCCAGATGATCGCTCGCCTCATAGACGGTCACGTCGTAGCCGCGCTTGGCCGCCACGCGCGCGGCCTCCAGGCCGGCAATACCGCCGCCCACCACGGCGATCTTCTTGTCGCCCTCGCCCGGCTTAATGGCGATGGTCGCCTCGTCGCCGTTCTCGGCATTGAGCACGCACGAGATGTATTTGCGGTTTTGAATCGCGTCGACGCAGCCCTTGTTGCAGTTGAGGCACTCGCGGATGGGCTCACCCGTGGCGGCCTTCAGCGCAATGTCGGGGTCGCACATGAGCGAGCGGCCGTAGGCGATGATGTCGGCCGCGCCGTCTTCCAGAATCTTCTCACCGGCCTCGACCGAGACAACGCGGCCGACGGTTGCCACCGGCACGGAGACCAGGGCCTTGACGCGCTCGGCCACCGGCAGCGTCCAGTTGTAGGGCATGGCGCCCATGGGCGGAATGGTGTCTCCCATGTTGCCGGTGTGGTTGGCCTGCGCGACCTGGATCATGTCGATGCCCGCGCCCTCGAGCAGCTTGGCAAACTCGCAGGCCTCATCGGGCTGCAGGCCGCCCTTGCCGCGCGGCGTGCCGTCGGGGTTCTCCATGATCACGGGGAGCTTGTACTCCACCATCAGCTCCGGTGCGGCTTCCTTAATGGCGGCGACGACCTCCAGCGCGTAGCGAACGCGGTTCTCGAACGAGCCGCCGTACTCGTCGGTGCGCTGGTTGAGGATAGCCGAGCACAGCGAGCCCACCAGACGGTCGCCGTGGACCTCGATGGCGTCGATCCCGGCCTGCTGTGCGCGAGCGGCCGAGGCGGCGATGGCCTCCTTGATCTGGGTGAGCTGCTCCACGCTCGCCTCGTTCACAAAGTGCTGCATGTCGTGGTGCAGCTTGGCGTAGGCCTGCTTGCGAATCTCGTTGGACTCGGCCATCTTGGCGGCGAAGGTCTCCTCGTCGCCGGCGGCCTTGGCCTCCTGCGCGGCCTTGGCGGCGGCCATGGAGCCCATGACCATGCGGCCGACGCCGGGCACGTCGTACTCGGGATGGAACAGCTGCAGGGCGATCTTGGCGCCGTGCTTGTGGACGGCGTCGGCCAGCGCCTTAAACGTGGGGATCTGGGCATCGGTCGCCAGCTTGGGCGTGGGGCTCGCGGTCATAACGGGAGCGACGTCGCCGATGACGATGTAGCTCACGCCGCCACGGGCCAGACGCTCGTAAAAGGCCAGGCTGCGCTCGCCGATGGAACCGTCGCGCTCCTCGTAGCCGGTGGTGAGCGGCGGGAACATAATGCGGTTCTTGAGCTCAAGGGGGCCAACCGTAATGGGCTGGAGCAGCTTGGATGCAGGTGCGGTCATGGATATTCCTCTCTTGTAGGCGCGGCGGCGATGGTGCCGCGTAGTTGTCTAGAGGATATGGCATGGGAGCACAGTGGCGCAACGGAAATCGGCAGACAGCAGGTAGCGGCAGGTGGATGGGGCGGGGCGGCCCGTCGGTTTGTCTCAATCTGTAACAGTAAGGCCCTATTTTGCCGAGCAACTGTTACAGATTGAGACGAACCAATCTAGCCTGCCGAAACATCTCAATCTGTAACACCTAGCCGCCCAAATCGGGTCTAGATGTTACAGATCGAGATTTTGTTTGAGAGGCCGAGAATTGGACCGAAAACACGGTCCCGGAATAACAAAAAAGCTCGCCGGGTAGGCCGACGAGCTGCAAGTTCTTGGTCGCGGGGGCAGGATTTGAACCTACGACCTCCGGGTATTGTAGTGCTATAGTTTTATACGGTAATCACTTAATGCTTTCTGCTGGTAAACTTATATTTTTTATCACACTGTTGCTAATCTAATCCCTAAGTTTCCCTATGATAGTGGGGACAATAGTAGGGACACAGAACGGAGCAAATATGCCAAGAGAAAGGCTCCAACCCGGTCAAGACACCATCGACAGCGCACGCGTCAAGGAGGACCCGCGCGGCGGATACCGCATGAAATGGAGCATCAGACTCCCTGACGGCATCACACTCCGCCGGGACACCAGAGGCAACATGACAAAAGGCGAACTTCGCGCAAAAGCCCGTCGACAGGCCGAGGAGCTAAAAGCCGCATGCGGGCTGAAAAGCAACTGGAGCGGTTCCGACCTTTTCGGGGAGTACATAAAATCCGAGGCCTTAGCGAACATAGAGGAGAGCCCTCGCCTCCGCCCATCGACCAGAGAACGCTATGCTCTCTGCCTCTCCATCGCAACGGAAGCCCTTGGGAGCTACCCGATTGCGGACGCCCTACGCGCCGGGACCTTCGGTAAGGCCCTCTGTCTGATTGCTGAAAAGCACGGAACAGCAACGGCGCGACAGGTACGGAAGGTTGTCAATAAATGGGTCATACAACCCCTCATTATGTGCGGTGCCCTCAACTCGAACCCGATTGCAGGGATGACCTTCGACCTACCTGACAACAAGGCGAGCAACAAGCCGCAAGGAGGGCAGGGGCTTTCGGAGAGCGAGTGGGAAAAGGTGCTCGATTGGCTCTTGTCAGACAGCTGGAAGAGCGCTCTGCCAAAAGATGGCTCCGTACGCGGAAAATATTCCCGTCAGCAGCTTGTGAATGTGCGGAGGGCAATCGTGGAGTTAACAGCGCTGCAAGCCGTCACGGGACTGCGAATCGGTGAGGCGCGAACCCTCACTTGGGACAAGGTAAGCAAGAGCTGCGACTCAGTTGAAGTTACCAACGAGGCCAGCAAGACCCACCGAGGCCGAATTGTCCCCGTTCTCGACTCGCGCGTCATCTCGTTGCTCGAAAATCGCCGGGCGGAAAGTAACGGAGTCGGGTTGGTTTTCCCCGCTCCCGCAACCGATAATCCGTGGCGCGAATGGGACAAGTCCAACTGCTCGAAGGCCATTCGCGCCCTTTATTGCCAGATAGCTAGCGACTGCGACATAGAACTTTTGCAGACAGCCCGTTCCCATGTGTGGCGAGCAACCCTCCACACCATTTCCCGTGACAGAGGCATCCCGATTGAGATAAGAGCAGCGCTCTTTGGTCACGACCCGGAAACGGCTCGGCGTTACTACACCGATACACGAGACGTCAGCGGAGTAATTGACCTATTCTCGTAGCAGCCGAACATGCGATTATCCCTGAAACTTCACCCATCGAGCCCCAAAGACACGATTTCTGGCTGGCACCGTTATCGACCATCGAGTTAGCACAATGACGCGCCCGACAGGAAGAGCAGGGTCAACAACCGATAGTGTCACTTCAACTTGATGGCTCAGCGCTCCGCAAACAGATTTGAGTCGAAAAAGCTCTTCAATGAAACGCCGAGACCCCTCGCTATGCGATCGATATTCTCGATAGACACGTTTCGCTTGCCTGTCTCGACTTCGGCAAAATAGGTACGAGACATCTCGATGGAGTATGCGAAGGCCTCTTGACTCATGCCGAGCTCGCCCCTCAGCTCCTTAATACGAAGCCCCACGCGCATCCTTGGGTCAAGCTCAGTAATCGGCACGTCCTATCCGCCGGTGTCAATGATGCAGGCCAACCCTATATACGTCACACCTATATAAGCGACAATTTGAAATACAATGCAAATAATGGGGTATTGCAATCAGAAAGGAACCATGGTGGATACGGAGATTCCGAAGACGACGGACGATATGGCCTCCAGGAATGCAGAGGAAAAGGAGGAGGAGAAGGCTAAGAAGCCGCTCGTGCTCTTCGGGCGCGAGTTCTCCCGTAAGCAGGTCTGCGCGGCTGGTGCGGGAATCCTCTGTGCGGCGCTTCTCATCGGCGGCGGGGCTTACGCCATCTCACATGCCAGTTGGACGGGAGATTCCAATGCCCCTGCGGTGTCCCAGTCAAAGGACGATGAGAAGCAGGACATGGTACTTACCCTTGAGGTAAAGGCTGACGGCTGGGATGCGGACACATCCACGCCCGTCATCGCGCATATCGAGGGAGCGGACGGCGAGGTGGACTTCTACACCGCTATCGACGCGAATAAACAGGTGACTGTGAAGGTTGGCAAGTCCGGCACCTATACCGTCACATTCATTTCACCGGTGAACGCCGACGGTTCCATCTACAAGGTGCCATCGAAGAGGATTACCGCCGGGAAGGCCGACAAGAAGACGGCCAGCACGGGTGTGACTTTCAACAAGGTGGATGCGGATAAGGTGACGAAAGATGACCTGACCGCCATTGCCAAGGACGTTGCGGAAGCCGTGAAGAAGGGCGATTCCACCCTGACCGGAGACAAGGGCGCTGAGGTCGTGAAGAAGTTCGAGGACAACATCAAGAAGAACCCGAACGCCGATGCCGATGCCGTCGAGAAGGAGAGCGAAAAGGCGCAGGAGACGGCCAAGGAAGAGAAGTCCGACGCGAAGACCCCGGAAACTTCCGACAGCAAGAAGAGCGATTCAGGCTCATCCAACGACTCCAAGAAGGATAATGGGAAGACCACAGGCAGCTCCGATAATTCTGGAAACAAGAGCAATTCATCTTCCAAGAAAGACGAGGGAAAATCCGATAGCAAGCCGAGTGGCGGCAACAGCAGCAACTCCGGCTCAAACACCAATTCAGGCAGCTCATCGAAAAAGGATGACACCCCGGCGCATCAGCACAACTGGGTAGCCCAGACAAAGACCGTCCATCACGACGCTCAGTACAAGACCGTCCACCATGACGCGGTGACGCATCAGGTATGGCATGACCCGGTAACGGAGGAACACTATATCTGCAACCAGTGCGGTGCGGATATTACGTCAGACCCATGGGGACATATTAACAACTCTCTTATGAATGGTGGTAATTGCGGAAGCTATCACTCTACCTATGTGACTGTAAAGCAAGGGTATTATGAAACTGTGACCGACAAAGCAGCATGGGACGAGCAAGTGCTGGTGAGCAAGGCATGGGACGAGACCGTGACCACCGGGTACAAGTGCTCTTCCTGCGGTGCCACGAAGTAACTTGAAAGAACAAAACAATCGTCTGTCTCAGACAAGGAAAGCCCCGACCAAATGGACGGGGCTTTTTCTAATCGCAAACAGGATAAAGGCACTCAAACGAAATAGGTAGCCGGGCCAATGCGACACTCAGTGACCATGAGGCGGCGTCTCCCGTGCTCGCGCGGATCCAAGCCCACTCGTTCACGGACTGCGGAATTGACGCGACCGCCAAAACCGAAGACCAGACTTGGATAAGGGTCGATGGCATATCGTGTCATCGACTCTTTCCTTGCCAACGTCACTCATTCTCGATACTGTCGAAACCCTCGATTTGCAGATGGACGCCGTTTCGGTCGGCCTCCATACGGAGCGCTGCGAGCGCTTCCATGATTTCAGAGAACGCCGAGACCTCTTTCTCCAAAACCGCCTTGACTTCATCTTGGTTGAATACCCTCGCGCCTTTGGAGTTCAGGAATCTCATGAACTGGTTCAGGTTCGTTCCCTGCTTCGCAAGCTCGTGCGCCGCCTTTCTCAAAGGCTCGGTGTCGATGACCTTGATTGTCGCATCGTCAGAATTGATGAGCAGCGTCCGAGCGTAATCAGAAACCGTCATACTGTATTTTGCGGCTTTTCGCTTGAGCGTTCTCTTCTCGCGTTCAGACAATCTGATAAGAACTGCGGTTTCTCTTTTTGCCGCCTTCATCACTCCCCTTCTGTATTTTCTCAAAATCTCATAGCCGTATCGGTGCCGCCAACGTTTGACTATGACACGAAAGCGACGGTTCGCTTTGCTGAGTAACGGGAACCGGCAATCCTAAATTGTCGATTCACTAAGCGTAAGCGTCCTCCCGTCAAGGCTCCAAAAGCCGCTCGGGAGCAAGATGGAAGTGTATGGAAAAGTCCCGTTTACGTGACTTTGTATATACGCTTCCCAAATCTTGCAACTCGGAGAGCGGCTCTAGCCGGTGAGCACTGCTGTTAAGCAGCGCGAGAGCCTTCCCGGGTTGAAAATAGGAGTGCCGCCGCCCCTATTTTCAACCCGGGAAGGCGGGCCTCCCGAGACTTGCGGGGCAATCAAGCGAGCGGCGTGGACGGCGGGCCGGCATCGCCGGCAACGATGCTGGGCATCATCTGACGGCAAAACACCTCGGTCCTCGAAATCGGTCATCACGAGCATAGGGACATCGCAGACGCACTCCCGAATCAAACGAAGCCCGCACGGAAACCTCGATTCCCTCGACACCCAGAACCACCCCCTAGAGTGACCTTGATACCTTCCCCTAAACATAGGACCGCAAATCCGGATACAATTCGATTGCCAGGCGCTCGGCCTCATCCCGGCTCATTCCCCTACTTCCCGAGATGGGGCCAGCGTGCTCAGCAGGTGACTGCACGAACCACTCGCCCTCCTTCTTGTCAGAACTTGTGATGAGACCAATCCTGAGGCCCTTGCGTCCATTCGTGCCATTTCCGGAATCTACGGCTTGCGCCTTTTCGGGGTAATGCCCCTCCCGCTCGTTCCAGGCGCGAAGCTTAGACCGCCAGTCGCGAATAGGACTGCCGTTCTTGTCGCGCCACCCGCTGGAGTTGTAGTAGTCGAAATACCTTTCGGGAGAGACAATCAGACCACATTGCTCGCAGTAGGCCCTCACTTCATCGAGAGTCGGAGCGCGGGCTCTTCCGCTTTCCTCGAAACCAAACCCTGCCCCAGCCCTAGTTCTAGAGCTTAATGTAGCTCTTTCTTTATCTATATGTTCGCAGTCGCCGTCCTTACCCGACGGATGGCTCCGTTCTTGTGCTTGATACTATAGATAGTCTTTATCGACTCCA
>ENA-USZI01001597-USZI01001597.1-human-gut-metagenome-genome-assembly--contig:-NODE-1597-length-14718-cov-6.527491_pt1 | contig 14718 bp, 7 predicted proteins | sample MGYA00250042_ERZ773532 | MGnify/ENA primary metagenome ERZ773532 (study PRJEB29103, sample SAMN06112036) | human gut metagenome | biome: human gut; feature: ankylosing spondylitis patient; material... | reverse complement strand
TTACATTTATAATAAATCAAATTTACAGACAAAAAAAAAAACTATAACAAGAAAAAAAAAAAAATAGGACCAAAGTCCTTCCAGACTCTCCAAATCTTTCTATACTGCAAGCCCACTCAATGATTTCTACAAAGCGTAATGGCCGTGAGTCTCATCCGGCCTCAGATAATGGATACAGAAAATAAAAATTCCGGCGGCATCCGTCCCTGGCTGCCGCTTCTATCGCTTGCGTGCGCGGTATTCGCTTTTAATTCCTCTGAACTGATGCCGATCGGTCTTCTGATCGACATCGCGAAGGACTTTGAGATCCCGGTCGCGAAGGCGGGGCTTCTCATCACGTTCTATGCCTGGGTGGTGGCGCTGATGTCGCTGCCTCTCATGGTGCTCTGCTCCCGGATGGCTTATCGGAAACTGCTTCTAGGCGTACTGCTCCTCTTCGCGGTGAGCCACGTGGGAAGCGCGCTTTCGACCCAATACTGGATGCTGATAGCAAGCCGAATCGGTGTTGCCTGCGCGCATTCGGTCTTCTGGGCGATCGCGCCTCCGATGGCGGTGAAGATTGTGCCGGAAGGAAAGCGCGCTCTCGCGCTCTCTGTCGTCGCCGCGAGCACCTCAACCGCCCTCATCTGCGGCCTGCCGCTAGGCCGCGCGGTGGGACTCCTGCTTGGCTGGCGGTGGACCTTCGGGATCGTCGCGGTTCTCGCTTTCCTCATTTTCGCGTTCCAGCTGAGAGTCATGCCGAACGTCCCGAACACGAGCTACATCGCGCCGCAGAAGATTCCGGGCGTCCTGAAGCAGCCCGTGCTGATCGCGACTTTCGCGGTCACCGCGCTCACCGTCACGGCGCAGTTCTGCGGCTACAGCTACGTGGAGCCGTTCCTCAAGATCAAGGCCGGGATGCCGGACTCGATGGTGACCTGGGTGCTCGTGCTTTATGGCGTCGCCGGCATTCTCTCGAGCATCCTTTATACGAAGCTCTACGATAAGCACCATAAGCCGTTCCTCTACTTCGCGGTCTGCGGCATCGGCGCGGCGCTCTTTATGCTTTACCCCGCCTCCTGGTTCATTCCGGCGACGATCGCGGTCTGCGCTTTCTGGGGTATCGCGATTATGACCTTCAACCTCGTGCTGCAGTCGCTCGTGATTGAAGTGGCGCCGCCCGCGGCGGTCACGATCGCTATGGCGACCTATTCCGGGATCTATAACCTCGGGATTGGGTCGGGAGCCTTTATCGGCGGCCTTGTGGAGCGCTCAATCGGCGTGCAGTTCACGACGCTCGCCGGGTTCCTCGTGTCGCTTGTCGCGGCAGCGGTGTTCTTTAAGAAGCTCCTTCCGAATGTCATGGGGCTGCTGAAGAAAGAAGCCTGATCGGAATCCCCGGATTCCCCAAAACAAACGCCTGAGGTCTCCAAAGATCTCAGGCGTTTTCGTTTGGATGGATGGAGGAACAGCGTCCTCCAGATCCAGATCTTTTTAGGCGAGGCTCTCCAGCATCGACGCGGCGTCATCAGACCCCAGGTCCGCGGCCTTCTTCACGAGCGCCTTCCCCTTCTCGCGGTCCAGAGCGATCACGGTGCCTGAGAGGTAAGCGAGCCCGAGGTTCAGCGTCCCGTAGGGATCGTTCGCCTCAGCGGCCTTTTCAAGGAACGGGATGCCGTCCTTCTTCATCTCGTCCCCAAGCTTCCCGTTCACAAGCAGGCTCCCGAAGAATCCCATCGCTTCCGGGAATCCGCCCTTAGCGCCTTCCGATATCCAGAAGACACCGAGTTCCGGGTCCGGCGGCACGCCGATCCCATTCAGGTAGCAGAACCCGAGGAGATATTCGCCTTCGGGGTACTTCGCCTGAGCGGCCGCGAAGTACCAGCGGAAGGCGCGCGCCGGATCCTGCTTCACCTGCCAGCCGGTTTCGTACGCCCGTCCGAGCACCACGGCGCATTCAGGGATCCCCTGAAGGGCCGGGGTAAAGAGGGAGGCGAGCTGACGGCGGGTCGCCTCAGGGAGGTCCGCCGGAATGCCGGCATCCGCCGCCTCAGTCTGCGACTGCACGGGCCCCATTTCTTTCAGGAGATCCACGAAAAGCCGGTTCGCCCGGACACCCTCGGATTCTTTAAGCGTCTTCCGGAGCCCGGCAAGAATCGCGCCGGCACGGACGTCGCCCGCGGCTTCAGAAAAGATCGACCAGGCGGCCGCCTTCACGGCGTCCTTCGGGATACCGATCCCGTAAGCGAGCGCCCGGGCGTACCAGTAGCGGGAGTCGAGGTCACCGGCCCGTGCCGCCTTCTGGAAGAGATCTGTCGCCCGCTCAAAATCCTGCGGCACACCATCCCCCGTCGAAAGCGCGATCGCGAGGTTTCGGATTGAGGCCGGGTCACCGGCTTCCTCTGCCCGCTTAAGCCACATCACGGATTCGGGCTCGTTCTTCTCGACCCCGTTCCCTTCCTTCAGCATCCGGGCGTAAAGCGCCATCCCTTTCGGGTAACCGGCTTCGGCTGAGCGCTTGATGAACCCCACGCCCTTCTCTCCGTTCTTCGGAATCCCGATTCCCTGAAGGAACGCGATACCGACCTGGAAAAGCGCCTTCGGGTGACCCGCGTCCGCCGCGGTCTTGAGGAACGTCCATCCTTCCGGGTCCGGGGTTCCGGTCGCGAACCCGGAGATCAGGTTCCAGCCGTACTCCGTCGCGGCGTCCTTATCTCCCGACTCCGCTTTCGCTTTGAGGTCGGAAAGTTCAGATTCAAACGACCGGTTCTCCGCGTCACTCAGGAGCTTCGAGCGGATCGCTTCCGCCGCCGCGTGAATCCGGCGCTTCAGCTCATTCATTTCGTGCTCCTGCGCCTTGCGGTCCAAAACCGCCTTTTCGTTCTCTTCTGCCATCACCGTCCTCCTTCTAAGCCGGGGAAAATCGAGCGGCCGCGGATATGTATTGTTACAGCCGTCAGCGGCTATTTTACGTAGAAATGCCTAGAAGAAACGGGCGGACACAAGTGAGGTGAACTGTTGCTCTTTTCTCACAGCAGTTTGCGTCCCGATCATTAGAGTATTTCTCAACAGAACTTCTGAATCCTTCAGAAGAAGTGATGGAGATAAACATCATGAAACGCCGTGCTCTTCTTGCTATTCTCGCCGCGGCCCCGATCGCGGCCTTCGCGAAGGACCATCGCCCGGGCGACGTCCCTCCGTCTCCTCCCGCAGGCGGCAATCCCCCGCCGCCCCCGCGCCCGAGGAAGCATCATCGTCCGGAGCCGCCGCCCCCGAAGGGACCGAACGGCCCTCAGGGCCCGCAGGGTCCGGGCCCGAAGCGTCCCTGATAGCCTCCCGTAACTTCTGAATGGAAAAAACAGACGGCGGAACTGCCTTTAAAGCGGTTCCGCCGTCTGCGTTTGTCTGGGGGATCTGTAGGACTGTTCTTTACGCCCGGATCAATGTCCCTTCTGAGCGACGATGAGGCCTACAAAGATCGTCACGATGCCGGCGATCGCGAGCGGCGGGAGCGTCTCGTGAAGGAACACCACGGAGAGAAGCACCGTGATCAGCGGCTGTGCGTAGAGGAAGAGAGAGGTCTTCGCGATGCCAAGCGACTCCACAGCGCCCGTCCACGTCGCGTAGCAGAGCGCGGAAGCGAACACGCCAAGGAACGCGAGTCCCATGAAGACTCCCGGATCCGTGAGAGTCGAGAGTGAGATCTTCGACCCGAACCCGATATCAAAGGGCAGCATGATGAGAACGCCGAAGAAGAATGTCCAGGCGGTCATCGGAATGATCTTGTAGCCGCGTTCCGAGAGCTTCCGGCTCACCACGCAGTAGAGCGGCCAGGCGAAACACGCGAGAAAGGCGAGCAGGTCGCCGAGCGGACTCACGGCCCCCAGCTTATCGGTCGCGAGCGTAAGGCACGCCGACCCCGCGACCGCAATCGCGGAACCGATAAAGAACTGGCGCTTCAGCGGCACGTCCCGGAAGAAGAACCACATCACGAGCACATTCGTGATCGGGATCAGGGACACAATAACCCCGACGTTTGCCGCCTGCGTAAAGTAAAGCGCGCAGTTTTCAAGCGTGAAGTAAGCGGCGACACCAGTCGCGCCGGACGCGATGAAGAGCTTCAGGTCGGATCGCTCCTGAATCATCAGCGACTGCCCGGTCGCCTTCGCGACCGCCGCGAGAATCAGAAAGCCGATCGTAAAACGGGTGACCAGAACGTCAATCGCCGTGAGTTCCGACATCACGCCTTTTGTGACGACATAGGTCGCGCCCCAGACCGTGATTGTCGTTAGCGCCATCAGGACGCCGCGTAAAGTCTTTGATTGCATGTCAGTTATTAATTTTCGTTAAGCCAGCCATTATCGCAGATATTGCCCAGGCGCTTCAGATGGCATCCCCTCTCCCGCCTCACCCGCTGTCCCGTCCCCCCATTCAGAGGACTACACTTCAGCGTCTTTCTGTTTTTCACTTGTTTTATTTGCCATGCCGTCCACACCTGCCGTCCGCCGTCCGATTGATCTGCGCGCGTTTCTGATCTGTGTCGCGCTGAGTTTCACCTGGGGCCTGCAGCAGGTCGCAATCAAGGCGGCTGCCCCGAATATCAGCCCGATGCTGCAGGTGGGGATCCGCTCTGGCGTTTCCGCCCTCCTTCTTCTCCTCACAAATCACTTCTGGCTTCACGAAAAGTGGGGGCATGAGGTGAAGCTCCGAGACGCGATTCTGGTGGGTCTCGGTTTTGTCGGTGAATTTTTCTTTGTGTCAGAAGGCCTCCGCTTTACATCCGCCGCCCACATGTCGGTGCTTCTCTACACGTCTCCTTTCTTCGCCGCGATCGGACTCTCAATCAAGCTTCCCGAAGAACGTCTCTCGGTGATTCAGTGGGCAGGGCTCTTAACCGCTTTCCTCGGGATCGCGGTGGCGTTCCTCGTCCCCGCGGTTCTCTCGAAAGAAACACTTGAAGGAAGCGGCTGGATTCTCGGAGACATCCTTGGGCTTGGCTCCGGACTCTCCTGGGGGTTCACGACGATCATGCTCCGGACAACCTCGATGAATAACGCGCCGCCCTCCCTCATGCTTTTCGCGCAGCTCTTCATGGCGTTTGTGATCCTTACGCCGCTCGCGTTTATCACGGGACAGACGACGTTCCACAATTCGCTCGTCGGGTGGTCTAGTCTCCTCTTCCAGGCGGTGATCGTCTCTTACGCGAGTTACCTCGTCTGGAACTTCCTCTTGAAGCAATACCTCGCGGCGCGCCTCGGGGTGCTCGTCTTCATGACCCCGATCTTCGGCGTCATTCTCTCGGTGCTCCTCCTTGGAGAATCGGTCGGCATGCCGTTTGTCTTCGGGTCGCTTCTCGTGCTTGCCGGCCTCCTTCTCATGCAGGCGAAGACAATTCTGCTGGTTAAGAAGCACAGTTCTTAAGAAACTCATCCCCCTGATTCACCAAAAGCTGCCGGAATCTCCGGCAGCTTTTATTTTTTCCGGGAAACAAAAATCTCTGCTTTTTCTCAATCTGGTTCCTGTGTTCAGTTGATCCTGTTCGCTGTATGCCGGACAATAAGGAATCTGCGCCTTCACTGATGGCTATTAGTGCCTATTGCGGCTGAATTCTGCCCCTATCCGGTGTGAATCAATAACCGTAACTCTGCCCTCAGGGAAGCCTGGAGCGGCCGCGACCAAAACCACAGCGTGTTTTGTATTCCTGCCGCCCCTAAACCAAACACTTTTCACGAGGCAGACGTTTTTTTCTGTCTGCGGAGCCGCACCATGGATATTTTCGAGTTCAGAGACCGCTTGATTGAAAGCTACAAATCCTTCAGTCGGAGTTTTACGAAGATTGAATCCGAGGATATCCGGGAGAAAGTGAATGAGGAGCTAAAGGCCTACTGGCCTGAGCCGCTGATTCAGATCAACCCCTGCTACCAGACGGACAGAACCGTTCAGGAGTTCTGTGACCATCACGTGCTGCATCCGGAGTGCGGCGCGATTTTCCGAGATAAACACGGAAAGTCGCTCAGGCTTTATCTCCATCAGGCCCAGGCAATCGAGTTCGCGAGAAAGAAAGAGTCTTACATCGTGACGACCGGCACCGGCTCCGGTAAGTCGCTTGCCTTCTTTATTCCGATCATCAATCGGATCCTTGAAGAAAAAGCGACCGATCCGAAACCTCGCACCCGGGCGATCATCCTCTACCCGATGAACGCGCTCGCGAATTCGCAGAAGGAAGAAATTGAGAAGTTCCTGACGAACCCCGGGCACCCGACGCCGCTCACCGTGGCGCGCTACACGGGGCAGGAAACCGAGGCCGAGCGTGAGGTGCTCCGCACGAATCCGCCGGACATCCTGCTCACGAACTACATGATGCTGGAACTCGTCCTCATGCGTTCTCCCGATCGCCCGATCGTACAGAACTGCGAGGGGCTTGAGTTCCTGGTGCTCGACGAACTCCATACGTATCGCGGCCGTCAGGGCGCCGATGTCGCGCTCCTTGTCCGCCGCCTCCGCTCGCAGCTGAAAGCGGACCACCTGATCTGCATCGGGACGTCCGCCACGATGTCCTCCGCCCCCGAACGGTCTGAACAGAACCGGGCGGTGTCTGAAGTGGCATCGAAGATTTTCGGTACCCGGATTGACGCAAACCACGTCGTGAACGAAACCCTGCAGGGGGTGACGGACGCGGTGGAAGTGGACAAAATCAGCCAGGCGGATCTGCATAGAGAAGTGGTATCCGCAGCGTCTGCCCACCTGAAGCCACTCGACTTTGAGGGCTTCAAGAAGAACCCGCTCGCCGAGTGGCTTGAGCGGAAGCTGAGCATCACGGATCGCTTTACCCGCGCGATGCCGCAGTCAGTCACAACGATTGTGGAGCATCTGTCGGAAGCCGCCGGCACGGACCCTGAAACCACGGAGAAAGCGCTGAAGCACTTCCTCTCTCAGTTCGGAACGGAAAACTCAATCCGAACGCCTGAAGGTCGGAATCCATTCCCCTTCAAGCTCCATCAGTTCATCAGCGGTCCGGGAAAGGTTTATGTGACGCTTGGGGAACCTGGCAAACGCACGATCACGCTTGACGGGCAGACCTCTGTCGCGGATCCCGAGGACTCGAATAAGCGCATTCCGCTTTTCGAAGCTTATTTCTGCCGTGACTGCGGTCAGGAATACATCCCGGTCTGGATTACGCGCACAAACGAAGGCGCGGTCGTGAATGTCAAACCCCGCTCGATGGATGAGATGCGGGCTGGGGATAGCACGAGTTACGGCTACATCTGCCCGGTGACCGAGGGGCAGCTCTTCACGGGCGAAATTACTGATCTCCCGGATGAATGGCTGGATCCGAAAAATTCCGAGCGGGTAAAGACTTCCCGTCGGAAGGATATCCCGCAGCGTCTCACGCTTTCTCCTGAAGGCTTCAGCTCTGGGATCGGCACCGATTTCTGGCTCCTCACGGGAAAATTCAAGATCTGCGTGAACTGCCTTCACACCTATTCCGCAAACGGGCGCGATAAGCACCGCCTCACCGGACTTTCCGGCGAAGGCCGCAGCTCCGCGACCACGATCATCAGCCTTCAGATCCTGCGGCAGCTTTACGACATGCCGCTTTCAGATGACAAACATAAGGCGTTCCGGAAGCTCCTCGGTTTCTCCGATAACCGTCAGGACACGGCGCTCCAGGCGGGGCACTTTAATGACTTCGTGAGCCAATTGATTCTCCGAAGCGGTCTCATCCGGGCGCTCGAAAATGAAACCGAGCCAAAGCGCCTTCCCGAGATCGTGGACGCCATCTGCACGGTGTTCCGCTTTAATGATGAGAAAGACGAAGCCGCGAAACGCGAGTATTTGCTGAAACCAGATACCACAACCGGGCAGCTCCTCACGAAGGCGCTGTCCGCCCTTCGCTTCTCGCTCTCCTTCCAGCTCCTGAATGAACTCCAGGATCGCGGTCTCTATACGAGCCCGAGTCTTGAGCGGCTGCACCTCCTTTCCGTGAGTTACGAGGGGCTGGAGAACTTCTGCAGGGACGGCGCGAATTTCGGCTCGAACGGAGCACTTCTCGAATTGGGGCCCCAGAAACGATTCACGCTTGTTAAGCGGTTCCTGGATGAGGTCCGGCACCGTCTCTGCATCTCGTCGATCTATTTCGATCCGAAGGAGCAGGACACGGCCCGTGCCCGTGAGTACGGTCTTCTCACGCCCCGCTGGAGCTTCTCGTCCCTCTCCCCTGAGTCTCACCATCAGACGGTGGGAACCGCGTTTGTTCTGAATACGAACGACCGGAAAGCCTGGAGCTTCGGGGGCACCGTGAAATTCACGGAGAAGTCGGGCATTATCCCGACACTCGGGAAGCTCGATATCTGGGACGGGATCAAGGACGATACCGGCGCCGTCATCCGCTCTAACCGTCAGGCCATGCATGAACTGCTCGTCGATATGACGAAGGCGCTCTGTCAGGGCGGGTATCTGAAACCGACGCAGACCAAAGAAGGCACTTACTATCAGCTTGTCGACAGCTGCGTCCTCTGGAGCAAGTCGAAGGAACCGACAGACGAAAAGTTCAATTCCTATTACCGTACTCTCTACCTCGATGTCGCGGACACGATGGCGACGGACGGTCAGGCACTTTTTGACTTTGAGGCGGAAGAGCATACCGCTCAGGTATCCGCGGAGGAGCGTCAGGATCTTGAAATCCGATTCCGGGGCGGTCCCGAGGATGAGAAGAAGTGGAATGAGCTCCACGCCGGGGTGCCTTATAAGCGGCTCCCTGTTCTCTACTGCTCACCCACGATGGAACTGGGTATTGATATTTCGGCTCTGAACTACGTCTATATGCGGAATATCCCGCCGACCGCGGCAAACTATGTACAGCGTGCCGGCCGCGCCGGTCGGTCCGGTGATCAAGCGCTCAGTATTAGCTACTGCTCCGCGATGAGCCCGCACGATCAATGGTTCTTCCACAAGCCTGAGCAGATGGTTCAGGGCGTGGTGAAGCCGCCGACAATGGATCTCGGGAACGAGGCCCTTGTCCGAAGCCACATGCATTCCATCTGGATGTCGGCCGCCTGTATCGATCTTCCGATCACGGTGAGCCAGGTACTCGATCTCGCTAAGCCTGAGGACGGCTACCCGGTGAAAGAAGAGATCATGGAGAGCCTCACCGCTCCCCGTGTGACTGAGGACGCCATCGTGTTTGGCAACGCGGTCGCCTCTCAGCTCTCGCTCTCTGAACAATCCTGGTACACGGATACCTATGTGGAATCCGTGATGAAGTCCGCTCCCCGGGAGTTTGAGGCAAGCTTCGATAACTGGCGGGCTCTCTACCGGGCTACGCTTGAGCAGATCCGGCTGGTTAACGAGACTCTGGGGCGCTACGGCATCACGGCTGAAGAGAGGGACAGCGCGAAGAGCCGCTGGCAGGATACCCAGAAACAGCGGGAGCTCCTTGAGAGCGCCTCACTCACGTCGACCAACAACGATTTCTACACGTATCGGTATCTCGCGAGCCAGGCCTTCCTCCCCGGGTACAACTTCCCGGCGATGCCGCTGCTTGCCTGGATCCCGGACCCGAGCGGATCGAGAAACGATTCCACGGTGATTTCTCGCTCCCGCTTCCTCGGTCTCGCAGAATTCGGTCCCCGGAACGTGATTTATCACCGCGGCCGAATCTATCGGGTAGACCGTCTGAAGATCTCGGTCCAGGCGGGGGGCGCTACGGCGTCCGATAACCTCGCGACTGACTCCGTGATCGTCTGCCCGCACTGCGGCTATGCCCATGTCATGAATGGGACGGTCTATAACGAATGCGAGAACTGTGGGAACGAGCTCCATCAGGAAAACATTATTCAGGGGCTCTACCGCGTCACCATGGTCGAAACAACGGAAATCCAGCGTATTACGACGATTGATGAGAATCGCCAGAATCAGGGTTTCGACATGCAGACGCTCTACCGGTTCGGCGACACGAAGCCTGAACGGACGGAGGTGATGGAAGGGAAGAAGCCGCTCGCGACGATCAGCTACGCGCCGGCCGCCTCTATCTGGCGTGTGAATCTCGGCTGGAAGTACCGCCTGAATCAGAAGACGAAGGGCTTTGTCATCAACCCGCTTACCGGCTACTGGCGGAACGAAGGTCCCGACGCGGAAGAAAAAGAGAACAAGAAAGAGGACAAGGCTCAGAAAAACGCCAAGTCCCAGGTGATCGTCCCCTACGTGACGGATACCCGGAACATCCTTCTCTTTGAGCCGAATGTGGATCTCGGCGAAGGTGAAGACCGCCAGGTCTTCATGGCGACCCTGCAGGCCGCTCTGAAGCGGGCGATTGAGCAGTATTTCGAAATTGAGTCAAACGAAATCTCGATCGAGCCGCTTCCGGGGAATCAGGACCGGAAGAGCCTCCTGATTTACGAAACGGGTGAAGGCGGTGCCGGAATCCTCCGCGAGATCAGCAAGGATCCGAAGACTTACCTTCGGGCTCTCGCGTGCGCGAAGCGCTTTCCCTTATGCATTACGAGTTTAAGAACGTGAAGCGGCTGAAGGTTGAAGACCTCGTGGATACGAAGGAAAGCTGCGCGGATGGCTGCTACAGCTGCCTTCTCACGTACTTCAATCAGCCGGAGCATGAGCTCATCCATCGGCGCGATCCGAAGGTTCTCGAGTTCCTCGTGGGACTCGCGAATACGGAAGGGACAGCAGCGGCTCCTGAAACCGTGAAACTTTTTCCGATGTCATCAGACAAAAATGGCGAAAGCAATACTCCAATGGGTCACTTCCAGGTCTGGGCCGCCGAATATGGATACCGCGTTCCGGATAAGATTCCGAAGACCTTCAAGGCGCTTGGTCTCAAATTTGACGGTGCTTATACCGACGCCCTCTGCTGCGTGTCGTTCACACCTGTGAGTGATGACGCGCGGGAGAGTCTCGCTGACTTCGGCTGGGATGTACTGGATCTCAGTAACGAGGACAGCTGGGGCACAGTCATGAGCACTCGCCCTGATCTGAAAAGCAGCAACTAAGTTATTTACGGCAGAAAAATATGAGTAATACGTTCCTTCCCGGCAATCTCGTCCAGGCCCGCGGCCGCACCTGGGTTGTTCAGTCTGGTTCTGAAGACGACTGGCTGAAGCTCCGCCCGATCGGAGGCGCCGATGATGAAATCACAGAGCTGATGCCGCAGCTCGAACGGGAACCGGTGGAACTCGCTCAGTTCCCGCTCCCCGATCCGACGAAATTCGGAACGCTTTATTCTTCTGCCGAGCTGCTCTACGACGCGCTCCGCTTCCAGCTTCGAAGCGGCGCCGGTCCCTTCCGGTCTTTCGGCAGTATCGCGGTTGAGCCGCGCTCGTATCAGCTGGTGCCCCTTCTCATGGCAATGCGACAGAAAACTGTGCGCCTGCTGATCGCGGATGACGTCGGTATCGGTAAGACGATTGAGGCCGGGCTCATTGTCCGCGAGATGCTGGACCGCGGCGAAATTACGAAGTTCGCGGTGCTCTGCCCTCCGCATCTTGTGGAGCAGTGGGTGTCAGAGCTTTCCGATCGCTTCAATATTGAGGCGACCGCGCTGACCGGATCTTCCGCGCAGCGGCTGGAACGCCAGGTACCGCATGGTCATACGCTCTCAGACACCTTCCCCGTGCTCGTCGTGAGTCTGGACTACATCAAAAGCGATAAGCACCGCGACTATTTCTACGCGATGAATTTTGACCTCATCGTGGTGGATGAGGCGCATACCTGCGTGAAAGCTGGATCACGGGATAAGCAGCTGCGATTCGACCTGCTCCATAAACTGGCGTCGGATGCTTTCCGCCACATGATCCTTCTCACCGCAACGCCTCACTCCGGTAACGAGGACGGCTTCTATAGCCTTCTCTCGCTGCTGGATGAAAAATTCCTGGGACTGAAAGGGCGTGAAGTGAAGAGTGACGATCCTCTCCGTCAGGATCTCGCTAAACACTTCGTTCAGCGCCGCAGAAAAGATATTGAGGAATGGAAAGTCTCCGGTGCTGACCGTATGACAGGGTTCCCGACCCGTATGACGACAGAACTGAATTACCGGCTGACTGCCAGGTGGGATCAGTTCTTCGCGGATGTTCAGGAATACTGCCAGAAAGTGATTGACCGCGATGGGAAGAAAAATCAGCTGATCTGGTACTCAGTACTGGCTCTCTTCCGCTGCGTGTCATCCTCACCCGCCGCCGCAGTCCAGGCGCTGAATAACCGCCTGAAGAATCAGGAGGGGGATTCGGTTGAGGAAGAGGATTTCATCATCAATGACCTCGATAACGTCGATGAAGGAACAGACTCCGACGTTGAGCCGGCACTCTGGTTTGATGAGTCAGCGGAACTGAATACGCTTCTTGCGGAAGCGAGGACGCTCGCTGGAAGCAAGAACGATCCGAAGATCCGGCTCCTCGCTAAGCACGTGAAGGAACTGCTGGCGGAGGGTTTTAATCCCGTCATCTTCTGCCGCTTTGTCGCAACGGCTCAGTACGTCTACGACGCGCTGAAGGAAGAACTGAAGAAAGAGGATGATGTCGCGATTGGCTGCGTCACGGGCGAACTCGTCCCCGGCGAGCGGGAAGAGCGTGTCAATGATCTCGGCGAAAAAGAGAAGCGCGTACTTGTCGCGACAGACTGCCTCTCTGAAGGTATCAATCTGCAGGATCTTTTCACGGCTGTGGTTCACTATGACCTCGCCTGGAACCCAACCCGCCACGAACAGCGTGAGGGTCGCGTTGACCGTTTCGGTCAGAAGGCAAAGGAAGTCCGCTGCTCGATGATCTACGGCGAAAATAACCCCGTGGACGGCTTCATCCTGAAGGTCATTCTGAGAAAGAGTGAGGAGATCAAGAAGGATCTCGGCGTGATTGTGCCGATCCCGGAAAAGAAGGAAGCGATTGATAAGGCGCTTCTCCGCGCTTCGCTCTTCAGGGATCGGAATGGACAGTTCAATTACGATGATCAGCAGATGTCGCTCTTCACCTCAGAAGACCTCGGTGACATGAATACAGTGTGGACGAACGCACTCGAAAAAATGAAGCAGCAGCGCACTGTGTTTGCCCAGCAGTCTATTCATCCGGAAGATATTTATCCTCTTTGGGAAGCCCAGCAAAAAGCCCTTGGCAGCCACGCGGACGTGGAAAAGTTCTCAAAGTCAGCCTGCGCATCACTCGGCGCTCAGCTTGAGCCTCTGAAGAACAATCGCTACCGTTTCCCGTTGGTGTCGCTGCAGAACAAGTCGCTTGTCGCCCGTTTTGAGGATGACGGCTTCGAAAATAACGACATCATCGACTTCGACACCCTGCACCGTACCTCTCCCTTCATCAATACCCTCTCTGAAGGTGTTGTCGATGAAGCTCTGAGGGAAGAAAGCCGCCTGATCTCCCGGACAGCTATTGCTCAGACGTCTGAGGTCTCCGCTGTGACCCGTGTATATCTCCTGCGTCTTCGATACCAGATCCGCATTGCCTACCGGAATCAGACAAGACGTTATCTGCTTTCAGAGGAAATCCAGCCGGTTGCAGTGACCGGTATCCGGGATCCCAAATGGGAATCCTCTGAAACCGCTCAGTCGCTTCTTACTCTGAGCGCGAGCGGTAATTTCACGTCTGTTGTGGCGGAGAAGCAGATTCGCTCTGCCATGGACTTTATTGCGTCTCAGAAAGAGGCAATTGAAGTCTTTGCCAAGGAACGTGCGGAGCAGCTGAAAACGGATCACCAGAAGGTAAAGGAATACTCAGCGGAGGGATCCGTCACGGAAGTTGCCCCCTGTCTCCCGATTGATGTCATGGGTGTCTTTGTACTGATGCCTGCTGATGAAGAATGAGATTGAACCATGAAGAAAACCAATAAGAAATTTAATTCCACCTGCTGCGATATTCAGGGTGCTCTCTTTCTTCCAGATCAGATTCAGCAAGCTTTTCTTGGGAAAAACAAGCGCCAGTCAATCGATGACTACAAAATTCTCCCGGGACTCACCCTGAAAGAGGAATGCTCACGCGCTTTCCGTATCGCTCAAGCCTCATGGGACCGATTTAAAGACACCCTGACCCGCACGGATCTCTCTGAAGCGGATCGTCTGAGCCGCACCAAGGAGTGGGGCCGGATCTTCTTTAACTCAGTGCTCGGGTACACCATTCAGTCCCAAACCATTATTGAATGCGATGAACGCCAATATCCGGTTGCATTTCTCGTCAGTAATCTCCCTGTGACGGTAGTGTCGGCTCCGGCAGGATTGGACGATGCCCGACCCGAGCTCACCGTGATTGGGGGCAGCCAGTCCAAGAAATCCGCTTTTACCCTTGTCCAGGACCTTCTGAATGCGGACACCCGCTATAAGTGGGGATTCGCGTTTAACGGCACTGCGGTTCGTCTTGTTCGTGACGCGATGTCCCTGACCCGCCCTGGGTATTTGGAATTCAATCTCCAGGAAATTCTTGCTAACGACGACTACGCGGAATTCCTACATCTCTGGATGGCGCTCCATGCCTCAAGAGCGGAACTGATTGATGGAAATACGGCCTGGGATCTGTGGATCAAAGAGGGGGAAGAGGCCGGGCAGCCGGCACGCGAGGCGCTCAGAGGCTCAATTACTGAGGCCCTTCTGACGTTTGGTCAGGGTTTTATTGCCCATCCTGAAAACGAAGCCTTAAGAAAAGCGCTTTCTGATCCCAAAAGTTCTGCAATAGAGCCACGAAAGCCTTCGTGGCTCTGGCTCATCAAATGCCGAGCAGCTTCAGGAACAGT
>ENA-USZI01001581-USZI01001581.1-human-gut-metagenome-genome-assembly--contig:-NODE-1581-length-14824-cov-4.021971_pt1 | contig 14824 bp, 9 predicted proteins | sample MGYA00250042_ERZ773532 | MGnify/ENA primary metagenome ERZ773532 (study PRJEB29103, sample SAMN06112036) | human gut metagenome | biome: human gut; feature: ankylosing spondylitis patient; material... | reverse complement strand
GGAAGTAACAGTGTGAAAGTGTTTGCTTTTGTGGGTGTTGGTGTTGATTTTTCTTATTTTTACAGGCGTTTGGAGTTAAAATTATTAAACTGAAACTGCCTGAATGAATAATCGTGCCTATGCCGTGGACATCCTGCGGGGACTTGCCATCGTGGGGATGGTCCTCTCGGGTTACATCGCCTGGAATCCCGACCTGCCGGCGTGGCTGTTCCACGCGCAGCTGCCGCCGCCGTCGTTCGTCTTCGATGCGTCGGTGGCGGGAATTACGTGGGTGGACCTCGTCTTCCCCTTTTTCCTCTTTTCGATGGGCGCGGCCTTTCCGCTCTCGCTGGGCCGCAGGCTGGACCGCGGCGACCCGCCCCGGCGGATCGTCGTCTCGATCCTCAAACGGGGCCTGCTGCTCGCCTTTTTCGCCGTTGCGCTCGGCAACACGGGGCTGTGGACGCTCGACGCCGTGTTGCAGCGTCCCGTCGTGAGCGCCCTTGTGACGATGACGGTCTGGGGCGCCTTTTTCGCGATGTTCGTGCGGATTCCCGGCTTCATCCCGCGGCAGAACGGGTGGCTCAACGCCGGCGGCATTGCGGTCCTCGCGGTCCTTATGGGCGTGTACCGGTGGCTGGGCGTCGGGGTGAGCGTCGTGCGGTCGGACATCATCATCCTGATTCTCGCCGACGTGGTCGTCGCGGGTTCGCTGATCTGGTGGCTGACGCGCCGCAACCTCTGGCTGCGGATGGGCATCGTCGCCCTGATTGCCGCCCTGAAGCTGGGCGCGGCGGTTCCGGGGTCGTGGAACGAGGCGGTGTGGAACTTCTCGCCTGTGCCGTGGCTCTTCCGCACGGAGTTTCTGCAATACCTCTGCATCGTGTTGCCGGGAAGCGTGGCCGGCGATCTGTTCGCCCGCTGGCTGGCGCGCGGGCAGCAGGAGGAGCGTCCGGCGCTTTCCGGACAGATCGCCGCCGCAGGGCTCACAGCGCTGCTCCTTGCGGTCAATATGTGGGGGCTTTTCACCCGTACGCTGACGCTCAATCTGGTGCTGACGCTCGCGCTGGGCGCGGCGGCGTGGATGTTGCTGCGCAAGCCCCGCACCGGGACCGAATCCCTGCTTTATCGACTGTTCACGACCGGATTTTTCTGGCTCCTGCTGGGTCTTGCGTTCGAATCGCTCGAAGAGGGCGTGAAGAAAGACCCCGCCACGGTGAGCTACTTTTTCATCACGGCCGGAATGGCTTCGCACGTGCTGCTGGTCACGTCGGTCCTGCTCCGAAAGGGCCGTTCGCGGGGCGGTCTGCTCGTCCTTTGCGGGCAGAACCCCATGATCGCTTACACGGCGGCGGGTTACGTCGTCGTGCCGCTGCTCGTCTTCGCGGACCGGGCCGTGGCGCTTCCGTGGCTGTGGGGGCAGTGCGGCTGCGTGATGGGAGTCGGGCGCGGGGTGATCGTCACCCTGTTGATGATGCTCTTCACGGCGGCCTTCACGCGGAGCAAAATCTTCTGGCGCACCTGACCAAAAAAACGGGGCCGAAGCCCCGTTCTGTCACTTGTCGGAGAGCGCCCGTTCGACGACGGGCGGCAGAATCCGCTCCATCACCAGATACCCCGCTTCGGTGGGATGCACGCCGTCGTAGGTGTATTCGGCAATCATCGAACCGTCCGCGGCCGCCATCGGCGTATGGTAATCCACATAGGGGATGCCCTCCCGTTCGGCGTAGGCACGGATCATCGCATTGAGCCGGACGATCTTCTGCGCCGGTTCCAAACCCGGACGCCAGGGGAAGTCACCGGCCGGGAGCACCGAGCAGAGGACGGGCCGGATGCCGTTGGCGCGCGCCAGCTCGGCCATCGACTGAATGTTGTCCAGAATGTGCTCGAGCGAGATGTAGCCCGTGTTCTGCGCCAAATCGTTTGTGCCGCCGCAGATCACTGCGACCTGCGGATGCAGTTCCACGACATCGGCGCGGAAGCGCACGAGCATCTGCGAGGTGGTCTGTCCGCTGATGGCGCGGCTTGCGTAGCCGTTTTCGGTGAAGAAGTCGGGGCGCTTGGCGATCCACCCTTCGGTGATCGAGTTGCCCATCAGAACGACTTTCGGATGGTCCGCCAGTGCGGCGTTCTCCTTTTCGAAACGTCCGAAGTTGGCCCAGTCGGCCGGGGCCTGTGCGGCGGCCGTCACGGCTGTGAGGGCGGCGGCGAGGGTGATGATAAGATTTTTCAGCATGTCTAACTGTGTTTATCGGTGATTTATTCGTCGGTCAGTTCCTTTTCCACGGCCTGGGCCGCTCCCTCCTCCGTGTCCGGATGGGCGAAGGGGATGCGCCATGCGATGAGGAATATGGGGATGGTGGCCATGAGGGCCCAGAGGAAGAAGCGGTGGTAGCCGACCTGGTCGCAGAGCCAGCCGCTCGCCATGCCCGGCAGCATCACGCCCAGATTGGCCAGCGACGAACCGAAAGCGTAGTGGGCCATTTTGTGCGGTCCGGGCGCCACCTGCTGCATGATGAAGAGCGTAAGGCCCACGAACCCGAATCCGTAGCTGAAATATTCGAAGACGATGCCGCCGCAGATCAGCAGGGGCGACGCGGGCTGGAACCAGGCCAGCAGGGCGTAGACCACGAACGGGATGTTGAAGATCGTGATGAGCGGAAACAGCGCCCGCCGCAGTTTGAGCCACGCGATGAAGTAGCCGCCCAGGATCGAACCCACGACGAATGCGATCACGCCGAACGTGCCGTAGTAGAGGCCGATCTGCTGTTCGGTCAGGCCGAGACCCTGATTGTCGAGCGGGGCGTTGAGAAACAGCGGAACGATCTTGATGACCAGCCCCTCGGCGAAGCGGTAGAAGACGATGAAGGCGATGTAGATGCCGATGTACCTTTTCCGGAAGAATCCGCGGAAGATGGCGCCCGTCTCGCGCAGCGCCTCGCCGACGCTCCCCGCATGGGCCGTGGCTTCGCCGCCCGAAGGCAGCATCCGCAGGTGGTAGATTCCCAGCAGGAAGAGCAGCGCGCCGCAGAGCGCCATGACGATCATCCACGCCTCGACGATCCCGACCCGCTCCTTGAGCGCTCCGGCCAGATAGACCAGCCCGCCCATGGCGAAAACCTTGGCGATGTTGTAGAACGCCCCCTGCCAGCCGATGAAGCGGGCCTGCTGGTCCTTCGAGAGTTCGGTGATGTACACCCCGTCGGTGGCGATGTCGTGCGTGGCGCCGCTGAAGGCGATGACGCCCATCAGCGCCACGGCGTAGGGAAAGAAGTCGGGCAGGGGCAGCGTCAGCGCCGTCAGCGCCAGCCCCAGCCCGGAGATGAGCTGGGTCGACACGACCCAGAATTTCTTGGTGCGGAACATCTCCATCAGGGGGCTCCAGATCGGTTTGAGCGACCACGGCAGGATGATGAGCGAGGTCCACAGCGCGATGCGCGCATCGTCGATGCCCAGACCGCGGAACATCAGCGTGGAGACCATGTTCACGAGGATGAACGGCAGTCCCATGGCGAAGTAGACGGTCGGAACCCAGGATAGCGGCGAGCGGCGCCGGACGGTTTCGGGTTTCATGCGTTTTTGCGTTTAGTAGTTAGGCACGGACATTACGGACGGAGGCGGGAGCGGTTGAAAACGACCCTGCGGCGGCCCTCCCCCTCCGGTTTCGGCTTATTTTATACAAAGATACGAAAAAGGCGGAAGGGTGCAAAACCGGATTCCCGGCGGTTCGGCAAAACCCTCCGACCGATAAAAGTGCCGTTACGACACCAAAGATAATTATTTGCGGCTAATTATTCGACATTCCGGTCGGGCATTTCCCACCCCGTGATCGTGGCGATGTAGGGAATGACGGCCATGGCCATCTTGCGGTGTCCCCGGTGGTTGGGGTGGTAGTTGGCGCCCATGTCGCGGTCCCAGTCGGTGATGCCGGGAAGCATGGCCGTGAGGTGGAGATGCGCGTCCTGCCGCTCGCGGAGGAAATTCTCCAGATAGCGCAAGATCACTGTGTTGTCGCTCGGGGCCACGCACAGCACGGGAACCTCGCCGTAGGCCGCGCGCAGCTGATCCAGCGCCTGCGCGTAGGAGGCGTTGAAGGCCTGCTCCGAAGGGGTCACGTCGGTGCTGAAGTCGTTCGAGCCGAGCTTGATGACGACGATGTCGGGCGTGCAGCCGCGGAAATCCCAGCGCGACGCCGGGTCCATGTCGAAGGTGCACAGCATGCGTTCGCGCATGGTGCAGTCGGAGACCTCCTTTTCGTCGCCCCAGTTGCGGACGATGCCCTGTCCCGAGTGGGCGATGAGGGTGTATTCGGCGTCGAAATAGCGGGCGATGACGCATCCCCACGCCAGATCGCAGTTCTCGGTCTCGGGCGTAAAGGGCTCCTCGACCGATTTGCCCTCGGTGCCGTAGCCGCAGGTGTGCGAGTCGCCGATGAATTCGATGTGGCGTGTGCGGGGTGCGGGAAGCGGAAGCAGTGCCCCGTCGGTTTCGACGCCGCGGAGCGTCGTGCGGCCCTGTTCGCCCTCGGTGCGTTTCTGTACCAGTATGGTATGCGGCCCGCGTTCGAGCCCCTCGGCCAGCACGACGGTCGAATCGGCCCCGGAGGTGGCGGCGACGCCGGTGTGCCGGCCGTCGACGAATACGTTGTAGTAGTTGCGGCCCGTGTCCGCGGCCCGCATGGCGCAGCGCGTGCCCTCGAATCGGAACGTGAAGTGGCTGCCGCTCCAGTCGAACGACAACGCTCCCCCGGGGCCCTTTGCGGCGCGGCCCGTGAAGCGGATTTCGGGCGAGTCGGCGGGGGTGAACACCGGGCCGCTGCCGCGGCCCGAAGCGGCCCCGCAGGCGAAGAGCAGCAGGGCGAAAATCAGTTTTTTCATCGGTTTATTCTTTTTTCAGCGCGGTACGTGTTTCCGAAGCGGTCGCGGGCCGTGACCTCGACGCGCCGCGTTCCGGCGGGCAGCGGCGCCGCGTAGTAGTGATCCGACTGTGTGACCGTGATCCATTTGTGGTCGAGTTTCGACGCATCGGCGTAGAGCCTCCGGGCCTGGGGATCGACCGCCGTGGTGCGTTCCATCCGCACGGGGCGGCCGCCGTCGGCGCGCATTTCGACCGTCCAGGCGGGGTCGCAGTTCCAGACGTTGGCCACGATGCGTCCGGCGAAGGCTTCGTCGTCCTTGGAATCGTAGATTTTCAGCTGGAAGGAGCGCGGATGCCCGACGGATTTGTAGTACCACGACACCTCGCCGCCGTCGACCTCGAAGACGGCGTAGCCGGCCGGCGTGCCGTCGGTGCAGATCGCGCCCTGCCACCACGCCCCGCTCAGGGCCGCGACGTTGTGTTCGTAGAGCCCCTCGCGGACGGGGCAGTTCGTCGTCGTGTGCATGTGACCCGAGACGATGTGCGCGTCATAGGGCTCCAGCAGCCGGTGCAGGGCCCGGTGGTTGCAGAGCGACCGCTCGGCCTGCGCATAGTCGAAGGGTTTTTCGTCCTTTCCGGCGAACGCGGTCGGGATATGGAGCGCCACGACCACCGTCGTTCCCGCGGGAACGAACGACAGGTCCCGTTCGAGCCACGCCAGCTGCCGCTCCTCGAGATAGCCGATGTAGTACCAGTCGCGGCCGATGTAGTAGTTGTCGTTCAGCACCGCGTAGTGTACCTCACCCACGTTGTAGGAGTAGTACGCGGGGCCGTACATTGCTTCGAACGCCGCGGCCGACGTTTCGTGCGAGCGGCCCCAGAGCTTCATGTCGTGGTTGCCCATCGCGTTGCGGAACTCGATTCCCGTCGCCGACATAACCTCGTTGTAGGAGGTGTAGAACGTGTGGTCGCCCGAGGTGATGTCGCCCGCGCAGATGCCGTGCATCGGGCGTCCGGAGCGCTCGGCGGCGGCAGCGGTTTGGCGGATGTCCTCCGCCGCACGCTCCAGCAGGCGGAACTCCTTGCGGGCGAAGAGCTGCGGATCGGCGACGACGACGAAGCCGTGGCAGGTTTCGCCGGATGGTTTGCGCCGGAGACGGAAGTCGTGGGAACTGCCGTCGGACTTCGCCGGAAGGTAATGGCGCACGACCCCCTCCTCCGAGGGCGACGCATAGCCCGCGGGGGTCGAGACGAAGACGAAGCGCGCCCGGTCGTTCGCCGGAAGCACGAAGCGGCCCGCCGAGTCGGTGGCGGCGCAGTTGTCGCCGTCGCTCACCACAACCCCCGCCAGACCTCGGCCCGCGCAGGTCACCGTGCCGATACGCGCCCCGGCCGGCGTGACGTAAGGGCGCAGTGCCTCGACCCAGACGGCGTAGCCCGCCGGTGTGAGGTGGATGCCGTCCACGGTATACTCCGCGGGGAGTTTTCCGTCGCGGAGCATGCGGCTGCGGATGTCGATGAATTTCAGTCCGCGCCGGGCGGCCATCCGCCGCAGCAGGCGGTCGAAAGCCTCGATGCGGGCGTTCTTACCCGTGAAATATGGTTCGTTGCGCGCCTCGTCGAGGGGCAGCGGACTTTGGATAAAGACCTGCGTCGCAGGCGATTCGGCGGCGATGCGGTCCAGCAGACGTTCATACTGCCGGAGCAGCGCCTCGGGCGCGATGGTCGAGAATATCAGGTCGTTGACGCCCGCCATGAGGAATATCGCCCGCGGCCGTCCCGCCACGATGCTGTCCAGCCGCGCGGCCATGCCGGCAACGCAGTCCCCGCCTATGCCGCGGTTAATCACGTGCGCTTCGGGGAAGTATTCGGCCCAGGCGCCCCGCTCGGTGAGGCTGTTGCCGAGCATCACCGTGTGGTGCGGCCGCACGGGGAGAGACTCCTGCTGACTGCGTTTCGAGAAGTAGTAGTCGCCGCGGTAGTCGAGCGAGTCGGGCTGAGCAGCGAGCGTGACCGCCGCGGCGGTCGACAGAAGGGTCAGAATCAGTCGTTTCATAAGCAGTTAGCGGTATTCTCCGTGAAGATCGACCGGGCGGGCGAAGGGATCGAGACACTCCTCGAGAAGCAACGCCAGTTTCCGGCGCGTGAGGGGCCTATCCGCATCCGCGGGGCGGATCCGCGGGGCTTTGCCGCCCGCCTCGGCGATGAGCTTCGCGGCGCGTGCGGCGGTGAGGGCGGTCGTGTCGGTCCGGACGGGGATTCGAGGGGCGAAGTCGTGCAGTCCGCGGGTGAATTCCCCGACCGGGATCGTCCGCTCGGGGTAGAACCACGAACGGTTCGCCCAGTGGAACGGCTCGCCCGTCATGCGCAGGATGCCCGTCGCGGCGATGCGCTGCAGGGTCGCGAAGTCGGGATCGTCGGGCTTTACGTCGTAGAGCGGCGCGATGTAGGCTTTCTGGGCCAGCAGGGCCTCCTGCACCTCGCGCACGGGAACCTCCCGCGGCGGGCAGCGGCGTTCGGCGGCCAGCGCCGCGAGGGTTCCCGCGGCCTGTCCGGTAAGCATCACGACCGGTTGCAGGCGCGTCGAGCCGTTGACGAGGTTCGAGACGGAAATGGCTTTGTCCGAGACGATGAAGTTCTCGGTCCGGTCGGGAATCAGCGCCCCCAGCGGCACGCTGAACGACGGCACGGGCGGGAAGAGGATCTTCGGCAGATCGGTCCGGCAGTTGCGGTGGTGGTCGACGGGGTAGTCGCCGACGGAGATGCCCGTGCGGTAGAGCGGCCTCGCGTAACGATCGGTCACGTCGTCGAGCGTCATGCGCACCACGCCGTCCATGCGCCGCCCCTCGCGGTGGTAGGGCAGGTAGGCCAGCCCGTCCGGCGTGTCGAATTCGTCGTCAGCGATGCCGAGGCGGCGGTATCCCAGCTCGTGCTGGATGTGGTAGACGAAGCGCAGGGTCTTCTGCCGCGCCGCTTCGAGGGCCGCTGTGCGCTCGGCATGGGGAAGTTCCACCACGTCGAGGTTGATGTCGTTGCCCTCCTTGGGCCAGTTGATCATGTATTTGCCTCCCGGCATACGGCCGTATTCGAGCATCCGGTCGGCGCTGCGCACCCCTTCCGACGAGAGGTCGTAACACCCGGCGAACTCCGCGGGGTCGTAGCCCGCAGGCCGCTCGATGGTTCGGTCCGCGCCGGGCCCGTAGTCCTTGAGGATGGCCACCACCGTGAGGTCCTGCACCGCGTCGTTGGCCTCGGCCAGAGCCAGCTCTTCGCCCGTGTCGGCGCGGGCGTCCATGCCAAGACGGTATGAGGTGCCGCTCAACGGCAGCGCGTCGCCCAGATCGGTGGCGTCGACGGTGATGCGGGCCCGCACCAGCATGCGGCCTCCGCGCGCGTCGGTGAACTCGGCGCCCGTGACCCGCTTTCCGCGGCGCAGGATGCCCGTCAGGCGGTAGCCGTGCACCACCTCGAGCGTCGGCTCGGCCGCGGCCATCGCGTGAAAGATGCTGTCGGCCACGTGCGGTTCGAACAGGGTGGTGCTCACCCAGCCCGTCCACAGCGCGCCGATACCGCCGTAACGCTTCCGCAGGTGGTCGCGGAACTCGTTCCACAGACCCGACGGCAGGTTGAAATTGCCGTCCGTGGCGCATACGCCCTGGGCCGTGAGCATGCCTCCCAGCATGGGAGTCTCCTCGACGACGAGCGTCTGCACGCCCTGCCGCGCCGCGGCGATGGCGGCCGTCGTGCCGGAGGTCGTGCCGCCGATGACGAGCACGTCGGCCCGGCGGCGGATGGTGTTTTCACAGGTGCAGCCCGCGGCGAGCGTCAGACACAGCAGGGCCGGAATCAGGATTTTTTTCATCGGATCGGTGTTTTTTCAGGTGCGGCGAACCTAACGGCGCATCCGCCGCCCGAAGCCATGCTCACGGTCAGCGTATCGGCGGCCGTTACGGGACGCTCTTCGTAGTCAACGGCATAGGGATTGGTTTTCCAGTCGGCGCCCTCGCCGTCGGCGTAAATCTGCGCCGTGTAGGTCACCCCGGGCGCGAGGAACGTGAGGGGCACGCCGACCGTGCGGGGCTCCTCGTCGGTGACGGCGCCGAGGTACCAGTCCTCCGAGCTGCGGTCCTGCCGCACGAATACGGCATAGTCGCCGATCGCGGCCTGGGGCACGAGCGTCCGCTCCCAGTCGGTGGGCACGTCGCGGATGAAGTCGAAGGCCTTGTGTCCGCGGTAGTTTTCGGGCAGGTCCGAGGCCATCTGGAGCGGGCTGTAAATCACCACGTAGTGCGCCAGCTCGCGCGTGATGGTCGACTGCACCCGCGCGAAGGGCGAGACGGGGTTGTCGAAACGGAACGTCCCGAACGTGTAGTCCATCGGCCCGGCCAGTCCGCGCAGGAACGGCACCACGGTGGTGTGCTCGGGCGGATTTCCGCCGTCGGGCGACCAGGCGTTGTACTCCTGACCGCGGACGCCCTCCTGCGTCATCAGGTTGGGCCACGTGCGTTCTATCCCCGTGGGCATGACCGGCTCGTGGTTGTCGATCATCATGCCGCAGCGGGCTGCCGTCTCGATCACGCGGCGGTAGTGCCGCACGCCGTACTGGCTGTCGTGCAGCTCCTTTCCGTCCATCAGCACATTGACGTAGCCCGTTTTGACGTAATCGACGCCGTACTTTTTATAGAACGCGAAAGCCTCCTCCAGCTGGGCCTCGTAATTCTTTGTATCGGCCCCCGTTTCGTGGTGGCCGATCAGTTCCACGCCCTTTTGGGCGGCGTAGCCGGCAACGGCTTCGATGTCGAAGTCCGGATAGGGCTCCGTGAAGCGGATCCGGTCCGTGTTTTTGGTCCACTCGCCGTCCCAGCCGACGTTCCACCCCTCTACCAGCACGCCCTCGATGCCGTGTTCCGCGGCGAAGTCGATGTAACGTTTCGCGTTTTCGGTCGTGGCGCCGTGGCGGGGTCCCTGCGCCCAGGTCTCCTGAAAGAGATGCATCGACCACCAGATGCCGACATATTTGGCGGGGCGGATCCACGAGGTGTCCTCGATGCGGCACGGCTCGTTGAGGTTGAGCATGAGCCGCGAAGTTACCAGACCGCCCGGCGTGTCGGCGACGATCATCGTGCGCCACGGCGTGCGGAAAGGCGTCCGGGCGTAGACCTTCACCCCCGTGGACCACGGGGTGAGGTGGCAGCGCAGGGTGGTTCCGTCGGGGTAGAGGCTCATTTTGGCGTAGTCCGTCAGATCGGCCTCGTGCAGGGCGAGATACCCTCCGCCGGCGCATTCCAGCGTGAGCGGCGTGTTGACCGTGTCCATCCGCGAGATGGGGGTGTGGCGGGCGAGGCTCTCGTAGTAGGGTTCGCGCGCGGGCATCCACCAGGCGTTGTGGTCGGACGGAAAGCGGTATTCGGTCAGCTCGTCCGTGATCGCGAACTCGCCCAGATGGGGCTGTTCGGGAAATTCGAAGCGGAAGCCATAGCCGTCGTCGAACAGGCGGAACACCACGTCGAAGCGGCGGCGGGGCGCGTCGCTTTCGCGCACGCTGACCCTCAGCTCGTTGTAATGGCTGCGCACGGTGCGCTGTTCACCCCAGACGGTCTCCCACGTCTCGTCACGGCTGTCGCGCGACGTGCCCGTGATTTCGAGCCCTTCGCGCAGCGCAGGGGCATCGAGCAGTTCGAATCCCAGCGTCGAGAAGTCCAAAAGGGGGGCGCCGCGGCGCGTCACGGTGTAGCCGATGCGGCCGCCGCGTTCGGCCACCTCGAGACAAAGCGTGCCGTCGGGCGATGAGACGCCGGTCTGTCCGCCGTAGGCGGTGCATAAGAGTGCGGCGAGCGCCGCGAAGAGGATCGAAAGAGGTTTTTTCATCGTGCTGTCATGTTTTTTTCGGTGTCGAATAGCCCGTGCCGCTCTCCCAGACCGAGAGCCGGCCGAAGCGGTCGCGGACTTCGACGCGGATATGCGCATCGGGCGACGCGGGCAGGGCGTAGAAGAGGTGTTCGGTGCGGTCCGCGCCGATGTTTTTGTGCTTGAAATGCTCGCTGTAACGCGCCACGTAGTCGTAGATCGACGCGTCGTAACCCGTGTAACGGGTCATCGGTCCGCGCGGCTCGCCGTTCTCGTACCAGACGACCTGCCAGGCGGGGTCCCAGTTCCAGACGTTGACCGTCACGGCGTCGGGGCGGCGGCGGTCTTCGCCGACGCCGTAGGCCGTGAACTGCCGGCTGCGGGGATGGTCCGCGGCCTTGTAGTACCACGTGAGGCCGTCGCCGTCGAACTCGTAGACCCCGTACCCGGCCGGAATGCCGTCCATGCTCCACGGGGTCTGCCAGAAAAGGGTGCTCAGCGGAGCGTGGACGTGCTCGAAGAGGTGCGGCTCGGGGGTGTAGTTTTCGTTGTAATGTTCGTGCGCGGAGAGGATATGGGCGTTGTAGGGTTCGAGCATCCGGTAGAGCGCCCGGCGGTTGTTGAGCACCTTGTGCGACTCCTCGCGGCTCCATTCACCGCTCCGCGCCGCGCGCGACCAGGTCGGGATGTGCAGGCAGACGACCACCGTGCGGCCCGCCGGGACGGTGGCGAGGTCCTGCTCCAGCCAGCGGAGCTGCCGCTCGTCGAGATACCCCACATAGAGGTAGCTGCGGCCGATGTAGAAGCAGTCGTCGAGCACCACGTAGTGCACGCGGCCGCGGTCGAAAGCGTAGTAGGTCGGGCCGAAGTGCTCCTTGAACGAGCGTTTCGCCCGGTCGCTCGTCCGCACGCCGAGGTCCATGTCGTGGTTGCCCGCGACGTAGAAGAACGCGACCCCGCTCGCGGCGAGGGCCTCGCTAACCGGTTCGAAAAGCGGGGGCCTGCGGTCGATGTCGCCGATGATGTCGCCGCAGACCACCCCCAGCGTCGGCACTCCGTCGGCGGCCGTCAGCCGCATGTCGTCCGCGGCCCGGCGCACGCTGTCCAGCTCGCACTCGAAGTAGACCTGCGGATCGGCGACCGCCAGCAGGCGGTGGCGCGTCATGTCCTGCGCCGCGGGCTCCAGCGCGAAGTCGTAGCGCCGTCGGCCGGGTGCGATGCGCCGGTAGATGCAGGGCGTGCCGTCGCGCAGGGGGATTTCGTACCCGTCGGGCAGCGTCAGGTAGACGAACTCCGCCTCCGTGTCCGACGGCAGGCGGTAGCGCCCTTTGGCGTCGGTGCGCACGATCGTGCGGCCGTCCGTGACGCAAACTCCCGTCACGCCCCTGCCGGAAGCCGTCACGCGGCCGCACAGATCGATCGTGCGCGTGGCCGCCCGCCCCGTGACGGAAAGAGACGAGGCGGCGAGCAGCGCCGCAAAGAGGATGAACGCGCTGGTTTTCATTTCACGGGTTCGAGAACGGCGGCCCAACCGCCTCCGGGGGCCATCCGCAGGGCGATCGCGTCGTCGCGCGTGACTTCACGGGTTTCGGTGCGGTAATCCCGCGCGATGCGGTCGGCATTCACCCCGTCGGCGAAGACCTTCATGCGGTAGCGGCCACCGTCGAGGAACTTCAGCGGGGCCTCCAGCGTGCGGGCCGTCCAGTCGGTGATGGCTCCGATGTACCACTTCTCACCGCTGCGGCTCGCCACTGCGTCGTACTCGCCCACCGAGGCGGCGAGCCCCACCGTTTCGTCCCACACGGTCGGCACGGCGGCGATGAAGGCCGTGAACTCCGCTTCGCGCAGGTAGTGCGACGGCGAGTCGCAGAGCATCTGAAGCGGACTTTCGAAGACGACGTACAGCGCCGCCTGATGGGCGCGCGTGCCCTGGCTCATCGGGTTGTCCCAGCTGATGGCGAAATCGGCCCGGGTGGCGTTGCGCGTGGCGCCGGGCGTGTAGTCCATCGGTCCGGCGACCATGCGCGTGAAGGGCAGCGTGCAGTCGTGGACGGGCGAAATGTCGGTCGAGCATTTGTCGTGCTCCATGCCGTAAACTCCTTCGAACGAGAGGACGTTGGGGTATTTGCGCTGGAGCCCCGCGGGTTTGAACGACCCGTGGAAATCCACGATCAGACCGCGGTCGAACGCCGCGCGGGCGATCTCATCGTAAAATCGGACCATCTCCTGATCGGACCGCTGCATGAAGTCGATCTTGATGCCCTTCACGCCCCAGTCGCGGTAGGTGTCCAGGATGCCTTCCAGGTCCTTCTTCATGGGGTTCCAGAGCGTCCAGAGCACCACGCCGACGCCCTTTTCGCGGCCGTGGCGGATCAGCTCCCCGAGGTCGATCTCCCGGCGCGGCTCCTTGATATTGAGCGTGCTCACGGACCACCCTTCGTCCAGCAGGATGTAGTCGATGCCGTATTTGGCCGCGAAATCGATGTAATACTTGTAGGTCGCGGTGTTGACCCCCGAGCGGAAATCGACCCCGTAGATATTGAGCGAATGCCACCACTCCCACGAAATCTTGCCCGGCCGCACCCACGAGGCGTCGCCTTCGACGGGTTTCGACGCGAGCTGGTAGGCGAGGTTGTTCTCCAGCAGCGCGCGGTCGTCGGGGTCGATGGTCACCACGCGCCACGGAAACGTGCGCGTGCCTCGGGTCCGGGCGATGTAGGGCGCTTTTTTCACCAGCTCCTCGTTGCGGTCCGAACCCTCCCTGAGCCGGGCTTCGAGCACCACGGGCGGGAACTGCGCGCGGAGGCTGTGTCCCTCGCCGCCGAACAGGAACAGGCAGGGATAGTCCTCCAGATCGGTTTCCGTCACGACCATGCGCGTGCCGCGCGGCGAGGAGAACCACACGGGCAGGTAGGCGTACCGCTTTGCGTCGAGCTCCGAGAGGTGCTTGCGGTCGAAGAACGCTTCGCAGTGGGAGATGAAATCGGGGTTCTCCTCGCGGGGCCAGAGGGTCTCGAAATCGGCGGCGAAATTCAGCTCGGCGGTCTCCGACTCGATGTCGACGGTCCCCTTTCGCGCCGTTTCAAAACGGTAGACCGCGCCGTTGTCGTAGACCCGGAAGCGGACGGCCCAGCCGCCGCGGAACGTAAGCAGAAGCTCTTCGCAGCGATCGTGCAGCGTGCGGAACTTGGTCGGAACGGGCGCCGTGCTGCGCTCGTCGATGCGCCGCCGTTCGGCCCGCCGCACGACGGGCGCCGCGCCGAACGGCTCGGCCCCGGCGATCTTCATGCCGATGCGGCTTGCGTCGAGCAGCCGTTCGCCCTCGCGCGTGACGCTCCAGCGCAGTTCGGGCGCGGTCGATACCGTCACCGTGATTTTTCCGTCGGGAGATATCGCCGTGTACTCTTCGGCCCGGAGCCCCGAAGCCCCGGCCAGCACGGCTGCGGCGATAAGAAGGAGTTTTTTCATGGTGCAACTGTTTTACTTATTCGGTTGCCGCCTCCGCTTCGTAACGGTCGATGCCCCGCTTGATGGCGGCCCACATATCGTTGTTGATGACATGAACGATGTCGAAGACCATCAGCCCGGCCGTGCGTTTGAGGCAGTAATAGCAGGCTTCCTCGATGTCGAATGTCTTCTGCGAGCAATCCACCGTCGCGTAATAGGTACAGGCGTTGAGCAGGAAGCGCTCGGCACGGTTGATACCGTATTCGATCGACTCGCCGTCGTCGGGTCCGTACACGCGGGGCAGGTAGGTCCCCAGCAGGAACGTGTCGAGCTGATCGGCGAAACCGGTCTGGTGGTAATTGATCGAACACCAAGAGTTGAACGACCACGCATCCTGATCCGTTAGCGGACGGAACGCCTTGCTGGCCCAGTTCTGTCCGTTGGCATAGAGTGCGCCCCACCACGAAGCGGCCCAATATTCCAATTTTACGTCCGGTTTGATTGCCTTGATCTCCTTGCGAACGCGGGCTACGAAGTCGTGGATTATCATCGAGCGGAACTCCCACCACTCTTTGTAGTATTTGCCGGGGACTCTTTCGCCGGAAGCGTTGTAGGTGAAGACATCGCCCGGCCACGTCTCGACGAGTCCGCCAATGTACTTTTCGAACGCCTCTTTGGATGCTTCCGAGAAATC
>ENA-USZI01001576-USZI01001576.1-human-gut-metagenome-genome-assembly--contig:-NODE-1576-length-14860-cov-16.457350_pt1 | contig 14860 bp, 12 predicted proteins | sample MGYA00250042_ERZ773532 | MGnify/ENA primary metagenome ERZ773532 (study PRJEB29103, sample SAMN06112036) | human gut metagenome | biome: human gut; feature: ankylosing spondylitis patient; material... | reverse complement strand
CCCCACTGCTTGCCGGTGTAGCCCTTGATGAGCTTTTCGTAGATATCGGTGCCCACAAGGCTGATGGCCTGCTCTTCGAGGTTCTGCGGGTCGGTAATGCCCGCAGCGGCCTTCTGCTCTTCGATCTTGGCCTTGGCTTCGGCAGGAGTCACAACACCCCACATCTTGTTGAAGGTATTCATGTTGAAGGGCAGGTTGTAGATCTGGCCGTGGTAGTTGGCCACCGGGCTGTTGGTGTAGCGGTTGAACTCTGCAAACTGGTTCACATACTGCCACACAGCCTTATTGTTGGTGTGGAAGATATGCGCACCGTAGCGGTGCACGTTGATGCCCTCCACATTCTCGGTGTAGATGTTGCCCGCGATATGGTCGCGCTTATCGATGACCAGACACTTTTTGCCTGCCTTTTTGGCTTCGTGGGCAAACACGGCACCGAACAAACCGGCACCAACGATGAGATAATCGTACTGTTTCATGTTTTATTCCCCTTTTGCCGGTCGTGCTTCCGGCGTAGTCTTTTTCTGGGAGAGATAATATTGGTCGATGGCATCCTGAATGCGGCTGCGTGCCGCCTGCGGGGTGATATGCTTCAGCTGAGCTGCTGCCATGGTCTGATGGCCGCCGCCGCCCAGCGACTCCATGATCACCTGCACATTCACGGCACCCATGCTGCGGGCAGAGACGTTTACGCCGTTGCCCACCTGCACTGCCACAAAGCTGGCGTCCACGCCCTGAATGCGCAATAGGTCGTTGGCAGCCTGCGCAATGGCGACCCGGGCTTCCGGGGCGACCTCGCCGCCAATGGAGATGGCACAGTTTTTGTACATCTGCGCCTTTTCCACCAAATCGGCCTTGGCGTTGTATTCCACCATGGTCACATCGAACAATCGGCGCACCCGCTCGGTCTCTGCGCCGTAGCGGCGCAGGGCAGCAGCGGCTTCAAAAGTACGCACACCGGTGTGCAGGGTAAAGTCCTGCGTATCCAGCAAAATGCCGGCAAGCAGACCTTCGGCCTCCACGCGGTTGGGCTTGTCGTCCCGCTCGCCCACATACTGCAACAGCTCGGTGACCAGCTCGCTGGCCGAGGAGGAATAGGGCTCGTGACAGACCAGTGCCGGGTTTTCGATGTAGCCCACGCCCTTGCGGTGGTGGTCGATGACGGCCACCTTGCCGCATTTTTCCAGAATGTCCTTGCTTTCCACAAGGCCAGCCTGATATGTATCCACCACAATGCACAGGGTGCGCTTGGAGATGATGGGCAGGGCGTCCTTGGGGTCGATGAAGTCATCCTTCTGCCCCGCCTTGCACAGCGCATCGATCAGACTGGCCGCCAGCGTAGCGTCTCGCCGGACGGCGATGACCGCCGGCACATCGCAGATCTTACAAATGCGCAGCACACCCTCGGCTGCGCCGATGGCATCCAGATCGCTCATGCGGTGACCCATGATGACCACATGGTCGGCCTCCTTGATCAGCTTGACCAGCTGGTCAGCCACAAGGCGGCTGCGCACCTTACTGCGCTTTTCCACGCCGTGGCTCACGCCGCCATAGAAGGTAAAGCCGTCCAGCGTCATCTCAGCGGCCTGATCGCCGCCGCGTCCCTGCGCCATATCCAGCGCGTGCTCGGCCATATCCTGCGCTTCCCGCAGGGTTCGTGCACCGCGGCCGATGCCAATGGACATCGAAAGGCTCACGCCGGGGTCCAGTGCGCGGATCTTATCCAGCACATCGTAGCCGCGGTTGGCGAACTGCTCCAGCTGGCGCTCCTCCACCACGGCGATATAGCGGCCGCCGCTGCCTACCCGGCGCAGAAAGCCGCTGCCGCGCCCGATCATATCCTCCAGAATACGGTTGACGCCCTCCAGCAGACGGGCGCGCTCGCTGTCCATCAGATCCCCGAACACATCATCGTAGCCGTCCAGCTGGAAGGCAAGATACCCCGGACGGCTGGCCTTATACTCTGCCTCAATGCGGCGCAGCTCGGTCTCCTCGTTCAGCACCAGCAGGGTCACGCTTTCGGCTTCGCCGGGCACGGTGGAGCTGTGCACGCTCCAGTAGCCGTCGGCAAGGGTCAGCAGCTGCCCCTCGCGCTTGCGGCACAGCTGCAGATCCAGCCCGGGCAGCAGCTTCTGCACCCGACTGGCCAGCACATCCTGCCCGCCCAGCAGGCGGGTGCGGAACTGGCTGTTGTACCACAGCACCGTCTCGCCGGAGAGCAGCGCCGCAGGCTGGGAAAGGGGCTCAAGACTGAACTGCACCTTGGATTTTTCAAAGGTGGTGCCGCTTGTCCAGCGCACCACCCAGCTGCGCAGCTTGCAACGGAACAGGGTTGCCCCTATGCCCCACAGCACCACCAGCACAGCCAGCAGCGGCCATGCCGTGGGGCGCTGCACCAGCAGCACCAGCAGCAAAAGGCCGCACAGCACCGCCAGACTGGCCGTGAGCATTTCCAGTGTCCATCTTGGTTTTCGTTTCATTGGTTTTTTGCCTCCTCAGACGCTGCACCGCTTTGCGGTGCGCCCGGATCAGACCTCCATTAGGATGGGCAGGATCATCGGGCTGCGTTTGGTGCGCCGGTAGATATAGCTGCTCAGTGCCTCACGCACACGGGTCTTTACGCTGTTCCAGTCCCGGACGTGCTCGTCCACACAGCGCTCCAGTGCATTTTCCACAATGCTCTGGGCACCGTCCATCAGGCTCTCGTTCTCGCGCACATACACAAAGCCCCGGCTTACCAGATCCGGCCCGGCCAGCACCTTGCCGGTCTTGCTGTCCACGGTAGCCACGATGATGACAAGGCCGTCCTCGGAGAGGTGCTTGCGGTCCCGCAGCACCACGTTGCCCACATCGCCCACGCCAAGGCCGTCCACCATGACGGCACCGGCGGTCACCGGCTCGCCCAGCTTCATCTCGTCCTGCGACAGGATAACGTTGGAGCCATTTTCCGCAATGAGGATGTTGCTGGTGGGAATGCCCAGACTTGCAGCGGTGAGGGCGTGCTTTTTCAGCTGCTTATACTCGCCGTGCACAGGCAGGAAGTACTTGGGCTTGGTCAGGGTGAGCATCAGCTTCTGCTCCTCCTGACAGGCGTGGCCGGAAACGTGCACATCGTACATGCTCTCGTAGATGACCTCTGCGCCCAGCAGCAGCAGACCGTTGACGATCTTGGTCACGCTCTTTTCGTTGCCGGGGATGGGGTTTGCGGAGATGATGATGAAGTCACCGGGGCCTACTCGTACCTGACGGTGGCTGCAGGAGGCCATACGGCTCAGCGCGCTCAGAGGCTCGCCCTGACTGCCGGTGGTCACCAGCACCACCTGCTCCGGCGGGTACTGGTTCAGCTCGTCTACGCTGATCAGGGTGCCCTCCGGGATGTGCATATAGCCCAGTTCCTGCGCCATGGCGGTGTTGTTGACCATGCTGCGGCCGCTGAAGGCCACCTTGCGGCCATCCTCCACAGCCAGATCAATGATCTGCTGCACGCGGTAGATATTGGACGCAAAGGTCGCAATGATGATGCGCTTGTTGCGGGCGCGGGCAAACAAACTGCGCACACCGGCGGCCACCTTCTGCTCGGTGGCGGTAAAGCCCGGGCGCTCCGCGTTGGTAGAGTCGCTCAGCAAGGCCAGCACACCGCGCTGGCCATACTCGGCCAGGGTGGACAGGTCGGTCACACCGCAGGCCAGCGGGGTGTAGTCGATCTTGAAGTCGCCGGTCTGGATGATGGTGCCGGCGGGGCTGTCGATGGCAAAGGCCACGGCATCCGGGATGGAGTGGTTCACATGGATGGGCTCCACGGTGAAGCAGCCCAGCTTGATCTTCTGCCGGGGGACGATCTCCACGAACTTGGTCTTGCCGGCCAGGCCGAACTCCTCCAGCTTATTCCGGATTAGGCCGCAGGTCAGGCGGGTGCCGTAGATGGGCAGGTCGAACTTCTGCAGCAGATACGGGATGCTGCCGATGTGGTCCTCGTGGCCGTGGGTGATGAGCAGGCCCTTGATGCGGTCCTTGTTCTGCACCACAAAGGTAAAGTCCGGGATCACCATGTCCACGCCGTACATCTCGCTGTCCGGGAACACCAGACCGCAGTCTACAATGATCATGTCCCCGTTGCACTCATACACGGTCATGTTCTTGCCCACTTCGCCCAGACCGCCCAGCGGGTAGATGTGGATGGGCGTTGCAGCCTCCTTGGGCTGCTGCGGGCGGCGGGGGCGGCGGTTGTAGTAGGGCCGCCGGGTGGTGCGGGGGCGCTTTTCCCCGGCCGCTGTCGGGGCTGCGGCTGCGTTCTGCTTTGCGCGGACAGCCGGGACCGTGTTTTCTTTTTCTTTCGTCTGAGCCATTCTTGACCTCCAAAAATAATGGCGGCGCGGACCGTCTCCACAAGGGAGACAGCCGTGCGCTGCATGGGGAAGCACCGGATCTTTGCATCGGCTTCCGTTGGATGCACCGTATAGAATTGTCCTGTCAGCGTGCTTTTGGCACCGCTGGTCGTTCCACAAGAATCCCTCAGCCCGTACAGTCCATCTGTTCGATGCGACCGCGGCTTTTCTGCAGGAACGTCTGAGCGCACGCCTTCGGTGCGCCCCTATACGCATTTTGTTACGCTTAGTATAGTATTTCGCACCGGTTTTGTCAATTCCAAGGTTTGGCAAAGGGTGCCGTCTTTATGCATTGCCCCTTGACATCCCGGCCAAAATAGCGCTAAATAGAGATACTACTTTATAAAGGAGAACCCGCATGAAGCAGGTCGAAGTATACACCGACGGTGCCTGCAGCGGCAACCCCGGCCCGGGCGGCTGGGGCGCTGTGCTGCGCTACCGTTTCAACGGCAAAGTTTACGAAAAGGAATTGAGCGGCGGCGACGCCAGCACCACCAACAACCGCATGGAGCTCACTGCTTTCATCGAGGCCCTGCGCCAGCTCAAGGAGCCCTGCGAGGTGCGCTACTGCTCCGACAGCCAATATGTCATCAACGGGCTGCAGAAGGGCTGGGCCAAAGGCTGGAAGCGCCGCGGCTGGAAAAAATCGGACGGCTCTCCTGCCTTGAACCCGGACCTCTGGGCGCAGGCGCTGGAGCAGGAAGCAAGACACACCATCACATACGTCTGGGTCAAGGGCCACGCAGGCCATCCGGAAAACGAACGCTGCGACCAGCTGGCCGTAGCTCAAAGCAAAGCACACGGCGGGAGGCAGGGAACATGAACGACACATTTTTGCCCGGCAGCGGGTTTGACACCTACGAGAGCCAGGACAAGGTCCTGATGCAGATGGACGGCAGCACCGAGGCAGCCGTGGCGGTGCGCATCCTGCAGCAGCAGGGGTTTGCCGTGGTGGGTGCCGTGGTGCGCCTTGCCCCGGAGCAGGCCGAAGCCGCACAGAGAGCCAAAAAAGCCGCCGAGGCGCTGGGGATCGAGTGCATCCTGCTGAACGCCGAAGCGCTGGCCCAGCAGCCGGGAGCCGCCGGGGCCTGGCCGCAATTCGCCGCCCTGCTCACCGCCGCCGACAAGCTGGGCATCCAGTACATCGGCAGCAGCAGCCGCGCCCGGCTGGAGGTGGGCACCGACGGCGTGCACACCGTGCTGCCCCCGGTGGACGCTGCCCGCGATGACAGCACCGCACTGGCTGCCCTGCCGCAGGAGACGCTGGCCCGTCTGCTGCTGCCTCTGGGCGAATTCGACGCCGGAGATCTGGCTGAGCTGGCGCAGGAGCTCCAGTTGTAAGACAACTTTTTTCATAGTTCCCCGTTCCGGGACGCAAAAAAGGCACCGCTTCTGCGGTGCCTTTTGTTGTGGATAAAGGTTTCGTGCCTCAGTCGTTCTGGGGGTGCACGATGTCACGCCAGTCCAGATCGCCGCGCTCCAGGCCGTGGATCAGCACCTCGGCGGTGGCGATGTTGGTGGCCATGGGGATGTTGTGCACATCGCACAGGCGCAGCAGAGTCATCTCGTTGGGCTCGCTGGGCTTTGCATTGATGGGATCGCGGAAAAACAACAGCAGGTCGATCTCATTGCAGGCAATGCGGGACGCGATCTGCTGGTCGCCGCCCTGCACACCGGCCAGAAAACGCTGCACCTGCAGGCCCGTCGCCTCGGCGATGAGCTTGCCGGTTGTGCCGGTCGCCACCAACTTATGCTGGCTCAGGATGCGGCAGTACGCCGTACAAAACTGAACCATCAACTCCTTTTTGGAGTCATGCGCAATCAGTGCAATCGTCATCTGTTATCTCTCCTCTGTCGTGTCATTTGCGGAAATTTCCCTTTGTACAAAATGATATCACAAAATCCAATCATTTACAACCAGTTTTTATACAGAATATTCAATTTTGTCTTAAATTTTCAGAGTGTGCACCGCAAAACGACGTTAGTCTGCACTTCCCTGCTCCGGCTGTGTCTCATCCTGTGCGGCACCGGCAGTGTCCGTGGTATCGGCCGCGCCGGTCGTGTCATCCGAAGGATCCGCGCTCAGAGCAGGGTTCACATAGGGATCCACCTCCAGCGTGCCATCCTTCATGGCAAAGTAGGCATTGGCGATGTCCACCACCAGATCACCGGTGCGGGCACCATAGCCGCCGTACTCCACCGTGATGCCGATGGCGATCTCCGGGTCGTCGGCCGGCAGGTAGGCGATCATCATCGCGTTCAGGTAGTGCTTGCCAGGGGCGTAGGTCTCACTGCGCTGGGGGGTGCCGGTCTTGCAGGCAATGGCGATCGGGTAGCTGGAGATCTTGCCGGTGATGGTACTGGGCACCAGTTTCATGCCCTGCCGCACCAGTGCAAAGGTGGTGCCGTTGTCCTCCACCACATCCATCACTTCGGGCTGGGTCTCATGGATCACCTCGCCGGTATTCGTGTCGAGGATGGCCTTGACGAAGTGGGTGCGGTAGCGCACACCGTTGTTGGCCAGCGTAGCCGCATAAGTGGCCAGCTGAATGGGGGTGACCACCGTATTGCCCTGACCGATGGCCGCCTGAATGTCCAGCGAGGTTTTGTAGTTGCTGTCGTTCTTGGTGGTCAGACGGCCCAGGCTCTCGCTCACCTCCACGCCGGTGCGCTGAGCCAGACCCAGCTTGTAGGCATAGGCGTCGTAGACGTCACTGGTCAGGCGGCGGCCCACATCGTAGAAGAAGATGTTGCAGCTCCACTTGATGGCATCCACCACGCTGATGTTGCCGCTGTGGCCGTGCCGGGTGCAGCGGGGACGGTAGTCCTTGTAATAGGTATACACACCCGTGCAGTTCACGGTGGAATACTGGTTGATCAGGCCGCTGTCCAGCGCGGCCACGGCCACGGCCGGCTTAAAGGTGGAGCCGGGCGTGTACAGACCCTGCAGGCTGCGGTTGAACAGCGGCAGGCTGGGGTCGGCACTGTATTCGTCGTACTGAGTGGCATACAGGTTCTGGTCAAAGCTGGGGTAGTTGGAGGCCGCCAGCACGCCGCCATTCTTCACATCAATGACCACCGCCGCACAGGCTGCCGCTTTCATATTGCCGGTGTTGTAGGTGCGGTTGATCATGTCAATGTTGTTGGCCAATGCCTTGTTCACCGCCCGCTGGAAGTCGCTGTTGACGGTCAGCTGCACCGTGTGGCCCGGTTCCGGCACAGTGGTGAGCTGCGTGTTCACGATCACACCGTCGGAATTGCGGGTGATGGTCTCCACACCGTCCTTGCCGCGCAGTTCATCCTCATAGGCAGACTCCAGGCCCGAGATGCCCAGCACATCGTTCATGTTGTAGCCCTTGTCCCGCAGGGGGTAGGTCACCTGGCCGTTCTCGTCGGTCACCTTCCACTTTTCGGCGGTGATCTTGCCCACACGGCCCAGCACCGCCGGGACGATATCGCCCTGCTCGTAGCTGCGGGTGCTGGTCTGCACGATCTCCACGCCGGGCAGCGACAGGCTGTTCTCCTTGATGGTGGCCACGGTCACGTCGCTGACGTTTTCCGCCATCACAAAGTTGTTCACGTTGGAAAATGCCTGCAGTTCCATCTCATAGTGGATGCCGGCCAGGGTGCGCTGCCAGCGCAGCGGCAGATCCTGCAGGTTGTTTTTCTCCACCAGCATTTCCATCACGTCGTTGGCGGTGGCATACTGCTGCAGGCCCAGGTTCTCCTTCATCGTGGTCAGCTGCCGCTGGTCGCTGCTGCTGTCGTCCCGGGCTGTAAAGGTATAGTTGCCCGCCGCGTCCGGCTGGCTGATGAGCAGGGTATCGGTCCAGCTTTCGCCGTTTTTCTCAAACAGCTCCACCACCCGCTGCAGCAGGCTGTCCAGATCCTCGTCCCCCATCTGCAGCTTGTTGAGCACCACGTTGTAGCTGGTGGTCGTGGTGGCAATGCGCTTGCCGGTGCTGTCCACGATGTCGCCGCGGGCAGCGGTGACCGTAAAGTTATAGTCCGTCGTGTTGGTGGCCCGGGACTTGTACTCGTCGCTGTTGACCAACTGCAGAAAGATCAGCCGCAGGGCGTACAGGCCCATGACCAGTGCCGCCACAGCGATCAGCAGCACCATGCGCCGCATGACGGTCTTGCGTTCGTTTTGGTTCATCCGTAGTTCCTCCGGCGGTCAGACCACGCCGTTGTCGATCTTGAACTTGTTGTAAATGTGCCGCACGATGGCAAACTCCACCAGCGACGCCGGAATGGTAAGGGCCGCCGAGGGCAGCACGAACCACAGGTAGCGCTGTGCCGAGCCGCTGTAGCCGGGCATCCGGTAAAAGAACAGCCAGTCGCAGGAGAGCACCAGCAAAGCCGCTGCGGCCGAGATGACCGCAAAGTTGCCCGGAGCGCTCTGCAGGTACAGCTGCACCAGCACGCCCACGGCAAAGCAGAGCAGCATCATTTCCAGTGCCAGCATGCCCACGGTGCGCCCGGCGGTGTAATCCCACAGCAGGCCGCACACCATGCCGAACAGTGCTCCGGCAAATTCGCCCTCACACACCGACACGGCCAGACAGAGCGGCATCAGCAGCAGCGGCTTTGCCTGACCCAGCTGGAACAGCCCCGGCGTGGTCTGCAGCGCCGCACACACAAACAGGCCCAGCACATAGCAGCACCACTTCAGGATCTGGCTGCGGCTGCGCTTGCGGCGAGATTCCATACATCTGCCTCCTTAATATTCGGTAATGATGAACACATGCTTGACCGTGCGCGGGTCGGCACCCGGCAGGATGACCGCACTGGAGGACTTGCCGCTCTGCTCCGGCACCACTTCCTGCACAGTGCCCACCAGCAGGTTTGCCGGGAACACCCCGCCCAGACCGGTGGTGATCACCTGATCGCCCTTGCGGGCCTCGGTGGTGCGGTCCAGATTGGTCAGCACACACTGACCGTCGGCGGCATAGTCGGCGCTGCCGGTGATGATGCCGTTTTCCCGCGTGCGGGAGATCACGCCCGCTGCGTTGAAGCTGGGGTGCAGGATGGTCATCACCTTGCAGCTGGTGGCGTCCACTTCCACCACCACGCCCAGCAGATAGCCCCGGTCACTGATGATGGCATCGTTCACCGCCACGCCGTCCGTGCTGCCCTGATCCAGCGTAAAACCGCCAAATTCATCCAGCGGGTCACGGCCGATGACAAAGGCCGACACATAGCTCGCCTCCGAATTTGTGTCCTGGATGCGGGCCAGTGCCTTGTAGGCGTCGTTCTCGGCCTTGATGCGGTCGTAGTCCACCATCTGCTGGCGCAGCTCTGCATTTTCGGCTTCCAGCTGCTCGTTCCGGTCCATCACATCGTCGATGCTGGTGTATTTTTCCCACACCGAGGCCGCACCGCCGCTGAGGGCCGACGCGACCTTCTGGAGGGGGGTGAGCACCACGCTCAGCAGCTCCTGCGGGGCTGCCGTCAGGCGGCCGTTGGCACCGGCATAGGCCATGATGCCCACCAGGAACACCGCCACGATGACCAGGATCTTGAATTTCCAGGTGTCAAAAAAATCTTTCAAGGGGTCTGTCCTCCCATTCGGAGCAAACCTGCGCGTTCACAAAAAAAGCGCGGACAGCCGTGCCATCCGCGCAAGGGTCCTGTTTGCAGCGGAAAACAGCGCAGGTGCAACGTCAATAGCTTTTCCGCAAGAGATCCGGCAGCCCGCTTCCGGGCTGCTGATTACATATGACCGCCGTCGGTGTCCAGCACGTCGTGCAGCACATCCACATGATCCAGCACTGCACCGGCACCCTTGGCCACACAGTCCAGCGGGTCCTCGGCAACATGCACGTCAATGCCGGTCTCGCTCTGGATCAGCTGATCCAGACCGCGCAGCAGGGCGCCGCCGCCGGTCAGGGTGATGCCGCGGTCGATGATATCGGCGCTCAGTTCCGGCGGGGTACGCTCCAGCGTCTCCTTGATGGCGCTGGTGATCTTCTCCAGGCACTCCAGCAGGGCGGCACGCACGTCCTCAGAGTGCACCACGATGTTCTTGGGCAGGCCGTCCACCAGGTTGCGGCCCTTGATCTCCATGGTCAGCTCCGGGTCCAGAACGTAGGCGGAACCGATCTCGATCTTGATCTGCTCGGCGGTACGCTCACCGATGAGCAGGTTGTACTTGCGCTTGATAAAGGCGATGATGGCCTGATCAAACATGTCACCGGCCATGCGCACGCTGCGGGAGGCCACGATGCCGCCCAGCGAGATCACGGCGATCTCGGCCGTGCCGCCGCCGATGTCCACGATCATGCTGCCGGTGGGCTCGCTGATGGGCAGGCCCGCACCGATGGCAGCGGCCATGGGCTCCTCGATCACCGACACCTGACGGGCACCAGCCTTCAGGGTAGCTTCCCGCACAGCGCGGCGCTCCACCTCGGTCACGCCGGAGGGAATGCAGATGACCACGCGGGGGCGGGAGAACATGCTGTTGCCGCAGGCCTTCTTCAGGAAGTTCTCCAGCATATTGGTGGTGATGTCAAAATCGGCAATGACGCCGTCCTTCAGGGGGCGCACTGCCACGATGCTGCCGGGGGTACGGCCGATGACGGCCTTTGCCTCGCCGCCCACACAGCGCACCTCGTCGGTCTTGGTGTCCACAGCCACCACCGACGGCTCCCGCATGATGATGCCCTTGCCCTTCATATAGACCAGAGTATTGGCGGTACCCAGGTCAATGCCAACGTCCTTCGACAGAAAACCCATTGTAAAGTCTCTCCTTCATCGTTTCCAGTAGATCTATCCCATAGCGTCTGACGGCCGTTTTGCGCCGTCCTTCGCAGAATAACACGGTTATATTATAGCCCCAAGCTGCTGTTTTCTCAAGCGTTTCCGTTCGTTTTCTTACATTTTTCCATTTTTCTCACACAAAACGCTCTACCAGCTGTACAGTACGGCTGACCGGCAGGCCCATAATGGTGTAATAATCGCCCTCGATGCGGTCCAGCCAGAGGGCTGCCCGGCCCTGGATGGCGTAGGCACCGGCCTTGTCGTAGGGCTCCTTTGTGGAAGCATAGAAGTCGATCTCCTCCTCGCTCAGCGGGAAGAAGGTCACCTTGCAGCTGTCCACAAAGCTCTCGGTGCGGCCGCCGCGGCTCACGCACACGCCGGTGTGCACCTGATGGGCGGCACCGGACAGGGCCCGCAGCATCCGTTTTGCGTCCTCCACGCCGTGGGGCTTGCCGAACACTTCCCCGTTCACGTCCACCACCGTGTCGCAGCCGATGACCACGGCGTCCGGGTGGTCCTTTGCCACCGCCAGGCACTTGCCCCGGGCCAGCTGTTCCACCAGATGGGCCGGGGTGTCGGCGGTCACGGTGCTCTCGTCAAAGTCGCTGACACAGACCGTGAAGTCGGTCGTATACAGGGAAAGCAGTTCCCGGCGGCGCGGGCTGCCGGAGGCTAAGATCAGTTCCATATCGCGTTCCTTTTCTCTCATTTGCCGGTGGAGCCAAAACCGCCCGCGCCGCGGGTGGTGTCGCCCAGTTCCTGCACCGGCACAAAGGCTGCCGTGTACACCGGGGCGATGCACAGCTGTGCCACCCGCTCCCCGGGCTGGATGGTGTAGGCCTCCTTGCCCAGGTTGATCATGGGCACCTTCAGCTCGCCGCGGTAGTCACTGTCCACCACGCCCACACCGTTGGCCATGCACAGGCCGTGCTTGATGGACAGGCCGCTGCGGGCATACACCAGCGCTACGCTGTGGGCGCCGGGCAGCTCAATGGCAAGGCCGGTGGGCACCAGCACCCGCTCCATGGGCTGTACGGTCAGCGGCTCATCCAGCACGGCGCACAGGTCGGCGGCGGCAGAGCCGGGGGTCGCATAGGCGGGCACCTTTGCCCGCGCATCCAGAACTTTATAGTTTACGGTGATCGGTTCCATAGTATACCTCGTTTATTTTGTCATTCCTCGATCCAGCTCACCCTTCGGGAGAGCTCCGACATTGCACCGCCGCAGGCGGACAAGGCCAGTGAGAGGGTCAATTGGTCCCCTTGAAATACAGTCCGCGGGTGAAATCGCCTTCAAAAGGCGCATGGGTGCGGATCCTATCCAGAATTGCGGCGGCTTCCTCGCGAGTCTCCAGCGTGAAATAGGCCACGCCGTAGTCCACGGCCAGCGCACCGGGCTTGTCGCCCATGTAGATGGGCACCGGGTTGTAGATGGTGCGCATGCCCAGGCTGCACCGCACCGGGAACTTTTTGGCCTTGCGGTCGGTCAGCGTGCCGGTCTTGTCGCAGTGGGCGCAGTCGTGGATGTTCTGCAGCGGGCAGGCTCGGGTGAGCATCAGCGGCATGTGGCCGTAGACCATCACGCCCGTGGGCACCGGCTTGCCGTCCCGCACCGGGGCAATGGACGCGATGTCACTGTCCTTGACCTCGGGCAGGATGAGCAGGCTGTTCAGTCCCTGCTCCGCATAGAACTGCGCTGCTGCGTTGTTTGTGATGTTCAGGCCAAAACCGCCGGACAGCGGCAGGCCCCGGCACAGCCGCAGGTGGGCGATGTTGCTTGCCTCGTACCCGGCAAAGCCGGCATCCTGGGTTGCCGCAATGCGGCGGGCGGTGTCCTGCTCCAGTGCGCCGAACATGGCCCGGGGCAGCTCCAGAATGGTCTTGCTGCGCCACTCGCGGGGCACCCGGTCGGCCTGGGCAATGGGCAGGATGAGATACTCCACTCCGCTCAGGGCCTGTTCCGGCACCTGATCCCAGCGCTCGAACCGGGCACGCAGGGTGCGGTGCGGCGGCAGGGTGCGCTGCGGCAGGGCAGGCACATGCTCCTCGGTGGTGGGCCAGGGGCGCAGCACTTCCCGCTTTTTGAGCAGGGCGTCCAGCGCTTCCCGGCGCAGCTCATTCACCGTGCTGCCGGGCACGAACCACGGCCCGCCGTCCATCTCCACGGCGATGTCCGCCGCTTCAAAGGGGGTGCCGCCGGTCTTGGCCAGACTGCGGCGCAGGCTCTCGGTGGGGTCGGTGCGGGCGGGCTGCGGCTCAAAATCGCCGTAGGCAAACGCTTTATTGCCGTCCGCATCGGTCACGGTGAGCTTCTCGCCGCCCTCTTCGATCTCCAGACGCATGGTCACCGGCACCCGGGAGCGCTCCCGACGGTAGAGCTCCCGCAGCATGGGCAGGGTCTTTTTGGTCAGTTCGGCATCCGCTTCACTGCGCACACCGAACATGGTGCCGTCGATTTTTCCGTTCAGATAGCCGGAGGTGAAACCCGATCTGCTGAAGGCGTTCTTCAGCAGATCGCGGTCGTAGGCGCGGCCCTCGCGGCCCGCCAGACAGGCGCTGACCGCCGCCGCCACATATTCCGGCGTGCGCAGACGGCCCTCGATCTTGGCCGAGACCACGCCCAGCGCCTGCAGCTTGTCCAACTGGTCGATGACCGAGTTGTCCTTCAGCGAGAGATGATGCAGGCGGCCCGGCTTGCCTTCCGGCAGGGTGTTGGCCTCAAAAGGCAGGCGGCAGGGCCCGGCGCAGGAGCCGCGGTTGCCGCTGCGTCCGCCCAGAAAGGCCGACATATAACACTGGCCGCTCATGCTCATGCACAGCGCACCGTGCACGAAGCACTCGGTCTCGATGCCGCAGTGCTTCGTGATGTGTTCCACCTCGGGCAGGCTCAGTTCACGGGCCAGCACCACACGGGTGAAGCCCAGCTCCTTCAGCTCCAGTGCGCCCTGCAGGGTGTGCACGCTCATCTGGGTGGAGCCGTGGCGCGGCAGCTGCGGGGCGATCTTTCCGATCAGGGTGGCCACCGCCAGATCCTGGCAGATCACGGCATCGGCTCCGCTGGCAGCCACCGACCGGATGGCCTGTTCCAGGGCCGGCAGCTCGGTGCCGTACACGGTGGTGTTCAGCGCCACATGCACCGCCACGCCGCGGGCATGGCAGAACCGCACCGCCTCTTTCAGGCTGTCGGCGTCAAAATTGCCGGCTCCGGTGCGGGCATTGAAGCCCGAAAAGCCCAGGTAGACCGCATCCGCCCCGCTGAACACGGCGGCACGCAGCATTTCTTCACTGCCCACAGGGGCAAGGATCTCAATCTTCGACATAATTCTCCATTCCATTTATATAAGGTAGTATTCAGCCCTGTTTTTCGTCGGCGGCAGCCTGTTCTGCGGCAGCCTGCTCTGCCCGCTCCTCGCGGCGGCTTTCACGGCGGCGCTCCTTGGCCAGCTGTTCCCGCAGGGCAGCGGCTTCCCGGCGCAGCACTTCGTTCTCAGCCTTGGCCTTGTCCTCGGCCAGCTTGGCGCGGGCGGCATCTGCAATGTAGTCCTGGATCTGGCTGCGCATGTTCTCGGCGCTGCCGGTGCTCTTGCGGTACTCGTCCAGATAATCCATGGCGCAGAACACCGCCGCCTTGGTCACCGAGAGATAGATCGGAAGAGCACACGTCTGAACTCCAGTCACATCACGATCTCGTATGCCGTCTTCTGCTTGAAAAAAAAA
>ENA-USZI01001570-USZI01001570.1-human-gut-metagenome-genome-assembly--contig:-NODE-1570-length-14913-cov-5.681720_pt1 | contig 14913 bp, 10 predicted proteins | sample MGYA00250042_ERZ773532 | MGnify/ENA primary metagenome ERZ773532 (study PRJEB29103, sample SAMN06112036) | human gut metagenome | biome: human gut; feature: ankylosing spondylitis patient; material... | reverse complement strand
GATCGTGCCGCGAAAACGGAAAATTCGTCCGGCGCGCATATCCGTACGCAAATCCGCCGACAATAACCGGGAAGCAAATCCCGTAAACTGCGGCTTTGGAGGAATGGATATGTACAAAAAAGATTTTATTGACACCAACGATTTCACAAAACAGGAACTGCTGGACATCATCGACCTGTCGCTCGCCATCAAGCGCGCCATCCGCCGGGGTTATTATCCCCCGCTGATGAAAGATATGAACCTCGGCATGATCTTTCAGCAGTCGAGCACCCGCACGCGCGTGTCGTTCGAGACGGCCATGAGCCAGCTCGGCGGCCACGCGCAGTATCTCGGCCCTGGCATGATCCAGCTCGGCGGCCACGAGACCATCGGCGACACGGGCAAGGTGCTCTCGCGCCTGGTCGACGTGGTCATGGCCCGCGTCATCGAGCACAAGACGATCGTTGAGCTCGCCGATGCGTGCACGATCCCGGTCATCAACGGCATGAGCGACTACAACCACCCCACGCAGGAGATCGGCGACCTGTGCACCATCAAGGAGAACCTGCCCGAGGGCAAGCGGCTGGAGGACTGCAAGGTCGTCTTCGTCGGCGACGGAACGCAGGTGTGCGCGTCTCTCGGCTTCATCACCACGAAGCTCGGCATGCACTTCGTGCACTACGGCCCGGAGGGACACCAGCTGGGCGCCGACCACAAACGCATTCTGGAGGCCAACTGCAAGCGCTCCGGCGGCAGCTGGGCCGTCACGGACGAGCGCGACGCCGTGCGCGGCGCGGACTTTATCTATACTGACGTCTGGTACGGCCTGTATGAAAACGAGATGCCGAAGGAAGAGCGCGTGCGCGTCTTTGCCGACTACCAGATCAACCGCGAGCTCATGCAGCTCGGCGCGCTCGGCTGCAAGTTCCTGCACTGTCTGCCTGCTACGCGCGGCGAGGACGTGACCGACGAGGTCGCCGACTCCGCCGCCTCCCTCTGCTGGGAGCAGGCCGGCAACCGCCTGACGGCCATGCGCGGCCTGCTGGTGTATTTCACGCGCTGCCGCCGCGTCCCGACGGAGCTGGAGCTTGCCGCGGCGCAGGAGGAGCTCGACACCTTCCTCGACGCGCGGCTCGGCGGCTGCTGACCGGCTGCCAAAGGAGCAGACACCATGGAAGAACGAAAAAAATTCCGCCTTGCGGACGTCGTCCTCTCGGTCATCTGCGTCGTGTTCGTGGCGGAGGCGGCGGCACCCGTCGCCTCCATCGGCAACAGCCAGTATTTCTGGTGGGTGTTCATGATGATCGCCTTCCTGCTGCCGTACGGCATGATCTCGTCCGAGCTCGGCACGACGTATACCGGCGACGGCGGGCTCTATGACTGGATCAACAAGGCGTTCCCGCGCTCGAAGTGGGGCGCGCGCGCCTCGTGGTACTACTGGATCAACTTTCCGCTGTGGATGGCCTCGCTCGCCGTCGTGTGCCCGGAGCTGCTCGGCGTGCTCACAGGACTGCAGTTCGGGTGGCTGGCAAAGCTGCTCATCGAGCTCGCCTTCATCTGGATCGTCACGTGGATCGCATTTTACCCCGTGTGCGACAGCATCCTCATCCTCAACATCAGCGCCGCCATCAAAATGATCCTCGCGCTGACGGTCGGCGTGCTCGGCATCGTCTACGTCGTGAAAAACGGCTTTGTCAACGACATGGCCTTCCGCACGTTCCTGCCGGGGTTTGACCTGCACAGCCTGTCGTATATCTCGGTCATCATCTTCAACTTCCTGGGCTTCGAGGTCGTGTGCACGTATGCCGACAATATGCGCGACCCCAAGCGCCAGATCCCGCAGGCCGTCGTCACCGGCGGCATCGTCATCGCGCTCATCTACCTGTTTTCGGCCTTCGGCATCGGCGCGGCCATCCCCACGCACGAGATCAGCGAGGACTCGGGCCTCATCGACGCCGTCTCGCTCATGACCGGCCGCACGAGCGGCCTGTTCGTCGGCGCGGTGGCGCTGCTGTTTCTCGTCACGCTGTTCGGCAACATGATCTCATGGTCCATGGGCGTGAACTCCACGGCGGCCTACGCCGCCGAAAACGGCGACATGCCCGCGATCTTTGCAAAGCGCTGGGCGAAAAACGACATGCCCATCGGCTCCGCGCTCACGAGCGGCATCGTGGCGAGCGTCGTGTGCATCCTCGGCATCATCATCGAGCTGCTCTCGCCGGATTCGTCCCTGTTCTGGAGCTTTTTTGCGCTCAACCTCGTCATGCTCCTGCTGAGCTATGCGCCCGTGTTCCCGGCGTTTTTGCGCCTGCGGGAGATCGACCCCGATTCCGAGCGGCCGTTTCGCGTGCCGGGCGGGCACGGGATGCTGCGCGTGCTGGCCTATGTGCCCATGGCGCTCATCCTCATCTCGATCTTCTTCACGGCGGTGCCGCTGTCGTTCGATACGGACACGCTCTCGTACTATCTGCCGATCACGATCGGGTCGATCCTCAGCATCGTCATCGGCGAAATTCTCATCGCGGCGCGTGCGCGCCGGCATCATTCCTAGGAGGAAAACGTTATGGCAAAACGAATCACCGGCTCTACGCCGAAGCTCGACGGCTACCGGATGCCTGCGGAGTTTGAGCCGCAGGCCGGCGTCTGGATGCTCTGGCCGGAGCGCAACGACAACTGGCGCGACGGCGCCAAGCCCGCGCAGAAAGCCTTTCTGGACGTGGCCACGGCCATTTTGCAGTTTGAACCCGTGACGGTCTGCGTCTCCCCGGCGCAGTACCAGAATGCGCGCGAGCGCCTGCCGCGCGCCGTGCGCGTCGTCGAGATGGCGAGCAACGACGCCTGGATCCGCGACTGCGGGCCGACGTTTCTCGTCAACGACAACGGCGGCGTGCGCGCCGTGGACTGGACGTTCAACGCCTGGGGCGGGCTGGTCGACGGGCTCTATTTCCCGTGGGATCTCGACGATCAGGTCGCGCAGAAGGTCTGCGAGATCGAGCGCGTCGATTCCTACCGCACCGATGGCTTCGTGCTCGAGGGCGGCTCCATCCACGTCGACGGCGAGGGCACCGTGCTCACGACCGAGATGTGCCTGCTGTCCGAGGGGCGAAACCCCGACATGGACCGCGGCGCGATCGAGCGCATGCTCTGCGACTATCTCGGCTGCGAGAAGGTGCTCTGGCTGCGCGACGGCATCGACCCCGAGGAGACCAACGGCCACATCGACGACGTGGCCTGCTTCATCCGCCCGGGCGAGGTCGCCTGCATCTGGACGGACGACCCGCAAAACCCGTTCTATCAGCCGGCGCGCGACGCCTACGACACGCTCTCGCAGGCGACGGACGCCAAGGGCCGCAAACTGAAGGTGCACAAGCTCTGCCTGACGCAGCAGCCATGCCTGCTGCAGGGCGCGGCGACGATCGACGCCGTGGAGGGCACGATCCCGCGCGAGGACGGCGAGGTCGCCATCGCGTCGTATATGAACTTCCTCATCGTCAACGGCGGCGTCATCCTGCCGCAGTACGGCGACGCGAACGACGCGCTCGCCGTGCAGCAGGTGCAGGCCATGTTCCCCGACCGCCGCGTGGTCGGCGTGCAGACGCGCGAGGTCGCGTTCGGCGGCGGGAACATCCACTGCATCACGCAGCAGCAGCCCGCGCCGCAGCACAGGTGACGCCATGGCCAGAATCGTCATTGCCCTCGGCGGCAACGCGCTCGGCAGCACGCCGGCGGAGCAGCGCGACCGCGTGGCCGCCGCGTGCCCGGCGCTCGTCGGGCTCATCCATCAGGGCCACGAGATCATCATCAGCCACGGCAACGGCCCGCAGGTCGGCATGATCCAGGCGGCGTTCGACACCGCCGCGAAAACGAACCCCAAGGTCGCGCCCATGCCGCTGCCGGAGTGCACGGCCATGAGCCAGGGCTATATCGGCTACCACCTGCAGCAGGGCATGCGCCGCACGCTGCGCGCCAATGGTATGCCCTGGCAGGTGGCGACGGTCGTCACGCAGGTCGTCGTCGACCCGGACGACCCTGCGTTCGGCGAGCCGACAAAGCCCATCGGTGCGTTTTACGATGAGGCCGCCGCGCAGCAGATGATGCGTGACGATCCGTCCCTGCGCATGCGGGAGGACTCCGGCCGCGGCTGGCGGCGCGTCGTCGCCTCGCCGAAGCCGGTGGATATTGCCGAGCGGCGCTCGATTCTGAACCTGCTCGACAGTGAGTATATCGTCATCGCCTGCGGCGGCGGCGGTGTGCCCGTCGTGCGCGACGCGCACGGGGACTACTACGGCGTGGACGCTGTCATCGACAAGGACTTTGCCTCCGCGTGCCTGGCCGAAGCCGTCGGCGCGGACTATCTGTTCATCCTCACGGCGGTCGACCATGTCTGCCTGAACTTCGGCACGCCGGAGCAGCGGGCGCTCGACGAGCTGCACGTGGATGAGGCGGAGACCTACCTGCGCGCCGGGCAGTTCGGCGCCGGCTCCATGCAGCCGAAGGTGGCCGCGGCCGTGCAGTTCGTGCGCAGCGGCTGGCGGCGGCGCGCCGTCATCGCCTCGCTCGAGCAGGCCCCGGCCGCCATGCGCGGCGAGAGCGGCACACGCATCGTGCCGTAAAAGCAAACAGAAACCCGGCCTTTCCCAGTGCTGGAAAGGCCGGGTTTTCTCAGCCGGGCAGCTCCAGGATCGTCATCTCGATGAAGGCGCTCGTGAGCTTTTGCACCATCTGATCCTCCGTCTCCGTCTTGCCGTGCTCGACCCAGACGGTCAGCACGCCGATCATGGACGACGTGATGATGGCGACGAAATAATCAAACTGCGCGGGATCGTCCGCCATCGGCTGCAGTGCCTGGATCAGGCCGGAGCTGCGGCGCAGACTGTCGAACAAAATGTCCGTCCGGTGGATCTGCACGAGCGCCTCGAGCACCGCACTGTTGCGAAACCAGTACTGAAATACCGCCTTGGCCAGGCTGCCGCGCTGCTCGGGCGGCAGGGCGTTGTACTCGCTGAACACGGCCTGAAACCCGCGGTCGCACAGCAGCGCCAGCACGTCCTCGAGGCAGTCGAAGTTGCGGTAAAACGTCGAGCGGCTCACCGTCGAGGCGCGCTGCACGTCCGTGATCGTGATGCGCGCGAACGGTTTTTCTTTCATGCAGGCCAAAAGGCCCGCGCAAATAAGCTCCGTAGACGCCCGCGCGCGTTTGTCGTTCTTGATGTGGTACATTTTGGCCTCCAGCGTTCTATATTTTACGGTACTATTGTATCGCAAAAAAGTTTGATGTACAATAGGGACGATCAAAATTTAAGGGAGTGTTTCACATGAGCGAAAATGTGATCTTCTGCTACTCTGGCACCGGCAACTGTCTCGACATGGCGAAAACCATCGCCCGGGAGCTGGGCGACACGGACATTATCCTTATGCGCAAAGAGCCCGCGGTCACGGACGTGCGTGACGCCAAGCGCGTCGGCTTCGTCTTCCCGTGCTACGGCGGCGGTCTGCCCGGCGGCGTGGAGGAGTCGCTGTGCAAGATCCAGGTCGGCCTCACGGCGTATACGTTCGGCGTCTGCCAGTACGCGGGCTACATGGGCTCCGGCCTGTACAAGCTCAACAGCATCATCCCCCTGCGCTACTGGACGGCCGTGTCGCACCAGTGCACGTGCATCTGGCTGCTGCCGCACAGCGTGATGCTGCCGCCGGTGACGCCCGCCATGGCGCAGCGCCGCGCGGACAAAAAGGCAAAGCAGATCGCGCAGGACGTCCTCGCCCGGACGGTCTCGCCCAAGGCCCCGCCGAAAAAGCCCGTCAACCAGCTCGAGAGCAGCGTCTGGCCGAAGATCGTGGCCGGCAAGGCGCAGAAGTTTGCCGTCAGCGATGCGTGCGTCGCCTGCGGTCAGTGCGCCCGGCTCTGCCCGCGCGGCAACATCCGCATCGAGGGCGGCCGCGCCGTCATCGGCGGCAACTGCATCCAGTGCCTGAGCTGCCTGCAGTACTGCCCGCAGCAGGCCATCTCGATCGGCAGGATCACCGACCGCCGCGAGCACTATCACAACCCCAACGTGACCGCCGCGGAGCTGACCGAGCCGGTCATCCATATCGACTGAGACGTTTTTTCTACATAACACAGCAGCCCGCCCGCCGGAACTCCGGCGGGCGGGCTTTCCGCTTGAGCGAATGCTCAGACGTGTACGATGTAGTTTTCCTTGCGCGGGGCGGCCTCCGGTGCAGGGCCGGCGGCATAGCCGAGCGCGATCGCGCCGACGCCGCGCAGCGTCTCCGGCAGGCCCCAGTCGCGCAGCAGCGCCTTGCCGTCCGGGCTGTCAAAGATCTCGCGCTCGCGGTTGACCCACACGGTGCCGAGCCCCTCGGCGTGCGCGGCCAGCATGAGGTTTTCGAGCACACAGCTGCCGTCGGCCAGATAATTTGCGCGCTCTCCGTCGCCGAGCACGACCACGATCACCGGCGCGCCGTAGTAGGGGTCGACGTCCCTGCCGATCACGGCGGCGTTGAGCTTTGTCAGACGGTCGCGGTAAGCTTTCGTCTCCACGGCGACGATCGTCGCCGACTGCTCGCCCATGGCCGACGGGGCGTAGGTGCCGGCCTCGAGCACGCGCGCGAGTGTGTCTGCGGGCACGGCGTCCGGCTTGTAGGCGCGGATGCTCCGCCGGGTCTTTATGAGTGTCAGAAAATCGTTTTTCATCGGATAGCCTCCTTAATATATTTATTTAAAAATGTTTGAAATAAGCATACCACATTTTTCGACGATGTGCTATAATATTCAATTGACTCTAACCATTGGTTTTTTGCTTTTGACTACCTGCCGGCGCGCGAAAGGAGTTTCTCCAACCATGCAGAAGATCGCAGCTTTCATCGTCAAAAAACGCAGGCTATTGCTTGTCGTCATGCTGGCTCTGGCGGTGGTCTGCGCGGCGCTGATGCCCTTCGTCGGCATCAACACCGACATGACCAAGTACCTGCCGGACAGCTCGCAGATGAAGATCGGCATGGACCGCATGAACGAGGCCTTCCCCAACGTGGCGGAGACGTACACCATCCGCGTCATGTTCCGCGGGCTGGACGCACGCGACAAGCTCGCCATCCGCGAGCAGCTGGCGGAGATCCCGAACGTGGACAGCGTGGCCTACGAGCCGGACAGCGACGACTATAACCGCGGCGACGCCACGCTCTACAAGCTCACCACGCAGTATGACTACAAGTCCGACGAGGAGGCGCAGATCGAGCGCGACGTGGCCGACCGCTTTGACGGCTACGATGTGTCCGTGCGCAGCGACGACACCTCGACACCGGACATCCCGCCGATCGTGTTCATCCTCTCGATCGTGCTTGTGACGACGATCCTGCTCATCGCCTGCCCGTCGTACTTCGAGCCGGTGCTGTTTCTCATCACGATCGGCATCGCCGTGCTCATCAACCAGGGCACGAACATCTTCCTCGGCGAGACGTCGGACGTCACGGCGAGCATCTCGGCCATTTTGCAGCTCGCGCTCTCGATGGACTATTCCATCATCCTCATGAATCGCTACCGGCAGGAGCTGCAGGCCGACCCCGACCGCGAGGCTGCCATGACGCGAGCGCTCGCGGCGGCGTTCGGCTCGATCACCGGCAGCTCGGTCACGACGATCGTGGGATTGTTGATGCTGGTGTTCATGCGCTTCAAGATCGGCATGGATCTCGGCATTGTGCTGGCCAAGGGCGTGCTGTGCAGCCTGCTGTGCGTGTTCACGGTGCTGCCCGGCCTGATTTTGTGGGCGGATAAGCTCGTGCGCAAGACGACGAAAAAGCCGCGCGCGCCCAAGCGCGAGCGCCGGAGCGTGCTCGCGGCGCTCGGCCGCTTCAGCTACCGGTGGCGCGGCGCGATCGCAGCGGCGTTCGTGCTGCTGTTTGCGGGTACGTATATCCTGCAGCTGTCGACCCAGATCGCCTACACGCTCACGGACGCCGACCCGGTCGCAGAGGTGTTCCCGCCGGACAACCCCATCGTCGTGCTGTACAACAACGCCGACGAGGACGCCGTGGCCGCGCTGGCGGACCGGCTCGAGGCCGACCCGAACGTCAAGAGCGCCATGGCCTACTCCACCACGCTCGGCAGGCAGTACACCGCCGCGCAGATGGTCAATGTCGTCGGCGCGCTCGATGCCAGCATCCCGGTCAGCGCCGATATGCTGGGCATGATCTATTACGATGCCCACAGCGGCGGCCGCGCCGTGACCATCCCGGCCGGGCAGTTTCTGCGCTTTGTTACCGACCACGTGGCAAATAATGCCGCCTTCGCGCCGTATCTCGACGCGGGCATGACGGCCAATCTTCAGACACTGCAAAAGTTCACCGACCCTGCCGCGCTCACGCAGCAGCGGACGGCGGAGTCGCTGGCGGACTTTCTCGGCATGGACGCGGCGGACGCCAAACAGCTGCTGCTCTACTACTACACGCAGCACGGCGATGCGAGCACCGGCGGTATGACCCTGCCCGCCTTCTCCGACTTCCTCGTCAACGAAGTGCTCACCGACTCCACCATGGCCGACATGGTCGACGCCTCGGCGCGCGAGCAGGCGGCCACGCTGCAGACGTTCACGGACGTGAGCGCCATGACCACGCCGCGCGGCTGCGACGAGATCGCGCAGATGCTCGGCATGGACGAGGATACCGTCCGGCTGCTGTTCGTGGCATACCACACGCTCAACGGCGACCTGCTCACGGGCGATTGGAACGTTTCGATGCAGACCCTGGTCAACTTCCTCGCCGAGCACAGCGCCCTGCTCGATGATGCGCAGGCGCAGCAGATCACGATGCTCAGCCGGATCATCAACGGCTCGGTCGACGGCACGAGCTACTCGGCGGCGGAGCTTTCCGACCTCCTCGGCATGGACGCCGGGCAGGTGCGCCAACTCTACCTGCTCTACACCAGCCGCCACGGCGACACGAGCGGCTGGACGCTCTCGGTGCAGCAATTTGTGGATTTCCTGTGCCAGGAGGTGCTGCCGGACGCGCGCTTTGCCGACCAGCTCAGCGGCGTGGATACCAGCCAGCTCCAGTCGGCGCGCACGGTCATCGACGCGGTCGCCTCCGGCCGGAGCTATACGGCGGCGGAACTGGCAAACCTGTTTCAGGGCCTGTCCAGCAAGATGGACCGCGGCACGATGGAGCTGCTGTTTCTCTACTATGCCAGCGTGTACAGCAGCGATGCCTCGTGGACGATGTCCATGCAGGAGCTGTTTGACTACCTGCAGAACGATCTGCTCACGGACGCGCGCTTTGCGTCCTTCCTGACCGACGACATGCGCGCGCAGATCACCGACGCGCAGACGATGCTCACCGATGCCGTCACGCAGCTGCGTGGCAGCAACTACTCCCGCCTCGTGCTCACGACGACGCTGCCGGGCGAGTCGGACGAGACGAGCGCGTTCATCGCGCAGCTCATGCAGGATCTCGACGCCGTCACGACCGGGGACTATTACCTCATCGGCAACAGCGCCATGGTCTACGAGATGGAAAACAGCTTCGACAGCGAGCTGCTGCTCATCACGCTCCTGACGGCGGCGTCGATCTTCCTCGTCGTCGTGTTCACGTTCCGCTCGCTCGTCATTCCGGCGCTGCTCGTGCTGATCGTGCAGTGCGGCGTGTTCATCACCGTCACGGTCGTCGGATTGCAGGGGCTGGAGATCTACTACCTTGCGCTGCTGATCGTCGAGTGCATCCTCATGGGTGCGACGATCGACTACGGCATCCTCTACACGAGTTATTACCGCGAGATGCGCGAGAGCATGTCCGTGCGCGACGCGCTCATCGCCGCCTACCGCGGCAGCATCCACACGGTGCTCACCTCCGGCTCGATCATGGTGCTCGTCACGGCGGTCGTCGGGAAATTTTTCGGCAACCCGACCATCGAGCAGATCTGCCGCACGATTTCCATCGGTGCGTTCTCGGCCATCATCCTCATCCTGCTGTTTCTGCCCGGCATGCTCGCCCTGCTCGACCGCTGGGTGCTGCCGCGCGACCTGCGCCGGCGGCTGTACCCGCCGAAGGCGCCCAAGGCTCCGAAAGCGCCAAAACCGCCCAAGGCGGCGCGGGCGTCCTGGCCGTAACCCAACAGATGCACAGGAAAAAACAAGGCGGCGTACCGATTATGGTACGCCGCCTTTCCGCGTGTTCAAAAAGCCTCGCAGCGTTTGCCGCCCGCAGGCGGCAAAACATTGCAAGCCTTTTGTTTTCAAAAGTGCAGCACTTCGATCAGCAGCAGCCAGGCCAGCCCGTCTTCATACTGCTTCCGACGTGAAGGAATTCCACAGGTGCTCAAAGACGGTGGTCATCTCCGCTGTCAGCGCGTCCGGGTCGAGGTTCGGCTCGGTCAGGTAGCGCTTGAGGTTCTGGATGAGCCCGCCGACGGTGAACGTCGCCAGCGTGTCGGCAAGTTCCGGGCTGTCCGTCACCGAGCCGCAGTAGGCGCGCACGCGCCGGCTGGAGCTGGCGAAGATGTGCTCGCTGATGATCTCGAAGATGATCGGCAGCGACTTGCTGCGCAGGCCCATGCGGATGAGCGCCGGGCGCTCGTCTATAAAGGCGATGAGCGCGCGCCACGAGCGCTGGAAATGCTCCACGGGCGAGTCGGTCGCGGCGTCGGCCTCGCTCTCGATCTGCCACTGGATCTCGTTGAGGTAAAAGCGCAGGAAGTCGTACTTATCTTCAAAATGCGAGTAGAACGTCGGGCGGCGGATGAGTGCCCGGGCGCACAGCTCATTGACCGTGATGTCGTCAAACGTCTCCTCGGCCATCAGCGCCTCGAACGCCGCCATGAGCGCACGATAGGTTTTCTGCACGCGCAGATCGTTCTTTTTTTCCATGATGCCGCACTCCTTTACGCCCATCGTATCGTATCGAACAAACGACACGAGCGGAACAAGCGATAAATATCTTACACTTTCATGATAACTGACATTTGTAATTTATCATTTTTCAGCTTATCTTTCTGTTATCAAAAAGTCAACCCCTGCGTTTTTGCCGGGGTAAGGAGTGGTGATCCCATTATGAATCAGAAACCGTCCCCGCTGCACCGTGCATCGGAATGGATCGTCGACCATTACCGGCTGTTTTTCGTCGTCTTTGCCGCGCTGCTGGTCTTTTCCGCGGTCGCGTCCGGCTGGGTGAAGGTCGAAAACGACGTTGCGGCCTATCTGCCGGCTGATTCCGAGACGCGGCAGGGGCTGGACATCATGGAGCAGGAGTTCCAGACCTACGGGTCGGCGAAGATCCTCCTGCGCGACACGGACGCGGACGCCGCCGCGGCCACGGCGGAGCAGATCCACGCGGTCGACGGGGTGGACAGCTGCACGTACACGATGAACGATACGGGCAGCGCGCTGCTGAGCGTCAGCCTGTCGGATCTGGAGGGGTCGGACACGTGCGCGCAGACCGTGCAGGCCCTGCGCGACCTGCTCGACGGCAGCGGCGCGTACATTTATTCCGCCGAGGGCTACAGCATCTCCGATCAGATCAACGGCGAGGTGCGCGGCCTGCTCGTCATCGTGGCGATCATCCTCGTCACGGTGCTCACGTTCACGTCCTCGACGTATGCCGAGGTGCCCATCCTGCTCATCACGTTCCTCGCGGCGGCGCTCATCAACAAGGGCACGAACTTCGTTTTCGGCACGATCTCGTTCGTGTCCAACGCCGTGGCCATCCTGCTGCAGCTGGCCATGTCGGTGGACTACGCCATCATTTTCTGCAACCGCTACAAGCAGGCGCATGAGACGCTGCCGGTGCGCGAGGCAGCCATCGAGTCGCTGGAAAAATCCATTACCGTCATCAGCTCCTCGAGCCTGACGACCATTGCGGGCCTCGTCGCCATGACGTTCATGAAGTTCGGCCTCGGGCGCGACCTCGGCATCGTGCTCATCAAGGCGATCTTGATCAGCATGCTGACGGTGTTCCTGCTCATGCCGGGGCTGCTGCTCAAGCTCGGCCCGGCCATGGATAAGACGAAGCACCGCAACTTCGTGCCGAAGATCTCGGGCATCGGCCGTCTCGCGTGGCGGACGCGCCGCGTGGTGCCGCTGGTGTTCGCGGCCGTGCTCGTCGTGGCGTGCATCGGCGCCAACCGCGTGAGCTATGTTTACAGCGAAGCGCCGCTCAAAACGCACAACGCGGACGTCAACCGCACCGCGTCGCAGGCGATCACGGATGATTTCGGCGACGAGACGGTGCTGGCCGTCGTCGTCCCGGCCGGGGATTATACCCAGGAGGCCGCGCTGCTCGATGCCCTCTCGGCTCTGCCGGAGGTCAAGAGCGCCGTCGGCATTGCGGGCACGGAGGCGGCCGGCGGCTACCGGCTGGCGGACGCGGTCGATTACCGGACGTTCGCGCAGCTCAGCGACGTGGACAGCACGAGCGCGCAGGCGCTCTTCGCGCTCTACGCGGCCGAAAACGGCGTCGCGCAGACGGCCGCGCAGGATCTGAGCGGCTATCAGGTGCCGCTGCTGAAGCTGTTCAAATTCCTGAATGACAAGATCGCCGACGGCACCGTCACGCTCAGCGCCGCGCAGGCGGCGCAGGTCACGGCGCTCAGCAGCCAGCTCGAGCGCGCCAGCGCGCAGCTCGAGGGCACGTCGTACCATCGTCTCGTGCTCACGCTTGCCGCGGCCTCGGACGGGGACGAGACGTTTGCTCTGCTCGACCGCATCCACGCCGTCGTGCACCAGTACTACCCCACCGACAGCTATCTCGTCGGCGACGCCATGTCCGCCTACGGGTCCGAGCAAACGTTCACGCAGGACAACGTCATGGTCAGCGCCATGTCCATCCTCATGGTCATGCTCGTGCTGCTGTTCACGTTCCGCTCGCTCGGTATGCCCATTTTGCTCACGCTCGTCATTCAGGGCAGCATCTGGATCAACTTCGGCATCACGGTGCTCACGGGCGAGTATGTGCTCTTCATGGTCTATCTCGTGGCCAGCGCCATTCAGATGGGCTGCAACGTGGACTATGCGATCGTCGTCGCCTCGCACTATACCGAGGCGCGCGCCGATCAGGGCTCGCGCGAGGCCATGATCACGGCGCTGAACCTCGCCTTCCCGACCATCATCACCTCCGGCACGATGCTCATCTCCGCCGGCCTGCTCATCGGCGCGCGCGTCTCGTCCGGCGCAGTGGCCGGCATGGGCCGGTTCGTGGGCGTCGGGTCGCTTATCACTGTGTTTCTCGTGCTGTTCGTGCTGCCGCAGCTTCTGCTGCTGGGCGATACCTTCGTGCGCCGGACCGCGCTGCCTGCGCAGCGCCGCCTGCTGCTGACCGCGGCGAGCCGCGCGGCCCGCTGGGTGCTGCTCGCGGCGGCGGTGTTCGTCATGGCCGTGTCGCCGTGGAGCGTCGTGCGCACGCAGCAGAAGCGGGCCGACCGTGTCGCCGCCGATACGCAGCTGTGCGGCAGCGCCCGCTCGCTCGGCGAGCTGGCGGCGTCCCTCGGCGCGCAGCAGGAGACGTATGACGCGCTCAAGCTCTCGTTTGCTACGGGCGTCGTGACGGATAACGTCGGCCAGAGCCGGCTCGAGAGCGGGCAGGCGGAGTATGACGCCGGCAGCGAAAAGCTCGCCGCGGCCAAAGCGCAGTATGCCGCCGGGCAGGCGCAGCTCGAGCAGGGCAAGGCCGACTATGCCGCCGGGCAGGAGAAACTTGCCGCGGCGAAGGAGGAATACGCCGCCGGACAGGCGCAGCTGGCTAAGATCCAGCCGGTGTACGACGCGGTGCACCCGGCCTATCAGCGCTATCTCGACCGGCAGGCGGAGTATGACGCGGCGGTCGCAAGCGGCGACCTGGCCAAGGCCGCGCTGCTCTGGCCGGGTGTGACGGCGCAGAAGCAGATCTATGAGACGCAGCTGATCGGCACGGGGTACTCCATCGAGTCGCTCGTGCAGGCGTATGAGGCCGGGCAGGCAAAGCTCTCTGCCGGCGCGGCGCAGATCGCCGCGGCGGAGCAGCAGCTGCAGGATGCACAGGCGCAGCTCGCCGCCGGGCAGCAGGCGCTCGACGCTGCGGCGGCCGAGATCGCGGCCGGGCAGAGCAAGCTCGACACGGCGGCCGGCACGCTGGCCTCCGGCCGGCAGACGCTGGCGGCGAACCGGCAGCAGCTGGCGCAGGATCTCGCGGCGCTCGCCCCGTATGAGGACGACACCGAGCGGCTGGAGCAGGGCATCGCCGTGCTCATGCAGGACGAGACGCTGCGCGCGCGGGCAGGCGCGTCCGCGAGCTATGGCGACATCTGCGCGCTCGCGCAGGATATCTACACGGCGGATATGAACACCGCGCGCACGGAGGCGGCGGTCTGGACAGGCATCTGCATCGCACTGTTCGCGGCCGGTGCGCTCGCGTTCGCGGGCGTGTGCCTCGGCCACAGGAGAGGAAAGGCCGTGGCGTGGTGCACGGCGCTGGCGGCGATCCTGTCCGTCGGCTGCCTGATCGCCATGCTGGCCGCCGGTCACGGTGCGCTGCGCACGCTGTGCCTGTGCGCGGCGCTGGCGCTGCTCGTGCTGGCGTTCGTGGCCGCCGGGTTCACGCTCCGGCAGCGCGCGCAGCGGGCGCAGTAAGGCGCAGGGAAAGAAAAAACCGGGGCGCAGGCAGCTGCCTGCACCCCGGTTTTGCTTTTGCGCCGCGCTGTGTTATAATGGGCCATCACGGTCGAAAGGAATTGCGATCCCAATGGTCAAAGTGCTCTTTATCTGCCACGGCAACATCTGCCGCAGCCCGATGGCGGAGTATCTGCTCCGGGACATGGTGCGGCGGCAGGGGCTCGCGGCGCAGTTTCAGATCGCCTCGGCGGCGACGAGCCGCGAGGAGATCGGCAACGACGTTTACCCGCCCGCGCGCGCCGAGCTGCGCGCCCACGGCATCCCGGTCGGCCACCGCGCCGCCGTGCAGGTCACGCCGCGCGACTAC
>ENA-USZI01001541-USZI01001541.1-human-gut-metagenome-genome-assembly--contig:-NODE-1541-length-15143-cov-17.499204_pt1 | contig 15143 bp, 17 predicted proteins | sample MGYA00250042_ERZ773532 | MGnify/ENA primary metagenome ERZ773532 (study PRJEB29103, sample SAMN06112036) | human gut metagenome | biome: human gut; feature: ankylosing spondylitis patient; material... | reverse complement strand
AAGAAACGCTTCCGACCCTGATAAGGAGGGACTTGTTATGGAAGAGAAAATTTTGAATACCCGCAAAAACGGCATGGCGGTGCTGCTGCTCACCCTGCTGGGCTATGTGGCAGCCGTTGCCCTGTTCATTTACAGCATCACCCTGCTGGATGCAGACCGGATGCTTCTGGGCTTGCCGCTGCTGATCTTGTCCATCGGGTATTGGATCGCAGGCATCTTCCTGTTCTGCGGCCTGAAGGTGCTCAAGCCCCAGGAAGCGCTGGTGCTCACCCTGTTCGGTGATTACATTGGTACCCTGAAGGGACAGGGCTTTTACTGGGTGAACCCCTTCTGCACCGCTGTCAACCCTGCCGCAGGCACCCGGCTGAGCCAGAGCGGTGACGTGAACAGCAAGGAAACCAGCGTGGCTGCGCTGTTTGGCCAGAGCGGCCAGAGCGCCCAGGTCAGTGCCGAATCCATGAGCAGAAAGATCTCCCTGAAAATGATGACCCTGAACAACTCCCGGCAGAAGATCAACGACTGCCTGGGCAACCCGGTGGAGATCGGCATTGCGGTGATCTGGCGGGTCACCGATACCGCCAAGGCTGTGTTCAATGTGGACAACTACAAGGAATACCTCTCCCTGCAGTGCGACAGCGCCCTGCGCAATGTGGTGCGGGTGTACCCCTATGATGTGGCCCCCAATGTGGACACCACCGGCGACGGTGTGGCCGATGAGGGCAGCCTGCGCGGCTCCTCCGAGGTGGTGGCGGCCCGCATCCGCGACGAGATCCAGAAGAATGTGGCCGAGGCCGGCATCGAGGTGGTGGAAGCCCGCATCACCTATCTGGCCTACGCGCCGGAGATCGCAGCGGTCATGCTGCAGCGCCAGCAGGCCAGTGCCATCATCGACGCCCGCAAGATGATCGTGGACGGTGCCGTGGGCATGGTGGAAATGGCACTGGACCGTCTGAACGAAAACAAGGTGGTAGAGCTGGATGACGAGCGCAAGGCGGCAATGGTGTCCAATCTGCTGGTGGTGCTGTGCGGCAACCGCGACGCCCAGCCCATCGTGAACAGCGGCAGCCTGTACTGATGGCCGAGCCAAAAAAGCAGGTACCCCTGCGCCTGAACGCCAAACTCTACGATGCCCTTGCTGCCTGGGCAGAGGATGATTTCCGCTCGGTGAACGGACAGATCGAATATCTGCTCACCGAGTGTGTGCGCCAGCGCAAGAAGAACGGGAAATATGTTTCAGACCAGATCGACGTACCGCCGGAACTGGACCTGAAATAAAACAGACGAACCAGCCCCGGCTGTGGAAGGTAGTTTTCCATAGCCGGGGCCGGTTGCGTTTATGTGACAGAAAAACATGAAAAAAACAGGAAAGATGAAATAAAATCTATTGACAGTTGCGGAGTTGTGACGCATAATAAATGAATGAGATGCTCTGGAATCCCAGAGCGTTTCGGACCAAAGCAAGGAGCAGCGATCCCGTTGAAGGAACAAGAACAAAAAAACAAGACGGTTTTTCATGCTGTAGCAGCATTGCTGGCCGTTCTGGCGGTCGTGCTGGTACTGTACGGCGGGGGGCGCTGGCTGGAGAAACGGGCAGAAAAGCCGGAGACCCGCACCCAGCTGCCCCAGGCCGACCAGGAGACTGTGGAAGTGGACGGCGTGACCTACCGCAAAAAGAGCCGCCTGACCACGATCCTGGTCATGGGCGTGGACCACGACACGCAGGACAGCTACGAGTACCGCAAGGCCGGCCAGGCCGACTTTCTGCGGCTGGTGGTACTGGATGACGCGGATAAGACGGTGCAGCAGCTGCAGATCGACCGCGATACCATGACCCCCGTGACGGTGCTGGGCCTGCTGGGTGACCGCTACGAGCCGGTGACGCAGCAGATCTGCCTGGGTTATGCCTTTGGCGATGGCCGCCAGACCAGCTGCGAGGTGACCGTGGAAGCAGTGGGAAACCTGCTGGGCGGACAGACCATCGACCAGTATCTGGCCATGGGGCTGGACGGCATTTCCACCCTGAACGATCTGGCAGGCGGTGTGACCGTGACGCTGGAGGATGATTTCTCCGCCATCGACCCGGCCATGACCAAGGGTACGACCCTCACGCTGCAGGGCGAGCAGGCCGAGACCTATGTCCGCTCCCGCCGCAGTGTCGGTGTAGGCACCAACGAGGCCCGCATGGCGCGGCAGGAAAGCTACATCCGACAGCTGTCGGTGCAGCTGGATGAAAAATTGCAGAAGGATCAGAACTTTGCCGTGGACGCCTACGACGCCCTGCAGCCCTACCTGACCACCAGCATGGCCAAAGGTCAGCTGGTGAACGAGGCCTGGGCGGCAAAGGACTACACCCGGCTGGACACCATCAAACCGGATGGCACCTATCAGGTCGGGGAGGATGGCTTTATGGAGTTTTATCCGGATGCCGATGCGTTGCAGCAGGCGGTGCTGCAGCTGTTTTACGAAAAAGTTGAATAAGCGTGCCCAAGACACGTTTATGATAAAGACGCTCTCAAAGCCGAGAGAACTGGTCTGAAAGGGGTATATTTTTATGAAAATGAAAAAGATCGTTTGCGCCATGGTTTCCGCAGCTCTGCTGGTGAGCATGGCTGCCGCTACCGCTTTTGCTGTGGAGTCTGTGCCCAGCAAGACTGGCACCGATGCCGATGCAGGCAAGACCGAGGTCTCTACTTCCGGTTCTGTCAGCAGCGAGGGCCTGCAGGTGGAGGTCAAGACCACGGAGGACTCCAGTAAGGAAGAGACCCAGCTGAAGGGCGAGGGCGTGGAGAAGTACCTGACTGCAGAGGCTGTGGATGCCGCTGCGAAGATCCTGGGCAGTGAGAAGAACGCCGTGACCGTCAGCGAGATCAAGGAAATCAAGGTCTCCGGCTACAAGACCGGCATGGACAAGATCACCGTCAAGGTCCCCATGGCAGCTCTGCCGGAGAGCGGCACCACCGTTGCCGTGATCATCCGTGTCAAGACCCCCAACGGCAAGATCGTCAACCTGCCCCTGGCCGGTGTGGTCGTGGAGGAGACCGTTGTGGTGAACGGTGTGGCCCGTAAGGTCCGTAAGGTCCAGCTGGTGTTGGATGCCACCACCATGATCAACCTGCAGGCAGGCAAGGCCTACATTGCAGCTGTGACCCGGAAGTAAAAACAGAACGACTTTGTCCTGCGGCGCTCTCTTCCGAAAAAGAGGACGCCGCATTTTTCACGGAGAAAGCCAAGGGATTTTAAAGGAGCAACGAAGTGCAGCGAGATACTTTAACGCAGGAACCTTATCGTTCCGAGGTGCGGCCGCAGCAGGAAGAAGATACCATTGATCTTCTGGAACTTTGCATGGGCCTGCTGGACCACTGGAAGTTTATTGCGGCAGCCGCCGCAGCAGGAATGGTGCTGGCAGCACTCTATACCTTTTTGCTGGTGACCCCCCTCTACAAGGCCACCTCTACCATCTATGTGGTCAGCCGCAACGACTCGGTGCTGAACCTGTCGGATATTCAGATCGGCAGCGCCCTGACCAGCGACTACATCAAGGTGTTTGAGATGTGGGAGGTGCACGAAAAGGTCATCAGTGCACTGGATCTGGACTATACCTATACCCAGATGGACAACATGCTCAGCGTGACCAATGCCAACGACACCCGTATGCTGGACATTACGGTGACCGATGCAGACCCCGAAGAGGCTGCAGCCATTGCCAATGAGTATGCTGAGGTGGGCGCAAGCTACATTGCGGAGAAGATGAAGACCGACGAGCCTACCATCATGTCCTCGGCCCGGGTGCCGGCCAACCCTTTCAGCCCCAGCAAGACCAAGAACATCCTGCTGGGCTTCCTGGCAGGCTTTGTGCTGGCTTGCGGTGTGGTGGTGCTGCGGGTGCTGCTGGACGATACCTATAAATCCGCTGAGGAGATCCGCAAGTACACCGGCATGGTGGTGCTGGCCTCTGTGCCCCTGGTGGGTGGCACCGAGCCCAAAAAGGGCAGCAACTTCCAGCGCCGCATGAAGCGCCTGAGCAAAGATATTTGCCGCCGTGTGGGCGGAAAGGCCGGGAGGAACGCATGAAACAGCTGAAGATCACAAAATTTCCGGAACTGGACTATGCAGGCAGCGAGGCCTTCAACACCCTGAGCACCAACCTGTCCTTTGCAGGTGAAACTGTAAAAAAGATCATGATCACCAGCTGCCACGCTTCGGAGGGCAAGAGCTATCTGTCCATGAACCTGATGCGGACCCTGGCCCAGCGTGGCATGAAGGTGGCCCTGGTGGACGCCGACCTGCGCCGCAGCATGGTAAACGCCCAGTACGGCCTGCAGTTTGAGAACGGCCGCAACGACGACAAGGGCCTTTCCCACTTTTTGGCAGGCATGGTGGGCATGGAGGAGGTCATCTACCAGACCGACATCCCCGGTGCCCTGATGGTTCCGGTGGGCCGGGATGTGCCCAACCCCCTGGCTCTGCTGAGCAACCATCACTTCAAGGACCTGCTGGACACCCTGGCCCAGATGGTGGATTATGTGCTGGTGGACGCCGCCCCTGTGGGCGTGGTCATTGATGCTGCAGAGATCGCAAAATCCTGCGACGGCACTCTGATCGCTGTGCAGTACAACGATGTGCGCCGCCAGGAGCTGCTGGACGTGAAGCAGCAGATCGAGCAGAGCGGCTGCCCCATCCTGGGCACTGTGCTGAACCAGGTGGATTACGACAGCTACCTGAGCCGCAAGTATTACTACCGTACCTACGGCAAATATGGCTACTACAACCGGTACTATAAGCACAAGCACACGGCTGAAAAGAAATGAGCGGCTTTACGGATTATCACGCGCATTTCGTCTATGGTGTGGACGACGGTGCCCGCACGCGGGAAGAGATGTTTGCCATGCTGGATGCGGCGGCGGCGGATGGGGTCACCCGTCTGTTTGCCACCTCTCACAGCACGCCGGGCATGGAGCCCTTTCCGCGGGACGTGTATCAGCGGCATCTTGATTTTGCACGGGCTTACTGCGCTGAAAAGGGCTACGACCTGATGCTGGAAAGCGGCTCGGAGCTGCTGTATACCCCGGCTGCGGCCTATGCGGCGGCGGAGCACAGCCTGATCACGCTGGGCGGCACCGACTGGGTGCTGCTGGAGTTCGTGCCCGATGTGGCGGCGGCGGAAGTGGAAACGGCCCTGCGGCAGATCACCGGCAGCGGCTACCGGGTGCTGCTGGCGCACATTGAGCGCTACCCCCGCCTTGCCCGCAGCGGTGCGCTGTCCCGCCTGAAGGAACAGTACGGCATCCGCTGTCAGGTCAATGCGGCCACGGTGCTGGAGGGCGGATTCTTTCAGCGCCGGAAGCTGGACCGCTGGCTGAAGGACGGCCTTGTGGACGCGATCTCCTCGGACGCACATAACTGCACGACCCGGGCCACCCGGATGCAGGCGGCCTATGAGCGGCTGTGCGGCATGCTGGGACAGCCGGATGCGGATGCGCTGACTGGCAGAAACAATGCCTTGCTGCTAACCCAATAGAACGGTCAGAATTGCCATTTTCGGGGCGGATTTCTCGTCAAAGTGCCAAGAGCACGACGAGAGTTTCCGACGGGAATGGCTTTTTGGCTTTTTTTGCCCGAAAGAACTTGCTTAAAGAACGTCTGCGTGATAAAATTATAAGGAGAAGGGGAATTTGCTTACATACGTCAGGAGGTGATATGGATGAAAATTCTGGTCGTAGACGACGGACAGCTTGCGATCAATTCTCTGATCCGTATCTTGTGCAGAGTGGCACCGGATTGCGATTATATCAGTGCGATGACCACAGACGATGCGTTGACCTGGCTGCGTCAGGGTCCGATGGATGCAGCTTTTTTGAATCTGGAGATGCCGGGGATGAACGGCCTCGCCCTGGCTCGCATGATCCAGAAGATCCAGCCGCGCTGCAATCTGATCGTGGTGACGGAACACCCTGAGTATGCGCTGGAAGCCCTGCAGATCTTTGTCAGCGGCTTCCTGCTCAAACCGGCTAACGAGGCTGATGTGCGCAATGTGCTGGAAAATCTGCGGTATCCGGCCGAGGATGTGCCTGCGGGCGTCAAAGTGCAGTGCTTCGGCAACTTTGAAGTGTTCGTGGGCGGGCGTCCGCTCTCGTTCAAGCGCAGCAAGAGCAAGGAGCTGCTGGCCTATCTGGTGGACCGCAACGGTGCCACCTGCACCAACGGCGAGATGCTGGCCGTGCTCTGGGAGGACAAGCCCGACACGGCGTCCCTGCACAGCCATCTGCGCAATCTGATCTTTGACCTGAGCCACACGCTGGAGGACGCCGGCGTGCGTGGGCTGCTGGTGCGCGGGCGCAGTACGCTGGCCATCGACACCAGCAAGGTGGAGTGCGATTATTACAACTTCTTGCGGGGAGACCGCTCCACCATCAGCAGCTACCGCGGTGAATATATGACCCAGTATTCCTGGGCCGAGGTCACCCGCTCGGCACTGCGCCAGCAGGCAGCAGCCAGCCAGAAAGGCGGCCTGCCCAGCTATTACGTCCCGCCGACCGGCTTCTGAGCCGACAAACTCACAGCAAAAACAAAGCCCCGTGTGTTCCGCATCGTGAACACACGGGGCTTTTGCTTATGAGATGAATTTCCGGGAATTTCCGGTTACTTCCGGGTGTGGCTCTCCCAGCCGCTGGAGGCGACCGCCTGCTGGTCCGGGGTGCACCACATGGCCTCCACGCCGTCCAGCGACTCCACCAGCTTCTGGCCCTCTTCCAGCGGCATGCAGAACAGGCCGGTGGTCAGGCAGTCGGCCATGCCGGAGTCCGGGCACAGCACAGTCACGCTGTTGAAATAGGCAGCCGGCCACAGGGTGTCCGGGTCGATCAGGTGGTGATAGCGCTTGCCGTCCACCACAAAGTAGCGCTGGTAGTCGCCGCTGGTCACCAGTGCCATGTCGCTCATGTTGATGGCGGCCCCGAACAGGGAGTCGGTGGTGTACACCTCTGAGGCGTTCCACGGGTTCTCCACGCCGCCGGTCCACTGGCTGCCGTCGGGCTTCTTGCCAATGGCACGCAGGTTGCCGCCCACGCTTACCAGTGCGCTGGTAAGGCCCCGGGCCTGCGCGGCTTGGCACACCATTTCCACGGCGTAGCCCTTGCCCACGCTGCCCACATCCAGCGACATCTCCGGGTCGGCCAGGTACACGGTCTTGGCCTGCTCGTCGATCACCACATTGTTGATGTCGCAGTGCTGGGCTGCGACTTCCAGCTCCTCCTGAGTGGGCAGGGTGTTGTCGGTCTCGTTCTGGTGGCTCTCGGCGGCCTCGCGGTAGTTGTGCCAGATGTTCAGCACGCTGCCCATGGCCACGTTCAGCTTACCGTTTGTGGTGTCGTACATCTTCTGAGCCAGCTCCAGCATGGACAGGATGCGGTCATCCACCTGCACGGGGGCTTTGCCGGCGTTGTCGTTGATGGTTTTCACATTCACCACGCCGTCGTAGTCGTTGTAGATGTCGTATAGCTGGTTGTAAGAAATCAGGTCAGCGTGCAGGGCTTCCATCTGCTTGGTGAACTCTTCCTCGCTCTCGCAGTAGGCGATCACCTGGGTGACGGTGTCGAACACATCATAGAAGATGGTGCTGTAGCGGGTCAGCTCCTTCTGGGGCTTGGCGGCACAGCCGGCCAGCACACTCAGACAGAGCACCGCCGCCAGCAGTCCGGCGGTGAGGCGGTTGAACAGGGTGGTTTTCATCGGGTCTGGTTCTCCTTTGCTGCGGTAAAGGCGGTGTGCTCCTCCTGCAGGTGGGCCAGCAGGTCGCCGAACACCCAGCTGCGGTTGGCGGGGGTCACCACGGCCTTGAGGGGGATGTTTACCTGCGCCTGCTTCAGCAGGTCCAGCAGGGTGTCCACGTCCTTGTCCTTGAAGTTGGCCAGCACCAGAGCGGACGGGTAAGCCCCCGGCTCCAGCACCAGCGTGCGGGCGGATCTGGTCTCCACTTCACCCAGCAGCTGAGCCACGGTCTTGCCGGCGTCGGCAGGGGACACGGGCAGGACCTTCATGCCAAAGGCAGGGGCCATGCCGTCCAGCTTGCCGCGGTCGCCGGCGGAAAGGTTCCAGCCCAGCGCCAGCGGCACCCCGGCATTCTGGTTGCGTGCAATATGTGCTTTCATTGAAAATACCTCGTTTCAGAAGTAAACTGCAAAATATATTATAGTATAACACAAAACTGCGGAAAAGAAAATGAGGAAACGACCCCTTTCGGGGAACGGCCGGAAAGCCAGCACGGGCAGCAGAATGTTCCCCGCAAACAAAAAAGCTCTCCCTTTCGGGAGAGCTGGCATCGCGCAGCGATGACTGAGAGGGTTCAAATGGTTCAGTTCAGCTTCTTGCCAAAGAACTCGACCTCTTTGCCGATGAACTGCATCAGCTCATCGAACTGGTCGGGGGTCAGGCTCTGGGCACCGTCGCACTTGGCCTTGGCGGGGTTGTTGTGCACCTCGATCATCAGGCCGTCGGCCCCGGCGGCAACGGCAGCCTTGGCCAGCTCCGGCACCATCCAGGCGTGGCCGCAGGCATGGCTGGGGTCCACCACTACGGGCAGGTGGGTCATCTTGTGCAGCATCACCACACCGGCCAGATCGAGGGTGTTGCGCATGCTGGTCTCAAAGGTGCGGATGCCGCGCTCGCAGAGGATGACATTCTCGTTGCCCTCGGCCATGATGTACTCGGCGCTCATCACGAACTCTTCCAGCGTATTGGCCAGGCCGCGCTTGAGCAGCACCGGCTTTTTCTGGCGGCCCACGGCCTTGAGCAGCTCAAAGTTCTGCATGTTGCGGGCACCCACCTGGATCAGGTCCACGTTCTCGAACAGGGGCAGGTGCTCGGTGTTCATGATCTCGGTGACGATGGGGGCACCGGTGGCGCGGCGGGCCAGCTTGAGCAGGTCCAGACCCTCGCTGCGCATGCCCTGGAAGGAGTAGGGGGAGGTGCGGGGCTTGAATGCACCGCCGCGCAGCAGAGAAGCACCGGCGGCCTTCACGCGCTGGGCGCAGTAGGTGATCTGCTCTTCACTTTCAATGCTGCAGGGGCCGGCGATGACCGCAAAGCTGCCGCCGCCGATCTTCACGCCGTCCACGTCGATGACGCTGTCATCCGGGTGGAACTTGCGGTTGGCCTTTTTATAAGGTTCGGACACGCGGCGGCAGGTCTCCACCACGGGGTTGGCCAGCACCCAGCTTTCGGCAATGGCCTTGGTGTCGCCGATGAGGCCCAGAATATGGGTATCGCTGCCCTTGGAGTCGTTGATCTGCAGGCCCATGCCTTCCAGCTCGTGGCAGAACTCGCGCACCTGTACGTCGGGGGCATCCTGTTTCAGTACGATGATCATACGGCAAATCTCCTTTATCGATACGGCAGGGAGGGGCCTCCGCTGCGTGGACTGCAATACGGAACTTCAGTTTCCTGAAGTGATGATGCCATGATATCACTGCTGCTGCCGGAAGTCAAGGGCGGCTTTTCATTTTCTCAAAAAAGTGGTAAAATGAAAGAAAGTGATAGATAGAGAGGGAAGTAATATGGGAAAAGAAGCAAAAACCAATGCCATGCGCATCCTGGAACGTGAAAAGGTGCCCTATACGGCCCACGAGTACGCCCACGAAGAGGGCGTGGCCGTGGCCGGTGTGGATGTGGCCGGCAGCATGGGCGAGGACCCGGCCTGCGTATACAAGACGCTGGTGACCCAGGGCAGCAGCAAAAACTACTTTGTGTTTGTCATCCCAGTGGCGGCCGAGCTGGACCTGAAAGCCGCCGCCCGCAGCGTGGGCGAAAAGAGCGTGGCCATGATCCATGTAGCCGACATCAACAAGGTCACCGGCTATGTGCGCGGCGGCTGCAGCCCCGTGGGCATGAAGAAGCAGTACAAGACCGTGTTCGACGAGAGTGTCCTCGCACAGGAAAAAGTGTATGTTTCCGGCGGGCGCATCGGCACCCAGGTGTGCTGTGCTCCGGCGGACCTCATCCGTGCCGCCCGTGCCACCACCGCAAAGATCATCTTCTGAACCGGGCGGAAAAGTACGTCTTTTGGGACAAAGGCGGTTGGAAGATTTTACGGAAAATATACTCAATCCATAAGTCATACTTAAAAAGAAAAACGATGGCGAAACTGCACAAAACTTTTGAAAGTTTTTTGGCGCATGGAAACACAAGGGAGAATTTGCCGCAACACCCTTTGCAAAGCCATTATTTTGCCGTAAACTGTATGTAGCACAGGGACGGTCACCCCATAGAACGGGCCCCGCACCCTGCAGAAATGCCAGCACAGAAACTGCGGAGGAAGAGATCCATGAAAAAGACGCTGCCGGGTCGCATGGAACGAAACGATATTCGTGCATGTCAGGGGCATCGTGCAGCTTCGTGCAAGGCATGGGAACAGAATACGCAAAAATAAAGGCTGTGGTGCAGGTGTACCACTGCCTTTTTTGTTTGTCAGAAGTGGAAAGAGAGGGTTTGGATTATGGTTCGTAAAGTTGCTGTGATCATGGGTTCCGACAGCGATTGGCCGGTGGTCAAGGGGGCCTGTGCCCAGCTCAAAGCGCTGGATATCCCCTTTGAAGCACACATCCTGTCGGCACACCGCACGCCCGCCGAGGCGGCTGCGTTTGCAAAAAGCGCAAAGGCCAACGGCTTTGGCGTCATCCTGTGCGCGGCCGGCATGGCAGCCCATCTGGCCGGAGCCTTTGCCGCCAACACTACGCTGCCGGTGATCGGCATCCCCATGAAGGGCGGTGCCATGGACGGTCTGGATGCCCTGCTGGCTACCGTGCAGATGCCCAGCGGCATCCCGGTGGCCACCGTGGCCCTGAACGGTGCCAAGAACGCCGCCTGGCTGGCCGCCGAGATCCTGGCACTGGGCGATGAGGCTCTGGCCGAGAAGCTGGAAGCCGAGCGCACCGCCATGGCGGCACAGATCGCGGCCAAGGAGGAAAAACTGCAGGCGGAGATCGCCGAACTGTAAAGGAGAACCAATGTCTGATTTTGCATACCCGCTGCACGAAGAATGCGGCGTTTTTGGCCTCTACGACCGGGCCGGCACCGAGGATGTGGCCGCTGCCGCCTACTCGGCGCTGTATGCCCTGCAGCACCGCGGGCAGGAGAGCTGCGGCATCGCCGTGAACAACGACGGCGTCATCCAGGGCCACCGGGATCTGGGCCTTGTGAACGAGGTGTTCACCCCGGCGGTGCTGGGCAGCCTGGCCGACCCCAACGCCCATATGGCCACCGGCCATGTGCGCTACGCCACCTCCGGCAGCCGCATCCGGGCCAATGCTCAGCCCATGATCGTGCGGCACGGCCGCGGCACCATGGCCCTGTGCCACAACGGCAACCTGACCAATGCCATTGAGCTGCGACGCCAGCTGGAAAACGAGGGAGCCATCTTCCATGGCTCCTCGGACACCGAGGTCATCTGCTACCTCATCACCCGCAACCGCCTGCGTATGGGCAGCATCGAGACGGCCATCAGCAAGACCATGGACGTGCTGGAAGGCGCGTACAGTCTGGTGATCATGTCCGCCACCAAGCTCATCGCGGTGCGCGACCCCCGCGGCTACCGGCCCCTGTGCATCGGCACGCTGCCCGGCGGCGGCTACGTCTTTGCCAGCGAGAGCTGTGCGCTGGACGCTGTGGGTGCCACCCTGCTGCGGGACGTGGAGCCCGGCGAGATCGTGGTGGCCGACGCCAAGACCGGTGAGCTGCGCAGCATCACCGACCATGTGGGCCGCCCGGACACCCAGATGTGCGTGTTCGAGTTCATCTACTTTGCCCGCCCGGACAGCGTCATCGAGGGCAGCTCGGTGCACGAGGCCCGCAAGCAGGCCGGCCGGTTCCTGGCACAGGAACACCCGGTGGAAGCCGATGTGGTCATCGGCGTGCCGGACTCCGGCCTGGACGCCGCCCTGGGCTACTCCCAGGAGAGCGGCATCCCCTACGGCATCGGCTTCATTAAGAATAAGTACATCGGCCGCACCTTCATTCAGGGCAGCCAGAAGCAGCGTGAGAACAGCGTGCGCATCAAGCTGAACGCGATCTCCAGCACGGTCAAGGGCAAGCGCGTGGTGCTGGTGGATGACTCCATCGTGCGCGGTACCACCTCTGCCCGCATCATCAAGCTGCTGCGGGACGCCGGTGCCACCGAGGTACACTTCATGGTGTCGGCACCGCCGTTCAAATATCCCTGCTACTTCGGCACCGACATCCCCGACCAGAAACTGCTGGTGGCCACCGGACGCACGGTGGACCAGATCAATGAGATCATCGGGGCCGACACCCTGGGCTACCTGTCCACCGAACATGTGGTGCAGCTGGCCAAAAACGCAAACTGTGGGTTCTGCACTGCCTGCTTCACCGGCGAATATGCCGTGAAGCCGGACGAGGTGCTTTCCACCGATATCCACGAACGCCACCTGAACGACCGCCCCAAGGACGAGAAAAAGTTAGGAGAGTAACACCATGGAAAAGAGCTATTCGGAAAGCTACGCCGCAGCAGGCGTGGACATCACCGCCGGTTACCGTTCGGTCGAACTGATGAAGCAGTATGTGGCCCGCACCATGAACGAGCACTGCATCGGCGGGCTGGGCGGCTTTGGCGGCCTGTTTGAACTGGACTGCACCGGCTACAAGCACCCGGTGCTGATCTCCGGCACCGACGGCGTGGGCACCAAGCTGAAGATCGCCATGATCATGGACAAGCACGACACCATCGGCATCGACTGTGTGGCCATGTGCGTCAACGATGTCATCTGCGCCGGTGCAAAGCCGCTGGTGTTCCTGGACTACATCGCCTGCGGCCGCAACATCCCGGAAAAGATCGCCGAGATCGTCAAGGGCGTGGCCGAGGGCTGCGTGCAGGCCGACTGCTCTCTGGTGGGCGGCGAGACGGCCGAGCACCCGGGCATGATGCCGGAGGACGAGTACGATCTGGCCGGTTTTACCGTGGGCGTCGTGGACAAGGAAAAGATCCTGAGCAATGACACCATGAAGCCCGGCGATGTGATCATCGCTCTGCCTTCCACCGGTGTGCACTCCAACGGCTTCTCGCTGGTGCGCAAGATCTTTGACATCGACGGCAACCCCGACGTGCTGCACACCACGCCCGCCGAGCTGGGCGGCAAGAGCCTGGGCGAGGCCCTGCTGGCTCCCACTAAAATTTACGTTAAGCCGGTGCTCAAGGTGCTGGAGGAAGTGGATGTCAAGGGCATTTCCCACATCACCGGCGGCGGCTTCTATGAGAACATTCCCCGCAGCCTGAAGAAGGGCTGCTGCGCCCGCATCCACAAGGCGGACGTCCGCACCCCGGCACTGTTCCACCTGATGCAGAAGGAGGGCGGCATCTCCGAGCACGATATGTTCAACACCTTCAACATGGGCGTGGGCATGGTGCTCACCGTGCCTGCCGAGCAGGCCGACAAGGCGCTGGAGATCCTGCATGCCAACGGTGAGCCGGAGGCTTACCGTCTGGGCGTCATCGCAGAAGGCGAGGGTGTGGAGCTGTGCTGAACATTGCAGTGTTAGTTTCCGGCGGCGGCACCAACCTGCAGGCCCTGCTGGACAGTGAGGCCCGCGGCGAGAACCCCGACGGAAAGATCACCTTGGTGGTGGCCTCCAAGCCCGGCGTCTATGCGCTGGAACGTGCCGCAAAGGCCGGTGTGGAGAGCTGTGTGGTGCGCCGGAAGGACTACGACAACAGCGAAGATTTTGACGCGGCCCTGCTGGGCACGCTGAAAGCACACAACATCGACCTTGTGGTGCTGGCAGGCTTTCTGTCGGTGCTGGGGCCCAGCGTCATCGCGGCCTATCCGCGCCGCATCCTGAACGTGCACCCGGCGCTCATCCCGTCCTTCTGCGGGCCGGGCATGTACGGCCTGCGCCCCCATGAAGCGGCCCTTGCCCGTGGCTGCAAGGTGACCGGTGCCACCGTCCACTTTGTGAACGAAGAATGCGACGGCGGGCCCATCCTGCTGCAGAAGGCCGTGGACATCCTGCCCGGCGACACCCCGGAGGTGCTGCAGAAACGGGTCATGGAGCAGGCCGAGTGGAAACTGCTGCCCAAGGCGGTCGCCATGGTGTGCAGCGGAGAAATCGAGTGAGGAGAACAACAATGGAAAAGATCGACCTGAACGAATATCTGGCCTCCAACGAATACCCCGGCCGCGGCATTGCGGTGGCAAAGGCCCCGGACGGCCGACAGATGTTCATCGGCTACTTCATCATGGGCCGCAGCGAGAACAGCCGCAACCGTGTGTTTGAGCCGGTGCCGGAGCGCGGCGGCATCTGCACCATGGCAGCGGACCCCGCCAAGCTGGAGGACCCCAGCCTGATCATCTACAACCCGGTGCTGACGCTGGGCCGTACCCACATCGTGACCAACGGCGACCAGACCGATACCATCTATGACCTGATGAGCCAGGGCAAGAGCTTTGCGGATGCACTGCGCACCCGCACCTTTGAGCCGGACGGCCCCAACTACACTCCCCGCATCTCTGCGGTGGTGTATGCGGACGGCAGCTACCAGATGAGCATCCTCAAGTCTGCCGACGGCAACGGCGACAGCGTGCAGCGCTATTTCTTTGATTACCCCCAGCCCGTGGCCGGAGAGGGCCACTTCATCAGCACCTACAAGCACAACGGCAGCCCCATCCCCAGCTTTGAGGGCGAGCCCCTGCGCTTTGCCTGCCCCCGCACCCTCGGCGACTTTGCCCACGGCCTGTGGAGCAGCCTGAACGCCGACAACAAGGTGAGCCTGTTCGCCCGGGTCATCGACCTGGAGAGCGGCGAGAGCGGCGACATGATCTTCAACAAATACGACGCCGTGTGCAGCGATCTGGACGACCCTGAAGAGCCGGAGCTGCTGCCCGAAGAGCTGGAACTGCTCAAAAAGCTTGACGCGGAAGAAGAATAAGAGTACACCATAGAGGAACCAAGGAGGATGCACCAATGAATGAACTCGCACTGAAGTACGGCTGCAACCCCAACCAGAAGCCCAGCCGCATTTATATGGAAGATGGCTCTGACCTGCCCGTTACTGTTCTGAACGGCAAGCCCGGCTACATCAATTTTCTGGATGCCCTCAACTCCATCCAGCTGGTCAAGGAGCTGAAGGCGGCCTGCGG
>ENA-USZI01001537-USZI01001537.1-human-gut-metagenome-genome-assembly--contig:-NODE-1537-length-15187-cov-21.602978_pt1 | contig 15187 bp, 10 predicted proteins | sample MGYA00250042_ERZ773532 | MGnify/ENA primary metagenome ERZ773532 (study PRJEB29103, sample SAMN06112036) | human gut metagenome | biome: human gut; feature: ankylosing spondylitis patient; material... | reverse complement strand
AAAACTTAAATATTTATAAACCTTTCCCTTTATAAATGAAAAAAAAACTATATTTGCAACCTTGAATAAACGTATATTAATTAAAAAGTAAATATATAAATTAAAGTAACATGCAAAACAAAGGATTCGTAAAGGTTTTTGCGATATTGCTGACCCTTGTATGTGTGTTCTATCTTTCGTTCTCTTTTGTAACCCGCTATCATATGAAAAAGGCGGCAGAAGATCCGAAAGGGGAAACTCACTACCTTGATTCAGTACAGAATGAAAAGGTTTGGTTGGGCAGTTATACGCTGAAACAATGTCGTGAGATGGAAATCGGACTGGGACTTGACCTGAAAGGTGGTATGAACGTTATTCTGGAAGTTTCTGTACCGGATGTTGTAAAAGCTTTGGCTGATAACAAAACAGATGAGGCATTTAATAAAGCCGTTGCTGAAGCTGCAAAACAACAGGTTACCAGTCAGGATGATTTTATCACAATTTTTATTCGTGAATACAAGAAACTGGCTCCGGAAGGAAAGCTGGCAGAGTTATTCGCTACTCAACAGTTAAAGGATAAAGTAACTACACGCAGTACTGATGCTGAGGTTGAAGCTGTATTACGCGAAGAAGTGAAAGCTGCGGTAGACAATTCTTATAATGTATTGCGTACTCGTATCGACCGCTTTGGTGTGGCTCAGCCTAATATCCAGACATTGGAAGGTAAGATGGGACGTATCATGGTAGAATTGCCTGGTATTAAAGAACCAGAACGTGTCAGAAAATTGTTGCAGGGTTCTGCTAATCTGGAATTCTGGGAAACTTTTGAAGCAAAAGAAATCGTTCCGGTATTAGCTTCTGCTGATAGTCGTGCTCGTGATTTGCTTGCAGGAACAGCTACTGATTCTGTACAAACAGATACTGTTGCTACTGCTCAGCCTGCAATTTCTGCTAAAGACAGTTTAGCTGCTGCATTGAAAGGTGAAACTGCTTCTAATGCTTCTGGTGCAAATATTGAACAAATGAAGAAGGAACATCCGTTGCTTTCTGTTCTTCAGTTGAACCAGAGTGGCGTAGGAGCTATTGTTGCTTATGCAGACCGTAACGATACAGCTGAAGTTAATCGTATCTTAAGTATGCCTGAAATACAGAAGCAGTTACCTCGTGATCTGAAATTGATGTGGGGTGTTGCTGCTGCTGACTTTGATAAGAGCGGACGTATTTTCGAATTGTATGCAATTAAATCTACAGAGCGTAATGGCCGTGCTCCTTTGGAAGGTGATGTCGTAACTGATGCAAGAGATTCTTACGACCAGTATAATAAACCGTGCGTGAGCATGTCTATGAATACAGAAGGTGCTCGTCGCTGGGCTGCTTTGACTAAACAAAATGTTGGCAGATCAATCGCTATTGCATTGGATGGTTATGTATATAGTGCTCCACGTGTTAATGGTGAAATTCCTGGAGGACAGTCAGAAATCTCTGGTAGCTTTACTCCGGAACAGACAAAAGACTTGGCTAACGTGCTGAAGTCTGGTAAAATGCCGGCACCTGCACGTATTGTACAGGAAGATATCGTAGGACCATCTTTGGGACAGGAATCTATTAACCAAGGAATTATTTCATTCGTAGTTGCACTGGTTGTCTTGATGATTTATATGTGTGCTATGTATGGATTTATTCCGGGTATGATTGCAAACTGTGCATTGTTTGTTAACTTCTTCTTTACATTAGGTATTCTATCTTCTTTCCAGGCTGCCTTGACAATGTCTGGAATTGCCGGTATGGTGCTTTCACTTGGTATGGCGGTGGATGCTAACGTATTGATTTATGAACGTACAAAAGAAGAGTTGAAGGCTGGTAAGGGAACTAAACAAGCTTTGTCGGAAGGTTATGCTAATGCATTCTCAGCAATTTTCGACTCAAACTTGACTTCTATTATTACTGGTATTATCTTGTTTAACTTTGGTACTGGTCCTATCCGTGGATTTGCCACTACATTGATTATCGGTATTCTTTGCTCATTCTTTACAGCTGTATTCTTGACTCGTCTGGTTTACGAACATTATATGGGTAAAGATAAGTGGTTGAACTTGACCTTTACTACTGGTATTTCGAAGAACCTGATGCAGAATGTGCATTACAACTTTATGGGTGTTACCAAACGTTCTTTCATAATTTGGGGAGCTGTAATTGTTGTTTGTATCATTTCATTCTTTGTTCGCGGTTTGTCACAAAGTATTGACTTTACCGGTGGACGTAACTTCGTTGTTCAGTTCGAACAGGTTGTACAACCGGAAACTGTACGTAGCTTGTTGCAGCCAAAGGTGGGTGATGCTAATGTTCAGGCTATTGCATTGGGTACAGATGGTAAGACTATCCGTGTTACAACAAACTACCGTATAGAAGAAGATTCTCCAACTATCGATGCTGAAATTGAGGAATTCTTGTATGATGCATTGAAAGAGGGTAATTTGCTTGGTGAAGGAACTACACTTGAAATATTTATCGACCGTGATAACCGTACTGGTGGTTCAATCATCAGTTCACAGAAAGTTGGTCCAAGTATCGCTGATGATATCAAAACATCTGCTGTTTGGTCAGTTGTGTTGGCTCTGATTGCAATTGGTCTGTATATTTTAGTTCGTTTCCGCAATATTGCCTATAGTGTAGGTGCTACTGTTGCATTGGCTGTTGATACACTGTTGATTATTGGTATGTATTCTATTTGGTATGGTATACTGCCTTTCTCATTGGAAATCGACCAGACATTCATCGGTGCTATTTTGACTGCAATCGGTTACTCAATCAACGATAAGGTGGTAATTTTCGACCGTGTACGTGAATTCTTCCACTTGTATCCGAAACGTGACCGTGCTAAATTGTTTAACGACTCACTGAACACTACATTGTGCCGTACTATTAATACCTCATTAAGTACTTTAATCGTATTGTTGAGTATTTTGATTTTAGGTGGTGATAGTATTCGTAGCTTTGCCTTTGCAATGATTCTGGGTGTTGTTATCGGTACTTTGTCATCATTGTTCGTGGCAGCTCCAGTTGCATATCTGACAATGGGACATAAGATGAAAGATACAGAAAAAGCAGAAGCTTAATAAATTTATTTAAATTATAGATTGAGGTAAAAGCCTCTACCATAGCACTTATGGTAGAGGCTTTTCTTTTTTGCCTATGATTTTTTATTGCTGATTATTGAGTTTGAAGAACAAAGTAGGCATAGATTTGTTTTATCTATGTACTGTAAGATTAACAGACTGACTAAACAACTAACTAAACTATTCAAAGTATGAAAAAAAGATTTTTTTTCGCAATGGCGCTTGTAGCTGTTGCAATGGTGGGTAATGCACAAGATGCATACGTAGGTAATAAATTCTTTGATAATTGGTACATGGGTATCAAAGGTGGAGGCATTACCCCAACAACACATTCTGCATTCTGGAAAAATATGCGTGGAACAGCTGGTATTGAGCTTGGGAAACAAATTACTCCGGTGTTGGGAGTTTCTTTTGAAGGACTGACAACTGTCAACACGAGCGAAAGCCGTACAGCGTTTGATGCACTTAATTTGGGAGCCTTGGGTAAAATCAACTTAAATAACTTATTTGGTGGCTATTTGGGAAAGCCCAGATTGTTTGAAGTTGAGGCGATTGCCGGCATTGGCTGGGGACATGATTTTGTAAATTCAGGTCTGGGCTATGACAAATCATATATGGTAAGCCGTTTTGGAACAAGTTTTAACTTCAATTTAGGAGAGGCGAAAGCTTGGACTATAAATGTACGTCCTGCTATTGTATATCAGATGTCAGGAAACAGATCGCAGATTTTAAATGTTAATAAATCAGCTATAGAACTTTTGGCGGGTGTGACCTATCATTTTGCAAGTAGTAATGGAAAGCATTACCAAACAATTCAGACTCCATACAACCAGGCTGAAGTTGATATGCTGAATGATGCAATTAACACATTGCGTGCAGAATCGGCTGCAAAAACAGAAGGACTTGAAGCTTTGCAATATGAAAATGATCAGTTGAAAGAAAAACTGAATGAGTGTATGAATGCACCGAAAGAGGTTGAAACTATTGTTCAGAATACTCACTCTAAGTCTTTAGAGTCGGTTATTACTTTCGGACAAGGAAAGGCTACTGTAAGTGCTGATCAGTTGCCAAATGTAGAACGTATTGCTACATACATGAAGAATAATCCTTCTAGTACAGTTGTTATTAAAGGATATGCTTCTCCTGAAGGTAGTGCAGAGATTAATGCACGTATTGCTAAGCAACGTGCAGAGGCTGTGAAGACTATCTTGATTAATAAATACAAAATAAGCGCAAGCCGTATTACGGCAGAAGGTCAAGGAGTAGGAGAAATGTTCTCAGAACCAGACTGGAACCGCGTAAGTATTGCAACACTGAACGAAGCAGAATAAAACTCTAGTTTGTTTTTCGGAAAAAGGAGCTATGTCAGAATTTAGACATGGCTCCTTTCTTTTTGTACCCTCGTCGGGAATCGAACCCGAATCAAAAGTTTAGGAAAGTCTTGTTCTAACTCTAATAATCAGTGGATTACAACGGATATTGTGATTTTTGTAGAATATTTGTAGAAATAGTATAATAATTAGGCTTTCTACAAAGAAAATGGAAAACCCCACTTCTACAAAAAGAAGCGAGGTTTTCACTAATGCAACACCGATATAAATTCGGCACTGCAAAGATACAAAAAACGTGCGTACTTCTCAGTATGCACGTTCTGAAATGAAAAAAGTATTCTACAAAAGCTATTTTTTTAGCTCTATATATTCAGTATATGTAATTTTGTTGTGTGGATTTGAATTTACAACATCCATCTTTATAGCCTTCACCCCAAATCGGAAGAAAAGAAACTTTTTCGGTATCTTGTGTATGATATGGTGTAATGTATCGGCACTTTCTATCTTAGCGAATAATACCCCTTTATCAATAGTTCCCCTTAAATCTATCCAAGAATCACGCCATCGAAAATTTAAAAGAGTATCAAGCTGGTTGCGATACACTATGCTATCACGTACTTTTGTTTCTATTTCTATCTCCGTTTTAGTGGCTGTTGTTGTAGCTGCCTGAATGCGTTTGAGTTTTATATTCAAATCATCTACTGTTTTGGTAAGATCCTTGTTTTTCTTCTCCAGCTCATTTTTCGTCAGTTCCAGCCTTAAAACAGAAGTAGCGTTTTTCCCTGCTTCTGTTTTGTAGTGTTCCACATCTGAAAGTAATGCTGCTTGGTTACTATCCAAGCGATTACGTTCTTTCTTTACGCTATCTAATCGTTTAAACAGAAAGATATTTGTTCCTACGAGTAAAACAAGCGCAATAAATAAAAATTTACGCATAATCTTCTATATATTTAAGGATTGAATCAACGTGCAACTGGATAATTTGAGCCTTTCCTTCTGGAGATAGTAGAAACTTGCAATCTGTTTCATTATCCATAAAGAAGTTTTCCGTTAAAACAGCCGGGCATGAAGTCTTTTTGAGAATGTAGAAATTATTTTCCCAATCTCCATCCCCATCCGACCAATCACCTCTAATTTTCCAAGTTCCTCCAAACATTCTATTAGCCATATCCCAGAAAACTTGCGCCAAATCATCAGCTTTTGTTTTTCCAGGACTGGTATGTATTTCCCATCCTGTACCCTTGCCAGTTCCAGAAGCGTTACAATGAATAGAAACAAGAAGCGTTTTTGTCTTACCGTATCGGGCTGCTATCTCGTTTGCTCTTCTGGCTCTTTCTGCCAAAGGTACGTCTATATTTTCCTTTACCAACAATTCAGCATCTATACCTTTTGCTCGTAATTGGTTATATACGCCTTTGGCAATTTCTCTGGCATATTCCCACTCAAATAACTGTGATCCGTCCGACCACTTCGGAGATCTTTTACCTGGTGTATTTTCTCCGTGTCCGTTGTCTAATAATACTTTCATACGTTTTTATTTTCATTTTTTTCGCTTAAACATTTGGTTACTCCAGCCGAAGCAAACAAAGCAGTGATAGCACCGACAAAAGCCGATAATCCCATAAGATCGGTTTTGATAGACTTGTTTACGATTACTTCATAAACCAAAATAAAACCGACAATAAGCAGAAGGAAGCACCCCATTAAGGTAACGGCAACAAGAAAAAAACTCTTGCTACTGTGCCCCGATCCATTTTTGATAAGTTCTTTCAGATATTCTGTTACTCTCATAACTTGCGTTCTTTTACTTCTGGAAGGATATACTGAATGTGCATGGCTGCAAAATGAAGTTTTTTTCTGATTGCTTCCTCATCAAAATCATCAGGGATGGATTCTGTAAAATCACAGACCAAAGAACCAACCCAATCATGGGTAGTATCGTGTAATTTTTGAACGATTAAAGACTGTGTTCCATTGGAACTAAACATAGCCTTTGCACGTGTTCCATCCAAACTATCAATATCACGTATCAGCATAAGTTCATTTCGAGCCATTGAAGCCGTAAACTTTGGAAGTTCAGACATCTTAATATCTTGCCAAAAGTCACTAATACGGGCAACCCCTTTAGCGGTAACTTCATACAAGATTGTGAGATAATGATTATCTCCTAAAGGATATGGTTGTATAATATACACACGATCACATGAAAGATCATTCAATACTTTATGAATTTCACCATACACACGAGCAGAGTTTTCACTTCTGCGAGTGCTTTTTCTTTCTAATTGTCTTTCAAGTTCTTTAGCCTTAATATCAGCAAGCCGATTATGCTTTAACTGATTATACGCAAACCAGCCCGTACCCAAAGCTGTTATACACGCAAATAATGCTGCCCAATCCATATTTTATTAAGTTATTGATTAATAACTGCAAATATAATCATTCTGGCGTACATATACACCAAAAGTAAAAAATTAAATGCTTCATTATTAATAATGGATATACTCTATTGAAACCCCACTCATGCTTAGAGCACTCCATCCGCATTTCTCAGCCGTTATAACATAGTAACTTATATCTTCCCATCTTATTCCATTATAAATGAAAACAGAATCATACCTTGAAATGTACACCCAATTTTTTTCAGGATTTTCTGGAGCTTGATCCAGTTTCCCTTTCCATATTATCGGGTTGTTTTCGTATGTTGGGATTTCATTCCATTGACCGAACCAATAGACATAATTTCTGTTTTTTTCAGTATTATAATACATATAACCATTTGATGGGTTTGGGATAACCTTATTTGACTGACCTTTCCAACTTAAAAGTGACGGGCTGTATGCCCCTTTTTCAATAATACCTATTAGTTCAATGACACCATTTATCCATGTTATCTTATTAGGGTCTGTCCATGACAATAAGTCTGATTCAGAAGAATTTGAGGATGTTCCCCTTAATTGCCCCCCATCATCAATACAAACTGAACTGTACCTAATACTTCCTACTGTTCGGGTATATGGTGGATAACAGCCATTATGTAATATTACCCTTGAACCTATGTATTGGATTTCATTTGGCAATATTATAGTAGCCCCGTTACTTTCTCCCTCCATATCGACCTTTAGATTTAATTCTTTATTGATTTTATAGCCGTATTGTCCTTGACTGCTGTCTTTTGTATATATAGCGTCACTTTCCTCTACTAAATGGAAATTCGTTTTCAAATACCCAGAAAATGTTCCCGAAGTTCCTTCCATTGAGCCATCATCCAATATCTTAAACTTTCCATCCTTTGAAAAAACTTTCTTTACAATTAAATTGTTTGTGTCAATAAGGTCATTTTTCAGATAACCTCCTTCAATAATTGTCTGTTTTAGTACAGCATTGTCCTTTAAGTCCTTAAAACTGCCACCAATAAACTCATCAAACTTTTGTGAATATTCATCCGAATACCCTTTCAGTTTGTCTTGAATAGCCTTGTTTGCAACTTCTACAGCAGTGTTAAAGTCGGCATACGCACTGTTGAAAGTGGCATATTTGTTATCAACATTGTTTTTTTCGGTTACAGTGGTTCTACCATCGGCGATAGCGGAATTGATTGCGCTGATAAGGTTTTCAATACTGCCCATAAGCGTAACCTTGGCATTCAGAAGCCCGGTTTTTGCCGTTCCCGTAAGATAGGCGTTTGTGTACAGTTTGTTATACGCAGCTTCCACGGCAGCTTTCGTGTTGTTCACTGTGTTGATGTACTTTTCAATTGCTTTCGCTTCCGCTTCCGTAATTATGCCGTCAGCAAACGCACCGTTCACATAGTTATTCAGATTTCCAATGGCAGTATTAGCGTTTTTTGCGCTCTCAACAGCGGTGTTGGCGGTGTTCTGTGCTTGGGTTATCAGATTGCTCACATCTTCCCATTCGCTAAGTTCGTATAATCCCGATGAACCCGACTGGAATCTTATCTTTCCTGATATAATACTATTCAATAGATCAAAATAAGTTTTTCCATCAGTCGAAACAATTTTATCAGTTGTTATTCTTCCAGGAACTATTTCAGTAAAGCCGAATAGTTCAATAAATGAACGTTCTCCTTCAAATTCACTGTTTAGAATACCTACAAGGAAATGATAATACCCCTCTACGCCTTCCAGCTTGATAGCGTTTTTACTTAAAACGTATGATCCAGTAGTGCCATTTTTATTAGCCTTCACATAGAGATAATACCCTACGGTTTCCGTCAAAGTTGGAGAAGTGTATTTTTCAATATCCCAAAACTTATACTCACTGGCTTTATGCCCAGAAGAAAGTGTATCAATCCCGATAGTCATGTGTTGTAATATTCCACCTGGAGCTGAAAGCACTTTCTTTTTGCTGTCATAGGTAACGAAATATTCTACTTGTGTCGGATTGGTTTTGTTGTTCACGAAACGAAACTGCAAACTTTCATCGCCAACAAGCAAACTCATTGTTTGTACCGAAATCGGACTGATAGAGCCTGAGAAATGCAAAAGAGCGTCATTCAACATTGAAATAGTTTCTTTTGCATCCCTGAAACGTCTTTTTGTAAATTGAATAGAGTTTTTATATTGGTTATCGGTTTTAACCTCGTTACTCTCTATCTTGTTTAATTCGCTTGAAACCGTTACGCCAGTAGTAGTATTGGATAATTCAATAATCGGGCTGTAAGGTCTGTGTATATACTCCTTAATACTGGTAATCCTTATCTTTATACCTTCTGGTATGAATTGCGGATCTTTAAAGAGTATATAACCGCCCAATTTTATTTTGCCACCAATAGAGAGCCAACGCTTTTTGGAATAAATGCTATCCAATTCTCCTTTGAATGTGAATTTTGGATCTTCATTCTCATAAAGATATTTGGCTGCTTCCCTGAACATATCCCAGCTTGCACCTTCTTTCGTTGAGTTATTGCAAATGTACGCATCCGGCAACTGTATTCCGAACACAGCGTATTTATCCACCAGGTTAGGCTTATATATGTCATTGGGCATAATCTGACCGTCTATTTCTTGTGGTGTTATCAAGAATTTACGTTCTTTATGAACATATTTAACTTCAAACTCTTTATTACTGCCAGCAAGCATACCAGACTGAAATATAACAGTCATGTTATTGCCTTCTATCACGTAATCCTCAAAATTCAGATCATCAGGAATAGAACTATCTATAAAATCATAGAAATTCTTTTCTTTATCAGAAACAACAACATTAGAAACACTGCCTACTCTTTTAGGTGAAATATGAGAACAATCCAAACTATCCTCTTGAACATCCGTAAGGGTTGTATCAGCCCGTTTTATATACAAGCCTTCCGCATCCGAAACGTAAGCACGCCCTTCATACTCCAATCTTTGATTTTTGGGCAAAAGCAATTCCTTAGATCCATATTTGCTAAAGTCTATATTCTGCTCCCCACCTTGAACGTACAATATGGTAACTGGTCTATTTCCGTCCTTGTTGGAGCGTCCTAAACCTGGAACAAAACCTTTATCTTTCCCATATTCAAGAGGCAAAGGCTCACCCTTGTTATATTCAACTTTACGCAAGTGTATCGTTTTGATAGCTGGATCTATTTCATACTCCGTCTTAAACGTATCGGCAATAGTAGGCAAAGCCTCACTACAAAAGATATGGTTGTAGTTAATAGTCTTTTCTTCTGCTTCGATACATTCGCCAACCTTCCAACCGCTATCTCTCATGTTGAGATTATCTACAATTAACTGTAGATGCTCGTGAGGTTTTGCAGTGTAATCGAACTTTAAACGCTTAGAAACAATATCCCGGCATTTGTATTTACCCAATATTGCGCCTATGTCATACATTACAAGAGTGTATTCAAAATTCCGACTACTTTTCTTCTTGAAGTCGTCAGGATCCATAAGGTAGTAAGTGATATTCTTGTAGATACAATAAGCTCCTACGGGAATGTTTATGAACTCTTCACTGGCAAAGTACAGATAAAGAGTGCCTACATTCTGTAAAGCCGTATATCGGTAGCTGCTTGTATCTACCAGAATATCAATCTCCTTGTTGTTGAAATGTATTTTCATGTTTACTAAGTGAATTGATAGATCTTACCATTTCCGCATTTCATCCCTTTAATCGTAGTGCTGAAAGGGAAAGCGTCTTTGGGGATCTGATCCAAAGTTTTCTTTAAAGAAGCTGCGTTTGTGAAAAACTTACCATCCGCACCATTGCTATGTTTAAATTTCACAAGGTATCTTCCTTCACCGTGCGAAGTCTTTACATCTGGAATGAAATCTTCTACAATGATCTCACAGTTCAGCACGTCCGAAATAGAAACCTGACTACAGTTGAACATTTTACGTTCATCTTGTACGGTTACACCTAACTCACTAAACTTTTTCATCATAATATAATATTAAGTTCCTTACAATCGCTATCTATCATTTCTTTGATAGCTTTTCTCTTTTGCAAATATTCCTTGTAATCATCGGTAGCTGATTTTTCAGTAAGAATACCGAGCTGGGCAGCGTTATAATCATTGATAATCTTGGCTTCTTTATCCGAATCCCACAAATGGGTAATAACTGCCTTTTTCAGCTTATCATTTGTAACCATTCCCCAAACAACAACTTCGTTACAAGTCCATTTTGTAGTTTGCCCATTATCTCCAGCTTCTCCAAAATGGTTTTCTACTTGAACTTCCTGAATATCCCAACGGTATGTGTAAGAACCATTCCCGTTAGCCTCTAACTTAGAAGGCTTAAAATCGTAGTGTATCATATACTTGCTTTTTAATTATTGTTTTTAATAGATGCTTAGAATTACTGTATTTAGCCCAGCCAAACCAACTGCAAATAACTTGCTTGTATTCCATATCGGAAATGTGCTTTTTCTTATTCAGCTTGGCTGCCTTCCTACATAGGTTCTTTTTGATTCCCTTCCGAATAAGGGTATGGGTATGGTAAAAGACATACCCGACAAAATCAATACCTCTATGGCTATCAATTTTGAATACTTGAAACTTCCATTTCTTTTTTCCAGTTTTAGGATCCACTTTACGAAGTGATAGCTTTAAATTGTCATGCAGATATTCTTCAATCTCTATACGGAGTTTGTGAAGCTGTTTAGGATCATCGCCTAAAATCACAATATCATCTGCATACCTAAAGTAATATCTTACCTTCTTAACCTCCTTTATCCAGTGATCGAAGTAAGCCAGATAAATATTAGCAAAATACTGACTTAGATAGTTCCCTATGGGTACGCCATCGGCACTGTCTATAATCACGTCAAGCAACCAAAGCAGATCTTTATCTTTGATTTTCTTCCGTAATATTGTTTTCAAAATATCATGGTCTATACTTGGATAGAACTTCACTATATCCATTTTCAAGCAGTAAGTAGTGTGTTCTGGATCTTCTTTCAAAGCCTTCTTTACTTTATCTGCTGCTTTATGAATACCACGATCCTTAATGCAAGAATAGGTATCTTCTGTAAATAAGGACACCCATATAGGCTCCAGAATATTCATAATGGCATGGTGCAAGATCCTATCAGGATAATAAGGCAAACGGTAAATAAGCCGTTCTTTGGGATCTCTGATTATAAATACCTCATATTTAGAATTTACAAAAGTCTTGTTTTTCAAAGATTCGTGAAGAGCCAGTATGTTTGCTTCCCTATTCCTATCGTGTCGTTTGACACCATAAGAACGCAACTTGCCTTTTCTGGCTTTTTCATCAGCCAGGTGCAAGTTGTCAAGTGAAATAATTTGCTCGTATAAATTACTTAATCTCTTCATATTCTTTGTTTTTCGTACTCAGAGCCTTCGGTTTCCCTACCAGCACCTTTATGAGTTATGTTATCTTCTACCAATAGGTAAGGTCGTTGCTTCGTATGTTGAGTTTATTTTGAAAAATCATAGCTGAGAGCTGACATTCGCATTCGTATTCGAGGGGGTGTTATTCGTATTCGCATAACCGAAGCCTGCATGATCGCCATTATTCGTATTACCGCTGAAAAGGACACCCACCAGCAACCAACCTATATTTATTTGTTTATTAACCATTTAGGTTTTGCAGTCTAAACCAGGCTCGTTTCACGATTCAGGAATAAAACAAAGCCGAGAGCCGACACGCGCACTCGTATTCGAGGGGGCGTTAGTCGTATCCGCATAACCGAAGCCCGCACGATCGCCATTATTCGCACCACCGCCGAAAAGGACACCCCTAAGAGCGTTAGATCCTATATTGGTATAGAAGTAATCACACCAATAGGTAGTAGATCCACCTCCGACTACAGAAGCAATCAAATCGCCAAATTCACCGAAAATCATTTCTTTTGCATAACCTTCTGCACGTGCTGCCAATCCTCTAAGCGTATAGCCTGTGTAGTTACTATCGTTGTATTTAGAAGGATCATCGCAAACATACACTTTAGAAGTTCCTCCGTCTGAATTGGTTTTCACTTCTATATTTACTCCATCCGTCCACTTCCAGACGTGCCCGAAGGGATTTTCAATACCACGATAGCGAGGTACGGTAAATACTTTGCTGCTTTCTCCTTCTGCTTTCTCTAAAGTGTAAGCTACTTCACCTGAAGCATTTCCCAATTCATCACTCGTACCACAAGGAATGATAGGATTATAACCATTAAAGTTGTTCCACTTTGTACCATCCCATGTGGTTACACCATTACCCAAACCACCCTGAGCATAACCGTTGCTATCTTTCTGGGCATTGAAAGCCAACTGGCAGTTAAGGTTTCCATACTCTATGTAATAGAGCCATGCCAAAGTGATATAAGCGTTATAGTCCATGCAGTTCCATTGCGTACCAGCTCCCCTTTTACGAGCAGCAGCACGAAAGTTTGTTCTACTCGTAGATGTAGCTGGCTTGCCTAATTGGGATTTAGGCAAAGCATCCCAATCTGCTTGGTTATTACCACCTCTGTAATCAGTCGAAGTATTTACTACAGAAGCCAGTTTACCAGTGCTACGTTGGATTGTTGCCTCATAAGCCGATATATAGCATTTCTTTACGAAATGATAACCAGGTATTGGGTATTCACTGATTCGTACACCTCTTTTGTTTCCATTGGTATAAAATCTTCTCCAGTGAGCAGGGATTTCCACCATAACCATACCATTGGAACCATCCCTTTTATGCGCTTTCCAGTTGGTAGGGTTTAGGTATTCAATAACCTTGCCTTCATCTGATAGCAAACACCCTTTCATCTTGCTTTGAATTGGCAATGTTTTATGCAGTGTCATATTGCCAGTACGGGTAAGAACCGAAGAAGATACTGTTACATCTAATTCTACGCCATAACTACATTGATCCTCTGCATAAGGTAGCATAGCAGCCAGACCAGCTTGTTTGCTTTCTCCGCTTTTATCCAATACCTCAGTTGTGAGGTCGAAAGGGTTACTGCTGTCTGCTACTGGTAATTCATTTAATCTTTTGCCATTGTCGTAAGCTGTAATAATCTTTTTTACTTTAGCTTCCTCTTCTGTTGTAAGTGCCATATTTTTTATAGTGTTAAGAAGTTAAACAATAAAATTTACTAAGTTAATATGATACCACCAGAGCCGGATAAACGCATACCCTTACCAGAAGTAAACCTTATTCCTGGCTCCTGTACTTCAATCTGTATAGTTTGATAAATACCCGTATTTTCCGTTGGGATAACGTGAATTTTACTCATTCCTACACCGTTAATCATAAATACGCCATCAGGAGTGATAGACACCGCCCGATCATCACCGAGAAACAATACATTCCTACCAGTATCTACGGGAAGTAATTCTACCTCAACTTTGAAAGGCTGGGTATTCCTGTAAGTAACTTTTTTCGGGTAGTTTAGCTTCATGGAAGTAGGGATCAGCTTGTATTTTGAGATTAGCGATTCTTCCAGTTCCTCCAGCCTTGCGATAACTACCCTTGCATCGCCAGTAGCTTCATTTGCATTATCTTTAGCAGTATTGGCTTCTTCCGCCTTTTCGTGAGCTTCATTAGCTTTTGCGTTGGCATTGTTGGTAGCCTCTACTGCCTTACCTGCTGCGCTATCGGCTGCTGTAGCTTTTTCATTAGCCAGTTTAGCAGCGTCCTCAGCCTTTTTAGCTGCTGCCGTGGCGGTTGTTCCACGAGCAATACATTTCCACCAGGTAGTTTCGGTTAAAGCGTGTCCTTTGTTCCCGTCCTTGATACAGAGATAGCAACTATCATCCGTAGTAATGAAATCAAATGTATTATATGTGGTAGCTGCTGAATAAGTTCCCTTATCCACGAAAGCAACCTTTCCTAATCTTATGTTTCCTTCTGCCATATCACTTGGGGTTAAAAATTAAAAATCCTTCATTGTCAATATCAAACATATCAGCAGCTATATCATCCTGGTAATACATGATCAGTTCCATTGTATCGGGATCAATCGTAAAAGTAGGATAGAGAATACCGCCTTTTGCCAAAATCCCGGTATCTACATACTTCTTTTGCGTTTCATCCCATTTCCACCAGTTGCCATTTTCACCCATTTTCGGTGGATTATCCGCTTGTTCTTTTGCCCTATTTGCCTGAGTATTTGCACTGTTAGCTGCTGTTTCTGCCTTTTGCGCTTTCTCATTCGCATTAGTAGCTGCTTTGTTGGCATTGGCTGTAGCACTTTCAGTTGCACTTTTTATTTCTTCTAATCCTTTTCGTGCATTATCTGCATTGGTAGCTGCTGTATTCGCTTTTTGAGTAGCCAAGTTTGCGTTAGAAGTAGCAGTTTTAGCCT
>ENA-USZI01001533-USZI01001533.1-human-gut-metagenome-genome-assembly--contig:-NODE-1533-length-15208-cov-57.919767_pt1 | contig 15208 bp, 9 predicted proteins | sample MGYA00250042_ERZ773532 | MGnify/ENA primary metagenome ERZ773532 (study PRJEB29103, sample SAMN06112036) | human gut metagenome | biome: human gut; feature: ankylosing spondylitis patient; material... | reverse complement strand
GGAACGTCTGGAGGTAGCACAGGAAATCATCAAGAGTTTCTGTCTGGGCGGACTGAACATCACCATGAATCAATATAATAACAAATAAAAAACATGCCGGAAGCACGAATTGACAAATGGATGTGGGCTGCACGTATCTTCAAGACAAGAACCATTGCTGCCGAAGCCTGCAAAAAAGGAAGAATCTCGATCAACGGTTCTCAGGTGAAACCTGCCCGAATGGTGAAACCAGGGGACGTGGTACAGGTCAGAAAGCCTCCTGTAACCTATTCCTTCAAGGTGCTGCAGGCCATTGAAAAAAGAGTGGGAGCCAAACTGGTACCGGAAATCATGGAAAACGTGACCACACCCGACCAGTATGAATTGCTGGAGATGAGTAAAATCAGCGGATTCGTAGACCGTGCCCGTGGTACAGGACGTCCCACAAAGAAAGAACGAAGAGACTTGGACGAGTTCTTCATGCCAGAATACCTGGACGACTTTGACTTCGACTTTGATGACGAGGAGGAGGATGAAGAATAAATATTGTCCGCACTAAAAATAAAAGCTGGACTTGCCTATTCACTTGTGCAAGTCCAGCTTTTTTATTCTGCCTTGGCTGTCACCTCAGAGGCTTCAAACAACGCATTCAAATTCTTTTCCTCTCCTACGACCCATACCACATCGCCTTTCTGCAATTCAAAAGAGACTTCCGGCTGCCGCAGGTTGCTGTCATCAGCAGACTCAATTCCTACCACCAGACAATGGTATTTGTTGCGGATGCCACTTTCACGAATCGTACGTCCGCAAAACGGTGAGTTACGTGCAATGACAAACTGCTTCAAGTACATCTCGCGGTTCTCAAAGTCCTCATCCTTGTAACCTTCAGCTACCTTTTCCAGCTGTCCGGAGAAAACAGACAACTGTTCGTCTGTACCGATAACCTGCAACTTGTCATTCGGGAAAATCCGGTTTCCTCCACCCGGGATATTAATACGGTGCGCACCTCGTATGATAGAAGCCACATGCACTCCATATTTCTTTCCGAAGTCAAGTTCCATCAAGGTCTTTCCTCCCCACAACGAATCAGCAGGAACCACAAAATCCGACAAGTGCAAATCACGGTCCAGCAGCCGTCCGGCATATTCCGGCTGGCTCTCTCCCAAATACGCTTTCTTGATTTCCTTGGAACGAAGATTCTGCACAAACACCCGTTCCATCCCGATTGACTGTTTCTTCAAGAAACGGGAGAAAATCATCAGCAGAACGACCAGAATAGCAATACCCACCATCAGCGCGGCAGAGGCCTGGAACAGATACTTGATGATGTAAACCACAAACAATACAGCCAGCACAATGCGAAGCAATACGATTGAAATCAGCGGTGCATGATTGAAACGGCTGTCCGCCCAAAGTGCCTTGAACTCGATGGAATGATTCTTCTTCATAATCATGGCACGCAGGAAAGGAGAAATCAACAAGATGGTCACTACCGCTCCCAACACTTTTCCCCAGAAACCTCCCAGTGCGGAAATCAAAAGAGGAAGGAACAGATTGAATGACAGTACCACCATCGCAATGGAAAGCACCAGATAAATCAATGTGATACGTACAATCGCTCCCAACAGTTTTTTCCAATTGTTCTGATGGTTTACAGGCTGCACTCCTACCGAATAACGCTCCAGCAAGTGTTTCCAGAATACCGGAAGATGCCGGTCCACCCAGCCATAAGCAGGACCGGACAAACGAATCATATAAGGAGTAAGGAAGGTCGTTATCACGGATACAGCCACCACAATCGGATACAGGAAAGAGCTCGTCACATTCAGACTTACTCCCAATGCCGCAATAATAAAGGCAAATTCACCAATCTGCGTCAAACTGAATCCACACTGCATGGCGATTTTCAACGGCTGACCTGACAGCAACACACCTCCCGTACCAAAGATAGTCTGCCCCAACAATATGGCTACCACAATCGCCAGAATCGGCCAGATGTATTCCACAATCATGTTCGGGTCGACCATCATTCCGACTGACACGAAGAAGATGGCTCCAAACAAATCTTTCACCGGAGCCACGAGCTTGTCAATGTGTTCCGATTCCACCGTTTCCGCCAGAATGGACCCCATAATAAATGCGCCGAAGGCTGGAGAGAAGCCTACACGGGCCGCCAGCACCACCATCCCGAAGCACAAGGCCAAGGACACAATGAGCAACGTCTCGTCACTCATCAGTTTGCGTGCTCTCTTTAAGAAGAGCGGAATCAGATAAATACCTACCACAAACCAGAGAATCAGGAAGAACACCAGTTTTCCGATGCTGTAAATCATCTCACTTCCTTCAAAATTCTTGCTTACGGCCATGGTAGAAAGCATCACCATCAGCACAATAGCCAGAATATCTTCCAAAATCAAGATACTCAGCACCAACCCGGCAAAACGCTGTTGCCGAAGTCCCAAATCATCAAATGCCTTATAGATAATGGTGGTGGAAGACATGGCCAGCATTCCTCCCAAGTAAATGCAGTCCATCTGTTTCCAACCAAACATCCAGCCCACAAACACACCGACCAGTATCATGCAGAAGATAATCGTACAGGCCGATATGACCGCCGAACCTCCCACTTTCATCAGTTTCTTGAAGCTGAATTCCAGTCCCAGCGCAAACAAAAGGAAGATGACACCAATCTCCGACCACGTCTGGATATTATCTGCATCTACCACCGAAGGAGTAAACGTGAAATGAGGACTGCAGACAAAACCTGCGACAATATAGCCTAACACCAAAGGCTGCTTCAATTTCTTAAATAGCAACGTCATGATTCCGGCACTAATCAATATCAAGGCCAAATCACTGATAAGAGGAGCTAAATGCGACATAATAACAGTTGTATTTTATTTTGCGCAAAAATAACGAATTCCTTACAAGAAATATCCCCCTGAGAGATAAATATGAAACAGAAGTTTCCTATTCAACCAATAATGTTGTAATTTTGTCCCATTCTAAATAAAGAGAATATGAATACTACTAAAACTACACAAACCTTTCCGGTGCTGGACATGAGTTGCGCCGCCTGTGCCACACGGGTGGAAAAGACACTGAACCGTCAGCCGGGTGTTTACCATGCTCAGGTGAACTATGCAGCCGCTACGGCCACCGTAGAATACAACCCGCAAGAATGTACACCCGAAACATTAAAAGATGCCATTCAGAATGCCGGATACGACCTGGTCATTGAAACGAATGCCCAAAAAGAGAAAATAGCAGAAGATGCACATAGCAGGAAATACCGTCAACTAAAACAGCGTACTATCTTTTCGCTGATGCTTTCCGTGCCCGTAGCCATTATCGGCATGTGCTTCATGGACTGGACTTACGCCAATTACGTGATGTGGATTCTTTCCACTCCCCTAGTATTCTGGCTGGGAAGAGATTTTTACCGCAATGCCTGGAAACAGTTGAAGCACCGCACTTCCAACATGGATACGCTGGTAGCCGTGAGTACTGGCATTGCCTATACATTCAGCCTGTTCAACCTGTTCTGGCCGGAGTTCTGGCTGAGCAGAGGCATTCACCCTCACGTCTATTTCGAGGCGGCCAGCGTCATTATCTCCTTTATCCTGCTCGGACGGTTACTGGAAGAGAAAGCCAAAGGAAATACGTCGGAAGCCATCAAAAAACTGATGGGACTACAGCCGGCCACCGTCACCATACTCACTCCGGAAGGACAGCTGAAAGAAATTCCCGTGGAACAAGTACAGCAGGGGCAGCGACTGGTAGTCAAACCGGGCAGCCGCATTGCCGTAGACGGAACCGTGTATGAAGGCAGTTCCTATGTGGACGAGAGCATGCTCACCGGCGAACCGCTTCCTACCGAAAAGACTCCCGGCGCCAAGGTATATGCCGGCACCATCAACCAGAAAGGAAGCTTCAGTTTCATCGCCGACAAGGTGGGAAGTGAAACCGTTCTGGCCCATATCATCCGCATGGTGCAAGATGCACAAGGCAGCAAGGCCCCCGTACAACAGTTAGTAGACCGCATCGCGGCTATCTTCGTGCCTACCATCCTGAGCATTGCCGTCCTTTCATTTTTAGCCTGGATATGGCTGGACAGCAGCAACGGATTCACCCACGGCTTGCTGGCCGCAGTCACCGTCACCATCATTGCCTGTCCCTGTGCATTAGGACTGGCTACACCGACAGCTATCATGGTCGGTATCGGAAAGGGAGCTGAAAACGGTATCCTGATTAAAGATGCGGAAAGTCTGGAAACAGCCCGTAAGGTGAACGCCATTGTACTCGATAAGACCGGCACGCTGACCGAAGGACGCCCCACGGTGACCGACATCTCCGACCCGCTTCTTCAATCTCCGTTAGGCGATGTGCTCTTTACCCTGGAAAGCGCTTCCGAACACCCTCTGGCACAAGCCATCGTGCAGCATCAGACACGCCAGATACTTCCCATGGAAGAATTTGAAAGTCTGACAGGATTAGGAGTACGAGGCAAAATCAACGGTACCTACTATTATGCCGGCAACCGCCGACTGCTGGAGACGCACCATCTTACCGTGTCCCCTGCCCTGACGGAAGAAGCTGCCCGACTAAGCCAGGAAGCCAAGACCGTCATCTGGCTGGCCGATTCACAACAAGCATTGGGACTGATAGCCATTGCCGACCGCATCAAGCCGACCTCCAGAGAAGCCGTCAGACAATTGCAGGAGATAGGAATCTCAACTTATATGCTGACCGGTGACAATCCGGAAACGGCCCAAAGAATTGCAGCACAATGCGGCATCACCCACTTTCAGGCCGAAGTGCTTCCACAGCAGAAGGCCCAGTTCATCAAGGACCTGCAAAAGGAAGGCAAAATCGTAGCCATGGTGGGCGACGGTATCAATGACAGTGCGGCACTGGCTCAGGCCGACCTCAGCATTGCCATGGGAAAAGGAAGCGACATTGCCATGGACGTGGCCAAAATGACGCTCATTTCGTCCGACCTGAACAAGATTACCGATGCCATCCGCCTTTCTCAGGCCACCGTACGCACCATCCGCGAGAACCTTTTCTGGGCCTTCATCTACAACCTGATAGGTATTCCGGTAGCCGCCGGTATTCTGTACCCCATCAACGGCTTCCTGTTGAATCCGATGATAGCCGGAGCCGCCATGGCCATGAGCAGTGTCAGCGTGGTAAGCAACAGTCTGCGACTGAAACGGAAGAAATTCGCACACACCGCAGTGACCGTACAGGAGGAAGTACAACCCACTGAAGAAATCACCATACCCGCAGCGGAAACAGTCCCCCCACAACCGGAAACAGCTACTCCAGCCGCTTCCGAAATCCGGAAGACCTACCTGGTAGAAGGAATGATGTGTGATCACTGCCGCACCCGTGTAGAGAAAGTACTGAACATGTGGGAAGGAGCCTCCGCTCAGGTTACACTCACTCCGCCGGAAGCCGTCATTACCTTCCAAGGGAAAGTACCTGCACTTGCAGAACTGCAACAGCTGATTGATGAAAAAGCCGGTGATTATACCCTGAAAGAAAAGAACTGATTGAAAGGGTTTTATCCAATCTCAGTACTTCCTTGGCAGTACTGCAGTACTGACGGGGGAGTACTACAGTACTGCCGTGAAAGTACTGAAGTACTGCAAGGGAAGTACTCAGACACGTAAAGCAAGCATATGAATAAAAAATCATCGACCATACAAAAAATCTCTGTAACCTTCGAATTTGAGAATATAGTGGTAATCTTTTAAATATTATAATTATTCATTTTAAATCTAACGCTTTTATCGATATCTTACTAATAATCATCCTAATACATTATTACTTATTTCAAATTCACATTAATCTTATGTGTCGTGACAAAGAAAAACTAAATTACTTCTTTTTTTTTCAGTATTTTCACTAATTTTGTGGTAGACAATTTCTCTCTTGGTTAGAAATACATAACAAAAAAGTTTATAAGATGAACAAAAAGTCAAAAATATCCCTCGTTATTTTAGCTACCCTGTCTACTACGTTGCTGTTAGGATGTGGTGGGGATAAAATTATTGTCGGTTCTGAAACCAATGCAAATCCGATTAGTAGCCAAAAACCTGTTTTAAATGTATACATTGAAAATTCAGGGAGCATGGATGGTTATATGTGTGAAGGGTCACAATTAAAAGATGCTGTTTTTGATTACGTTAGCGATTTGAGTATCTATTCTGATACTACAAAACTAAATTATATAAATAATAAAATCATTCCATACAAAGGAAATCTTGAGTTATATATTAAAACTATGACTCCGGCAACGTTTCAAAAAGCAGGAGGCAACCATTCAAATTCTGATTTAGGAGAAATGTTAAAGATGGTTCTACAAGAAATGTCAGATACTTCAGTTAGTATTTTTATTTCTGATTGTATCTTAGACCTTCCTGTATCTAACTCCCAAAAATTTTTAAATACATGCCAAATTTCAATTAAAAATGCAATTAATGAAGGGCGGAGTAGAATACCTAATCTTGGCATAGAAATCATAAAAATGATGTCTGATTTTAATGGAAATTATTATTATCCAAACGGAGGTATTGAAAAGCTCAAAGACGTTAAAAGGCCATATTATATTTGGATATTTGGCGATAGTAACATGTTGGCAAAGTTAAATTCTGAAGTGTCTGTGAATGAGTTAGGAAATTTTGGCTTTGAAGATATTGTATCATACTCTCCAAAAGTAGCAGAGCCTTATGATATTCAGAATAGAGCTTTAACAAGCACAACTATAAATTCCAAGAAAGGAGATTATTATGCAACCATAAGAGTAGATTTCAGATCTACTCTTCAACCTGAAACAGTAATACAAAATTTATCCAACTACACATTTAATAATCAATCAATAATAATTGAAGATATAAAACCTATCACAGCACAAGGAAGCCCATACACACACTTTGTTAATATTGTAATTCCTAAAGGAGTTAATATTGCAGAGGACAACTTGATATTAAAAGCTCCCCAAATGCCTAATTGGGTCTTTGAGTCCAATGACGAAAATGGAAAGAACGTTAATGATAATCTGAATAAAACAACTGGAATTAAATATCTTATAGAAGGTGTGGCTGACGCCTATAAAAAAGATAATATATTAACCTCGCTTAAATTTACAGTTAAACGCAAATAAATTATGGGTGAATTTTTTGGAAGTATTTATTGTTGGTTTGAAGAGTTCTTTGGAATTGAACTAGCAAACTATCTTTGGGGAGAATCATCTCCATTATCACAAACCAATTCATTTATTGGCATAGGATGGAGTATGTTTGGCATTAGTGTTGCAATAGTTCTCATTTATTACTATGTTATTAATCACCCCCAATTGAATCATTGGTGGGGTTGGACTATTTTTCTTATTATAAATGCTGTTGTGAACTTTATTGTAGGTTGGCAGTGGGTTCTTAAAGACTATTATAGTGGTAAAATGGTAGTGATAGACCCAGCAACCAATCTACAAACGCCCTTAAACATAGGAGAATCTGAAATTATATATTTTGGCGTTTCTAATATGTTTATATCAATCATCGCATTTATAATTTTCTCTTTCATGTTTAAGTGGTGGAGTTCTAATTGTTCACGTGCTCCCTTTTAAAAAAGAAAACTATGTCTAAAATTTTTCTATTTGGAATTGGAGGAACTGGGGCAAGAGTCCTACGTTCGCTTACAATGATGCTTGCTACTGGTGTAAAATTAGGAGTAGATGAAATCATTCCGATTATAATAGACCCAGATGCTGCAAATGCAGACCTAACTCGTACTGTTTCATTATTAAACAACTATTCAGCAATAAGGGAAAAACTACAATTCAGCACCGATAATAAAAATAGATTCTTTCGTACAGAAATTGAACGAATCTTGCCAAATTACACTCTTCGTATCAATGATACGGATGATAAATCATTTCAACAATTTATTGAATATGCTTCAATGTCCAAGTCCAATAAGGCCTTGACTAAAATGTTATTCTCTGATAAAAATCTAGAATCGTCTATGGACGTTGGTTTCAAAGGCAATCCTAATATTGGTAGTGTTGTACTAAATCAGATTGCCCATTCAGATGATTTCATTGATTTTGCTAACTCATTCAGTGATGGGGATAGAATCTTTATCATAAGTTCAATCTTTGGAGGAACAGGAGCGAGTGGTTTTCCATTACTATTGAAAACATTACGAGAAGGAAAACACTTTCCGAATTATGACCTCATTAACCATGCTACAATTGGAGCAGTTACAATATTACCATATTTTAAACTGAAACAAAACGATGAGAGTGAAATTGATTCATCTACATTTATTTCAAAGACGAAATCTGCATTAGCTTATTATGAAAATAACATAAGCAAAAACAATACGATAGATGCTTTATACTATCTTGCTGATGATGTTACTAATACATACGAAAATCATGAAGGAGGTTCGGCTCAACAAAATGCAGCTCATCTTATAGAATTTTTAGGGGCTACATCTATTATTGATTTCTCAAATTCAAAATTTGATACCCCTGCAAATATGGAATTAGGGATAAAAGAAGACTCCACTACAATATCATTTAGTTCATTCTATCGTAAAATGTATGAAATGCTTTATTTCCCTCTAGTTCAATTCACAATGATGTCTAATGCGTTAACCTATAAACTAGATTACTATTGTTCAAATAGTTTTAATGCCAATAAAGGTAATTTTGACAATTTGTACTCTGGGGATTTTTTCAATAGTCTTTCCTCTTTTCTTTTGAAATACCAAGAATGGCTAAAAGAAATGAAAGAAAACAAGCGTTCTCTTGACTTATTTAATCTTACTTGTAAGGATAAACCGTTTGACCTTGTAACGAATATCAAACCCAAACGTATTTTTAGCAAATTCTCAGATTACAACCTTGTGACAGATAGATTGAATAGTGCAATTAAAAATTGTAAAAGTAAAGGAATTGAAAATAAGTTTCTTGAGATGTTTTTTATTGGAACAGAGAAACTTGTATCTGAAAAACTAAAAAATTAATATTATTATGTCTAAAATATTTCGATTATATAAAGAAGGAACGACTACATATGAGGATTGGAATAATAGTCCTGCGTTTCCATATAACTCAGCAAGTCGTGACATGATTGAAGATCCAGATGGAGCATCAGCTCGGCATGAAATAACTTCAATACCATCACCATTTGCTCGAATAGATTTGATAAAAACAGCCTTTAAGGAAGTTTGTAAACAAGATAAGAAAACAAGAAAATCCAATCTTGATGGTGATACCATTTTTCACAAAATGGTGTCAGACACACTGGATGTGGCCGAGATATTTTTCAACTTAGATAAGTTCAGAGGTAAAGTAGAAGTCATAAAATGGGATCCCTCTATTATGCTCAGAGAACTTGACAGCTCTGGAATTCCCGGACATCGTTATTTAGCGGATTCGTTACAAAAATATATGTCTTCTGATTCTAAAACATACAATTTTGGGAAATTAAAAAATATCTATCTTCTAAATTATCTTCAAGGGCCAGATGAATTAAATATAATTGGAGCAACCTCTCCAGCAACATTATTTTTCAGCAATGCCAATGACTTAGGATATATCAATGATATTTTCTTTGGTGAGGACAGACCTTTTGATACAAAATATCAACCACTATATAAAAGAGATTTTGAATTTGTGAAATACTTCTTTGCTTTAAGAAAAAGTATACAAAATTTTGCAGGATTATTCCCTGAGGTTGATACATATTTAACTAGAACATTTACAGCGATAAATGACACAGAGAAAAAAAATGAGTTACTTAATATAACCCCAACAGTTCTAGATCAGTTATCATCTATATCAGTTGTTGATATTCAACAAAATGATATTGTAGAAGTATTAGGATATACTCTCTATAAGAAATCCTCACGACCTATAACATCTACTAGTGATTTTTTAATTAAGACATCAAAAGAAACTACAATCAAACCATTAGTTCTCCCAGTAGAAGCTGGTAATAAATATAGCGACCTTCAATATACATCTGGGAAATGGGGTAAATCAAATGCTGCTCCTTATTATGACAAAGAAACAGATTTATTAAAAAGAGTTCTTCCTTTTGAAGGTTCACTTAATCCATATCTGACAATTAGTGATTTCTTGGAAGATACAATTATTCGAGTGCCACATACGCTTAATACAGAAAATTACTTTAACGGTAATTTGAAACTTGATGAAAAGGAACTTGCTTATATACTTCCCATTAAACCATTGTTGTTTGAGTATTTCACTTCAGAAGAACTTCGGAGTAATATGCTTGATGGAAAACCTATGCTTGAAATGAATGTTTTAGCAGGAAAATCAGGAGTTAAGGTCGTCCTTCGTATTCCAATAAAAGGAGCTCATAATATAAATTACATAGAATATACACGCCTTTATTATAATAATAGAGGTGCAGATGTGCAAAATAATGAAGGAGGTATAACAGAGTTTAAGTTTACCGGCTTTATTATGCCATTGATTAAATTTAACAATGAACATGATGCAATTTTCAATATATCATGTATTCAATCTGTAACAAGTAAAAATGAGTTCCAATTCTTTAAAGGTAATGAGAAATTACAATTAAAGAATCGCACCTGTCGTAATGAAGACCAACAAATTATGAACAAATCAGATAATTATTTGCTTGAAGGAACTAATTTTGATTTTGTTCAGGTTCGTAATAATCATGGGTATGCAGGTATCCTTTTACCAATTTTCAAGCAGCAAAAAAATATTGAACGATTTGAGTTTGCAATTGATTTAGGAACGTCAAATACCCATATTGAATTTCGAAAAGGAAATGAAAAGCCAGAGGTCTTTAATTTTACAACAAAAGATAGGCAGTTATGCGAAATGTTTATTCCAGCTAAAAATGAGTATGGTTCAATCGAAGATTTGATTGAAGAGACTGAACTCATTGAAAAGGATTTTATACCAAACGAAATTGGGCAATCTGATTATCGTTTTCCTACACGTACGGTTCTCTCTTGCGCAAAAACAGTTGATTGGACAAATGTCATTGACCCATTTACGCTTGTTAATTTACCATTTACCTATGATAAACGCAGTGAACTGCCATATAATAATTTTAAATATAATATAAAGTGGGGAAATGGAGATGAACTTCGTGTAATGGAATCCTATGTGCGATGTCTTATGCTTATCATTAGAAATAAAGTTCTACTTAATAATGGAGACTTACAGCATACAAAGATAACATGGTTCTATCCTATTAGTATGGCTCCCAAGCGTCTTCGTAAACTTAAATCGACATGGGATGATGCTTATGAGAAGTATTTTGGAAATGGAGTTACAGGGTATATGACTGAATCATCTGCTCCTATTCAATATTTCTTCAAGAGATATTCTACAGCAACCGATCTAGTAAATGTAGACATCGGAGGAGGTACGACTGATATAGCTTTTGCAAAAGATAAAAGTATCAATTACGTAACATCATTCCGTTTTGCTTCAAATGTACTCTTTGAAAATTCATTTTCTGAGCTTGATGACAATAATGGAATTGTGGATTGGCATAAGAATGAAATTCTTAAACTTCTTGAAGAAAAGAATTTGTCAGATTTAATACGGATATTCAATAGCACTAACAATGCTCACCCTGCAAATATGGCATCTTTCCTTTTTGGACTAAAAGACAACACTATACCTCAAAAAGCAGGTGTCAACGTCAAAGCTATAGATTTTAATTATTTACTTCAAGAAGATGAAGACTTTAAGATTGTGTTTATTATTTTTTATACAGCAATCATATATCATATTGCACAAATCATAAAACTACTTGACCTTGATGTTCCTCGACACATATCATTCAGCGGTAATGGCAGCAAGGTTATCCGTGTAATAACTACGGATACAAAACTTCTTGCGAATTACACTAAATTACTGTTTGAAAAAGTCTTGGAAAAGCCATATGGTAAGGAACTGGAATTATTAGGACTTGAAAAAGACTCTAATCCTAAAGAAGCCACTTGTAAGGGTGGTATCATTGGGGCTGAAATAGAAGATAATCTAAATAAAACGATTGTCTTTAAAAGTGATTGCTCCGGATTAGTAAAACCAGCTGACACTTATGCAACGATTAATGAAGGTTATAAACAACGTACCATTACTGCTATTGAAAATTTCTTTAATTTTGTTCTTGTGGATATGAATGCCGTATTTAATTTTGACAAGAATTTTGGTGTAAAAACATCTTCACTCCGTATCGCACAAGAAATAGCAAAAAAAGACCTATATACATTGGCCAGTATTTACAACCGATTATTAATCAATATTTTATAGGTAATAAGTCAGAAATATGGTCGTTGTCTTTAATGGTGCATTCTAAAAGGCGAAGATTTAACGCTTTTATTGATTCTTAACTTTCTTGGAGCATCAATATAGGCACTTTCTTCTCTTTCCTGTACTATTCATTTCCGATATTCCACATCTATTTTAGCTTGTTACCTAAGCCGATAACAAAGGTTGCATATTTTACTTACTTGATATTGTCCAATATATCTTTCCGTTGGTAGTACTTACTGCCATACCTGAGAAACAAAGTAAAAGGACGTGTCCCTAATCAATATATTTAGGATTTTTTAGTGTTCTATGTGCAGATGCAGGAAGCTCCCCGGAGAGTTACCCCGCCTGAGGCATACCTTATTTATTATAATGCCAATGTTAATATAACAACACCAAAGGTATAAACAAGTCCTTTATTTTGTTCTATTTTTTCTTTATTCATCTTTCTGTTGCGTAAATATAATCGAACGATACTTCCTTTTGACACTCTTACGATATTTCTCTCTAATACAACTCCACTAATTCATCACTGCCTTGTGGCATATAAAGGAGGATGAACTTATATGCTGTAACAGTACGCTCTTCAGGTGATAGTCTTTTCTCCTCCTCTGTGTCATAGAAATGAACCCGTAAAACATCATCGAGCTCAAGTTTTCTTCTTAGATAAACTAATTTTCCATTTCCACAAACGACCATCTCATAATTTTGTATTGGTTCTGCAATCCAATCTATAGGATTGCATAAAAAACGGAATAAATAGTCTGAATCGATATATACTTTCTCCAAAGCCTCTTTCCCCAAATAATTCATTTCCGTCAAAACCCATGTACTGGCAAGGCGCATTTTACGATATTCATAACAATTTCCATCAATCATCATTTGACGCACCATATTGTAATGGGCAAGAACCTTCTCTTCCAAATCGGGTATTGTCCGCAAATCCGTTGCTTCTGCAAGTATTCTTTTATGGTTAAAGGGGAGTGTGGCATTGAAGCTTATGGAATCAGTGTAGAGTGGGATTTTTTTCATCCCAATATCTGTCGGAGTGTCTAATTCCACCAATGTTTCAGGCATACCAACCAGTTTTTCTTTATAATGCACAACCTTAATATTTACACCGGCATCTTTGGTGACTTCCGTTTCTCCCGTTCGAGGATAGACCTGTATACTTACGGTATGTTTACCGCTTCCTAATAGCAGATCATTGATAGGATATAGCATAGACTCACCTTCATCTTCTACAAAATGATATCCCACCGGAATGTCATTTACCCTGATAAGCAGTCTGCATCCTGTCTTGTTTACCTGCAGATAGTAGGCAGGTTTCTCCGGGTAGGTCTTCACCATTCCTAAATACTCCTGTATCAGTTCTTCCATTTTATTTATTTCCTGTTTCATATCCGTTCCCGTTTTAGTCTGTGCATAGCTGTTGAAACTTAACATTGCAACGAGCAGGGCAAGAATTATTGATTTCATATTATGTATATTGTTGGTGTTGTTCATATTATGTCGCTTTATTAAGACGTTATTACTCTAACCGTTCTTTCCCCTCATTTTGTCTTTTCAGGGAATCTGTTCTTTCCTTCATGTATTCATCACACAATGGCAACAAGATATTTGCCTGTACACATCCCAATTCGCTGCTTTTCATCCAGTCCTCGCAGGCTCCACGTTTGTCTCCTGTACGTTGGCGGGCAAGCCCACGACCGTAATACAACCTGTAGTCCTTTGGAAAATGCTTTATTCCTTCACCATAGGCTTCAGCCGATTCTTTAAAACGTTCCAAATCATATAAGGCACGACCTAAGTTATTGTATAAATCTGCATTTGGCTCACAGTGATTGATAGCAAGAAAATAATCAAATATTTCTCCTTCTAAATCACCCATTTTAGATCTAAGAACACCACGGTTGATATATGGATTAATGTAACTGGAATCAAGTTCGATAGCTTTAGAAAAATCATACATAGCTCCTATGTTATCTTTCAGTTTAACTTTTGCATTTCCGCGAGAAAAGAAAGAAAATTTTAATTGTGGATTGATTTCAATGGCTTTATTATAATCAGAGATTGCACCATTATAATCTCCAATATCAGCTTTAACCACACCTCTATCATGATAAGCTGTATCATAATTAGGATTAAAACATATTGCTTTTGTATAATCATCTATTGCCCCATATTGATCACCGTTAGCTGATTTTTTCTTTCCCGATTCCTTATACTTATAAGCCAGCACAGTATCAGGAACAGACACTTGCTTGTCGCCGCCAGTTCCAGAAGAAGCCTTTCCCTGACAGGACAACAGCAAAACACTCATAAACGGCAGTATAAACCATTTCATAATACCTGATATTTAGTGATTCTTATTCTCAAAATTATTTCGCTAATATAGCTCCACTAATTCATCACTGCCTTGTGGCATATAAAGGAGGATGAACTTTGATGCTGTAACAGTACGCTCTTCAGGTGATAGTCTTTTCTCCTCCTCTGTGTCATAGAAACCAACCCGTAAAACATCATCGAGTTCAAGTTTTCTTCTTAGATAAACTAACTTTCCATTTCCACAAACGACCATCTCATAGTTTTGTATTGGTTCTGCAATCCAATCTATAGGATTGCATAAAAAACGGAATAAATCGTCTGAAGCGATATATGTTTTCTCCAAAGCCTCTTTCCCCAGATAATTCATTTCCGTCAAAACCCATGTACTGGCAAGACGCATTTTATTATACTCATAACAATTTCCATCAATCATCATTTGACGCACCATATTGTAATGGGCAAGAACCTTCTCTTCCAAATTGGGTATTGTCCGCAAATCCGTTGCTTCTGCAAGTATTCTTTTATGGTTAAAGGGGAGTGTGGCATTGAAGCTTATGG
>ENA-USZI01001530-USZI01001530.1-human-gut-metagenome-genome-assembly--contig:-NODE-1530-length-15220-cov-15.345374_pt1 | contig 15220 bp, 17 predicted proteins | sample MGYA00250042_ERZ773532 | MGnify/ENA primary metagenome ERZ773532 (study PRJEB29103, sample SAMN06112036) | human gut metagenome | biome: human gut; feature: ankylosing spondylitis patient; material... | reverse complement strand
TGCAAGGCTCGTTCAAGAGCCGACGCAGCCGCTGGGTGCCACAACCCGTTTTTCGTGTCCGAGGAGAAAGCTACCGGCATACCGCCTAGTCAGAGGGTTCCTGTCAAGGCTTACTCTGCCTTGGGTGCCTCGTCTGCGGGCTTTTCGCCCTTTTTGCTGACCAGTGCAGACACCTTTTCCACCAGCTCCGGCAGCATGGCCAGAGCACGGTCAACACTATTGGAGCCGTCCGTCAGCTGGATGGTGCGCACGCAGCCGTCCTTGATCACCAGAAATGCCACCGGCTGGATGTTGACGCCCGCGCCGGAGCCGCCGCCGAACAGGTCCTTGTTGGCGGCATTCTTGCCGTCAAAGTCGGTGCCGCCGGAGGCAAAACCAAAGCTCACCTTGGACACTGGCAGGATGGTGGTGCCGTCCTCGGTGGTGATAGCCTTGCCGATGATGGTATTGGCGTCCACCATCTCGTGGATCTTGTCCATGGTAACGTTCATAATGCCCTGAATCGGATGCTCAGCCATAATGCAAATCTCCTTTGATCGTTTTTGTCAGGCCTGTGTCCCCGGAGTTTTACCGGGAGATCGCAGACTGTCAGGCTCCGTCACACTCGTCACACAATTTTATTCAGTGTACCACAGTTACAGGAAAACGTCCAGCACCTTTTCGCGCCAGAACTCCGCCAGCACACGCACCGCTGCGACGACGATAAACAGCGCCCTTGCCGAAATGCGCAGGGACACACGGTCTTCTACGGTGGGTTCGGCGCTGCCAAAGTCCGGCACGATGCGCAGTTCGTCAAACTGCAGGTAAATGAAGCGGTCAAGCACACCCAGCACCGGGTATAGCCATGCCTGCAGCTTGCCGTAATTGCGGGCCGCTGCAGCAGGGTCCTCCCCGCGCACGCCAAGGCACACCCGGATGTGGGTGATGCGCAGCGCGCCGAACACAGCCCGGATCAGCGTCCCGGCCCCACGCAGGATGGTGCACAGGATGTTCAGGGTCAGCTTTGCCTTTTTACGCGGCTCTGCGGGCTTTTTCTCCTTGGCAGGCTTCTTTGCCGCTTTTGCCTTTTTCGGCTTCTTTTTGCGCTTGCTCTCCTCCGTCGGCTCCGGCTTCGGGTACTGGAACACCGGGAAGGTGATGCCCAGTGCCCCGGCCTTTACGGTCAGGGTGTCCTGCTCCCAGCTGACATCCGCACAGAACGGGATGAGCAGCAACAGCACCATTAGAGCCAGCACCACCAGCAGCAGGATGCCAAGGACCTTCAGCAGGAACAGCAGCACCCCGCCCACAGCGGCAAGAACGGTGGTCATGGGTCATCCCTCGCTTTCTGCCGGAGCTTCCGGCTGATGCACCGGCGGCAGGTCCGCCAGACTGGACAGGCCAAATACTCTTAAAAAGGTGTCGGTGGTGCGGAAACTCACCGGACGGCCCGGCAGGTCCAGACGGCCCGCTTCCTCAATCAGGCCCTTTTCCAGCAGGCCGGACACGCTGGACGAGGAGTCCACCCCGCGCACCTGCTCGATGAAAGCGCGGGACACCGGCTGATTGTAGGCGATCACGGTCAGGGTCTCCATGGCGGCAGGGCCAAGCGGCACGGCGCGGCGGCTGTCCAGCACACGGCGCACGCAATCGGCCCACTCGGTCTTGGTGGCCAGCTGCCAGCGGGTGTTCAGGTGCAGCAGGCACAGGCCGCTGTCCTCCCGGGTGTAGCGGGTGCGCAGCTCTTCCAGCGCGTTTTCCACGCTGGTCTGGGGCAGCTGCACGGCCTGCGCCAGCTTGTCGGAGCCGATGGGCTCCCCGCAGGCAAACAGCATGGCCTCCACTGCGGCACGAATCTGTTTCTGGTTCATTTTTTCTCCTTTATCCGGGTGCGCTGCATGGTCAGCTCCCCGTTCTCCCCCAGGGTGACGCGGCCGCCGCGCACCAGCTCCAGCAGGGCCAGAAAGGTGGCCACGTTGGTGCTGCGGCTCTGCCGGGGCGAGAACAGCTGAGCCATGCGGGCCGCGGCCCCGCTGATGAGGCTGCGCAGGATATACACCACCCGGCTGGTCACCGACACCATGGGGGCCGTGACCAGCGGCTCAAACTGCTGCTGGGTGGGCTCCCGGCGCTGGCGGGTGCGCCCGGCAAGGGCGTTCCAGTAGTCGGCCAAAATTTGGGGTGCATGGTGCAGGGTGTAGGTGTTGTCCCACTCCATCTCCATCGGCTGCCGCACGAATACCGGTGCCTGCTCCCCTTTTGCCCGCAGCAGCGCGGCCATACGGCGGCACTGGTCGTACTCGATGAGCTGGCCGGTGAATTCCTGCTTCATCCGCTCACCCTCTTCGCTGCGGGGCAGCAGCAGATAGCTCTTCATCTCCACCAGATGGGCCGCCATCTCGATAAAGGCGCTGGCGGTCTCCGGGTCCGGGTCGGCCTGCTCCACCGTGCGGGTGTACTGGTCGATCAGTTCCAGAATGGGGATGTTGTGCAGGTCCATCTTATGTTTGGCCACAAGAGCCAGCAATAATTCCAGTGGGCCGTCAAAATCTTCCAGATGGAAGGTCAATTCCTCGGTGACAGCCATGGCTTACACCACCGTCCCTGTCATGACAAAGTAGGCCGAGTATGCGATCTTGTCGATGTATCCGGTGCCCAGGCTCAGCAGCTCCCACACCAAGTTGTTGAGGTAGTACAGCGGGGTATCCAGCAGGCCCATCCAGACAGCAGCCAGCATGGCCACCATGATGTAGCGTTCGTAGCGCATGAGGCCAAAGTACATGCGCTGGGGCAGCGCCACCAGCAGGATGCGGCTGCCGTCCAGCGGCGGCACCGGGATAAAGTTGAACATCGCCAGGCTCACGTTCATCAGCACCATATACTGGAGGAAGTAGGCCAGGTAGTAGGTGGCCTGGTTTACCGGAGCCCAGTAGTACATCACCTTCCACAGCACCATGGCAAGATAGGCCAGCACAATGTTGGCCACCGGGCCAGCCAATGCGGTGAGGGCCATGCCCCACTTGGGGTTTTTGAAGTTGCGGGGGTTGGTGGAGACCGGCTTTGCCCAGCCCACGCCCGCAAATACCATGCACAACGTGCCCAGCAGGTCAAAATGAGCAAACGGATTCAGCGAAAGACGGCCTTCGCGTTTGGCGGTGGGGTCCCCCAGCAGCCAGGCAGCCAGCGCATGACCAGCCTCATGGAACGGGATGGCCACCAGTGCCACCAGTGCGCGGACGAGATAATAGGTTGCCCGTGTCATAAGCATCTCCTGAAAAACAACATTTTCTATTATAATACTATCTTTTGGCCGGTTGAGCAACCCTTGCTGCAAAAGATTGGAAAAAGATGACGGAAATTTTGAAAAAAGACTTGCATTTTGCCCGCATCTCTGGTAAAATAGTCAAGCTGATTATTTTGATTCCTTACTTCACTCTAGGAGGTGCAAGTACCATGGCTAAGTGTGAATGCTGCGGCAAGGGCGTTACCTTTGGTATTAAGGTCTCTCACTCCCATCGCCGTTCCAACCGTACCTGGAAGCCGAATGTCCGTCGTGTCAAGGCGGTCGTGGATGGCTCCCCCAAGTATGTCTACGCATGCTCCCGTTGCCTGCGCGCTGGCAAAGTTACCCGCGCTGTCTAATTTGGTGTATGTGGCCGGTCACTTTGTCGAGTGGCCGGCTTTTTTTGTTGCCTTAAAGGAGATGAACGCATGGCTCTTCCCACCGATCCCATCATGCTGCTGAGCGTGGTGAACCTCAAACTCCGGGATTATTTCAAAAACCTCGATGCTTTGTGCGAAGATCTGGACGCCGACAAGGCCGATCTGTGTGCAAAGCTGCGTGCCGTCGGTTACGAGTACGACGCACAGCGCAACCAGTTTGTCTGATTTATCCTGAAACGCTACTGCCGGCTGGACGTGCAGCGACTGTGCGCCGGGGCCGGATCATGATAAAAAAGGAGTGCTTGATTGATTATGATGCAGGGTACCTATTACAAAGAGTGGAGCAGTGTGCTGAACCGCGAGATGGAGTTTAAGGTATATGGCAGCGCCGGTGTGCCGGTGCTGGCTCTGCCCGCCCGCGGCGGCCGCTTTTTCGACTGGGAGAACAACGGCATGCCGGACGCCATTGCCCAGCTGCTGAACGAGGGCAAGATCCAGCTGTTCTGCGCCGACAGCGTGGACGGTGAAGGCGTGCTGAACGGGGATCTGCCGCTGCGCCGCCGGGCCGAGGCACAGGAGAAGTATTTTGTTTACCTGACTGCCGAGCTGGCTCCCCGCATCCTGGCCCTGAACAAGGCCGAGAAGGGCACCAAGATCTGGTGCGCTGGTGTGGATCTGGGCGCCTATCAGGCCGTGAACTGCCGCCTGCGCCGCCCCACCCTGTTTGCCGGTGCTGTGGGCATGGGCGGCATCTACGACCTGAGCCGCTTCTGGGGTGCCGAGAACGACGATCTGGTGCTGCGTTGCTCTCCCCTGCTGTACCTGCAGGAGAACGGCATCGCCAACAAGCTGGCACTGGTCAAGGCCGAGGAAAACAGTCTCATCCTCTGCGCCGGTCAGGGTGCCTACGAGGATGACGCCAAGGCCGACACCCAGGCACTGGCCGATGTGCTGCAGGCCCAGGGCCTGCCCGCTCATCTGGAAGTGTGGGGCGGCGACGTGTCCCACGACTGGTACTGGTGGGGCAAGATGTGGAGCCTGTTTGCTCCGCGCATTCTGGAAAAGTAACTTTATCACGGTTCTGTGTGAGGGAAAACCTGCGGGTTTTCCCTCTTTTTTCTTTTATTTCAAATTCCTACTTGATTTGTCGGATATGGTGTGGTATACTCCTGCTGGAAGCAAAAGATACCCCCAAGGGGTTTGCGAAAGGAGCCTGCATCATGGAATCCACCGAAAAGAAGCCCTGCTGTTGCTGCAGCGCCGAAGAGCCTGCGGCGGACACGGTTTCCCCCGCCGATGTGCCGGACGCTGTCCCCTCCTGCTGCCGCCACAAGGACCGCAGCCCGGAGGAATACAAAGCACTGGTCAACCGGCTGAGCCGCATCGAAGGCCAGGTGCGTGGCGTGCGCGGCATGCTGGAAAAGGATGCCTACTGTGTGGACATTCTGGTACAGGTGGCCGCCGTGAACTCGGCGCTGAACAGCTTTGCCAAGGAGCTGCTGGCCCAGCACATGAGCACCTGTGTGGCCGATGACCTGCGTGCCGGCAGCGACGAAAAGCTGAACGAGCTGATTCGGCTGCTGCCCCGGCTCATGAAGTGACCCTGCGGCGAACATACTGGACTTATCAGGAGTGAATACGATGGAACAATACAATGTAACGGGTATGAGCTGCGCGGCCTGCTCTGCCCGGGTGGAAAAGGCCGTAAAAAAGGTACCGGGTGTGACCAGCTGTTCGGTGAGCCTGCTGACCAACTCCATGGGCGTAGAGGGCACCGCATCCAGCGCGGCGATCATTCAGGCCGTGCAGGAAGCCGGTTACGGTGCCAGCCCCAAGGCGGCCGGTGCTGCCGCCGCCAGCTCCCCCAGCGCCGACCTGGATGCGCTGGCCGACCACGAGACGCCCAAGCTCAAGCGGCGGCTGATCGCTTCGCTGGGCTTTCTGCTGGTACTGATGTACTTTTCCATGGGCCACATGATGTGGGGCTGGCCTCTGCCCCACTGGTTTGACGGCAACCACGTTGCCATGGGCCTTGTCCAGCTGCTGCTGGCGGGCATCGTGATGGTGATCAACCAGAAGTTCTTCATCAACGGCTTCAAAGGGCTGATCCACGGCTCCCCCAACATGGACACGCTGGTGGCCATGGGCTCCATGGCCAGCTTTGTGTGGAGCACCTACGCCCTGTTTGCCATGACCCGCGCACAGGTGGACGGCAACGACGAGCTGGTCATGCACTATATGATGGAGTTCTACTTTGAGTCGGCGGCCATGATCCTGACCCTGATCACGGTGGGCAAGATGCTGGAGGCCCGCTCCAAGGGCAAGACCACCGATGCACTGAAGAGCCTGATGAAGCTGGCCCCCAAAACGGCCACCCTGCTGCGGAACGGTGCCGAGGTGACCGTACCCATCGAGCAGGTGCAGAAGGGCGACATCTTTGTGGTGCGCCCCGGTGAGAACATCCCGGTGGACGGCGTCGTGCTGGAAGGCAGCAGCGCCGTGAACGAAAGCGCCCTGACCGGCGAGAGCATCCCGGTGGACAAGGCCGCCGGGGACAAGGTGAGCGCCGCCACGGCCAACCAGTCCGGCTTCCTGCGGTGCGAAGCCACCCGCGTGGGCGAGGACACCACCCTGGCCCAGATCATCCGGATGGTGAGCGATGCCGCCGCCACCAAGGCTCCCATCGCCAAGGTAGCCGACACCGTGTCCGGCTTCTTTGTGCCGGCAGTCATCAGCATCGCGGTGGTCACCACCGTGGTCTGGCTGCTGCTGGGCCGGGAGCTGGGCTATGCGCTGGCCCGCGGCATCTCGGTGCTGGTCATCAGCTGCCCCTGTGCTCTGGGCCTTGCCACGCCGGTGGCCATCATGGTGGGCAACGGCATGGGCGCCAAAAACGGCATCCTGTTCAAGACTGCCGCTTCGCTGGAAGCTGCCGGCCGCACCCAGATCGTGGCGCTGGACAAGACCGGCACCATCACCAGCGGTGAGCCGAAGGTCACCGACATCCTGCCCGCCGACGGCGTGACCGAGACCGAACTGCTGACCCTGGCCGCCGCGCTGGAATGCAAGAGCGAGCATCCGCTGGCCCGCGCTGTGCTGGCCTATGCCGAGGCCCAGCAGCTGGACGCTACGGAGGTGACTGACTTTGCGGCCCTGCCCGGCAACGGCCTGAGCGCCAAGCTGGACGGCAAGGAGATCTTTGGCGGCAATGCAGCCTTTACCGGCACCAAGGTCACCGTCCCGGCCGAGCTGGCACAGGCAGCAGCCGAGCTCTCTGCGCAGGGTAAGACCCCGTTGTTCTTTGGCGGCGCAGGCCGTCTGCTGGGTGTCATCGCGGTGGCCGACACCATCAAGGAGGACAGCCCCCGGGCCATCCGGGAGCTGCAGGCCATGGGCATCAAAGTGGTCATGCTCACCGGCGACAACCAGCGCACGGCTGACGCCATCGGCAAGCAGGCCGGTGTGGACGCCGTGATCGCCGGGGTGCTGCCGGACGGCAAGGAAGCCGTGATCCGCCAGCTGCAGGCCGCCGGTAAGGTAGCCATGGTGGGTGACGGCATCAACGACGCCCCCGCCCTGACCCGCGCCGACACCGGCATCGCCATTGGCGCCGGTACCGATGTGGCCATCGACGCCGCCGATGTGGTGTTGATGAATTCCAGGCTCTCGGATGTGCCCGCCGCCATCCGCTTGAGCCGCGCCACCCTGCGCAACATCCACGAGAACCTGTTCTGGGCCTTCCTCTACAACACCATCGGCATTCCGCTGGCAGCCGGTGCGTTCATCCCCTTCGGCCTGACGCTGAACCCCATGTTCGGCGCAGCGGCTATGAGCCTGTCCAGCTTCTGCGTGGTGAGCAACGCCCTGCGGCTGAATCTGTTCGATCTGCACAGTACCAAACACGACCACCCGCTGAAAAACGCTTCTGCCCTGCCCGCTGCCCTCACGCAGCCCGCAGCGGTTGAGGATAAAGAGAGAACCATCAAGGAGGATATGACCATGAAAAAGACTCTGCATGTAGAAGGCATGATGTGCGGCCACTGTGAGGCCCGTGTGAAGAAGGCGCTGGAGGCCCTGCCCGAAGTGACCGAGGCTGTGGTGAGCCACGAGGCCGGCACCGCCGTTGTCACCCTGAGCACCGAAGTTTCCGACGATGTGCTGAAGAAGACCGTCGAGGATCAGGACTACAAGGTCACCGGCATCCAGTAAGCCCCTCCCGCACAAACAGCAGCGGCCTGTTCCCCCGTTTTGGGAGAGCAGGCCGCTGCTTTGTTTTATGGTTTTTCAGGAAAGTTCTGCAAGGCGTCTGGCTCCTCTGGTTTTCAGCCAGTGCCCCAGCAGCCCGTCCGCACCCGCCAGCAGCACAAGGGCCGCCGCCATGACCGCCGGAAGCGGAAGGATCTTCAGCAGATTGGTCTGCGCAAGGGTCAGCACCAGCACAGCAACGAGATTGGCCGCCATGGACAGCAAGGTACAGCCGCTCATTTTGATCACCGCGGCCTCACTCGTCCAATGCAGGTTGGGCAGCACAAGCCCCAGTGCAAGGCCCATTTCCGCACTGAGCAGCACGAACAGCTCTGCTTCCAGCAGGGTCAGACAGAAATACACCGGCGGCATCTGCACCGCCGCCTGCATGCACACAAGGCACAATGCCGCCGGGACGCCGGTCAGCAGTAGATGCAGTTCCAGCTTAGCACACAGGGCCTGCCAGGACGGGATAGGCAGGCTTTGCAGGAGCCAGACCGTCCGGCCTTCCAGCGAGACGGAGGGCGTGGTCAGGAAGTTGGCTGCCGACACCGCACACACGGCACAGCACACCAGCACCGGGACCCCTTCCGGCACGGCCTGCGCAAACCGGGCAAAGAGGTCTGCCTTCCACAGGGACACGCCGCCCAGCACAAGCAGGCCCAGCGTGCCCATGGCGCTGTTGAGCATATAGGCCGGGCTGGACCCCAGATGCAGCAGTTCCCGGCGCAGCAGAGCCTGCCGCAGGCTGACGGGGCGTGTTTTTCGCGCATGGTATGCCGTGCGGGCCGTACCCTTCCGGGCCGTCATGCGGCGCAGGTAAGGCTTTTCCAGCAGCTTGCAAAAGGCCGCAAAGCACAGCACTGTACCCAGCACGAGGCCGACCAGCGCCGGGAGCTCCCCTGCCGCCGCGCCGCCCAGCAGCCGCAGCGGCCAGGCTGCACGGGCAAGTGCCGCACCCGACTGTGCGGCATCGGCCAGCAGATCGTCCAGCATCTCCTGCACCCGCAGAAAACCCGCATAATACAGCGCAAAAAACACCAGCGAGCACACCACGGTGACCAGACTTTTGTGCCGGGCGCGGTCATTGGCCAGCGCCACGGCCCAGCCCAGCAATACCGCCAGAATGCAGGCCGCTCCGGCCAGCACCAACGCCATGGGGATGCTGCACAGCACCCCGGCCAGCGGATGGGCTGCCAGCAGGCCGTAACACACCACCGCCGGGACCCACGCCATGAGCAGGTAGATCAGGCAGGCCAGATAAACGGTGCTCACCCGCACCCCGAAAATGACCGCCGGCGGGATGGGCAGCGAGAGCAGCAGTTCGTTGTCCCGGCTCTGGAACAGGCCGGAATAGCTGGTAAAGGCGCTGGCCAGCACGCTCACCAGCAGCGCCGTGAGCCCCATGGAGGCAAAATACAGCCAGTCCAGCCCGGCCGGGAGCAGCACCGAAGCCAGCGGCAGGGCCATGCCCGCAAAGCAGAGCATGAGCACCACCACCAGCACGGCAAACAGCAGCGCATACCCCACGGCCGATGCCCGGGACCGCGCTTTGCCGGTCTTGCTGCTGCGGAGAAAGGCCGCGCCCAGCTCCCGCAGCTGCTTGCGGAGCAATGCACGGATCATCATGCCTGCGCCTCCGTGCCTTCCAGTTCCAGAAAGACCTCTTCCAGACTGTCATCGCCGCGCACCTCGTCCATGGAACCGGCCCGCACCAGCCGCCCGGCCCGGATGATGGCCACCCGGTCGCAGAGCTTTTCGGCCACCTCCAGCACATGAGTCGAGAAGAAGATGGCCCCGCCGCCGTCGCAGAAGCGGCGCATCAGGGTCTTGAGCTGGTGTGCCGCCAACGGGTCCAGCCCCACGAAGGGCTCGTCCATGAGGATGAGCTTCGGCTCGTGGAGCAGGGCCGAGATGATGGCCAGCTTCTGCTTCATGCCGTGGGAGTATGCGCTGATGGGCTGGGCCAGGTCCTGCGTGAGGTCGAACTGGTCGCCGTAGGACCGGATGCGCTCGGCACGTTCCCGTGCCCCCACGGCAAAGATATCCGCGATGAAGTTCAGGTACTGGATGCCGGTCATGTATTCGTACAGGTCCGGGTTGTCCGGCAGATAGGCCAGCCGCCGCTTGCATTCCAGCGGGTCATCCTGCACCGAGATGCCGTCCACCGTAATGCGGCCGCTGTCGAACTGCTGGATGCCGCAGCAGCACTTGAGTGTGGTGGTCTTGCCCGCGCCGTTGTGGCCGATGAATGCGCAGATCTCGCCGGGGCGGATGTGCAGGCTGAGGTCCTGCACGGCCGCCTTGCCGCCGTAGGTCTTGGTCAGATGTTCGATGTTGAGCATAAAGTGCCCTCCTTTGTCCGGGGCAGTGCGCCCCTCTGCCCTTAGAATATACCTTCCACAAAGGGGAAGGTCAAGGGGGACCGGTCCGCGGCCGGTCAGAGTGCAATAATTTACAGTTTCTTCAAAGATGCCCCTTGCAAAAGTACAAAAAAATGGTATACTAATACAACGAACTGAACGGAGAAAGGAGGCGCGCAGCATGGCACCCACCAAAGAGCGCCCGGCGACCAAAACCATCGCCACCAACCGCGAAGCGCGCCACGAGTATTTCGTTCTGGAAGCGCTGGAGACCGGCGTTGAGCTCAAGGGCACCGAGGTCAAAAGCCTGCGGGCCGGCGGGGTCAACCTGAAGGACAGCTGGGTGGACATTGAGGACGGCGAACTGCTGGTCAAGGGCATGCACATCACGCCCTACGACCACGGCAACATCTTCAACCAGGACCCTCTGCGTGTCCGGCGGCTTCTGGCACACAAAAACGAGATCCGGCGGCTGCACCAGCAGTGCAAGCTGCAGGGATACACGCTGGTGCCGCTTTCGCTCTATTTCAAACATGGCCGCGTAAAAATGGAACTGGGCCTTTGCAAGGGCAAAAAGCTCTACGACAAGCGAGCCGACGCCGCCCAGCGCGACGCCAAGCGTTCCATCGACCGCGCCATGAAATCCAATGGCAAGTACTACTGATCGTTTCAGACGGTTTCCCTGAAGCGGAGCTTCTCCTGTTTTTCGTGCATCGCAAGGTGCACTTTTATGGGGGCGTAAAGGTTTCGACGGGGGGAGCGAGGTCTGGGCAGCGGGTAGCAGCGGGGGAACTGCTCTATAACTCCTCCAAAAAAATTAACTGACAACAATAATTATCAGTTGCTCGCAGCCTGAGTGCTGCGCGTTCCGCCCACTCTTGTGTCGTGTGGGGCCGGGGCGTCCTTTAGACACAGCACCTGAACGGACTTAAGCTTTGCGGACCGGCAGGAACTCATGAAGCTACCAATGCGCTAGCCTGACGATCGGCGTGGCGCGGCGGGAATGTTGTAGATCGCCTGCACCCGGAGACACCTACACTGAACTCTTTTCGGACATGGGTTCGACTCCCATCGCCTCCACCAAAAACAGAACTCCCCTGCCGCGCTGCGGTGGGGGAGTTCTTGTTTTTGTGGCCCCGGCGATGAGGAGGCAAACAGCATGACCCTGCGCAGCAGGGGCAGCAATCAGCCCAGTGGGCTGTTGCTGAGTGCGCGGGTCCCAGTCCCAACTATCCGGAATGTCTACTGGGGTAGTGTTATCTGGCAAAGTTCCGGTTTTTACGAAATAACGTTATAAATGGAATTTTGCCAGATATTTCACCCCAGTAGAGGTTTACGAAAGCATCCAGTTTTTTCTGTACGCAAAAACGCCCCATCCGCCAGATATTGCAGTCTGACAGACGGGGCGTTCTCTGTTCACTTAAGGCGGTTTACAGTTCTCCGCGGCCGGAAAGCGCACGGTAAAGGGTGGTCTCGTCGGTATACTCCAGGCTTGCACCCACCGGCAGACCGTAGGCCAGACGGGTGGTTTTAATGCCCAGCGGCTTGATGAGCTTGGCCAGATACATGGCGGTTGCCTCCCCCTCTACGGTGGGGTTCATGGCCATGATCACTTCCTTGACCTTGCCGTCACCCAGACGGGCCAGCAGTTCCTTCACGCTGAGCTGCTCGGCCCCGATGCCGTCCATGGGGCTGATCAGGCCGTGCAGCACATGATACAGGCCGTGGTACTCCCGGGTACGCTCAAACGCCTGCACATCCCGCGGCGTTTCCACCACGCAGATGACCGACGTGTCCCGCTTGGCGCTGGCGCAGATGGGGCAGATCTCGGCCTCGGTGTAGTTCTGGCAGATGCGGCAGCGGTGGAGCTTGGTGTGCGCGTTCTGGATGGCCGAAGCCAGGGCCGCCGCGTCCTCATCGGACATGCTCAACACCTGATAGGCCATGCGGGTCGCGCCTTTGCGCCCGATGCCCGGAAACTTGCCGAACTCTTCGATCAGCTTTTCCAGCGGGGCAGCATTGTAGCCCATGTTCTTCCCTCCAGCCGGATCAGAGACCCGGAATGTTCATGCCGCCGGTCAGCTTGCCCATCTCGGCCTCGGCGGTCTCGTCCACCTGCTTGACGGTGGCGTTGACGGCAGCAGCCACCAGATCTTCCAGCATCTCGATGTCATCCGGGTCCACAGCTTCAGGCTTGATGGTGATGGCCAGCACCTCGTGCTTGCCGTTCATCTTCACGGTGACCATTTCACCGGAGGCACTGCCGGTGTACTCGGCGGCTTCCAGCTCGGCCTGCTTGGCCTTCATGTCCTCCTGCATCTTCTGGGCCTGACGCATCAGGGCGTTCATATCGGGGCGGCCAAAGCCTGCGGGCATTCTTGCTTTCATAGTTTGTTCTCCTTTGTCTTATCGGTTGAAAAGCCTTCCCCCAAAGGGGAAGCCTTATTTCTGTTTTCGGGCGGTGTCCTCAATGGACACATCCAGCCCCAGCTTTTCCAGTGCGTGGAGCGACTGCTCCGCGTTGGACACGGCTTTCCCTGCGGTTCTGGGTTCGTAGGGGCCGATGGGGATCGCCTTGCCGGACACCTGCAAAATGAGCTTTTTGATCAGCCGCTGGCTGTCCTTATTGGCCCGGATGAAATCGCGAAAGGTCTTGCCGCCGTCGATGAGCACCCGGGCACCGTCAAAGTACGCCTTGGATTTGCGCAGGTAACTGTACAGCATGGGGTCCACTTCCTGCAGCTTCTGGGTGATCTGTGCCCACTCCGAGTATGGGGCCAGACTGCCCGCTGCCGGTCTGGGCTGTGCGGGAGCGGCTTCCTGCTTCGGGGCCGGGGCCGTTGTCTGCGGCGCAGGAGACGGTTCCTCGCGGGGCGGCGGCACAGGCTGTGCCGGTGCGGAGGGTTCCTCCCAGGGCAGCGCTTCCCCGCCCTGCACGGGCGGTTCCTCCGGAAGCGGCGGCAGTTCTTCGGCCTGCACGGGCACCTGCACAGATGCAGGTTCCTGTGTCGGTTCCGGTGCGGACTGCATCGGCTCTGCCGCAGGCTGCGGCATTTCCGGCAGCGGGGCAGGCTCCACGACCGGCTGCTGTACGGGAGCCTGCTGTACCGGTGCGCTCACAAAGGGCTGCACCGCCGGAGCCGAAGCAAACGGCTGCACGACAGCGGGCTGTGCGGCACGGGCGACCGGTGCTGCCTGCACTGGTACGGTCTGCCGCTGCTGCGGCGGTTCCGACAGGCTGAACAGCGCCAGTTCCAGCTCAATGCGCTGGTCACTGCCGCGGGTCATGTGCTCCAGCGCCGCGCCCAGGGTGCGGATGGCCCGGATGGCCTCCCGCTGGCCCAGCTGCGGGCCTTTTTCCAGATACTGCGCCTCCTCTTCCGGTGACACACCGGAGAGCAGTGCCTGCCCGCCGGGCAAAGCCGCCAGCATCAGGGCACGGTAGTGGGCGATGAGTTCTTCGGTCAGGCGTTTAACGTCCACCGACTGCTGCCGCAGCTGGGCCAGCTGGGCCAGTGCGGCGGCTCCGTCCTGCGCTTCCAGCGCGTCGGAAATGCGGAACAAATAGCTGCGGTCGGTCACACCGGCCATGCGGCGCACCACATCCGCGTCGATCTTTGCCGTGACGCCTGCGCAGGTGTCCAGAATGGACAACGCATCGCGCAGGGCACCGTCGGCCAGGCGGGCGATCAGCTCCGCGCCGTCCGAGGTCAGTTCCAAGTGCTCTTCCCCGGCGATATACTCCACCCGCTGTGCGATGTCCTCCGGCCCGATGCGGGTAAAATCATACCGCTGGCAGCGGGACAGGATGGTGGCCGGCACCTTCTGGATCTCGGTGGTGGCCAGAATAAAAATGACATGGGCCGGCGGTTCTTCCAGCGTCTTGAGCAGCGCATTGAAGGCCGCCGTGGACAGCATGTGCACCTCGTCGATGATGTATACCTTATACTGGCAGGCGCTGGGGGTGTAGGCAGTCTCATCCCGCAGGTCGCGGATATCGTCCACGCCGTTGTTGGATGCGGCGTCCATCTCCACCACATCCAGAATGCTGCCGTTGTCGATGCCCTTGCAGATCTCGCATTCGCCGCAGGGGTCGCCGTTCTGCGGGTGCAGGCAGTTGACCGCCTTGGCAAAAATCTTGGCACAGGTGGTCTTGCCGGTGCCGCGCACGCCGGTGAACAGGTAGGCGTGGCCCACACGGCCGGTGGCGATCTGATTGCGCAGGGCCGTCACGATGCCGCGCTGGCCCACCACATCTTCAAACCGCTGGGGTCTCCACTTGCGGTACAGGGCTCGATACATGAGCAGCACTCCCCTTTCCGGACAAAATCGGCAATAAAAAAGGACAGCGCATGACGGGGTTTTGTCCCCGCCCTGCGTAGCTCGGCATACGGATGCAGGCTGTCTGAAACGCACAGAGCACACCGCTTAAGGCTGCTTGGTTCCCCACCTGACCTGGTTCACAGCGGCTCCATCGTACAGGACCCGCATCCGTATGCCGAACCACGCCGCAGGCGCTGTCCGACGCACTTTTCTGAGTGCTTGAATATTGTACCACAAACGCAGGCAGAATTCAAGAGGGAGACAAAAAAGGACCCCGGAAGCATCCGCAGACACTTCCGGGGCCCTCAGGTTCAATTCAGCTCAGATGGGTGCGATCAGGACTGGCAGGCAGTGATCAGGCTCATCTTGTAGACCTCGTCAGCGTTGCAGCCGCGGGACAGGTCGTTGATGGGAGCGTTCAGGCCCTGCAGGATGGGGCCGTAGGCAGCGTAGCCGCCCAGACGCTGTGCGATCTTGTAGCCGATGTTGCCGGCCTCGATGCAGGGGAAGATGAAGGTGTTGGCCTGGCCGGCGACCTTGCTGCCCTTGCACTTGACCTGTGCCACTTCCGGAGCAACGGCAGCGTCAAACTGCAGCTCGCCGTCCACAGCCAGCTCGGGGTCCATCTCCTGAGCCTTGATGGTAGC
>ENA-USZI01001522-USZI01001522.1-human-gut-metagenome-genome-assembly--contig:-NODE-1522-length-15273-cov-12.271585_pt1 | contig 15273 bp, 22 predicted proteins | sample MGYA00250042_ERZ773532 | MGnify/ENA primary metagenome ERZ773532 (study PRJEB29103, sample SAMN06112036) | human gut metagenome | biome: human gut; feature: ankylosing spondylitis patient; material... | reverse complement strand
CCGTTGGCGGCCATCCACTGCCCCAAGATAAAGCGGTTATAGTAGACCGTGCCGGTGTATTCTTTTTTCAGATCGGCCACGAACTGGGCCGGAAGCGTAGGGTTATCGTCGATGGTATACGCCTGACAGTAGATGTCAGCGACGCTGTCCAGAAACTTCTTGAACCAGTGAGTGGGGCTTTCCGGGTTGCAGGTGCCGTCAAAATGGGAGTGGGGGCAGGAAAGGCGGCTTTTCAGCATCTGGAACACGCCTTCGTCCCATGTGGTGATCTCGTCACCGTAGACGTACTCAAAGGCAGCGCCCTGGATGCGGGCGATGTGTTTCTTGTTGTCAGCGCCGAGGACATAGACCTTCTTGCCAAACAGCTGTACCACGTTGCCTGCTGCCGAGGTGCGGATCACACCTACAAGGTCGGGGCCCCAGAGCTCCCGCATCAGGGACAGCACATTGCGCTCCAGTGTGCCCAGGGTGTTGCCCATGAGCACCAGCAGGCCCTCGCCCCGGGCCGCGCAGATCCGCTTCGGGATGGTCACGGCACAGTCCAGGTAGGTCTTGCCGCTTCGGGTGGCTCCGGTCTTGACGTTCCACCGGTGGGAACAGTTGCGCAGGTACTCCTGCTGAAACTCAGTCAATGGCACTGTCCACACCTCCCAGCAGCTCCTTGGCCTTTGCCAGAGCATCCGCACCCGGGTCCTCCTGCACGGCTTCCTCCCCCAGCATCTTCAGCAGCACGGCGGCGGCCTGAGGGTTGCCCCGCTTGGCCTGCTCTGCAATGCCCATGACCACGCTCATCTGGTTGTCCACGTCCTCCGGGTCAATCTGGTCCCGCAGCATGGCGTTTACCCGGCGGCGGTCGGTCTCCGGCAGGCTCAGGTAGTAGTCAGCCGCCTGACGCATGGACCGTTTGCGGCGGCGGGCCGCACCGGATGCAATGCCGCCCTTCTGGGCGATCTCTCTCTGTTCGCTCTCCGTTCGTTCATTAAACGGAATGAGATTCTTTTCATTCGACACGTCACCACCTCTCTCGTCGTCAGGGTACAAAAAAGCCGCCCCTCAGGACGGCAGAAAATAGCATAAAAAATCCCTGCATGTTTCCATGCAGGGCAATTGACGCACATCCAGCGGGAAAATACCTGAAACCCGCCTATGGATTCCGGTGCCTCCGGCGTATGTGGGGAGGTCAGAGGGCGGGCAAGGAGATCCCGCCACCCACCACATGAGCTTCCGGTGGGGAGTATGTAGCCCCATGCGTCAGGCTGTACCGCCTACGGGGTCGGCGGCGAATTGGAACCGCCCTTGGAATCGAACCTTCCACGACTACACTCGTGAACGCGCACCACATTGCGCTCAGGCGGCATAATAGAAGCAGCTCGCAGAACGTGATGTCGGACGGGCACATTCTGGAAGCTGCCATGGCATCGGTCTGCCTTTCGGCTTTGCCGATGGTATCGTTATAACACAGTTAAGCGGACATGCGCGGCCATAATTGCGGAGGAATGGCATTCATTGGAATGTTCAGGGCCTCCACAGCCTGCCGATGTAGACGACGAAAATGCCGGTCACTGACGCGGAGTTTGTCAGCAGCCTGTCCGCGATGCAGGCCATCAATGTAGCACAGTTCCAAAAGGTCTACCAGAAGAGGGTCTTCGAGTTCTGCGATGACCTTACGGATGGTGTAACACAACTCCTGACTGCGCTGAATTTCATGGCACAGCTGGTGCTGGTAGGCATCCATCATTTCAATGGCGCGGCCAGTCTTATCGCCAGAACATCCAGAACTGACAATAGGGCTGAGTGCCTGGGTGACGCTTTCGGCCTGGTCTTTCGCTTCGCGGATACGCCGGACAAGAATTTTCTGGCGGCGAAGTGATACCTGATATAGCTTCAGCCACTCACATTTTTGGATATAGGTCATTCTGTACTCCCTCCTTCCAGTACCCTCAGTAGCCCTTCCACGTCATACCGCCAGTGAACGCGCAGCAGGTGCTGCTCCACCTCAATGCCATTGAGGGCGGCCCACTGCCACGGGATACTTTTGCGGGTCTGGGTCTGCATGTACTCCAATACCTTGCTGGCAGGTACGGCAAAGGTGCGGTTGACCCTGCCCCGGTAGTTAATGACCACATGGGCAGTCTGGCCCTTGAAAGATGCTGCGTGGGCCATATCGGTGATGTGTTTGAGCTTATGGTACTTCTGCCGCTCCCGGTCGAATCGGCCCAGGATCTTTTCCAGTGGGATGCTGGGCGTTTCGATGGTCTTGAGCTCGAAGTAATGGTGCATGGGGTAGCGGTACACGTCGAAGTCGCAGATGTTATCAATGGAGAAGCTCAGGTTCTCGTTGCCGCCGTAATAGGTGGCCGCGCTGTCTTTCAGTCGATAGCACCAAGCATCCTTCGGCATGGAGCTTTTCCAGTCTGCCTCGAACTGTTTTCCGGTGTTCAATTGGTTCTCCTTTCGTCGGAGGCTGCCCAATGCCCGGCCAGCTGTCGGGTCGGGTAGTGCTCATGGTTCCGGTACATTGGAATCCTCCTTTTTCTTGGTGAGCGGACGGCGGCGGGCTGCGTTTTTTAGAAAATCATTCCCGCTGGGCTCCGGCCTGTCCACCCGCCTATTGCGTCCTGCTCCAATGGGGTTCGTCATGCGGTACTCCTCGGCAGACCTACAGCCCTGGGTTTCGGCCTCGATCAGAGCCTTCCGCACATAGGCCCAGCTATGTGCCCCGGCATCAATGCACTTGCGCAGGATCACCCGCGCCAGTTCCTCGCCCAGTCGGTCAGCGTATCCTGTCAGCTCTCTTTTCCCGGAGGCACTCAGCTTGCCGATATCCTGTTCAAACTCTGATACCAAGGGTGAGGTCGTCGGTCGTCCGGTCGGCTCCGGCGCAGCCGTAGACGACGACTTGTTAGCTTGTTGGTTTGTTAGACTTGTTAAGTTGTTGTCGGCAGCCTGTCGGTTGCCTGTCGCTTGCCTGTCACTTTGCCTGTCACTGCCAACAAGCGAAGCATAGTTTTCTATCGTGACAATGCTGTATTTTGAGCCTGTTTTGACTGTCAGATAGCCTGTCGCCTGTAAATGCTCTAAGCTTGTCCGGATGTTCCGAACACTCAAATCAAGCTGTTTTGCCAGTTGAGATTGGCTTGTAACCAGCTGCCCGGGCCTGATGCTAATGCCCTGCCACTGCTTTTCCTGCCAGTTGGCGGTGAGTAGCAGATGGAAAAACAGGCGGGCAGTGTTGGGCTCTGAATACCATTCCCAGTCAGTCAGACCGCGGGGAAAGGCAACAAAGCCACGGGATGGGTCAATGCCCACGGTCTGAACTCCTTTCTGGTGTGGTTAAAACGGCAGGTCATCCGCATCATCGTCGATGAGGGCATCTGCTTCCGGGGTGCCTGCGGCTGGCCCGGCAGGCGCTGCCGCCTGAGAGGCGCGGGGAGCATAGTCGGCCAGGTCTTCGCCGGGATACATCTGCCCGCCGGAAAGGCTGGTCTGCACCGGGGCAGGTTCATCAAAGGGCGTTGGCTCCTGAGTGAGCGCTGGTTCGGGCGGTGCCGGGGCCTCTGTGCAAAGGTCAATGAGATTCTGCATCCACCGGAAGATCACCATGCCGCCGGGCTGAATGTCGTCGGCATCCACGTTGTAATAGGTCTTGCCATTGTACTCCCGGCTCTTGAGCTCCCGGGCAAAGACAGTGACGGCATCGCCCTTCAGCAGCAGCCCGTCCCATTTGTCCAGCCCGTGCCAGACATTGACCTGAACATACAGGCTCTCCCAGCTGCCGGTGTCGGTCTTGACGCTGTGCGCCTTCACGTCAAACTTCAGGACCCGCTTCTGGCCCACGTCCTTGAGCACAGGGTCTTTGGCAAGGGTCCCGTGGAGCAGAACGCCGGTCTTGTGGGTCAGGATCACGATTCATCACCCCCGGCAAAGGGGTCGTCTGCGCTGTCAGCATCCTCCACGGTCAGGGCATCGGCCTGTTCAACAGCTTCCTTGATGCGGGTCCAGCGGGGAGCTGAAGCCTGTCCAGCTTCGTCCAGTTCCACGGCGGTGGACTCGGCATCCACATGGACTTCGCTCTCGTCATAGAGAGAGCCGAAGGTGGAGGGGAATGCTTCCCGCAGGGCATGGACAAGGGCAACCTTGCGGATCATGGTGGCTTTTTTGCCCTTCCACAGAGATTTGCCGGTGTCGTATTCGGTCAGCTTCACTTCCTCATAACTGGGGCGAGTGCGGTCCTTGCGGTAGACTTTGGCCCAGCCGCCCAGAAGTTCCTCGTCCTCGTAGACGATGGAACCCTCCCGCTTCTGGTACTCCCCGGCCGCCTTGTCAAAGATAATGACTCCGGCCTCGAAGCCGTCATAGCTGGGGTGACGCTCCGCCATCTGCAGATAGCAGTTCTTGCCCAGGACGATAGTGCTGGGGGTGTCCTCGCTGTTGTTATCGTAGTGGATGAGGTAGGCTTCCTTGGTAAAGGGATTCAGGCGGTACTGCTTGCAGGTCTCGAGGAAAATCTTGCATTCGGCATCGGTGGCTTTCTGACAGATGAAGTTGCGGACATCCGAGAAGCTGACGGTCATGTGCTGGCCGTCGGCAGAAGTGATCTCCACGGGCTTGGCCGGGCTGGCAGACTGCAGAGCGCTGCTCTGGGCGGCACGCTGCTGCATTGCAGTCATCCGGGCGGCGGTGCTGGTGGCCGGGGCAGCGGAAGAAGAAACAGATGCGGACATGGTGGGCGCAGGTGCGCCGGGACGAGAAAAAGCCATAAGTAAAATCCTCCAATTATTTTACAGAACCAAAGGGAATGCCGCGCTCTGCAGCTCCCTGCTTGAACCATTCGATGTCTTCCGGGGTAAAGTCCACCCAGAAGCGATACCGCCGCCGGGCAGGCGGCTGAGATGCGGCAGGGGCGGCGAACTGCTGCAATACCTCGCAGTCCAGCCGCCCGGAAGCTGTCACAAAGGCGTTGCTCCGGGCTTCCTGTGCGGCCTCTTCTTTCAGCTGACGCTCTTCCTCGGTGGGCGGGATGATGACCGGTGCAGCGGCTCTGGCCCGTTCTGCGGCCTGTCGCTGGGCCTCTGCCTCAGCCTGGGCCGCACGAGCGTGCTCCCGGCGGCTGTGTTCATGCAGTGCATCGTTGACGCTCAATGCCCGCAGGTATTCGGTAATGCAGGGTTCAGCGTCTTCGCCGCAGGTCTCCCGGATGAGGCGCAGTTCCTCCCGCCGGGTCTCCACAGCCTTACGCAGTTCCTTTTCGGCCTGGGCGAGGTCAAAGGTTTTGTTGAGCCACTGGGGCACAAGCAGACGGTCAAAAGAAATCAGCGGTTCCAGCTCCCCGATGCAGTCCCGGTAGACCAGCCGCAGGGTGGATGCTTTTTCTTCCCGCTGAGCCTGTTCTACTGCTTTTACCTGCCGATCAATGGCCCCGGAGATCTTCTTGCACTGGGACTGCATCTCCCGGATACTCTTCTGGAAATCCTCCAGCGGGTCAGTGTAAAGCCGCTTGGCGGCGGTCAGAGCAGCAGCCAGCTGCTTGTCCCACTTGTTGACGGCAGCACGGTCGGCTTTGGCATCTTTGATGGATTCAGGTGTGTACACACGGCCTGTATAGGAGGCCAGAAGTTCGTCAAGGTTCTTCTGCACCTCATCCTTGTTCCAGTTCATGGTCGGGATCACCGGGCGCTCTACCCGGACGGTCAATTCATTCGTCATCGGTCAGTTCCTCCTCTTCTGGCTCCCGGTCGGGGGCAAAGTAGTAATCATCGGGCGGCTCCATGGGCGGGCCGTAACGGTCAAGATCCAGACAGTACATCTCATTCATCCCTGTCACCTCCGTCATAATCAGGCGGCTGGCGGCAGAGCAGGGAGGCCTCCTCCATGATGCTGTTCAGGGTACCGCAGATGGTCTGAAAGGTGCTTTCCAGATCTTCGCCCACCAGCCGGGAATAGCTGGCCTTGCTGTTATCCCACGCCGCCCGCATCAGGCTGGCGCAGTAGTTGGCCTGCTCAAAATCTGCCTGGGCATCATCGTTGATGCGGGAACGGAGTGCCGCAACCTGTTTCTTCAGGTTGGCATTGTCCTTGGCCAGTTCGGCGTTCCGGACATCTGCAAGGCCCCAGGCTTTTTCTGCGGCCCGTCGGTCGATCTCTTCCTCGTCGATGACCGCCGTGATGGGCTGTTTTTTCAAAGCGTCTTCGGCATTTCTTGCCCGGGCTTCGGCCCTGTCGCGCTCGGCTTCGGCCTTCTGGCGCTGGAGGTTGGCAGCAATGCGGCTTTCGTCTGCGTCGTGGTAGCTCTGCTGGAGCTTGGCGTTCTGCTCGGTCAGCCCCTGCACATCCGCAAGGGCGGCATCCAAGTCGTTTTTGGCAGTCTGGGCTTCATCCTGCGCCTTGCTTACCATGTTCCACGCCTCTTCCTCCCGGGCTTCGGCGGCAGCGGCACGGTCTTTTTCGGCTTTGATCTGGGCAAGGGCTTCCTGATACTGCTTGTTGGTGGTGATGTCACCACTCTTGACCTGCTCCACCAGCTCTGCAGGGGCGCTGGGCTTTGCCACGGCGTACAGCAGGGTGGGCGGCAGGGCTTCCAGAATGGCCCGCTGGCGGGGGCTGCTGCCGTCCATCAGGGCAGAGACCTGCAGCAGGTTGTAGGCGGTTGACTTTGTGATGCCGATAGAGCAGCACCATGCCCGAAAAGAATCATCCCCGCGATTGCCATGCTTTGAGTTGTCCAACAATTGGACAACTCCGCACAGTGCATCATGGGCAGCGGCAATGGCATTGCCCATGTGGACAAGGCCACGCTCGGCCATCTGCTTACCGTGGCGGTATTCGTCCTCGGCAAAGTGCAGGTCCTCCACGGTCTGGTCGGTCAGCCCGGAATAATCAAACACCGGGCGCATCGCATCCGGCACGGTGGTTAGGGGCTTGTCCTGCATGGCACCAGCTGTTGATACAGAAGAACCGCCCGCCGATGCGGCAGGGGCCGATTCGCAGTTCTGCAGGGATGTCGCGGGGGTCGATGCGCTTGCATCCGCCCCGCTCTCCGAGATGGTCGGCGTTGCCGCTGTGGCAGTCGGGACAGCATTCTCTGCCGTAGTCACAGCAGCATCCGCATTCTGGGCAGGTGCACATGAGAGAATCTCCTTTGCTTTTTTGATGTCGGCAAGAATCTTTTCCATTTCCTGCTGCGGTGTCATGTCCTTGCGGCTGCCATCCGGATTGAAAAACTGACCAAACAGCTCTCTTTTTGCGGCAACTCCTTTCAGATTCTGGGTGCATGTGATTGTCAGGCAATAGCGCCCGTCAGATCCATAGTCCGATGCACGAATATCTTTGGAAAATGAGCCGAAAATCTCTCTGTCTGGATAAGTGTCTTTGATCCATGCGGAGACCTGAGACAGAAAGTCGAAGTCCAGACTATGCACTCGACAGGTGCATTTATCCTTGATAGAGCCAGCGAACTCTGACGCATAAGTGAGGGTCTTGCTCATCCGGCACTCGTAGCCCCGAGTCTCCCGGCTGACAGTTCTAGCACTTTCATCCCATTGAAAGTCTCCGTATGGCATGGCATAGGGGCATCCCCAGCACTCATGGCCGGGTGCGTAACCAGATAGGCGGTTTCCAGTGGTACTGGCATCGGTGGATTTCTTCACTCGCCGTCCGCATTTGCAGATATAGGTGGTCACACTTTCACCTCCGTGCCCTTCAGGCGGTCCAGCATCTCGGTCTGCACATCCTTGTTCATGGGCTGGATGTTGTTGCCCTTCCAGCCGTAGCAGAGGATGGGCCCGTAAAGCTGGCGGCCCCGGTACTTCCGGTTGAGCAGACTGGCGGGCTGGATGGGGCCATCGTACCGGCCCACGAACAGCACTGCCGGGGTGCGGGGCAGCACGATCATCTCGCAGGGCGTGCCCAGCCGGTTCTCAATGGCCCACAGGCTGTCGGGCAGGGACGCAATCACCGGAGCCTTGCCCGGTTCGGCTAAAATACCTTTCATTTGTAAAATCCTTTCTGATGTGATATCATCAAGGGTGATGGGGCTTGTGAATTCCATCACCCTTTGGGCTCGTCCGTGTTACCAGCACGGGCGGGCTCATTTGCTTTTCATGCGCCCCTCCGGTTCTGCCGGTAGTCCGGCTCTTCGGTACGGGCGTGGGTGCGGTCAACGCGGCCATAGCGGCGGGCGTTCTGTTCACGATCCTGGGCGGCAAAGCCCAGCCGCAGGAACGCTACCGCTGCCAGAACCAGGCACAGGGCCGTGACGAACTGGCTGTCAGAGATGGAGCTGCCCAGCTGTGCACCGCCCTCGATGCCCATGCCGTACAGCAGACTTACGGCACCGCTGGCAGCAGCCAGCCAGTACCAGACGCGGGATTTAATCTTCATTGGGAGATTCCTCCATTCTGTCCATGAGGTCTGCGGCAGTAGTCACTATGCTGAGCAATGCTGCCGGATTTTTTTGATCTATGCAAATCCCGGCAATCAGAGCGGCGCAAAGGGCTTTCTGTTCCGTCTCTGTACCGCAGGCATAAATCTTGGGGTTCCCATCCTTCCCCAGCTGGATTTTTAACTGAGCGTTCGGGCTGATATTCATGCTCCTACCTCCTGAAGACAATTGACTGCGGGTCTGCAGTCGTCCAATGCCCATCCGATGACCGGGTGCCATTCGCCATCAGCAAAAATCTGCAGCCCGGTGTGGCTTTCATCCTTGATTTGTCCGCCCAGCTGGTAGCAGCCAGATGCCTGACTACCGCCCCAACGGAACCACTTGTTCCAAAACAGCGGTGCGATGTACGCGCATCCAGTGGGCGCTGCGGCCCGCTCGGATGCAAGGGTGTAAGGTTTCACGCGGTCTTTTCCTCCTTTGCGATTGCCGGGAAGAAATACTCCCCGATTTTTTCTTGCGGGATGTGTAGTGCTCTGCAGATGATGACGATTTCGTCACTCCTCCAAGGTTGTGTCCCCTTGAGCCGTGCGGTCATCGTGTTGGAACTTACCCCAATCAGGGCTGCAAGAGCTCCCTGGTTGAGATCCTGGTCTTCTGCCAGACGACTGATTTTGAGATAAGGCTTTTTCACGTTGCTCACCTCCTTGTTGTGGTTGCATCCCTTCTGCGGTATACTGGGGCAGAAGGAAGGTGAAATTATGAAACTGTATCATATTGACCGATTAGGAACGCTTAAGGATGGGCAACGGATTGAGCTTATACCGCTGTCCGAACTCAGTGGGCCAGTTGGAAAGTCGAGGTTTGCACGGCAGCTGTTTCCTGAAGGTGTTTCGCATCATGGTGCTCAATATTTGGACACCGAAAGTGTATATAAACGATTTCTCGGAAGAACATACAACAATTTTGAATTACTTGAAGTATTTAATATCGAAGCGCTAGTGGATGATGTGAAATTATCATGCAGTAAATCAATCGAGCTAGTTTTTGAACTGGTTAGACAAAGATACTTTCCAGGGAAACCTTCGAGAATGACTTCACTGTGTGCTGTGGACAATCCAGAAGCTCGTGGGTGGAAATCTTTAAAAGCAGATGAAAAGCAATTATTTGAAATAATCGCTCCGGATGATACTCCATCATTTGATGGGGCTTTTTTGCACGGAGGACTTGCGCTAAATCGAGATTCATTTGAAAATTGGAAAATTGACTTTTCAATATCAGAACTTTTTGATTTGGCATATGCTTATTGGTCTGGGGAATCTACAAGTTCTCCTCAGTATGAGTATCTTGTTCAGCTGCCAATTGCTCAAATTCACCTTGTTCACGCATCTTGACTGCATGGTCATAAGCGAATTTAGCTTCAGCTTCGAGAACCGATGTATAACCGTTCTCATCCATTGCGTGATAATGGGTAGTTCCTTTTTGATCTGGTGATACCACCCACTTGGCTCCAGGATTTGGAATGCTGATACCAATGCTGTTCGTATGTGCTCCAGATGTTCCGAACTCGGAACACCCAAACGTATGACGCGGCGTTTCATCGATAGTCAGCATGTGTGCTTTCGGTGCTGATTCTGAGCCGCGAGGAAATACGCACGTCAGCCTGCTACACGCCGCCACCGCTTGAGCCAGATCTGCAGCCGCAAAACTCAGTGCGGCCAACGTCTCCCCGTGAGCTTCTTCGGACTCCTTGCTCACCAGCTGTAACTGGTGGGTGAGGAGTTCTTTGATTTCCGGTCTTTCGTCGGGCTTTTTATTGTCGTTCATGTGGTTCACCTCCTAAACTAAAACTGAAAAGTGTAATTAAATTCCACTTTTCTTGCAAAAAAAGATGGCATCACGCTGCTGCATGTCCATGCCGAGAGTGTTGGCAAGAGTGTCGATTTCGCTCGCCTTAAACTCGGTTTCATTGTCAATCTTCATCTGCAAAGAATACGGTGTAAGGCCCATAATCTCCGCAATGGCTTTATACTTCAGCCCGGAGTTGGCAATGATGGAACGAAGCGTAGTGGTATCGGTCATTGTTTTCACCTCCTCTCAAGTGGAATTGTGTTCCACTTCCTGTATGATATCACTGAGTGGAAACAAAGTCAACCTTTTTTGAGAAAAAAGCAAAAAATACTTGAATATCATTCCACTATATGATAAGATAAGAGCGAAGGTTGGTGATTTTATGGCAACTCTATACGACAGAATTAAAAGCCGCCGCACGGAGCTTGGCTTAACAGTTGAAGAATTGGCCCATAAGATGGGCTATAAGGATAAATCATCTATAAGTAAAATTGAAAATGGAAAGGCAGACATTCCGCAATCTAAGATTGCAGCATTTGCGGATGCGCTGGAAACCACCCCTGCCTACCTGATGGGCTGGGAGGAGCAGCCCGCCCCGGCTGCATCCAGAAAACCTACCGTTCCGCCGGGCTTTGAGCCGATGCCAGCCATGGATGTGGTGCCGCTTGTAGGACGGATCGCCTGCGGTACGCCCATCACAGCAGAAGAGAACATCGAGCAAATGGTGTGCGTGCCTTCCCGCTGGCACTCCACCTTTACACTGACTTGCAAGGGCGACAGCATGGAACCTCGCATCCACGATGGTGATCTGGTGGCGATTCGCAGCCAGCCAGAGGTGGAGAACGGCGAGATCGCTGCTGTGCGCATCGGAGAAGAGGCAACCCTGAAGCACGTTTATCTGCATGACAATTTTATCGAACTCCGCCCGGAGAATCCGGCTTTCAGCAGCATCATCCTCAGCCGGGAGGATATGAACACCGTTGTCATTGAAGGCAAGGCCGTGGGGCTCTGCCGAGATATCTAAAATGGGAGGAAGTTAAGATGTCACTGTTTGGCAAGAAAGAAAAAGAAGAAATTGCACGACTGAATGCTGAAATGCAGAACCTTCGTGAAGCCATGCCGTCAGAAAGCCGTACACTGGATGACATCAATCGTGAAATCAAAGCTTCGCGTGAAGAACTCGCTCGTGTCCAAGAAAAACTTGAAAGCCGCAACAGCGAGTTGAAAGATGCTTTGGAAGAGCTTCAACAGGCAAAAGACCAGCTCATTGAGACGAATGAAGAAGTCCTGATGCAGAGCTTTGGCCTTTATACTCCTCGGTACTCTTTTATGAATGCGGACGAGTATAAAGCGCACCTGTTGGAAATTCGTGCCAAACAGAAAGATATGATTAAGGCGAAAACGGCTGTCAGCGGTAATATGAACTGGACAGTCAATGGAAATGCGTCCAAAGGCAAGAAGATGGTCGCTGATATGCAGAAGCTTCTCCTTCGTGCGTTCAATTCCGAATGCGATGACGTAATTGAACACGTCAAGTACAATAATATTGAAGCCAGCGAAAAGCGCATTACTACCTCTCGGGAAGCGATTTCCAAGCTGGGAACCATTATGGAAGTCAGCATCCAGCCTAAGTATTACCGCTTAAAAATCGAGGAACTTCATCTTGCTTTTGAATATGCCCAGAAAAAGCAGCAGGAGAAGGAAGAGCAGAAGGAAGCTCGAGCAAGAATGCGTGAAGAGGCAAAGCTTGCCAAGGAAATCGAAGAAGAACGCAAAAAATTGGAAAAAGAGCAGCAGCATTATCAGAACGCGCTGGAGCGTATCAATGCGCAATTGGCTTCTGCTTCTGAGGCCGACCGCGCAGCAATCGAAGAAAAGAAAGCAGAGCTGGTGGCCCAGCTGGATAAGATTGACAAAGAATTCAAGGATGTTGATTATCGTGAGGCTAATCAGCGTGCCGGTTATGTTTATGTGATCTCGAATATTGGAGCATTTGGCGAGAACGTTTACAAAATCGGTATGACACGCCGTCTTGATCCTCAGGATCGTGTGGATGAGCTGGGCGATGCCTCGGTTCCGTTTGACTTTGATGTACATGCTATGATTTTTTCGGATGATGCTCCTCGGTTGGAAGCTGCACTGCACAATGCCTTTGAGGACCGCAAGCTCAACTTTGTAAACCAGCGGCGAGAGTTCTTCCGTGTTTCCCTGGACGAAATCAAAAAGGTTGTCAAGGAAAACTATGACCGTTCTGTGGAGTTTGTGGAACTTGCTCCGGCAGAACAGTACCGTGAATCCATTAAGTTGAGAGAAGAGGCGCAGAAGGCAAAGCAGAGCGCTCAAGGATAATTTGCTCAGCCCCAGCTGGAAGACGTACAGATCGAGGGCCGCGCCGTGGACTGGACGCACTGGGTGGGGTAAAAAAACAGATTGGAAGTGGAGGTTGTACCATGAAAAAGAGATTTCTTTCGATGATTCTTGCAGTTGTCCTGTGTGGCTTGCTTCTGGCAGGCTGTGACGGCGGCGGTTCTACCGGAACGGTTCCACCCGCACCAGAAGCACCTGCCGTATCTGCCGGAGTGGTATCTATTAAGCTCCTGGGTGCTTCTTGGGAGAAGAAGATGGACGGCTACACCTATGTCTATTACAGTGCTGAGCTTTCCAATGGAAACTCAAAGACTGCCGGAGCGTGTCAGATCACAGTCACTTCAAGAGATGCTGAAGGCCATGTTCTGGATGTTTCCAACGACTATACCGGAAGAATTGCCGGAAATGATACGATCCGGTTCAGTGGAAGGGTAATGTACGTCGGCGATGTTCCTTCTGCGGTAGAACTTGCCGTCGGGAACCCCATGGGTGGATACAATGATCATTTCGATGCAACTGCAAAGGCATCCGATTTCCAGTTCAAGAATGTGGCCCGTCTGGACGAATCAAAAATTTCCGGCGATGTTGTCAATAACAGCTCTGTTGATTGTACCAATGTCCGTGTCTCTGTGATTCTGAAGAAAAACGGTCAGGTTATTGGCGGCACATATACATACGCCAATAATGTAAAGGGGAACGGCGGTTCCGCACCATTTGTGATTTATTCTTTTGTAGATTATGACAGCTTTGAGGTTGTCGCCGCAGAGTGGTAAAAAAGGCTGGGAAGACATGAATAACGTTGTAATCGAAGGCAAGGCCGTCGGGCTTTGCCGGGATATATAAAAACAGGAGGAAATTATCATGGGTTTCATGGACACAATTCAGAAAGAATCTTCTTACTCTACCGCATCCGGTAATTCGTACCAGTATGTGGTCCTTCAAGTCACCCTGAAGGAAAAGTTCATCGGTACCGGCTCTGGCAACTTGACGGAGCTGGAGAATGTCATCAACCAGCAGGCCGCCAAAGGCTATCGGCTCCATACGATCACTACCGCAAACGGTGGCAGCAAGGGCCTGATGGGCGGCGACCGGATTCAGGCCACCATGGTCTTTGAAAAGGTAGTATAAAACAAAAAAACTCCCCCGGTGCTACCAACACCGGAGGAGTAAAGATAAGCGGCTCACCCAGAAAGGGCATCGCACACTCGACACTGTGATTATACCTCTTTTGGGCGGGCTTGTCAAAGTGTACCCCAAAGGAGGTATTTTTATGGGAATGCGAACCAACACCGCCCAGTGGCTGCCGAACCAGAAACGCTGGCAGATCAAGGTGCAGAAGGACGGCCAGCGCAGGACGTTCACCAGCGCAAAGCCGGGTCGTACCGGCCAGCGGGAGGCAAATGCTAAAGCAGATGCCTGGCTGGATGAGGGCATCTGCAGCACCACCAAGCGCTGCTCGGAGGTCTGGAACGAGTATCTGATCTCGGTGCGGGCCACCGCCGGTACAAGCTATGCCCAGCAGGTGGAGAAGTTCGGGCAGAACTACATCCTGCCAGTGGTGGGCGACCGCCGGATTGGTGACCTGAATACGGGAATGCTGCAGGATGTGCTGAATCGGGCATACAAGGAAGGCAGCATGAATCCGCAGGCTACCCGAAAGAGCAGGGGAAACCTCTCTAAGAAAACATTACAGGGAATCCGGGCGGTTGAAGTTAGCTTTGTGAAATGGGCAAGGCAGCGCAAATACACCGCCCTGCGACCAGAGGATGAAGGGCTCACGGTACCCAGGGGTGCACGTCCAAAGGGGAGAAAAATCCTTCAACCGGACGCGCTGCGGGTTCTGCTTTCTGTAGATACACGCATCGTCCGTGGCAAGGTTGAACAGGATGCCAATATCCATGCATACCGCTTTGCGGTCCTGACCGGCCTGCGCCCTGGCGAACTGCTGGGCCTGCGTGTGGGCGACATGGAGGGCAACCGGCTGCATCTTGCCCGGGCCATCAATACCTTTGATGAGGAAACACACGGCAAGAACGAAAACGCTATCCGCACGGTGGTCCTGCATCCGCTGGCGGCTGCGGAACTCCACGCTCAGCTGCAGCAGCGGGCCTTTGAAGAGGAGCGGCCTCTTCGGGGAGATGATCCAATCTTCCTGTTGGAGAATGAGCACAGCCTCTATAACTACTGGCAGTTCTACCAGCGCTGCAACGGCATTGACCCGCCGGTCAGCCTGTATGAGCTGCGGCACACCTTTGTGAGCATCATCGAGGATGCCGTGTCCCCGGCAGAGCTGCGCCGCATGGTAGGGCACAGCAAAAATATGGATACTTACGGTTGGTACAGCCATGCTGTTGACGGCAGGGCTGACACGGCAGCAATGGCCGTTTCAGATGCTCTGGCAGAGTATTCTCCGCGTGCAAAATAACCCACTTTGTAACCCGTTTTTGTTCCTAAATGGTTGTGATAGCCGATAATTGATTTTTGGTGAAATTCAAAAAAATGCGCATGAATCCATCACAATTTCAAAGCGCATCCAGCGAATTGTGATAGTTGAGCTTGTTCGAATCCACCCGCGCCCATAAAAAGACCGTCAGCGTAGAGTGAACTGCACCCCATTTGTTAGACAGTATGGTATACTGTTTAGGAAATGGGGTGTTTTTGTATGCCAAAGGGACAAC
>ENA-USZI01001521-USZI01001521.1-human-gut-metagenome-genome-assembly--contig:-NODE-1521-length-15280-cov-28.019470_pt1 | contig 15280 bp, 7 predicted proteins | sample MGYA00250042_ERZ773532 | MGnify/ENA primary metagenome ERZ773532 (study PRJEB29103, sample SAMN06112036) | human gut metagenome | biome: human gut; feature: ankylosing spondylitis patient; material... | reverse complement strand
AAAGCGCACTCCGGCGGGGCGTGGCCGCCGCCGTCATCGCGGGCATCGTGGTGAGCTCCGGCATCCCGGCCTATGCGAAAACATGGGACATCGCTAGCGGTGACATTACGGTCAAAGGTGCGAGCGATGAAAGCGGAAACTATAACGAGGTCAAGCAGGGCGACAAGGGTTTCGAGAAGGATGAGGGGGAGACCGTCATCACCGGCAAGTCGAAGGAGCATACCGTCACCATCGACACCTCCAAGGGCGACGTGGACGTCACCTTCGACGACCTGAAGATCGACGTCAGCGGAAAGAAGGAGGGGGATGGTAGCGGTGACAGCCCTGTCCGGGAGAGCAAAGCCGCCGTCACCGTGAAGGGCGACCACGATGCCGCCATTGAGCTGGACGGCGACAACGAGCTGAAGAGCGGCGGCTATAAGGCGGGTCTTGAGAAGAACGGCGATGAGTCCTCCGGCAAGCTGACCATCAAGGATGACAAGGGCAAGGACGGCTCCCTCACCGCTGAGGGCGGCGACGGCGGCGCAGGCATTGGCGGGGGAAAGGAGAGCACCGGCAGCAACATCACCATCCGGGGCGGCACCATCGAGGCTGTGGGCGGGAGCAACGCGGCAGGCATCGGCGACGGTGCAGGCCGCGCGTCGGGCGACACCGACGACCCGAATCCGGGACACCTCTACATCTGCGGCGACGCCGAGGTGACGGCCAAGGCGGGGAGCCAGACGGCGGACGCCAAGGCCCCGGCCATCGGCGGAAAGTACGGCGAGATACCCACGGAGAACCTTTCTGACGATGAACATAAGGTGACGGGAGGACGGCTGACCCGTCTGAACGCGGACGGCACCGTGATGGAAGGGATGGGCTACGACTACACCTCCGTCCCCACGCCCCAGCCGGACGACGACGAGGACGACGATGATGATGACGTCCCGCCCCCGGTGCAGGAGAACGCCCCCGAACCCCTGCCCGGCGGCATGGTGGTCAAGGGCTTCTTTTCCAGCCGGGTCACCATCCAGCAGCTGGACCTTTCGGGGGTCACGGAAAGCGGCATCGGCCCCATGGTCGGCAGCGTAAAGGCCTCCGACGCCGGAGAGGATCTCACCTCGAGGGGTGCGGTGCTTATTGAGAGCGCCGCCCCCCGCTCCACCGTCACCACCGACATCCCCAGCCTCCGGGAGGACGGCGTGGAGGACATCTTCTTCCGCTATGAGGACACCATGACCCACTATAGCGTGGACAAGATGGCCGACGCGGCGGGCGAGGACGCTGACGTGGAGCTGAAGCAGAACAAGGAGGACATCAGCCTCCGGCTGGACGGCGAAACGCGGGATGACCTGTCGGAGCGCTATCTGGAGTGGGTGCCGGTGCAGACGCCAGAGCCGCAGGAGCGGCTGATATTGACCCACGAAGGGGTAGAGCAAAAAACGAGTGAAGAGCTCAGACGTGAACGCGACGAATTACGGAAACAAGAGCTGGATATGATGGACTTCCAACTCGCGAAAAAAAGGGACGACCTCCCGAGTTTGGATTGGTGGCTCGAGCCTGCGAGAGCGGAAACGGTAGAGCAAAAAACGAGTGAAGAGCTCAGACGCGAACTCGACGAATTACGGAAACAAGAGCTGGAGATGGGCTTCCAATTTGCGAAAAAAAGGGACGACCGCCCGAGTTTGGATTGGTGGCTCGAGCCTGCGAGAACGGAAACGCCGAGAATCGGGCTTGAGGAGTCCCTGAAACAGCTGGCTTCCCGATTTGAGGACATCGCTCCCGAGGAGGATAAGAAGCCACTGCTCTTTCTGGTCGAACCCCCCCACACGGAGCGCAAAAAGTATACCAATCCGTTGGAGAGTGACCTGCGGCGCTATACCGACCTTAGTGACGACTGGGACGACCAGCCGGATACCCAGGGGGAGATAAAGATCTGGATACCGGAGGACTTGGGGCAGCCCAAAGAAATAAGCATCTTAAAGGAGAGCCTGAGCCGTAGTGACGGCATTGCATGATACACAGAACGAAAGGAGACGTACTATGAGACTGAAAAGCGCACTCCGGCGGGGCGTGGCCGCCGCCGTCATCGCGGGCATCGTGGTGAGCTCCGGCATCCCGGCCTATGCGGGAATATGGAACATCGCCGACGGCGACATTACGGTCAAAGGTGCGAGCGATGAAAGCGGAAACTATAACGAGGTCAAGCAGGGCGACAACGAGTTCAAGAAGGATGAGGGGGAGACCGTCATCACCGGCGAGTCGGATAAGAACACCGTCACCATCGACACCTCCGAGGGCAACGTGGACGTCACCTTCGACGACCTGAAAATTAACGTCAGCGGCAAGACCGAGGTGGATGGCAGCGGCAAGACCGAGGTGGATGGCAGCGGCAAGACTGAGGGGGATAGCAGCGGTGACGGCTCTGGTCATGGGGGCAAAGCTGCCGTCACCGTGAGGGGCAACCACGATGCGACCATCGAGCTGGACGGTGACAACAAGCTGAAGAGCGGCAGCAATAATGCGGGTCTTGAGAAGAACGAACGCGAGTCGAAAGGCACGTTGACCATCAAGGACGACAACGGCAAAGACGGCTCCCTCACCGCTGAGGGCGGCGACGGCGGCGGCGACGGCGGCGGCGCAGGCATCGGCGGAAAGCACGAAAGCGGTGCCGGAAACATCGAGATCACCGGCGGCACGATAAAGGCCGTGGGCGGCGAGGGTGCTGCCGGTATCGGCGGCGGTGTGTACGGCACGGGCCACGACATCGAAATTTCCGGCGGCAAGGTGTCGGCCACAGGCGGCGATGCGAATAAAAATCTGGATTCCTCCCGCCCCGGTGCGGCTGGCATTGGCGACGGCGCGGGTACGCGGTCTGAGATAGACCCGAATGCACCGCCCAGCAACCCCAGCAACCCCAATCACATCATCATCTCCGGCGACGCCGAGGTGGAGGCCAGGGCAGGAGCCAGCACCGGCGGTAAAACTGCGGCCATCGGCGGCGGCATGGTCGGCGAGATCTCCAATGACGCCCTCTCCAGCGGCCACAACGGCAGTCTGACCCGCTACGACTCCGCCGGGAACAAGATGGAGGACTACAGCTACGACAGGCGGACGCCCTCCCAGCCGGAGCAGCCCGATGATACCGAGAACAACGACGATGATGACGACGAGAATGACGCCCCGAACACGCAGGCTGGCGAGGTGCCGGACCGTGTGAAGCAGATGTACGAGACCGTCGGCGTGATCACCCATCCGGATGGCACACAGGAGCTTGGGAATGTGGCCACGGCGGAGTATGACCCGGTCAACAAGGTCCTGAGCTTCGATGCCCACAGCACACTCTTTCGGATGACAGGCGACTCGCTGCGGGAGCTTGCAAAGGAGGTCCATGAGCTTCGCATCCGGTTCCTTGATGGGAACGGGCAGGAAATGGAGGCCGTCATTCCGCTGGCCCGGATCAAAGATCTGGTCGGCGTGAATGGTGCGTTCGAACTCGAGCTGTCCCAGGAAGGGCTCTATCGCTTCTATGTTGTCGGGCAGACGGGATATGATAGAAAAACATTCTCGGATGAGACCGCCCTGCGCCGAAACGGCAAGGAACTGGTCCTCGTGTACCGCGTTGGCGATGAGGAGCAGAAAGCGCAGGAGACTGCCCGGGTGGAAGAGGCGATCGCCCGCCGCAAGCAGGAGAAAGAGCAATGGGGAACGGTCCTCTCCGGTCGAGAAAGCAGCTCCCTGAGCGGACTGCCCGAGCTGACTCAGCCGGGAACGGGTACCGTCGGCGGCGTGACCGACTTCAGCGCAGCCCCGAAGGATCCCACCATCATCGACATGGGCCCCATCACGGTCCGTCCGTCCGAGCAGCCCGAGCTGACTCAGCCGGGAACGGACACCGTCGGCGGCGTGACCGACTCCATCGCAGACCCGAAGGTCATCCACACGGGCTCCATCACGATCCGTCTGCCCGGGAAGTCCGCCTCCGACTCGTCGGGGTGGAAGACATTTACCGGTAACATCGTGAAGCTCGTGGGCGGGAAGCAGGACAGCAAGAAGGACGACCCGGCCCCCTCCGTCGGTGGCCTCAGCGGGCTGACGACTCTCTCGCCGGACAACCTTACCACGGTCCAGCAGCCGGAAGCAAGCGCCCAGCAGCCGGAAATAAGCGTCCAGCAGCCGGAAACAGGCGGATGGGTAACGGACAGTCAGGGTGACTGGGTGTGGAAGCCGGGCAAGGATGACAGTCGACCGCCGGATTGGGAAGGAAATTGGGAGACAAGAAAATGGATAAGGGACAGTCAGCCGCCGGATTTGAGAGGAGATTGGGAGACAAGAAAATGGATAGGGAGCAGCGACGATAATTTGTGGGGTGGGATCCCTTTTATGACTCCGCATATTATGACTCTGCATGGGATTTCGATTATGAAGGTTGAGAGCGTGGGCTGAGAGGGAGTGCAGCAGGAGGGCCCTGCGCAGGGGCAGCCCTGCCGCCCCCCTGCGCACAATCACCAAAAACCACCGATAGAAAATAGCAATGTTGTACGAAGAAATCTGAGAAAAACCCCTTGCAAAATCACGATGAGCTGAGTATAATACCACTCATGAAACGCAAAACGTCCTGCCCCTCGTCCGGCAGGGCGTTTTTGTCGGTAAAAATCCGGCAAAGAAATGTTAAGTGACCGCCCGGGGAGGGGCTTTGTATGACAAAAGACATGACACAGGGCAGCCCGCTCAAGCTCATCCTTGCCTTTGCGGTGCCGCTGATGCTGGGCAGTCTGTTCCAGCAGTTCTACAATCTGGCCGATACCATCATCGTGGGCCGTTTCGTGGGCGTGGATGCGCTGGCGGCGGTGGGCAGCGTGGGCGGCCTGAACTATCTGGTGCTGGGCTTCGTCAACGGCATCGCCTGCGGCTTCTCCATCCCCATCTCGTGGACCTTCGGTGCGAAGGACTACAGAGAGATGCGGCGCTACACCGCCAATACCGTCTGGCTGAGCCTCTTTTTCGCCGTCGTGCTCACGGTGGTGACGGTGGCCCTGACCCGGGCGGTGCTGGTCTGGACCAACACCCCCGACAACATCATCGACATCGCGGACATCTACATCCGCACCATCTTCTGTGGCATCCCCTTCACCCTGCTGTACAACGTCACCAGCGCCCTCATGCGCGCGCTGGGCGACAGCAAGCGGCCGCTCTATTTCCTGCTGGTGGCCAGTGTGCTGAACATCGGCCTCGACCTGCTCTGCATCCTCACCTTCCGGATGGGGGCGTTCGGTGCGGCCTTCGCCACTGTGTTCAGTCAGGCGGTGGCGGGCATCGGCAGTCTCATCTACATCGGCCGCCACTACCCGGAGCTGAAATGGAGCAGGGAAGAGGGCCGTCTGAGCGCCAGCCACTGCCTCAAGCTCTGCAACATGGGCATCCCCATGGGCCTGCAGTGCAGCATCACCGCCATCGGCAGCGTCGTGCTGCAGGGCGCGGTGAACGGTCTGGGCAGCAGCATCGTGGCCGCGCAGACCGCAGGCAGCAAGGCCGCCCAGTTCCTCTCGGTGCCGCTGGAGAGCATCGGCACCGCCATGACCACCTACGCTAGCCAGAACATGGGCGCTCACGACCTCAAGCGTGTGGACCGGGGCGTCAATACCGCGCTGGGCATTGGCTGCGTCTACAGCGTGGCATCCTTCCTCATCCTGCGTGTGCTGGATGTGCCGCTTATCAGTCTCTTCCTCGAGAGCAGCGAGGTGGAGATCATGGCGAATGCCCGCAGCTTCATCTTCTGGAACAGCGTGTTCTACATCCCGCTGGCTGTCCTCATCATCTACCGCTACACCATCCAGGGCCTGGGCTATTCCGGCCTTGCCATGTTCGCGGGGGTGGCCGAGATGGTCGCCCGTGCCATGGTGGGCTTCTGGTTCGTGCCGCTCTGGGGCTACTTTGCGGCCTGCATCGCCAACCCTGTGGCATGGTTCTTCGCCTGTTTCTTCCTCATCCCGGCGTACTTTGCAGTGCGCAAGCGGCTGATGAAGGAGCTTGCCGCAGCGCGGGTGGAGGACTGAGGGGAACTTCGCTCAAGCCTCTCCCTTTGGGAGAGGTGGCATTGCGAAGCAATGACGGAGAGGGCAAGCTCACTTCCCAAGAGTATCTGCACAGCGATAGGCACTGGCTTTTGTCAGAGCGGTGCTATCGCTGTGCTTTTTGCTTTTCTGTAGCATCCTTGCCCTCTCAGTCTCGCTCCGCTCGCCAGCTCTCCCAGAGGGAGAGCCTTTGGCAGGCCGGTCAAGCCCACGCGGGACGAGCAAAGTTTGATTTTATCGGAAACAGTAGTGCCCTGCTACAGAGATTCACAGCAGCTTGACAAAGTGCTCTTGTCTAGAAGCTGCTGCCCTCTGTAGCAGGGCACTATTTTTTACGCCATATTGAGCTTTCAGCGGTCAGCGCAGAGTTGCCCGGCACGCCAGTGGTGCTTCGCACCCGGGTTGCGGCTCCCAGCATCCGCTGCGCTCCGCTTGCGTCTTGCTGGCCGCTGCCCCAACAGCTCCTCCCTGTTTCCGCCGCTGGCGGCGGTCGTCGTTGTTGCCCCCTTTGGGGGAGCTGGCGCGTAAGCGCCTGAGAGGGCTACTTTTGTTGTATTTCAGCAATAAATCTTGACAAAATGTGGCAGAAGTTGTATCTTAGAAACATAAATACGCCGCCGGTGCAGGGAGAGAGCCTGCGGGGCAGCCAAGATGTAAAGGAGAGATACGATGAGACTGAAAAATACGCTCCGGCGCGGAGTTGCTGCGGCAGTCATTGCGGGTATCGTGGTAACTTCTGGCCTGCCGGTCTATGCAAAGACGTGGGACATTTCCGAGGGCAGCATCACCGTCGAAGCAGACGGAGAAGAGGATGGAAAGTCCTATAATAAGGTCACTCAGGGTGATAAGGAAACGGTGCGGGACACCGACACTGTCATCACCGGCAAGTCTGAAAAGAACACCGTTACGATCAAATCGGGGGGGGGGGCAGACCTCTGACGTGACCCTCAAGGACGTCAGCATCAAGTCGGACAAAGACGCCGCCCTCAAGGTAGAAGGCGACGGCAACGTCCGGCTGGAGCTGGACGGCAAGAACGAGCTGAAGAGCGGCGCTAACCACGCAGGCGTCGAGAAGAACAACAGCGACTCTAAGGGTACACTGACCATTAAGGATGATACTGGCGAAAAAGGCTCTCTGACGGCGACTGGCGGCGCACAAGGTGCAGGTATTGGAGGAGCAAAAAACAACAGCGGCAGTAACATTGAGATTACTGGCGGTACTATCACAGCGACCGGCGGATGCAACAACAACGAAGCAGGAAACGGCGGTGCGGCTGGCATTGGTGGCGGTTTTAACGGCAGCGGAACTGACATCAAAATCACCGGCGGCAATGTCACGGCCAACGGCAGCCGGAAGCCGGACGGCACCAGTGGATGTCAGGGTGCAGGCATCGGCGGAGGTTATGGCAAAGGCGGCACCAATATCTCTATCAGCGGTGAAGATACTGTAGTGAACGCCAACGGCGGCAAGTATGGCGCTGGCATCGGCGGCGGTGCAATGGGTGCTGGCGAAAACATTACCATCAGCGATGGCGCTCATGTAACAGCCAACGGTGGTGCACAGGGTGCAGGCATTGGCGGCGGCAGCGGCATTGGCGGCAATGGCAGTAACATCACCATCAGCGGTGACAAGACCTATGTGGAAGCTACCGGCGGCGGCGACGCCGAAGCAGCCGGTGCCGGTATCGGCGGCGGTTTCAGTGGTCGGTATGGTAATGTTGGCAAGGGCAGTGACATCACCATCGAGGGAGGCACGGTTATCGCAACCGGCGGTAGCGTTACCAGCGATTCAGGCGGTGGAGCGGCAGGTATCGGCGGCGGCAGCGGATATGCCCCGCGTGATGACAAGGCTGGAAATGGTGAGCATATCTACATCAAGGGTGATGCGAATGTGACTGCCAAGGGTGGAAATGGTGCTGCAGGCATTGGTGGCGGCAATACCAATAATAAGATGGGCGACGCCATCGACATTGTTATCGAGGGCAACGCTAAAGTAACTACTGAAGCAGGCGGTGACGTGTCCATCGGCGGCAAGAATGGCGAAATTTCCAACGACGACCTTCTTTCGAAGGACTTTACCGGTATCCTGACCCGTAAGGATAACACCGGTAAGGTCATGGAGGACTACAGCAAGGATGCCACCCCGCTGCCCGCCTCGGAGGAGAACGGCGTGGTTTGGGTAGACGCTGACGTCAGCGGATGGGGCGGCGTGCGCATCGCCGTCCCGGAAGGGACGCCTACCGACAGCGTGTCGGCCTGCTATCTGGAAGAGGGCGCTCTGCTGATAGTAGATGCAGGCGGCAGTGACTGCCTGCTGGAAGGCCGCGTCAGCGACCTACGCCAGAACGGCATCCGCCAGCTCTGCCTGCGCTGGAACGGCGGTGAGCAGACCCTCAGCACGGACGCTCTGGCCGCAGCAGGCGGCGAGGATGCCTCTTTCCGCCTGACGGAAGTAAACGGCGGACTGACGATGGTTTTGAATGGGCTTACCCGCAATGAACTGCTGGCAAAATAAATGTATCTCTACAGCTCCCCTTCGGGGGAGCTTTTGTTGTATTTACAAATCCCCCCAAAACCGCTATACTATATATAGTTGTGTCAAAACGAGGAGGCGGGACGATGGAGCAGGAGCTGGAACGGCTGGAAGGCACGGTAGAGGACATCATCTACCTGAACGAGGACAACGGCTACACCGTGTTCGAGGTGTCGGGCGGCGGTGTCGTCACCGTTGTGTGCGGCGTGGTGGGAGAGCTCCACGCCGGTGAGAGCGTCGTCTGCCGGGGCAGGTACGAGAACCACGCTACCTATGGCCGACAGTTCCACGCACAGGAGTGCGAGACGGATATGCCCAAAGACCTCGAGGCCGTCTACGCCTTCCTCGCCAGCCGGTCGCTGCCCTACATCGGCGCACGGACGGCGGATAAGATCATTGACAAATTCGGCGCGGCGGCGCTGGAAGTGATCGCCAACGACCCCGCCCAGCTCACCCTCATCCCGGGCATCTCGGCGGACAAGGCCGACCGCATCCAGCAGGAGTTCAAGCGGATGTTCGGAATGCGGGAGCTCATCGCCTATCTGGCTCAGTTCGAGATCAGCCCCCGCCGGGCGATGGAGGTCTTCCGCACCTTCGGGCCGGGGGCCATGCAGGCCATCCAGCAGAACCCCTATCTGCTCTGCGGGGAACCGCTGCAGCTGGACTTCCGCCACGCCGACAGCATCGCCCAGTATTACCAGATGGCAGGGGACTGCGCCCAGCGGCTGGAAGCCGCCCTTCTGCGCACCCTGCGCCACAACGCCGGAAACGGCCACACCTGTCTGCCCCGGGCGCAGCTGCTGGAAACAGCGTCGAACTTCATCCACCAGCCCCCCGAAAAGCTGGCGGCGGCGCTGGACAGCTGCATCCAGACCGGGAAACTGGCGGTGCGGATGTTCGACGGCACACCGTATATTTATCTGCCGGATCTGCTGGCTGCAGAGCAGGACATCGCCGACCGTCTGGCCATGCTGACCAGGCGCGGAAAGCAGACGGCCCGAAACCTCGACAAGAACATCCAGATACTGGAACTGGCGCAGGGCTTTGCCTACGCGCCGCTCCAGAAGGAAGCCATCCGCAAGGCCATGACCGAGAACTGCCTTGTTCTTACCGGCGGCCCCGGCACCGGCAAGACCACCACGGTCAACGCCATCCTGCAGCTGCTGGAGAACGAGGCCGAACGGGTAGCCCTCTGTGCTCCCACAGGCCGCGCCGCCAAGCGTCTGAGCGAGCTGACGGGCCGGAAAGCCTCCACCATCCACCGCCTGCTGGAAGTGGACTACACCGGCGGCGTGGTCAGCTTCATCCACAATGACAAGAACCTGCTCAAGTGCGACGTCGTCATCCTCGACGAGATGAGTATGGTGGACGTCAAGCTGTTTCAGGCCCTCATTGCGGCGCTGCGGTACAGCTGCCGTATTATTATGGTAGGCGACGCCGACCAGCTGCCCAGCGTCGGCCCGGGCAATATCCTCGGCGAGACCATCCGCTCCGGGCTGGTGCCGACGGTCTGCCTCAACGAGATATTCCGGCAGGCCGCTCAGAGCCTCATCGTGGAGAACGCCCACCACATCATCTCGGGCGAACCGCTGAAAAAGGGCGGAAAGACGGACGATTTCTTCTTCCTCGAAGCCGACGGCGACGCAGCCCAGAAGCTGGTCTGCGACCTCGTGACCACCCGTCTGCCCCGCAGCTACCAGTTCGACCCGGTGAAGGATATTCAGGTGCTCTGTCCCACGAAGCTCGGCCCCACCGGCACCCAGGCCCTCAACGCGGAGCTGCAGGCCATGCTCAACCCGCCAAAGAAGGGCAAGCCGGAGCTGCAGAGCGCGGCCCGGGTCTTCCGGGTGGGGGACAAAGTGATGCAGGTGCGCAATAACTACGAGATCACGTGGCAGCGCATCGGCGGGGAACAGGGTGTGGGTGCCTACAACGGCGACATCGGCATCGTGGAGTCCATCGACGTGCGCAGCCGCTCCATGGTGGTGCGGATGGACGACCGGCGGCTGGTCTACCCGGCGGAGAACCTCAACGAGCTGGAAATTGCGTATGCCATCACGGTACACAAAAGCCAGGGCAGCGAGTTCCCGGCGGTCATCCTCCCGGCGGCGCAGGTGCCGCCCCGCCTGTGCTACCGCAACCTCTTCTATACCGGCGTCACCCGCGGGCGGAAGCTCTGCATCGTGGTGGGCCGGCGGGACGTGGTGAACCGGATGATGTCCAACATCCGCCAGAACCTGCGCTACAGCGGCCTGGCAGCCCTGCTGGCCCAGGCTCTGCCGCCGGAGCAGGAGAACCTTTAAGGGTTTCTTTTTGGATACACCTGTGTTATACTATAATATGTTTTGATGACCCGCGCCCGGAGATGGGCGATGGAAATAGAGAATGGGCAGCAGAGAAAGGAAATATCACGATTATGGCACAGAATGACATCGGTATCGATCTTGGTACGACGACCATCATCATCGCGCAGGAGGGGCAGGGCGTCGTGCTCAACCAGCCCAGCGTGGTGGCGGTGGATACCCGCAAGAACTGCGTGCTTGAGGCCGGCGACAAGGCCCTTGCAATGGTGGGCCGCACGCCCAACTACATCTCCGCCATCTTCCCGCTGAAGGATGGCGTCATCAGCGACCACACCATGACCCGGGAGCTCATCTGCCGCTTCGTCAATCAGGTCTACAGCTCCCACATGGTCAAGCCCCGTGTGGCCGTCTGTGTGCCTGCCGCCATCACCGGCATCGAGAGCGACGCCGTGGTGGAGGCCGTCATGGCCGCCGGTGCGCGTCAGGTCTACCTCATTGATGAGCCGATCGCCGCAGCTCTCGGCTCCGGCATCGACATCACCGTGCCGGACGGCCGGATGATCATCGACATCGGCGGCGGCACCACCGACATCGCCGTGCTGAGCCTCGGCGGCAAGGTCAAGGCCACCAGCGTCCGCGTGGCCGGCAACCACTACGACGAAGAGATCCTGAAGTTCGTGCGCAACAAGTTCAGCATCGCCATCGGCCAGCGCACCGCTGAGAACCTGAAAAAGAACGTGGCCTGCTGCCCCCAGAAGGCAGATTTCAACGAGACCATGGAGATCAAGGGCCGCAGCCTGCTCACCGGCCTGCCCGTGCGTGTCAATGTCTCCACCGCCGACCTCTACGAGCCGGTCATGCGCCTGAGCGAGCAGATCGGCACCGCCGCTCATCAGGTGCTGGAGAAGACTCCTCCGGAGCTGGCCGGCGACATCTACCGCAACGGCGTCGTCCTCACCGGCGGCGGCGCACAGCTCCACGGCCTGCCTGAGTACCTGAGCCAGGAGCTGAAGGTGGAAGTGACCGTCTCGCCTGACCCCGTCAACTGTGTCGCGCTGGGTACGGCCATGAGCCTGCGTCTGGGCGACAAGCTGGAGACCGGCTTCATGGACGCCACCCCCCGCATGGGCCGCCGCTGAGAGGGAAGCGCTGTTCACAGAACCGTGAAAAACAACATGATTTTTGTTCATAGTTGTTGAATCGACCCGGAAAATATTGTATAATATCTTCAAATCGCTTTTTGCCGCCCGCCCCCCGGGCGGCAAAGAAAAAAGTAAATAGGAGGAAGACCATGGATTTAGGTTATGATGTGATCGTTACCATAACCGGTATTGTGCTGGTGTTTCTGATCCTCGTCCTGCTGATGGCTATCATCACGCTGGAGGGCAAGATCTTTGACGCCATGAACGGCAAGAAGGCAGCTGCCAAGGCTGCTTCTGCTGCAAAACCGGCTGCTCCTGTGAAACAGGCCGCTGCGCCCGCTCCTGCAAAGGCTGCTGCCCCGCAGGTCGAGGCCGGCATCCCCGGCGACGTTGTGGCAGCCATCATGGCAGCCATCTACTCTATGGGCAACGGCAAGTATGTGCTGAAGGCAGTCCGCCGCGGCAAGAATGGCTGGGGCAAGGCTGGCGTCAACGACACCACCGCACCCTTTTAACACAGGAGGAAAAACATGACTCAGTTTATTGAGACTCTGGTCGGTATTTTCCAGAGTTCCGGTTTTGCCAAGTTCGGTGAGCCGGGCGGCTGGCTGTACGCAGTGATGATCTGCGTAGGCTGCTTCCTGCTCTACCTCGCCATCGTCAAAGAGTTCGAGCCTCTGATCCTGCTGCCCATGGCTTTCGGCATGATCCTGGCCAACCTCCCCGGCAGCGGCGTCATCCACATGCAGTACTTTGTCGGTGACGGCCTCGAGCACCCGATGTGGGTCGAGATCCTGAACAACGGCGGTCTGGCCGATATGCTCTACATGGGCGTCAAGCTGGGCATCTACCCGCCGCTGATCTTCCTCGGCATCGGCACCATGACCGACTTCGCACCCCTGATCTCCAACCCCAAGAGCCTGCTGCTGGGCGCTGCCGCTCAGTTCGGCATCTTCGGCACTTACATGGGCGCTCGTCTGCTGGCCGCTACCGGTCTGGTGGACTTCACCCAGAAGCAGTCTGCCGCCATCGCCATCATCGGCGGCGCAGACGGCCCCACCGCTATCTTCGTCACCTCCCGTCTGGCTCCTGAGCTGCTGGGCTCCATCGCCGTCGCGGCCTACAGCTACATGGCTCTGGTGCCTGTTATCCAGCCGCCTATCATGAAGGCTCTGACCTCCAAGAAAGAGCGTACCGTCGTGATGAAGCAGCTGCGCACCGTGAGCAAGACCGAGAAGATCATCTTCCCCATCATGGTCACCATCATCGTTTCCCTCATCGTGCCGGATGCCGCCGTTCTGGTCGGTATGCTGATGCTGGGCAACCTGATGAAGGAGTGCGGCGTCGTGGACCGTATCCAGAAGACCGCCGGCAATGAGCTGATGAACATCATCACCATCTTCCTGGCTCTGTCTGTTGGCTGCACCACCTCTGCAAACACCTTCCTGAACAGCCGCACCCTGTTCATCATCGTGCTGGGCCTCATCGCATTCTCCTTCGGCACTGCTGCCGGTGTTCTCTGCGGCAAGGTCATGTATATCCTGACCGGCGGTCAGGTCAACCCCCTGATCGGTTCCGCTGGCGTTTCCGCTGTGCCTATGGCTGCCCGTGTTTCTCAGAAGGTCGGCCAGAGCGAGAACCCCTCCAACTTCCTGCTGATGCACGCAATGGGCCCCAACGTGGCCGGTGTTATCGGCTCCGCCGTCGCTGCTGGTATCCTCATCAACATCTTCGGCTAAGCATTTCCTGAAATTTCCGCTCCATCGTGGTATTGACCGCGGTGGGGCGGTTTTTGTTTGCATTGTTTTTATGTACAACTTTTTTGAAATGTGATATACTATATTTTAAGTGATATATCCAGAAATGATTGAAAAGAACAGGTGAAACAATGGCAACAGATCTCGCACAACAATTCTGCGCTTTGCGTGATACGTATATCGAAAAGCAGTTCGGACGCCTGAACGATATGCAGCGGGAGGCGGTGTTCACCACCAACGGCCCTCTGCTCATCCTCGCGGGTGCAGGCAGCGGAAAGACCACCGTGCTGGTCAACCGCATCGCCAACCTCATCCGCTTCGGCTCGGCCCACGGCTCCAGGTGGACGCCCCGGGAGGTGACGGAGGACGATGTGAAAGCCCTGCGCACTGCCATCATGACCGGCACCGATGCCCCGTCGTGGCTGGACGGGATGCTGCGGAAGGACGCCGTCCGGAGCTGGAACGTCATGGCCATCACCTTTACCAACAAGGCCGCCGGTGAGCTGAAAGAGCGCCTGCGCCGGATGCTGGGCGGGGAAGAGGGCGACGAGGTGTTCGCCTCCACGTTCCACTCGGCCTGCGTCCGCATTCTCCGCCGCTGGGCCGAGGAGATCGGCTACCCCCGCAGCTTTACCATCTACGACAGCGACGACTCCCAGCGTGTCATGAAGGCTGTCTACAAAGAGCTGAGCGTGGACGACAAGTTCTTCCCGGTCAAAAGCGCCATCAACCAGATGAGCCGCTGGAAAGACCAGCTCATCAGCCCGGAAGAGGCCCTGAAGACCCCGGCCCGGGACACGAAGGGCGCTCTTGCGGCCAAGGTCTATGCCGCCTATGAAAAGAAGCTCAAGGAGGCCGGCGCTTTCGACTTCGACGACCTCATCTATCAGACGGTCATCCTGCTGTCGGAGCACGAGGACGTGCGGGAGTTCTACCAGAACAAGTACAAATACCTGCTGGTGGACGAGTATCAGGACACCAGTGTGGCCCAGTTCCGGCTCGTGAGCCTGCTCACCGGCCCGGAGAAAAACATCTGCGTCGTGGGCGACGACGACCAGAGCATCTACCGCTTCCGCGGCGCGACCATTGAGAACATCCTCAACTTCGAGCGCATCTATAAAGGCACGAAGACCATCCGACTTGAGCAGAATTACCGCTCTACGTCGAATATCCTGAATGCCGCCAACTGTGTCATCCAGCACAACACCGAGCGCAAGGGCAAGACCCTCTGGACCAAGAACGGCGAGGGCGACAAGGTGCAGGTCTACACCGCCGAGAACGAGCAGGACGAGGCCAGCCATATCGCGGACGTCATCGGCCAGCACCTCAAAGAGGGCGGACATCTGGCCGACCACGCCATCCTCTACCGGATGAACGCCCAGTCAGCCCCCATCGAAAGCTACTTCACCCGTGCGGGCATCCCGCATAAGATCGTGGGCGGCCAGCGCTTCAACGACCGCAAGGAAGTCAAGGACATCCACTCCTATAT
>ENA-USZI01001512-USZI01001512.1-human-gut-metagenome-genome-assembly--contig:-NODE-1512-length-15315-cov-4.377674_pt1 | contig 15315 bp, 9 predicted proteins | sample MGYA00250042_ERZ773532 | MGnify/ENA primary metagenome ERZ773532 (study PRJEB29103, sample SAMN06112036) | human gut metagenome | biome: human gut; feature: ankylosing spondylitis patient; material... | reverse complement strand
GAAGATGTGGTTCAGCCGGCTGAACTTCAGTTTGGCGCGGCGGAGCTGCACCTGTGCCCCTTCCGGTTCTCCGATTGTCAACAACCTTGAAAATCATTTTGACACCAAAGTGTCCATCAAGGGTACGCAAAAGCACGGTCGAATCGAAATCGTGTTTTCCTCCCCTGAGGATATGGAACGCATCCTCAGCATGCTGATTCCCACGGCAGTCGAGGGCGCGGCGGCAAAATGGGTGTGAGGTTGCGAGCCACACAACGGTGTGAGCCGCCATCATCGCACAACGGGAAACAACGGTCATGCCGTTCATGAGCCGTATGATCTGTCTGCCGGAGAGGTATTCATTGCCTCTCCGGCAGAACGCGTATAAAGCATCTGTCGTGGCATTTGCAGTCAGAGGACTAATGCAATGAACCGCCCGTATGACTGTCCTATTGCATGCACCTGAAAATTCATTGCCGAAAACTCTGTTGAGCGATATGAGTTGAAATCGGTCCAGTACAATGAGCTAGATTTGAGCGGATTGTCGTTCTGATGCGATTTTCCGGCGCTGGTAAGTGTCCGCAGCGCTATTTCGGTCAGTTTGTCGTTTCGTTTGTGATTACTGACAGTGCAAGCAATATTTGTGTAGCTCAACCCGCCGGTGAAGCAATATCATCGTCTGTGATGAGGTTTGATTTCGCCGACAGGTCGAGCTGTGCTGTTGGATCAGTGCAGTGAGGCCAGGTAGGATTGTGCGTCCAGCGCGGCGCGGCATCCCATGCCTGCGGCACTGATGGCCTGACGGTACACACGGTCAACGCAGTCACCGGCGGCGAACACTCCAGGCACGGAAGTATGCGTTCCGGCACCGGAGACCAGAATGTACCCGTCGTCATCCATATCCACGGAACCCTTCGCAAAACGCGTGGCCGGTTCATGGCCGATCGCCACGAAGATGCCCTCGGCGGGCAACGTGCCCGTCTCGCCTGTCACGGTGTCGCGAATGTCCACAAAGCCGGCGGAATCATCTGCGGTTTCAGCCTTTGCCGACAGGGAAATGCCGGTCGAAGAGGGAGCATTCAATGCCGATCCGGAGACATTCAGCATCGGAGTCGTCTTCAACGAGAGAAGATTTCCGATGTTCTGCGCTGCGGGTGCCGCAGCGGTTACCGCATCAGCGCCTGTCTGCGCGCCGGCGGCGTTTTTCTGCCCGCGAATGGCTGTCGCCACCGTATTCATTTTCACGGTGATCTTGGGATTGTTCAGCACGCGCTCGACCATGATCTTGGAGGCGCGGAACTGGTCGCGGCGGTGCAACACGGTCACCGAAGAGCCGAAACGAGTCAGGAACAGTGCCTCTTCGAGCGCGCTGTCTCCTCCGCCCACCACGACGATGGGCTTGTCCTTGAAGAAGAAACCATCGCAGGTGGCGCAATACGATACGCCGTGACCGGAATACTCGGCCTCGCCGGGAATGCCGAGCTTGCGGTACTGCGAACCGGTGGTGATGATGACGGCATCGGCGTGATATTGGCTTCCATTGCTGCACGTGACGGTTTTGGGGGAGGAGCTGAAATCGACGCTCGTGACATCGAGATATTCGATGGATGCGCCGAAAGACTCCGCCTGATCGCGCATACGATCCATCAGTTCCGGTCCGAGAATGCCGTCAGGGAAACCGGGGTAATTCTCCACGGTGGTGGTGTTGACCAGCTGGCCGCCCGGCGTGAGCTCACCCGCAAGAATGGTTGGGCGATACCCGGCGCGTGCGAGGTAGATTGCGGCCGTATATCCGGCAGGGCCGGAACCGATGATGATGGTTGAAAGTTCAGTCATGTCCCTTACGATAGCGAGTTGACCTGACCTCGTCCATCGGTGGGCGAACAACGACATGGATTCGCCTCGAATGCCGATTGGTCGCTTTCAGATTGCCGAAACAGGCATGCCGCGTTCATGGAAACCGGAGGAGCTAATACGAGCACGATACGGGCCCACAGCATAAGTCCGCAGCGTGAGTCACCTCGTACGATGAAACACCCCTCCTACCCGTGAGTAGGAGGGGTGCCTATGAGAACTTCTGCGTCGCCTACAGAACGCGGATGTACACGATGTCGGATTGTGCCGCAGAGTTCTTTGACGTGGAGTTCTGTGTGGTCGAGTTGCCGAACGGGACGTTATCGATGTCGGTCTTGTCCGGCCAATCCTGATTGTCGGATCCGCCACCGTGGTTGTCTCCGTTCAGGATGAACCATGCGGCGACCAATCCCACCACCAGCAGAACCAGCGCGACGACGATGGCAATGACCTTGATCTTGAGCTGCCCCCAGAGTGGCTGGTCAGGCAGGTCCTCCTCGATATTGCGTCCGACATTCGCTGCGTTGACATCGTGCACCTGCTGGGGCGCGAAGCTTGGCGGCATGATCTGGGCCATAGGCGGCAGCTGATCTACCGAAGTACCATCAGTGCCTAGCAGCGGAACGGTGACCGTGGGGTCAAAGGCGTCGGATTGGGCACGCTGCGCCGGTGTCTGCACACCCGGCACATTCGCCCCCGGAGCCGCCGCAGGACGGCCGCCAGACATGTTCCGCAGGGCATCGCGGCTGATTGGTGCCGTCATCCGCGTACGCGACTTCGATGATCCGGGGATGGCTGCTCCATTGGCTCCGGGCGCCGATGCCGACACTGCGAATGACGGGGGCATTACGGCGTCGCCCGACGCCGCGGCCTTGGCGGATCTGGCGGCAAGAGCGGCCAATGATTCCGACATATGCGCGCGCGGCTGCGGCATGGCGTTCGTGGCAATGGGCTGAGCCGCACGGGTCGTGGGATGGCTTCCAGCCACGGTTTGCTCGCCTTCAGACACCTGCGCCTCACCGGACTGCGGCAACGGCGGGATGCTGCCGGCGCGGGTGCGCTCATTGTCGTCCTCTTCCGGCAGCGGAACATTCGGCATATTGGCCACGATGCTCTGTATCTCGCCGGTTGCACCGGTCGTCCGGGGTTTGCCGGTACTGCCCGCAACACCAGACGCACCAGCAGCGGACCTACGCGGCTTGGCGGCGGGCGGGAACGATGCCGGCAGCGGTGCATACACCGGCATCGGCTGCTCAATCGCGGTCTCTTCCGCAGTGGATGTCGTCACCGGCGACTCCGGCTCCCCGTCCTTGCGCAAGGAGCCCATAAGCTGACCGACCTTCGATTGCAGGGAGGCCAGGGTCTTTGACGGCTCGGCGGTATCCGGTTCGAACAATTCCGCTTCGGGGATGACCGGCTGATCGGCCGAGGGCGGATCTCCGGGCAGCTGAGCCAGGAACGCCTGCTGTGCGAGACGCTGCTCGTTGACGAACCTGGCCTCGGCGCCGGCTGCCAGTCCCGCCTCGGAAATCGACAATTCCGGCAGTTTCGTCGAGGTAACCAGCCCATTCGGCAGTTCCACGATCTTGTCATCGCTCGTGTCACGCAACGCCACCATGCTGATCGAGGCGCTGCCACTGACCGACGGCAATATGATGTCACGATCCGACAGGTTGCCGAATGGCTCCCACGCGCCCAGCAGCGCGCTCAGCTCGGCCAGCGTTGCCATCGGCACGATGATTTCCCCATCTTCGGTGTGCAGGGCCAGTCCACGCTTGCAGATCACGTGGAATTCCGTGGGAACGTCGGCGGGCAGCATATTCAGGTCGAACGTCGTGTTCGCGCCTGAAGGCGTCTTGGTCAGCAGCGCGTACAGCAGTGCGGCCAGCTGTCGCGTCGCCATCTGCTCATACGACATCACATCACCGTCGATGCCGCTGCAGATATCGGCCAATGCGGCGGCGACGGGAGTGTCGGCGAACTGCACGCCATTGACGCTCACGCGAATGGTATCGGTGCTCAGCGCGGTATGGGTCAGCCCCGTGTCCAACAGCTCCTGAACCGCCTGGGTGCATTGTCCCACGATCGATCGAATCGCGTCGTAGCTGAGGAACGAGGAAGACGAACGCTTCATGTATTCCGCCAGCGCCAGACCGGAGTCCGGCTCGGTGATCACCACCGCGGCATCGCCGACGTGCTGCAGCTGCAGCACCGGCGTGCAGTACCGGCTGTTGGCCAGCGCGAGCGTGGAAGCCGCCTCGTTGATCTGCGGCAGAACGGATGTGTCGGTGATGATGAACAGCTGGCAGGACTGCGCCAGCATGCGGTCATTGGCTATCCATGCGCTCAATCCGTCACTTTCGCGCAGTGAAGAAACGAGAGTGTAGCGACCGATGACGGTATCTCCCAATTGAGGCTTCATAGTAGTTGTTTCTCCGTGCTCTGCTGTCATGCGCTGAGATAGTGGTGATGCTGACATTCTAGCCGTGGGGATGGTCGGCTGTGCAGCCGCGACGGACGCGGCTTGACGAGTGGAATGATGCGGCGTTGGCAGTATGGTGGGAATTCGCGGCTGGGCGTTGTTGCCGGCCGCGATACCTGCCGCTGCACCGGCTGCGTTTGCCGCGACGTTCGGCAGTACGACGGACTTGATGGACGGGCGTTGGCCCTTACGGTTGACCGTCGGCGCGAAGCTGGGCGGAAGGTTGTCGGACGGAATCCCCCTGGGTTGGTCCTGAACCGGCTGGTTCTGAACCGGCCGTTCGAGATCGGTCACAGTTTCAGCGGCCCGTTCCGCGGAACCGTCATTCTCCGAGGTTCCATCGTCACCCAGCGAATAATTATCGTAATGATTATCATTCTCCGCAATTGCCGTAGTGCCCTCTTCGACCTCCGCGTTTTGTGCCTGAGCTTCCTCGGTTTCCGACTCAGCCGGTGTCGATACCGATGTCGCAGTGGAAGTCCTACGCAACAGCCGTGCCTTCATGGTGACGATCAGGCTGGAGAACTCCTCCACGCGCATCAGCCATAGCAGCCCGGCATACGCGGCCGTCACCACAATCGCCAGAATCGCGCATATGACGATGGATTGCCACCAGCTCATATGTCCGTTGACGCTGGAAACCTTCGCGCCGACCAAACGCGTGACCAGCGGGTTGAGGAATAGTCCGCACGCGCATGCCGCCGCACCGGCAATCAGGGCCTTGACATGCATGATGATGATGCGCTTGCCGTCGATCCGCCCACCGAATCGTCTGCGCAACAGCCAGAACACCCATGGGAACGTGATGATATATGACAGGCTCAGCGACAGAGCCACCATGAGCGTCCAATATTTCGGTGGCGCGAAACGCAGCGAGGTCAGCAGAAGCAGCAACTGCACGGCGTTGTCGGCCGCCGCGAACAGGAACGGGCTGCGGCCGTCCTCATACGCGTAGAAGGCGCGCTGCACCAGCAGGAACGCACTGGTGGGCACCAATCCCACCAGCAGGCCGATCAGAGGCCCGGATATCAGAATCGCCCCATGCACATTCGTGGACGGAATCAGCGCCTTCACCAGCGGCACCGGCATGGCAATCATGACCGCGGTGAAGAAGAACATCGCAAGACCGGTGGATCGCAGGGATGAGCTGAGGTCGGCGCGGGCATCCCCGATACGATGCTCGCTGATCGCGCGGGACATGCGCGGGAACACCGCGGTCGTGATGGACACGGCGATGATCGAATAGGGAAGAACGTATATCGTGTACGCGTACTGATAGCTCGCGTTGCCCGCGATGCCGTACAAATCGCCGCCGGCGGTCGGGGCGCCGGTATTGACACGCGAATTGACGATGCCCATCAGCTGGTTGAGCAGCACCATGGCGATGCTCCACACCGCCACCTGGCCCATGGAACGCAACCCCAGCCCATGCAGTCCCCAGCGAGGCCGGTAGTGGATGCCGCAACGCAGCAAAGGAATGAACAGCACCAGGGCCTGGAACGCCACGCCGGCCGTCCAGGCGCCCGCGGTCAGGGCTATCTTGCCGGATGTCCAGAACGACATCGGCTGCCGTCCCGCGTTGCCGAACAGCATGATGAACGCGCCGAAACCGATGCAGCTGATGACGTTGGCGCCCACAGAGCTCCACGCATACGTCGCGAAACGCCCCTTTGCGGCGAGGATCTGCCCCAATACGGTATACAGGCCGTAAAACAGGATCTGGGGCATACACCACAGCGTGAAGGCGTTCGCCAGCGCCCTTTGCGCGGGCGTCCAGCTGGAGTCGAGATACAGCATCGTCAGCAGCGGCGTGCCGGACGCCATCAGCAGTGTGATGGCCAGCAGCAGTGCGATGGACAAGGTGATGAGCTTGCTGAGTCGCTCATCCGCGTCCTTCTGCTTGAGCGTGCGCACGATCTGCGGCACGAGCACCGCGTTGAACACGCCGGTGGACAGCAGGTTGAAGATCACCTGCGGTATCTGCGCGCCGGCCTGATACGCGTTGGCTGCGATACCGGTGGTACCGAGCGCGCCGACGAGGAAGATGGTGCGGATCTGGCCGGTCACACGTGACGCGGCCGTGCCGCACGCCATGATCAGCGAATTGCGTCCTACCGTGGTGCTCATTCGTCGGGGTCCTTCTTTCGATGGAATTGGCGCCAGAGGCCGACCAGGCCGAGCAGCAGCGAGAAGCCGATGATGATGAATCCGGTCATGTCGCTGATGCGCAGCACGCTGGTGATGTCGGTGTTCTGTGCGGAACCGAACGTGTCGCCGTTGCGGTCCAGCAATGTGATGTGGGCTGTGGCGTGGCCGGAAGTGGCGACGCGGATGGCGAACGTGACCTGCGCCTCGCTGTTCGCCGGTATGGTGACCTCAGTGAACCGCGATGTGACGATTTCCATGGAGTCGGTGAGGGATGAGACCTTCACCCGTACCGGATACGGATGGTTGTTCCTGACGGTGACGGGCATTTTGGCCGTTTCGCTGACGACGGTGATGGAGTCGGTCGGCGTGATGGATACGCCTCCGAACATGCCTCCGCCGAGCCGTTTGGCGCCGTCGACCAGACTGTCGATGTTGCGCGGCGCGGACGAGAGCGCATGCAGTGCCAGCGTGCTCTGTGCGGCCTTGATCTTGCGGATCCAGGACGCGGATGCCTTATGGTCGGTGAGGACCGACGTGGCGAAGCGGTTGATGTCGTTGCGGCTTTCGGCCAGCGATTCCAGCGCGGACGTGACCGATCGGGTGTTCCGCTCGCTTAAATGACTGTCTTGGGGGACGATTTGCAGCGCCTTGTCGCCGGTCCGATAGGCGTCTGCGTCAATGAGATCATTCAGGTCGGTGAGTTGCAGCCATGAGGACTGTTCGACCGCGGTCATCAGCGTGTCGATGAACGCCGCCGACATATTAGTGCCGAAGCAGACCAGCAAGTTGCGGTTCATCGCCGCATACGGCTGCTCCATCTGATAGAAGGCGCTCTGCGCGACGAACCGCGCGATGCGTCCCGCGTTACTGGTCTCGCCGTCCGCATCACTGCTGGTGGGCTTGCCTTTGACGAGGTCGCCGAGTTCCTTCTGCTCGCTCAGCACCGTGATGTCGCCGGCCGAGGTGGGGATTGTGTATGTGCCTGTGTGCACGGTGGCCGTGGTGCTGGAGTCGAAGTCGTGACCGGCGATGACGTACTGGTATCCCTGCTTCCTAGCCGTGGAGAGCGCCTGCCGGGTCCAATCGCCCTTGCCTTGCCAGGCGATGGGCAGGGAATTGGATGATGCCGGTGCCGCGGCCAGTGCGGATCGTGCGTTCCATGCGCCGGTGCCGACGCCGGCCTGTTCGTACGACCGGACGTTGTTGATCGCGGCATAGGCGGTGATGTCGAATCCGGCCGGCTGCATGACGGCATCGATGCGTTGCCCGGTGTCGGAAGCCAATGCCGTCGGATCGGCTATGGTCTGCAAATCGCTGTGCTTGCCGATGAGGGAGAGTTTGGCGGCGAGTGCATCATTGTCGCGCGGGGTGAGCACTGATGATTGCGTCGCCGCGGTGTTTTCGGTGTCGTCGGTATTGTTGCCGGAGCCGTCGTCTGTGCTGCCATCCGTGCCGCCGCCACCTGATTGTGTAGATTTTGTGTCGGATCCATCACCGTTGTCATGCACCACCAGCTGGTCGATGGCGTTCTTGTCGGCCTGCTGGCCGGTGTTCATCAACGGCATGACCATGGTGATGGCCATCGGCGGGGTCTGTGCGTTGCGCAATCCCTGGGATGATCTGGTCAAGAAGCTGTGCAGGCGAATCGGCTTGGCGTTCGGATCGACGGTACGGTCCGACCCGGATGACCCGTCAGAAGAGCCCGTGGATTGAGAATCGGTCGCCTGGGTCGCCTGATAGGTGACCAGCAGCGGTTTCGGCCCCCACATCTGCAACGCCTTCAACGCATCGCTGTCGGCCACCGCGTCGATCTTCACGGAAACCTTCTTGCTCGCCGCGATGGACGGCACCGTGGCCGTGCCGAGAACGGTGCGCACCGGAATCGATACGTCCCCGGTCGCCCAATGCTGGATGTCAGTGCGCGATACGAACGTATATGACGGGTTGTAGGCCACGGTCACCAGGCCCGGTGACGTCGCGGCATACGTGGGATTGGAGATGCTGATGGTGATGTGGTAGCCGGATGTGTCGGTGACCACGGGCGTCGATTCGGTGATCGACAAGGCGGTCGTCTGCGTGGCCGTGTCCGTCTCGTCATCCGCCATCGCCATATGTGCCGTGCCGGCCGGTACCATGCGGCCTGCGAACAGCATCGCGCATGTCAGCAACATGATGGTAAAGAAGCGCCATAGGCGTGTCGTTCGGTGAGATAACGATGGCACGGCCTGACCGTGCTCGGGGCTGTTCGCGATCATCCCTGCTTCATTTTCCTTGCGTAGAGCCAAGCGATCTTGCGTTCATTAGGATAGCTGAGAACGTCATCCAAATCATCGAAATCCACCCAGATGGCGTCTTCGGCTTCATGATCCGGATCGCCCTCCACCGTCAGGTCGCCGCCGATCTGGCGCAGCGCGAAATGATGCACGAGCTTATGCACGCGCTGGCTGGTACCGGTGAACCAATAGTCGATGGTGGCAATGGACTCGACCACCTCACCCAGAATGCCGGTCTCCTCGTGCACCTCGCGCACGGCGGTCTGCTGCGGCGTCTCGCCCTTTTCGATATGGCCCTTGGGAAGGCACCATTCGAGATGGCCGTTGCGGGAGTGTCGCGCGATGATGGCCACACGGCCGCGCTCGTCGAACACCAGGCCGCCGGCCGAGTATTCGCGCACCACCGGGAGCTCCTGAGCGTCCAGCGACGCGAATGTGGTCGGCCCGTCGCCCGCCCGTCGCTGCGGCATCATCGCAGGCGTGGGAAAGCGTGGTTCCGGCGGCCTGACAACGGTTTTCGGCGTGCGCGGAGCCTCGGACGTATAGAGCAACGTATCGGGTTCGAGCGGATTTTGGGTATGGTCGCCCGCAGCATGCGCAAGCATGCGCGCGAGGTCTGCGGGCGTAATCATGACTTCCACCTTACTCAATACCGTGTGCAGGTGGGGTAACGGTATGCTTGAATACGCATAAAAGCGGTAATACTTTATGGAAAGGCCTCGTGTGAATTTCGAAGTTTGGCCGGAAGCCATTGAACTTGGACACCTGTTCGCGGCTCGCGGGTACGAGCTGGCGTTGGTGGGTGGCCCCGTGCGTGACCTGTTGCTGCACCGGCGTTCCCACGACCTCGATTTCTGCACGTCGGCCCATCCCGACGAGTTCGAGCCGATCCTGCGTCATTGGGGACGTGACGGTTTCTGGGATATGGGCCGCAAATTCGGCACTTTGGGTGCGATGCGCCGGCGCGAGGATGGCACCGAAGTCAAGGTGGAGATCACTACGTACCGGTCCGACACGTACGATCCCGAATCCCGCAAGCCCGAAGTCAGCTACGGCGATTCGCTCGAAGGCGATCTGTCCCGCCGTGATTTCACCGTGAACGCCATGGCGCTGCGCGTGCCGCAGCTGGAGTTTGTGGACCCGTTCGGCGGCACCAGCGATTTGGCTAAAGGCGTATTGCGCACGCCGGTGGATCCGTATCAGTCCTTCGACGACGACCCGCTGCGCATGATGCGTGCCGTGCGTTTCGTCGCACAGCTCGGGTTCAGCATCGCCCCCGACACGGCTGCCGCCATCAGCGACATGACCGATCGCATCGACATCGTATCCGCTGAACGGGTGCGTGACGAGCTCACGAAGCTGCTGCTGTCCGATCGTCCGAGGGCGGGTGTCGAAGCGCTGGTCGAATCAGGTCTCGCCGATATCGTATTCCCGGAGATTCCCGCCCTGCAGCTGGAAATCGACGAGCACCACCGCCACAAGGACGTGTTCGAGCACACGATGATTGTGCTCGATCGCGCCATAGCGCTGGAGACCGGGCCGGAAGGCCCCGTGCCCGCTCCCGACCTGACGCTTCGCCTGGCCGCGCTGACCCATGACATCGGCAAGCCGAAAACACGCCGGTTCGAGCCCGGCGGCAAGGTCAGCTTCCATCATCACGATGCGGTCGGCGCGAAAATGACGCGCAAACGGCTCAAGGCGCTGCGGTTCGACCATCATCTCGTCGAGGATGTCAGCGAGTTAGTGAACCTGCATCTGCGGTTCCACGGGTATGTCGAAGAACCGTGGACCGATTCCGCCGTGCGACGCTACGTCAAGGACGCCGGTCCGCTGTATGAGCGGCTGAACCGGCTGACCCGCGCCGACGCGACCACTCAGAACCGTCGCAAGGCGATGGTGTTCTCGTCCGCCATGGACGAGATGGAGCAGCGCGTGCGCGATCTCAAGGAGAAAGAGGACTTCGATGCCATCCGGCCGGATATCGACGGCAATGAGATCATGACCATCCTCGGCATCGCTCCCGGCCCGGAGGTCGGCCGCGCATACAAGCACATGCTGGAATACCGGCTCGATAACGGTCCGGTCGACCATGACACCGCGGTGGCCGAGCTCAAGCGGTGGCACGCGTCGCTGTAAACGCGCCCGAGAAACGGTTCGGCGGCTGTCCGCGTAAGGCAGGCAGCCGCCGAATATCGGGGGTTTCAGGCCGTCATGACGATGCTGGCCGTCATTCCACCTTTTCATGATCGAGGGCCTTGGGCAAGGTGCCCATTGACTGGACGGGCACGCATCCCTCGAAGTTATCGATGGCGGTGTCGCCGCTCGGCAGGCTGTCCTTGTTGGCCAGATCGTTGAACGAGGCGCCGAGCACCACGTCAATCAGCTTGTCGTCGCGGTCATCCATCACCATCACCGCGTCCGTGAAGTTCGTGTTCAGCGTGTACGCCTCGTTGATGGCGTTCTTGCCGAAATAGATTGTGGTGCGCTCGACCTTCTTGCCCTTGTAATTGTCCCAGCCGGTGACCTTGAACTGGCGGTTCGACAGCGCGGTGCTGACGGCCTTCGCGAAGCCGACGAATTTGGTGCCGTTCAGCACGCGCACCTTGACGTTCGCATAGTTGGAATATGTCTGGTTCTTGCCGTTGGCGTCCTTGGTCGAGCAGGGCACGCGCACGCCGTAATTCGGCTTGACTGCGGACGTGGCCGTTATGCCCAGACCCCCGACATGGAAATAGAACAGTGCCGACACGACCAGGGCGACGGCAAGCACCGCGCCGACACAGGAGAATACGATCTGCTGGCGGCGGCGAATGTAACGCTTGCGTTCCGCGCGTTCGTCATAAGGCTGAGTCATGGGTCCGTCCTTTTCTTACGAGACTGGTACACAGATTAGCGTCACTGTCTGACGCGATAAGACAGGGATGGCAGGACGGTTATGACCGGTCTCGCCGGCGCCTGCGCAGCGATGATGCGGTCCACCGTGGCGGATTGCTCCCATGCGGTGCGAACGCGGCGGGCGACGGCATCGTCCGGTACGAACGCGATGACCGATGGGCCGGAGCCGGAAACGAATGACCGGGATGCTCCGGCGGCCAGGGCGGCTTCGATGGCTTCGCCGCTGCGGGGGTGCAAGGCGACCGCGGCGCGCTGCAGATGGTTGTCGTCGCCGTCTCCCGCGCCCATCTTGTCGAAGGTCGAGTAGACATTCGGCGTGCTCAGTTGCGCACGGTACGCTCCCACCAGCAATTGGCCGGCGAATCCGCGGTCTCGCAGCGTCTGAACGCACGATGAATCATCCTCCAGCGGGATGATCCGCTCGCCGAAACCGGTGCCATGCGCATATCCGCCCTCCAGGCAGAAGGGCATATCGGCGCCGAGCGTGGCGGCGATGTCACGCAGCCGCTCAATCGGCCAGTGCAGTCCCCACAGGGTGTTCACGGCGAGCAATGTCGCCGCCGCGTCGGCGGATCCGCCGCCCAATCCGGCGCCGACGGGAATGTGCTTGTTCACATGCAGCGCCACGTCCGGCTCCCGCCCCGCGGCCCTGGCGATCGCGAACAACGCAAGCACCGCATGGTTGCGGCGCATGTCGCTGCCGCTCGATGCCAGATCACCCAGATGCTCGCCGCTCAGTTCGAGCGAGAACCCGCTGCCGGGGGTCTTGGCGGTCGCCGTCACCACGTCGTTGACACCGATGGCGCAATATATCGTGTTCAGCGCGTGCCGGCCGCCCCATTCCTCATGGGCGGGCCCTACGTGCAACGTCAGATTGGTTTTCGCGGGAACCGTGACCTCCACCAAGTGCAGCGGCCCGGCCGGTGTCATTTCCGCGGCTGCGACATGACGGCGGATGGGCCAATGCGCGGGGACGCTTGGCGAACGCCGCACCTGACCCGGTGTTGCTGACCGTACATTGTCCATTGCTGTGGCGCTCATGATGATGCCTGCCCCTGTTCATGCTGCGATTGCCTCAGCGCCGTCGCCAGAGCGGCGAATTCGTCGATGGTCAGCGTCTCGCCGCGGCGTGTCGGGTCGATGCCCGCCGTGTGGAACACTTCATCGGGCACCATGCGCTTGAGTGCGGCATGCAGCGTTTTGCGACGCTGGCTGAAGGCCGCGTCGACCAACTGGAACGTCAGCTGGCGCAACTGGGGGTCGCGCGGGCCCGCATGCGACTGGACACGGGTGAACCCGGCCAGGGCCGAATCCACGTTCGGCGCTGGCCAGAATACGTGACGCCCGATGTTGCCCACGCGTTCCGCCGAGCCGTACCACGCCAGCTTCACGCTGGGCGCGCCGTAAATCTTCGAGCCGGGAGTGGCGGTCAGACGGTCCGCGACTTCTTTCTGCACCATCACCACGAAGGACGTCAGCATGTCGAATCGTTCCAGCAGCGTCAGGATGATCGGCGTGGCCACATTGTACGGAAGGTTCGCCACCAGGGTGAACGGTTCGTCGCCGCTGAACTGGGGGAGGTCCGCCGACGTGAGGGCCAGCGCGTCCTTGTTGATGACCGTGAGGCGGTTCCTCGCATCCGGCATGTATGTGTCGATGGTATGCGGCAGCCGTTGCGCGACCGGCGGGTCGATCTCGACCGCGGTCATCGTGGCGCCGGTTTCCAGGATGGCCAGTGTCAGCGACCCCAATCCGGGGCCGACTTCCAGCACCCGCGTATCGGCGGTGACCGCGGCCTCGCGCACGATGCGGCGCACTGTTCCGGGATCGATGACGAAGTTCTGGCCGAATTTCTTGGTCGGGCTGATGCCGGCTTCGGCTGCTATGTGACGGATGTCGGCCGCGCCGAGCAGTCGCCCGGCGACTGCGGGTTTCTCGGCGGCTGCGGATGCTCCGGAAGGTGCAGGGGATGGATTCATGTCAGTCATAACGCTCGCTATCAGTACCAGCCGATTTGCTCGGAGCGTTCCCATGCCTTGGACGGGCTGCCATACCGTCGGGCGATATACGCCAGCCCCCAGTCGATCTGCACAGCGCCGTCGTCACGGTAATTTGCGCCGAACTCGGCCATTTTGCTCGCAGGCAGCGACTGCGGGATTCCGTAGGCGCCGGTCTTCGCGTTCTCGGCGTACCACAGCCATCTGGATTCGCGGGTCCACAGCTTGTCGAGGCATGTCCAGTCGTAGCTGGTCCAGCCGCGCTGTGCGGCCGCGCCGGATGCGTAGGCTTTGGCCTGCGCGGCGGTCGGGTGCCATAGGCGTCCCTGCGAGCTGCTGCCGGAGTTGCCGGAGTTGCCGGAGTTTCCCGAGTTTCCCGAGTTTCCCGAGTTTCCCGAGTTTCCCGAGTTTCCCGAGTTGCCGCTATTGCCTGAGTTCCCTGAGTTCCCGGAATTGCCGTTGTTGCCCGAATTCCCGTTGTTCTTGTCGTTGTTTTTGTCATTGTTCGACGTATCATCCGACTTGTTTGCGCCGGACGTGCTGCCGTTCGAGGAGTTGCCATCCGACTTGCCGGTATTCGACTTGTTGCCCGACTTGCCGGCGTTGTCGCTGCCTTTATCGGCTTGCCCCTTGCTGGTGTCGGAAGGTTCGGCGGCCTTCTCCGGGCCTACGGCGACGATGGTGTCGAGGGAGATTTTGGTGGTCGTCTCCGAAATCAGCGTTCGAGTCTCTGCGATGCCATCGACATACGTGACGTTATAGACCTGCTTCTTCTCGCCGTCTTCCCCCTGTTGGCGGACCACGGATGTTCCTGGCTTCAACGACTTATCAACAATCGTCTGCGAACCATGGGGAATGGCGACGGTCGTCGTCTCCTGCCCGTGGGTGACGCGCTGAACGCGCAGCACGGTCTTGTCTCCGTCCTTCTCGACACTGACGCGGTCTTCCTTGTTGAGGCTGATGCCTTTGGAATCGAGAATCGACGCGGCGGGAAGCTTGCCATTCGGCGCGACCGACGTTTTGCCGTCAGCGATGACCGTCACTGGACCGGACTCGTTGATGACGAGGCCGCCGGTGAGCTGGCTGTAGATGTTGTCGATGTCCACGGTGACTTTCGCGGCCTCGTTCTCGTTCTGCTGGAAAAACCCGAGCAGCTGGGAGGCGCTGGTCGCCACGGTCCAGAACGGCACGCGCTGTCCGTCGATGCTGATGGTCGTCTGATATGCGCTGCTGACCGTGACCACGTCATGATTGCTGAGGATGTCGCCGCTGGTGGATTGCACCAGATCATGGGATTTGACGTCGACGCCCCGCTCTTCAAGCAGGCGCGTCACGCTCATGGCATACGTGGTGACGGTCTGGGTGTCGCCGTTGATGCTGAGTGCGATGGTCTTGCGTGCGGCGACGCCGAATGCGACCGTTGAGGCAAGAGCCACGGCGACGGCGCAGATCGCCACCCGAATGCGACGCAATCGAACAAAACGTCGTGGTGTCCACCGCCTGGCCATATGTCATCCTTCCATGAGCTACGGCTAGCATTGTAACCAATCACGATGATGCTTCGCTGGGCATCGCACGACCGTCACCCATACTCCCACATTTGGTACTTTTTTGCCCTGCCCGAAGGACTGCCGCAGAGCTACTGGGGTGGTCACATATATCAAGATAAAGAAGAAGGGGGGGGGGC
>ENA-USZI01001506-USZI01001506.1-human-gut-metagenome-genome-assembly--contig:-NODE-1506-length-15364-cov-14.852554_pt1 | contig 15364 bp, 11 predicted proteins | sample MGYA00250042_ERZ773532 | MGnify/ENA primary metagenome ERZ773532 (study PRJEB29103, sample SAMN06112036) | human gut metagenome | biome: human gut; feature: ankylosing spondylitis patient; material... | reverse complement strand
AACTTCCTTGACCGCTTTAACGACCTTGCTTTACTTGCCGACCTCATGGGGCATGAAAGCATAGAAACCACTCGTATCTATTTACGCCGCACTGCCAGCGAACAGCAGAAGATTGTGGATAAAGTGGTGAACTGGTAAAGTTACATTAGTCCTTAGAAGCGTTCTTGTTTACGCTTCTAAGGAATTTTGAATACCGTCAAAAATGGAGAATGTCTCTTCAATCTTGGCTACTATGCGCTGTTGCTCGGCAAGTGGAGGTAGGGGCAATATATATTGTTTTGCCTTTTCAATCGTAATGGTATCAACAGTTGTACCCTTTGAGTTATCATACATCTGTTTTAGCATATATTCGCTTCTCATGATGTGGTAAATATATTTCGTATTTATTTGATAGTCATTACACAAACAAAGTACACTTGCATCCTTGTAATAGAACTTATCAGACTCTTTTACAATGTAGCATTTGCCAATAGTACCAACGGCAGAAATCATAATATCTGACGCTTTGGGTACTGGAAATTTCTCCTTTAATGAGTTATAATGTTCCTCTGAAATATATAATTCATTATCTACAAGTCCATAAATAGACAGCTTGGCTATTTCACGTGCTCTATAAAATGGAACACCACTATGCTTCCAATCTGACTTCAAAATTCTTTTAGCTGATACGACATTAAATATTGACCCTAAATTTGTCGTTATCCACCCGCTCGGAACGTCAAACGTATAATGCCCGTTATCACAAGGTGTGAAGTCGGGATTTATGCGCTTCAACAGTTCAATGGCTGGCTCGTCATTCGGATCTTGCGGTATGAGCTTTCCGTGAATGGCAAGGTCGAGAATTTTGCTTTTTGTTAGTTCAATGGTGGTCTGTAAATCGGCTTTGCCTTGTTCTATTTGGTCAATTAAAGTAAACCACTTTTTTATTTCTGCAATTATACGTTGTTGTTCAGCTAATGGAGGTAAAACAATTGGAATCTTATTCAAATTATCTTGTGACAACTTGGGTTGGGCTGACCCCGTAATATAATCGTCCAGTTTCATTGAGTTGATAACAATTGCGATAAAGTCAAGTAAGTTTTTATCTGTAGCATCCAACACATGAGCATGATTATTGACCCAATATCTTCCTTCTGCGAAGAATGCATTATTTTTATTTCTTGATAATAAATTAGCACCATCTTCTCCTATAAGAAGCAATCTTTCATCAAAAAGATAACTATCCACTTTATCTATTACCCCTGCTGCACCGTAATAATCATAAATTTTACTCGTTTGCTTGCTACGTATCACTGACGAGACAGGTTTCCTTTCACCGTCACGATTAATCAGAAGTTCTCCTATATCTGTCAAACACCATCCATCTGGTAATACGTTCTCATAATGGGGCGTATCGGAAGACTTTGCAGACTTCTTACTCCGTTTAATTTTGCCTTCTTTTATCAGTCGTTCTTTTTCAGCCTTGATTCGTTCGAGCAGAACTGATGCTGGTTCATCGTTAGGGTCTTGGGGTACAAGTTTTCCATGTATCGCAAGGTCGAGTATCTTTTGACGTAACGCTTTTGTATCCATCATTATATTTCTGTTTGTAATTGTGCAGTTTTGGCTGCACAATTACTATTCATGTTCTTCCAGTTTCTTTAATTCCTCATTTTCTTCAAACTCTTCAATCCATTCCTTCACCTTAGCTTGCAATAAAGCCTTGTTGGGGAGATAGAGTTGATAAGCAGAAGCATAGATGTTAGCATCCTTAGGCAAGGTAAGTTCCACTAGTGCATCGTTCTTCTCCTTACACAGTAGAATACCAATTGTCGGCTTTTCAAAGTCTTGTTTGACATAGCGGTCGTAATAGTTGACATACATCTGCATCTGCCCAAGGTCTTGGTGAGTTAGTTTGTCTATCTTCAAATCTATAAGCACATAGCATTGTAGCAAACGATTGTAAAACACCAAGTCAACAAAGAAATGCTGCTCATCAAATGTGAACCTTTTCTGCCTTGCTTCAAATAGAAATCCTTTGCCAAGTTCTAATAGGAATTGCTGCATCTTGTTGATAATGGCATTCTCTAATTTAGACTCTGAATAAACTGCATCGGGTTTTAGACCAAGAAACTCTAATGTGATGGGATTCTTGATAATGTCTGATGGTTTCCCAATAGATTGTCCTTCCTTAGCCAACCGCATTACTTCATCTTTGTTACGGCTCAAAGCCAATCTCTCATAAAGACAGCTTCCTACTTGACGGCTGAGTTGTCTTTTAGACCATTGTTGTTGAGTACATTCTATTTCATAGAAACTGCGGGCATCCGGATTTTCCACCCTCATCAGTATAAGATAATGAGACCATGAGAGAGCGAATGTCGGCTCAGAGATACATTCCTCTGACTTCGGATAATCGGCTAACCACTGGTTAGCCTTTTGACTCGGCTTTGGACAACCACTGGTTAGCCCTTTAGAAAAAACAATATAAAACTGCCGTATATTCTTAAGAGTTGAATATGACCATCCATCTCCCAACCTATCAGTCAGACGTTTGGAGAGTTCTTTCAGCACCGCCTTTCCATATTCGGCTCTTGTTTCCCCCTTTTGCTCATATTCTACTATATATTGTCCGATATGGAACTTAGTATAAACCTCAGCTATATTGACGGCTGTTGCCACACGTTCCCTTGCCTGCGTGACAAGGTTAACAACCTTCAAGAACAGGTCGTTTATATCTTTATCATTTGTGAAAATCTCTTTTCCCATAACTCAATTTTCTTCAATATTCGCAAGTAGCTTTTCAAGTTCAACCACAGCAGCACTTATCGTTTGGCTTTTATCCTTTATATCAGCCATCAGCTCTGCCAATGAACGGTTGTCCACCTCACCACCTTGCTTTATCCAAGTAATGTCAAGATTTGTTTTGTCTCTGGTAAGAATTTCATCTACAGGGTATTTACGCCAACGACCTTGCGGATTATTTTCTGCATCGTATGTCTCTACTCGATTATTATAGCAAGAAACAAAATCATCCAAATGATGCCGTTCCAGTTTATTGGTGGCAAGCGTATGCTTTATATCTGTACGGTAGTCGTAAAACCATATTTCCTTGGTCGGTTGTCCTTTGCTGAAAAACAACACGTTGGCTTTTACGCCTTGGGCATAGAAAATACCTGTAGGTAAACGCAAGATAGTATGCAAATTAAAATCCTGCAATAAGCGTTTACGAATAGTCTCACCTGCTCCAGCCTCAAAGAGAACATTATCAGGAAGTACAACTGCTGCACGTCCTCCCGTTTTGAGCATAAGCATCATGTGCTGGAGGAAATTTAACTGGTTATTCTTGGTCTCTACATAAAAATCCGGGCGGTTAATATCCACCGATCCAGCCGGACGAGTTCCAAAAGGAGGATTGGCAAGAATCACATCTACAAGAGTTGACGGTTCTTTTTCCAAAGAATCCTCACAAACAATCGGACTACGGTCTGTACCAATACCATGCAAATAAAGATTCATGGAAGCAAGCGTCACCACTAAAGGCGTATTATCCACACCATGCAAAGCTTTGTCACGCAAGAAATCACGTTTTTCTTTACTTGCTGACTGACCTTTCATATAATCGTAAGCTGTAAGCAAGAATCCACCCGTTCCACAAGCCGGGTCACAAACCGTTTCCCCCATTTGCGGATTGATACAATCTACCATTGCCTGAATAAGTGGACGAGGAGTAAAATACTGTCCTGCCCCGCTTTTCTTGTCTTGTCCGTTCTTTTCAAGAATGCTTTCGTAGATAGCTCCTTTCACATCACCGTCCATAATGAGCCATTGCTCCTCATCAATCATGGTGATGACCTTTTTCAGATAAACAGGCTTGTCTATCTTGTTTTGCGCCTTCGTATAAATCGTACCTATCAGATTATCCTGCTCACTAAGCAATTTAAGGGTCTCTTCATATTGTTTTACCAAATCCAAGCCATCAAGTACTATCAAATCTGCCCACTGATAACCAGTTGGAATAGCCGACTCTTCTCCAAACATTTCTACATTTTCGGCATCCATCTTCAAGAATAAAAGATAGGTCAGTTGGGTAATATAATCAGTAAATCCAATTCCTTGTCCGGCAAGAGTGGTTGCCAGATTCCATACTTTTTTGGTGAGCGATTGCTCTGTTGTATTATTTGTTGCCATTTCTTTATGCTGCTTTTCTTAAAACTACAAATGTGTAAAGTGAATGAAGTGCCTCGTCTGCCTTCTGCATATTGCCAAACGCTCTAATCATTTGGGCTGCATGGGTAGCATCATCTTCACGAATATCTCTGATAGTACAAGCTCCGTTAGAAGCGATGTAATCCACAATACGACTGATAACCTCTCGCTGTTTGTCAGTTATTTCACGCTGGTTTTGCCCTAACCAAAGATTGAAAAACTGTTTAGAGGTAGTAACTACGCTATCCAATCGTTCGATTTGGTGGAAAGCAAAGCGCACAAGTTGTATGATATTGGTCAATGCATCGCTTTCTTCTTTGGTAATGGAACGCCTTACCACTTTAGGGTTAACTATGGCATAAGAGTTCCAGAGTTGTTTGGATGTAAAATGATTGTTTGCCATTTTAAGTCTGTTCTCCAAATCCTTTAGCATCGAATAGGTTATAGGCTCTCCCTCATTGTTGTAAATGATGCGCAGTGCCTCTATTTCGTCATAGTACTTTTTACAAAAATCTTCAAAAGCCTCTGTCGTATTTTTTGCTTCCTCAATGGAAAACCCTTTGGAGATAAGCGTATCTTCACCCGGCATCAATGTATTGACGAATCCGGCTGCAAGTATAAGAAGGTATTTCCGAGCATCTGCATGATTGGCAAGCGGAGCGACTAGCCCCTTACGTTCATTGTTAGGCTCATCAGTGCTTACAAACGGTGGAAGAATGCCTTTCTCCAGTGCATCGTATATTCTGGCAGAAAGTTCCTTCATGTCATCATGAGACAAACGGACAAACTCTTTCCGTTGCGGATCATCCGCCTTGTTGTATATTCGGGCAAGCGTTGCAGCAAGCCGTTTGAGATACTCGTCAGGAATATAGCCATGACTAATACGTTCTAATAGCTCCTTTAGAGTAATCGTCTTTGTTGTAGGAGCATCATCTATAGGTGCCACTGTTTGCGCATGTTCCGTCACGCCTACCGCATCAACCAAATAAAAACAATCCTTGCTGAATGCGTTCGGGGTAACATTGCGAAGTTGCTCATCACCAATAGTACGTACTCCACGCCCTTTCATCTGAATATACAAAGGCAATGACTCCACATCACGCATGAACATCACTACTTCCAGCGGCTTTACATCTGTTCCGGTGGCAACCAACGTACAGGTGACAGCAATACGGAAATCCTTGTCGTTACGGAATTGGCGTATCAGTTCGTTACTGTCGCCTGCCGAATAGGTAATTTTCTGAACAAAGCGGTCATCAGTCCGTCCAAACACCTCTTTAGCTATTTGTACGATATTTGTAGCATGAGCTTCATTGAGAGCAAAAATCAATGTTTTGGGCAAAAAGTCCATATTTGGTTCACGTTGCGGGTCATTAAACAATTCCGTATAAACCACATCCCGATAGGTCGAAAGGACTAACTTTATCTGTGCCGGATTGATAATACTCCGATTAAGTTCTTTATTTGTATAGATTTTGGTTTCCTTACTACTTACAATCTTAACCTCACCTGTATATCTTGTTTCTTCTTTAAATTTCTCACCCTCTAATATAGCCCCACCCGTTTCTGTGACTTGCGTTTTTATTCTATATACCCGACAATCCACATTCACGCCATCAACAATACTCTTTTCCAATGTGTAGTTAACAATGCAGTTATTATTGAAGAATGCCATTGTTTCAGGGATAGGAGTTGCGGTCAGACCAACCAATCTTGCCGTATCGAAATACTCCAGCACCTTGCGCCAGTTCCCATAAATGGAGCGATGGCACTCGTCTATGATAATCATATCAAAGTAGTCGTGCGGTAAGTTGGGATTAGGAGGCAAGGTTACTTCCTCTATAGGTTCATTCTCGTCATCATCATTATCCTCAATAGTTTCTCCTTTCAAGAATGAGAATAGACGTTGTATTGTAGAAATAACGACATTGCTATCAGAAGGAATAGAAGACGAGCGAAGGCGATTGACCGTAAAGATAGTATTGAAAGCCTCCCCGTTCTCTGTCAGACGGAAAGTTCCAAATTCTCCTTCTGCTTGTTTTCCAAGATTATTTCGGTCTACAAGAAACAACACTCTACGCATTGGTGTATAAGAAAGCATCCGGTAGGCAGCAAGACAAGCAGTATATGTTTTACCCACACCGGTGGCAAGAACCATCAACGCCCGATTTTGCCCGGCACGGAAACTCTTTTCAAGTTCTGTCACTGCCTCATATTGGCAATCACGCAGCCCTTTCTTTTTCAATGTAGGGAGTCCGGCAAATGCATCTTCAATTCCCAGCCTCTTTACCAATTCATGTGGTGTAGGGATATTCATGATCTGCCTGAAACAAGAATCTTGTTCACGAAAATCACAGCAATATAGTTCCTTACCATTCGAAGTGAAGATAAAAGGCAATGGCTTTTGATATGCCTGATAGATATTCGGAACACTTCTTGCATATAAGGCTGCTTGCTCGCATACCTCTGAAGCAAAAGCATCCGTTTCTTCACGCTTAGCTTCAAGTACCCCTACTGCTTTTCCATTAATGAAAAGGAAATAATCTGCCTCAAGATTTCCTTTCAATAAACCTTCTCTTATGGCTACAGCCGTACAAGTAGGTTCATAATCCTCCCTGTTGACTACTTTCCAACCAGCATCGGCAAACCACTGGTCTATCTTTATTCTTGCTTTTTCTTCAGGAGTCATGTTCTTGATATTGTAAATTATCGGAAGCTTATGTCAAAAAACAAATTGATATTCAAAGCTATAACTTTACTCTTTCAATAATTGATTCGCTCTAAGGAAATTCACAAACGAATCAATAATTTTAGAATTACGATTAATAATATCAGTTTCAGTAAAATCACTATATGAATTACTTATCTCTGCCAATTCTACAATTTGAGAGCCATTCTTTTCCTGACCATTAGCAGTGGTAAAACCTTTATAATATTTTACTTTATCTACAAAGCGATAGTCGGAAGCTCTGATATTCAATCTTTTCTCAAGAAGAACTTTATTCCCAAGTATTTCTACATTCTGAGAATTTGATAAGCTTTTTTCTTTATCCCGTCTGTTTCGTGCATATATATGTTCTATATCGAATCTAGTTTCCAATGACAATAATGATTGATTATCATGTTGAAAAGCCCACCAAGTAATCATTGATTTTGTAATCGCACGACTATTATTGAATACATAATTTGTTATTTGCGCACGATAACGTTCTTCTGAAAATTTGAAATCTGAGAATGTTACTTCTTCGCCTTTGATTATTTTAACCATTTCCGCATACACAGGGGTACGCAAAGAATTAACACCTGGATTAGTTATAGCATACGCCCATATGAAAGCTGTTATACAGTCCAAGAAACGACAAAAAGCATTTTCTTCTATTTCATCATTTTCATCACGATGGTACATAAAATACACAGAAGTGATATACGTCCACATTCCATTAGGAGCATAACTAAGTACGAACAAACGCTTTAGAACTTTATCTGAGAAACGTTCTGTTTCTTGATTGTTAACATCTTGCCAAAATTTGGCAAGGCTTACAAGATTACTCAATGTCTTTGGCTGATGCAAAAGAGGATAACTGCCATCTCCTTCATAAAACTTGCGCAAAGCTTCTGTTGTTGATGATTTTATCTCTGCAAGTGCTCGTTCATAATACATATATCTTGTAAACAATTCATCTAATGGTGTACCATAAATTGGATGAAACACTTCGCTAGTAATCTTATCTAGATTTTTCCACGTTTCTATAAATTCATCTTTTTTGCCAAATGATGAATAATATTTATAAAGTTGCGCCTTAAAAATATCTGCATCAGAGAGAGGTTTCCCTCTATCATTCAAGGTTGAGAAAATTCTTAACGCCGTATTTTGTGATTCTGCCTCTATTGGTAAAAGGACACAGTTATTCAACACACGAGCCGGGAAATATGCAAAATAAGATGGATAATTACTTAGAAAAGCATCTATCTTTTCAACGAAAAAATTGAAATTCTTTGCGTAACGACTTTTTTTGCCAATTCCTTGTCCATCTTTCAATATTGCAATAAACTCTTCTTTATCTTCATCTGTAGCAACTTGTGAATTGATTTTCAGAGCAGATGTTTCAAACTCCCCAAATTCATTAGCTCTCCAAATACATTTTTCAATATCCTCCTTCATCCGTTTTGAGCGAGAGTCTTTCATACTACCTAGTTTATTATAAAAAGCCCTTAACAAAAGCATAAGTGTCGTTAAACGTTGCTGCCCATCAATTACCTCCATTTGGTTTCTATTCTTAAATGTTACTATGGGACCAAGAAAATACTCTTCATCGTCAACAAATTGGTCACAGTCATCATTTGGGAAAGAGAACGAAAACAAATCGTCCCATAAAGTTTTACACTCCATCTCACCCCACGCATATGGGCGTTGGTAATCAGGTATAAGGAAGTTGTATTTCGATTCTTGAAAAAGGCTTTTCACCTTTTTCTGTTCAATATTTAAGTTTGCCATCTTATTGCTTATTTTTATATTCTAATCAATTAAACTCAATAATAACATCAGAAAGGCTTGTATATTATTACCTATCTTTTTTATCAATTATTAAGTCCTTCAAATCTACCTGCAATATCTCTGCAATCTGTTGTAGAATATCCAAATTAGGCTGAATCCGATTACAAGCATAGGCATTTACCATGCTGAAACTCTTATCAAGCTGTTTCGCCAACCACGTCTGAGAGATACCTTTTTCCAAAAGAACCGCCTTTATTCTATTTAGCTTCACTGTTTGGTACGATTTTATAATGCAAATGTAGTGAATTATATTCAATATCTGGATTATTATTGTACTTTTGTAGCTATATGAATCCCCAACTTATGGCGTGAAAATCAAAAAGATGATAAGAATATGCACAACATAGTTCGTAAACATATAGAAGGAGAAATTTCAATGGACGAAGTTAGGCGATTGATTGACGAACTATAAAAAGAAGCAACATTAACTATCGAATTGTACAATTAAAAAAACAATGGAATTAGTCTATTAAAAAAAGATGAATCACAACGGCATATTCTCACTATCTTTTCCCGAAGCCAAGACAATTATTGTTTCTGGTGATATTCATGGAAACTTTAATCAGTTGGTGTTCAAACTCTGTATCCAATATCAGCTTACAGACACTTTGCTAATTGTAGCCGGGGATTGTGGCTTCGGCTTCGAAAAGAAAGAGTACTATGAGCAGATAGTTAGACGAAACGCCAAGCGAATGAACCAAGCCAACAATTGGATTGTGTTTGTGCGAGGCAATCATGATAATCCTGCTTATTTCGATGGCGCAATGCTCAACTTCAAACGCTTCGTTGCTGTTCCCGATTATTCCATTCTACAAGTTTGTAATCATACCATCCTTTGTGTAGGTGGAGCTATCTCTATTGACCGTATCTATCGCATAAATGAATGGAATAGAAACAAATACCGTGTTCATTCAAATGAGTCGCAAGAAAATGATATTTCTCGCAATTTATATTGGCAGAACGAAGTTCCTGTTTATGATCCAAATAAGATGAATGCCATCCCTGCTAGCTTCCTGATTGATACAGTTGTCACACACATACCGCACCTTCACATTGTGAACTATTCTCCAAAAACAACCTTAGCCAATGGACTATAAACGATCCTTCATTGATTGAGGATATACAATTTGGACGGGAAACGATGGATATGCTTCTGCACCATCTCAAAACCGACAACCATCCGATAAGCCATTGGTACTATGGTCATTTTCATCAAAGTTGGCATTCTGCCATTGACGGAATACTATATTAAATGCTCGACATTATGGAGTTCAGTCATATCTATTGATTTATACCATTTCAGGTATAATAGTTCTTGCCTGAATATAATTGTTCCTGTTAGAGCATACAAACATTTTCCATAGTGGACAAACGGAGGAAGTTACATTTTTCCAAACGAATAAATCTGATTTATTACACTTTTTCCAACGGCCAGCTCTACTCCTATACCTTTTCTTTCAGAGATGAGAAAAATAAACATCAACGACCTTTACTCATCCAAGGATACTTGGCAAGATACCATCAAATCAAAAGCTCAGAAGGACGGTATAGGGATTACACTTTATTCACAGAGTTCAATGAAGAGCAGTCCATGTTACAGAACATTTTCCACATTTCTGCTTTACTCCTAGCAACATCCCATTATGAAATTCCATGAAACTTTCATTCAACCTCCTCACATTCTTCTCACTCGTTCCGCTTCGCATCATCACCTGCACCCATACTCTCAAGATACTGCAATTCCCGTTCCGCAAACTCACGATTCTCCTCCTCTCCCAGCATTTGATAGAGCAGTTCCCTAGCTTGCGAATAATATTTCAAGTTTACTAATACTTGTGCTGCCCTGCGCCGAAGAAAATGATAAAGTGGAAACAAGGTATTCTTTTCATCACCATACATCTTTATCTGACTGCCAACCAAACTCACCATAGAATAAATATACTCAAGAGCTCCTGTATCCTTCATTTCGACGAGACAGTTGGTAAAATCACGAATCGCATGAATGGATGAATTTCTTTTAGCATTAGTCAAATAATAATAAGCCTTTTCAAAATGCCCTAATGTGAGATAAACAAAACCGATATGATAACAAATCACATAATATTCTTCCTTGCCACGCTCCGGCAATTCTGTCCAGTGGACTTGATAATACCGAAAAATAGAAAGATAACACCCCAACGCCTGAAGATAACATTGCTGCCTGAAAAATTTCTTCCCCCAATAAATAGTAGTCTGCAAGGTAGGCTCGGTATAAGCCAGCAACGCCTGTTGTTCCTCCGTCAGTTCGTCAAACTGTTTGTTTGCCGCTTTTTCTTTAGCATCGTCCAACATATATTTCAACTCCCAATAATCATCATGATCCGTTGTCAATCTTACCTCAATCATACTACTGAATACTCTGCCTTTTTGGGTTTCATCGAAAAAAGCATCTACCCTGTCCGTCCGCATAGCCGACAACTTATAATAAAGAGATCGTTCATTACTGCCTTCAGCTTTCTCCAACGCAATCACCAACTGCCCTTCGGCAAGTGTAATACAGATCAGAGCATCTTTTCCCGCCTGTCCTTTTTCATCCATCACAGCATCTTTCAACCGAAAAGAAAGAATAGACAATAATTCGGTACGCCTCTCTATCCGCCCATTGCAAACCAGTGTCATTCCCTTTATATCTTCCTGTTTCACTGTACCAAAAAGAGAAAGAATATCCTCTATCTGATCCATATCTTGCCGGGAAACATCGACAGGTTCCAACAGCTTACCATGTCCAATCTCCAATTTTCGTCTCAACAAAGCCAAGCGATTTTCGAATTCTTTTTTCACCAACATGTCTTGTATTGAAGCAGATTGTTCTGCCAACTCTTTAAAACTACGGGCTATCATAAAAGATGACTCAAGCAATACCCGCAAATGTTGTTTTAACTGAGTTTCACTGCCCGACAAGAACAGACAGGCAGACAGACAAGCCGTAAAAGGTGTCTCACTTTCTCCATCCTCATGACTTTTACGCAAATAGCAAGTCCAAGCTGTGTATCGGCAGTTAATGTTGTTAATGTCAAAAACTATTTTTTTAGACTGTTCATAGCTACATGCGTAAAAATCTTTATAATATAACTGAATATTCTGACCTGTTTTTTCTCTTAACAAATGAAAATAACCTCCTTGAAAACCGATGATAATGGCATCAGCATCAATTCTCTTCACTAGTTCACAGTGCATGGACTGCACGAACCTGATAAGTTCATCGGTGGTCATCGCCGAATAAATCTTTTCTTGCTGCTTTTTCGGCTTTGCAACAAAATAATAAACTGTTACGAAAACCACCATCATAGATACGAAGACGACAGAAATAATCATATCTTGTTACAGTTAATCTTTGTATGTCTGTAAAAATACAAAATTAATCGGGAAATGTTAGAAGTGATAGGATATTTTAATGAATTCCCCTAAGAAGTTACTTAAAAATCCGGTTCAATCAATTCCTTCCGATGCATCCGGTGCCACCTCCACAAAATCATAAGACATAGAGGAAATTCCATTGGAGATATTCTGAAATACCTAAAAATAGGGATTGTCCATATCCATATTTTCATCGAACTTTGCAACCCCAAAAAACGAACAAATGAAGATACTTTATATAATACTGTTCATACAAATAGGATGGATATTTCCCCTCTCCGCACAAAAACAAGATTCCATTTATATCGGAACGCGTCATACATTGTTTTCTGAAATACTGAATGAAGAAAGACCACCTGAACCGACTCCCACGCAAGTCCCAGACGGAGTGCATCTAAAACAGCGCTTGCCTGCCCGGAATATGGATACAGATATCCGTCCCGTTCCCGCGTCAAAACGCCGAGATCCTCAAAATATTCCAGTGTCATCGGAAGCGTAAACGCCCCAAGCGCCTTCCATGGAAAATCCGGCTGACCACTGCGGTAGCAGAACGGCTCCTGCAAACGGTTTGAAAGGTTACAGCGTCCATTGCCGGTAGACAGGATCTTCTTGCCGACCCGGTCTTTATGTTCCAGCAGAACCACCTGTGCGCCCTCCCTGGCAGCAAAAATGGCAGCCGTCATTCCGGCTGCTCCTGCTCCCACTATGATTACTTTATTCTGACTCATCCCTATTTCCCTTCCTGACCGTTTGCTTCGTACCGTTCATACGCGGACTTTATTCTTTGTTTTTTGACTGTATTATAATCACATCTAACTGCTGAAAGACTCCAGATAGTGAAACACATCCGTCATTGTGTCGAACCAGACTCCTTCCAGCAGTTTTTCCTGTTCTTCCACGGAAAATTCTGAGAGCGGCATATGGGTCTGGAAACAGACTTCGCCGCTTGCTCCGTCAAAGATAAGCAGCATCCCATCCTCCGCCGTCAGACAATAGCCGGATTGTTTCTCCGCCACTTCCGGTTCCGGGTTCAGAACCGCATTATTCTCCGGCATCCGCTCTGACTCATACACGCGCCCCGGTACCGGTTCCGCCCGCCTTGGACGATACCACCAGAGCCCTGCCGCCAGAAGCAGAAGCATTGCAAAACAAAAAAGCGCCGCAAACAGTATTCCCTGATATTTTCTCATAATAAGGATACCTCCTGTTGTGTATCCTTATTATTCACTTTTTTCTAAATTTTAATCATAACTAAATTTCTAACCCTACATCAGATGCAGCTTCCGGCAGATGCGTGTGAGTTTCCGTCCCATCGGCATCGAATACATCTCATCTTCCTCGATACAGTGCAGCTTGATAAGAAGCACGCCATATACCGCGACCGCCACAAGCACCGCCAGCAGCGTTCCCAGCACATTGCTGTGGATCACCAGCGTAACCCCACGGTACACGCCATATGCCGCCGCGCCCATAAATGCTGCGCTGATCGCCGGCAGCAGGAAGGTCTTGACCATCTCCTGGCGGTAACCGAGTGTATTGCGGATCGCGATCGCATTTAAAATGCACATAAAGAGCGCAAATAAAATACTTGCAAATACCATACTGTAGATACCCATATTGAAGATCATCAGCATAATATACAGCGCAATCACGTGTAATGCCAACGAAATCAGGGCGTTCCGCACCGGAACATTCATCCGGTTAAGTCCCTGTAAGATTGCATTGGTAACCGTTGAAAGCGACAGGAAGATAACGGCTGAAGCGCCAATCATCATCATACGGATCGCTTCCGCATTGTTTCCGCCCCGGAATAACAGGTTATTGACCGGTGCTGAAAGTACCGTCAGCCCCACCGCCGACGGAATCGCAATCAGCATAGCAAACCGGATCGCAAGGGCTGTCTTCTCAATCGCCGCCTTTCGATCCTTACGCGCTATTGCACCGGACAGCGAAGGAATCAGCGACGAGGACAGTGAGTTCGCCATCGCAAGCGGGACGTGTACCAGCAGCATATATTTGTTGTTGTAGATACCCCAGAGGGCTAAAAACTCTTTGCCGCGTCCCAGCGACTCCATGCCGTGCGCCATGATACCGTTGTCAATAACCGAGTTAATATTGTAAACACCCGAGCTTACAATAACCGGAATAACGGTAAAGAAGAAGATTCTCGAAATCTGACGGTAGGAATCCACACTACCGCTCCGATCCTTGGCAATCCGCCGTTTTGCCGTCGGACGGTAGAGTAAAAACAATACCAGCACAAATAACAGGGCTGCAAACGCACCGCTTCCTGTACCGATCGTACCGCCAGCCGCACCAAATGCCTGTGCATATCCATCTTTCCCATATACTTTCGCCGTATCCAGTCCCACCTTGAAAAGGACGCTGGCTGCCACCACACTGATAATCGCGTTGACCACCTGCTCCAGGATCTGGGAGATCGCCGTCGGAATCATCGTTCCATGTCCCTGGAAATAACCGCGCAAGACGCCCAGATACGCCATGATCCAGATTGTTGGCGCAAGTGTGCGGAGTGCATACACGCAGAACGGCGTGTTAAACAAGGTCGTCGCAAAAAAGCCTGCAAAATTCCAGGTAATAAAGCATGCCAGACCACCTACGACCGTCGCATAGACAAGCGCCGCCCGCAGAACACGGTTCATATTGCGGTACTGCCCTTTCGCAAGGCGGGCCGCTACCATCTTCGACACCGCCAGAGGCAGACTGTACGATGAAAGGATCAGCATGATATTATATACGTTGAATGCCGTCGAATAATATCCCATGCCATCATCGCCGATGATATTCGTCATCGGGACGCGGTACAGAATACCGATCAGACGCACAATGATACCGGCAACTGCCAGGATCGTACCCTGAATGACAAAATTTTCTTTCCTCACCGGAACCGCTTCCGGCTTCCGGCTGCTTCCTGACCGGTTACGGCTTCTGCCCGCACTTTCCCGGCTGCCTCCAGCTGCTTCTTCTCTACGTCCTGCCGTGCGCTGCCGGCTGATTATCTCTCTTTCTGTCTCTTCCCGCATTCCGGGTTTTCTTCTACTCCGTCTGTTCTCCATAGAATTCCGCCTTATCCATACGGTCATTCGGAAGGATGCAGACCCAGGTCTTGCCCGGATTCAGCTTGATTAAGACCATCGAGCTTGAGATTGAAGGCGAAGTGCAGCACAACTGGCGCACAATGGTAGTTGCCGGAACATTCATCGT
>ENA-USZI01001496-USZI01001496.1-human-gut-metagenome-genome-assembly--contig:-NODE-1496-length-15442-cov-5.584185_pt1 | contig 15442 bp, 17 predicted proteins | sample MGYA00250042_ERZ773532 | MGnify/ENA primary metagenome ERZ773532 (study PRJEB29103, sample SAMN06112036) | human gut metagenome | biome: human gut; feature: ankylosing spondylitis patient; material... | reverse complement strand
TGGAGACGTTTCGGTACCCGAAGAGATATGCTAAAATATTAGATAATATATTATATAAAAATAAGTAAAATCGCGTGAAATAGACAAAATATTATCTGACAAGATGGGGCATGATATGGAAGCACTGGTATGGGAAACAGCAGAAGAACTGGATAAAAAACTGGCAGAACGTATGCGCCGTATTCGCAGACGGCGGAAAGTTTCGCAACAGAAACTTTCGGATATGAGCGGAGTAAGTTACGGTTCTATTAAACGATTTGAGACAACAGGACAGATTTCGCTTTTGTCACTGACAAAACTTGCTATGGCGTTGGAACTTGCAGATGAACTGCGGGATCTTTTTACACAGGTACCATATCGAAATATTCAGGAGGTAATCAATGAGTCAAAGGGAAAGTCTTGAGGTTCGGATGGATGACCGGCTTGTGGGAACGCTTGCATTGACCGCGAATCATAAGGTGGCATTTTCTTATAGTGAAGAATGGCTGGAGCATGGATTTTCAGTCAGTCCATTTTCGCTTCCGCTAAAAAATGAAGTGTTTGTGCCAAAAAAAGATTATTTTGACGGATTATTTGGAGTATTTGCAGATAGTTTACCGGATGCATGGGGACAGCTTTTATTGGAGCGTTTGCTGAAAGAACGTGGAAAAAAGGAAGCACAATATTCGGTATTGGATCGTCTTGCCATCGTGGGAAAATCTGGAATGGGAGCTTTGACCTATCATCCGCAGAAGGAGATTGGGATGGGACAACAGATGGATGATCTGGACGAACTATCTGTGCATTGCCAGAAAATATTAAGCACGCAATATTCGGAGAAATTAGATGAATTGTACCGGCTGGGAGGAACCAGTGGTGGTGCAAGACCTAAGATTATGACGGAAATAGATGGAGAAAACTGGATTATTAAATTTCCGGCACATGTGGACAAAAAAGATGTGGGAAAAATGGAATACGATTATTCTCTGTGTGCAAAAGCCTGTGGAATTGTAATGAGTGAAACACGGCTTTTTTCATCAGATATATGTCCGGGATATTTTGGAACAAAGAGATTTGATCGAAGAATAGAAAAGAATGAAATAAAAAGGGCACATATGTTAACTGCGGCTGCCTTATTGGAGTTAGATTTTAATCAACCAAGTCTGGACTATCATGAATTGATGAAGTTGACAAAAATTCTGACAAGGGATTGTACAGAGGATGTGGAAAATATGTATCGTCGTATGTGTTTTAATGTATTCGCACATAATCGTGATGATCATTCTAAAAACTTTACCTACATTTATAATGAAAAGGATGATATGTGGCGTTTAAGTCCTGCCTATGATCTCACATACAGTAATACGTATTATGGTGAGCACACAACCACTGTAGATGGAAATGGCAAAAATCCGGGGAAAAAGGAATTAGTAGCAGTTGGTGTGCAGGCGGGTATGAAAAAGACATACTGTGAACGTGTTGCAGAGGAAATCCGTCTGTGTGTAAATGAAAAGCTGGAACACTACTTGAAATAATAATGTTCCAGCTATATAAGCCTAGCCCTGACATTCCAGTGTTGGAGCCGCATCAATAATTTCCTGAAGCGGGGTCCATGACAGGAGATCATCCGTATCGTCATTCGTGTCCTCATCATCGGAAAAATGAGCATTCGGATTGTTCGTTTTTCTTTTTTTGGCATCTTCCGGAGTGTTAGGCAGACGCTGATAAGCCGGTGATTTATGAAAATTTTTGGAAACTTCATTGTAAGCAGCCAGCAGATATTCTTTGTCCGGATCTTTGTCCGAGACCCCGGCAATCGCAGATGTAATCATATCATTTGCTTCCTGCTTGCTTTTTGCATGGGAGAGCTGCTGTTTTAAAGCCTCCGCCATTCGTTGGACGCGCAGGGCGTGGGCATACAGAATTGGATCGGTACGCCGCAGAAAATCCAGCTCTTTGGCAGAAAGTTTCTTCCCACTTTTTAATTTTCCCATAATGCGGGAGAGCATTTCCTGTTTTTTTTCTTCCTGCGTATCAGGATCCTGTCTTTGCAGGGGAGAAGTCCAGGAAGAAAATGCGGCATTGGTTGTTTCTCTCACATAGAGCATGCGTCCCTGAGGAGAAGAAAGATCATAGGATGAGGAATCGGATGAGGGATTCTTCTGGGACATCAGTGATAAATAAATCTGCATGAAAAGTTCCTTTCTGTAATAGATCATCGTTTGTGTTGTCTATTATATCGGCAAAACATCCGTTACAATTAATAACGGATGTTTCTGGAGAAAGAGAATATTCCCCTTCTTTCGTCATATCGAAAAAACTTATGTCTAAAACAATTTTCAGACAATTCGACAATATATTCCAATGTTTATAAAATCTTTAGAATTTTTGTTAGCACTCCTACTTGACGAGTGCTAAAAACGGGTGTATAACAATATCGTAATCGAGAAAAATAGTAACTGGGATGCAAAAAACAGAACAGTTACATGATGATAGTTAAGAGGAGGGCTTGCTATGAACATACAGAAATTCACACAAAAGTCGGTAGAAGCGATCAATAACTGCGAAAAGCTTGCCTACGACTATGGAAATCAGGAGATTGAGCAGGAGCACCTGTTAGTTGCCCTGTTACAGCAGGAAGAGGGACTGATCCCGAAACTGATAGAGAAAATGGAAATTGACGTACAGCATTTCACCCAGAATGCGATCAGCAAACTGGATGCGCGCGTCAAAGTATCTGGCAGCAACAGCAATGTCTATGTCGGAAAAGATTTAAACAATGTGCTGATCCATGCAGAGGATGAGGCAAAGGCAATGGGAGATGAATATGTCTCTGTCGAGCATATTTTCCTTGCAATGCTCAAATATCCAAATCCGGCGATGAAAGCACTGATGAAAGAATATGGGCTGACAAGGGAACGGTTTCTGCAGGCATTGTCTACCGTCCGCGGCAATCAGCGTGTCACTTCCGATAATCCGGAAGCAATATATGATACACTGGAAAAGTACGGTTATGATATGGTGGAGCGTGCAAGACAGCAGAAGATGGACCCGGTGATCGGCCGTGATGAGGAGATCCGGAATGTGGTCCGGATTCTTTCCCGTAAGACCAAAAATAACCCGGTGCTGATCGGTGAACCCGGTGTAGGTAAGACTGCCGTTGTCGAGGGTCTGGCACAGCGTATCGTAAAAGGCGATGTACCGGAAGGCTTAAAAGACAAGAAGCTGTTTGCCCTGGATATGGGCGCACTGGTTGCCGGTGCAAAGTATCGTGGTGAATTTGAGGAACGTTTGAAAGCGGTTCTTGACGATGTCAAAAATTCGGATGGACAGATCATTCTGTTTATTGATGAACTGCACACAATCGTCGGAGCCGGAAAAACCGATGGTGCCATGGATGCCGGACAGCTGTTAAAACCAATGCTTGCCAGAGGCGAACTGCACTGTGTCGGTGCCACAACCTTAAACGAATACCGGGAGTATATCGAAAAAGATGCTGCCCTGGAGCGGCGTTTCCAGCCGGTTATGGTAGATGAGCCGACAGTGGAAGATACCATTTCCATTCTGAGAGGCTTAAAAGAGCGTTATGAAGTGTTCCATGGAGTCAAGATTACAGACTCCGCGCTTGTCACGGCAGCGGTTCTTTCCAATCGCTATATTACGGATCGATTTTTGCCGGATAAAGCGATTGATCTGGTCGATGAAGCTTGTGCCATGATCAAGACAGAACTCGATTCCATGCCGGCAGAACTTGACGAGATGAACCGGAAGATCATGCAGATGCAGATTGAGGAAACCGCATTAAAGAAAGAAACGGATCATTTAAGTCAGGAGCGTCTGGCGGATCTGCAGAAAGAACTGGCCGAGCTGCGGGATGAATTTAATACGAGAAAAGCGCAGTGGAGTACGGAAAAAGATGCCGTTGACAATGTCAGCAAAGTAAGGGAGCAGATCGAGAGCACCAAGAAAGAGATCGAGGCAGCACAGCGGGATGCCGATTATGAAAAAGCGGCAGAGTTACAGTACAGCAAACTGCCGGGATTGCAGAAAGAACTGGAACTTGAGGAAGAAAAGTTAAAAGACCGTGACCTGTCACTCGTACATGAAAATGTAACGGATGAAGAAATTGCCAAAATCATTTCACGGTGGACTGGAATTCCGGTTGCCAAATTAAGCGAGAGTGAACGGAACAAAACCCTGCATCTGGATGAAGAACTGCACAAACGTGTCGTAGGACAGGATGATGGTGTTACCAAGGTGACAGAAGCAATCATCCGTTCCAAAGCCGGAATCAAAGATCCGACAAAGCCAATCGGTTCATTCCTGTTTTTAGGACCAACTGGTGTCGGCAAGACGGAACTTGCAAAGGCACTGGCTGCCAGTCTGTTTGATGATGAATCCAATATGGTGCGTCTGGATATGAGTGAGTACATGGAGAAATATTCCGTGTCCCGTCTGATCGGAGCGCCTCCAGGATATGTAGGATACGATGAGGGTGGTCAGCTTACGGAAGCAGTAAGAAGAAAACCATATTCTGTTGTTCTTTTTGATGAGGTAGAGAAAGCACATCCGGATGTCTTTAACGTACTGTTACAGGTACTTGATGACGGGCGGATCACAGATTCACAGGGACGTACCGTAGATTTCAAGAACACGATCATTATTATGACCAGTAACCTTGGATCGCAGTATCTGCTGGATGGCATTGATGCAGATGGCAACATTTCGCCGGAGGCAGAAAAAGAAGTCATGGAAGATCTGCAGGGACATTTCCGACCGGAATTTTTGAACCGTCTGGATGAGATTATTATGTTTAAGCCACTGTCAAAAGAAAATATTGGTGGCATCATCCGTCTGCTGATGGATGATCTGAACAAACGTCTTTCTGATCGTGAGATCAAGGTGGCATTGTCACCGGAAGCGGAGCACTTTGTGGTTGAACATGGTTACGATCCGGTTTATGGTGCAAGACCATTGAAGCGGTTCCTGCAAAAGCATGTAGAGACCCTCTCTGCAAAACTGATTCTCGAAGATCAGGTACGGCAGGGAGATACGATCCTCATTGACGTGAAGGATGGTGCACTTACAGCATCTGTACAAAAATAAAAGCAATATTTATGTAAAAAAATCTCAATAATAACTTGTCAAGCGTCAGGAAATCATGTATCCTTATAAGGATGAAATGAATTTCCTGACGCTTTTTCTTTCAAAATGAGATAAGCGGGAAATGAAAGAATAATAGAAATTACATAGAAATATCGCAAAGAACAAAGCGTAAAGAAGTTTGTGGGAAAATTCCTGCAAAGAATAAAAATGCAGGATACACACAAAAATTATTCAAAAAGATCTTGAATGATATTCATATGGGGATTGGATACGAATGGATTTATTTGAGTATATGAGACAACAGAATATGAAGGATGAGTCACCGCTTGCCTCACGGCTGCGTCCGACCACACTTGATGAGGTTGTCGGGCAGCAGCACATCGTCGGGAAAGACAAACTGCTGTACCGTGCGATCAAAGCGGATAAACTCAGCTCCATCATCTTTTACGGACCGCCTGGTACGGGAAAGACGACGCTGGCGAAAGTGATTGCCAATACCACAAGTGCAGAGTTCATGCAGATCAATGCGACTTCGGCGGGCAAGAAAGACATGGAGGAAGTGGTTGCCGCGGCAAAAAACAATCAGGGCATGTATGGAAAGAAAACGATCCTGTTTATCGATGAGATCCATCGTTTCAACAAGGGACAGCAGGACTATCTGCTTCCGTTTGTCGAGGACGGCACGATCATTCTGATCGGAGCCACAACGGAAAATCCGTATTTCGAGGTGAATCCTGCGCTTTTGTCGCGCTCCGTCATTTTTGAGTTAAAGAAACTTTCCACGGAGGATATCCGTACATTGCTGCTTCGGGCGGTCAATGATACGGAAAAGGGCATGGGTTCTTACCATGCACAGATGGATGATGATGCGTTGGAGTTTTTAGCTGACATGGCAAACGGAGATGCGCGTGCAGCGCTGACCGCCATTGAACTTGGAATTCTGACCACGGACCGGAGTGAGGATGGGATCATTCACATTACACTGGATGTGGCCAGTGAGTGCATTCAGAAGCGGGTCATCAACTACGATAAGACGGGAGATAATCACTATGATACGATCTCTGCTTTTATCAAGAGCATGCGTGGATCAGATCCGGATGCCGCGGTGTATTATCTGGCACGGATGCTTTATGCGGGGGAAGATGTGAAATTTATTGCCAGAAGAATCATGATTCTGGCATCTGAGGATATCGGGAATGCTGATCCGCAGGCATTGCAGGTTGCAGTAGCTGCGGCACAGGCGGTGGAGCGGCTCGGAATGCCGGAAGCACGGATTGTACTGGCACAGGCAGTTACTTATATGGCAAGTGCGCCAAAGAGTAATTCCGCGATCAATGCCATTGATAAGGCCATGCGTGTAGTGCAGGAGACAAAGACACCGCCGGTACCAGTGCATTTGCAGGATGCCCACTACAAATCGGCAGGAAAGCTTGGGCACGGAAAAGGTTACAAATATGCCCATGATTATAAAAACCACTACGTGAAGCAGCAGTATCTGCCGGACGGACTGACCGGTGAGGTTTTTTATGAGCCGTCGGAAAACGGATATGAGCAGCAGATTCGCGCCTATTATAAAAAAATCAAAGAAAATCCAGAGGAATAATAAGGAGGAAAACTTACCATGAAAACCTATCAGGAGATGAGCAAAGAGGAACTCACACAGGAGCTGACCGCACTCAAAGCCGAATATGAAAAAATAAAAGGCATGGGTCTTGCACTGGATATGTCCAGAGGAAAGCCGGGAGCAGACCAGCTTGATTTAAGCATGGGAATGCTTGATGTGCTTGATTCTAAGACTGCATTAAAGAGTGAAAACGGCACTGATCTGCGAAACTATGGTGTCCTTGATGGTATTCCGGAAGCTAAAAAACTGATGGCGGATGTGATCGGGACAAAGCCGGAAAATGTGATTGTTTATGGTAACTCCAGCCTGAATATCATGTATGATCAGGTTGCCCGTGCAGAAATGTTTGGTATTTGTGGCAACACTCCATGGTGTAAGCTCGATAAGGTAAAATTCCTCTGCCCGGTTCCGGGATATGACAGACATTTTGCCATCACAGAGACATTCGGTATCGAGATGATCAACATCCCAATGACAGAGAATGGACCGGATATGGATCTGGTAGAAAAATATGTGAATAACGATGAGACGGTAAAAGGAATCTGGTGTGTGCCGAAATATTCCAATCCACAGGGTGTGGTCTATTCGGATGAGACGGTCCGCAGATTTGCAGCCTTAAAGCCGGCAGCCGCAGATTTCCGTATTTTCTGGGATAATGCCTATGTGGTACATCATCTCTACAAAGAGGACCAGGCACAGATTCTGGATATTTTAGAGGAGTGCAAAAAGGCAGGAAATCCGGATATGGTATTTGAATTCTGTTCTACCAGCAAAGTCAGCTTCCCGGGTTCCGGTATCGCAGCAATCGCTTCTTCAGAGGCAAACATTGCGGATATCAAGAAGCGTCTGACGATCCAGACCATTGGCCATGATAAGATTAACCAGCTGCGTCATGTGAAGTTTTTTAAGAATGTTGATGGCATCAAGGCACATATGGAAAAACAGGCAGATCTGATTCGTCCGAAATTTGAGCTTGTTGAGAAGATCTTTTCCGATGAACTGGCATCCCGCGGAATCGGTACATGGATGCATCCGCTTGGAGGATATTTTATTTCCTTCGAGGCACCGGAAGGATGCGCAAAGGAGATTGTTTCAAAGTGTAAAGAGGCAGGGGTGGTACTGACCGGTGCGGGTTCCCCGTTCCCTTACAAAAAAGATCCGAAGGATTCTGTCATCCGTATTGCACCGACGTATCCGTCGCTTGCCGAACTTGAGCAGGCAGCAAATGTATTTGTTGTTGTGGTACGCATGGCTGCAGCAGAAAAATTTCTGGCAGAAAAATAGAGTGGATGACTAAGGTAAAAGCAAAAAGAAGGGCTTCCCGGTGCGGAAGTCCTTTTTTAGTACCAAAGAACTATTTACAAAAACTCAAAAAACGGTATAGTAAAAATATCTTTTTTCAGTACGGCAATGCATGTGATGCAATCGCCGCATTTTTTGTGCCCACAGATATTCTTCTGTGGTTTCCCATAAGAACGTCCTTCATACAGGAGGAAAATGAAAATATGAAAGAAATATTTCAGGAATATGGCGGTATTTTAATTACCGTGGTAGCGATTCTTGCAGTGATCCTTGTCATTACAGCAGTTGTGGGAACGGATACAAGCGGACCGATCGGAAGTGCGTTTCAGACACTGGTGAAAAATTTTATTGACCAGGCGAACAAAAATACCGGTCTGCCAACACCCTAAGGAGGCTGTATGGAACTTGGAAAAGAGTATTTCGGTCCATTGTGGAAATATATTGCGAACGAAGAGATCACAGATGTCGATTACAATGGGCGGGAGATCTGGCTGACCAATATCTATAACGAACGTTACCGGGTGAATCAGGCGTATGTGGATGAGAATATGACTTTGGCATTTGTAGAACAGTTTACCCAGCGGATTGCAAATGTGGTCAGTCAGCAGTTTAACAAGCAGAATCCGGAGCTGGAGGCAGAAACCAGTGAGCTGCGGGTGACAGTTCTGCATGAGTCGATCGCACGTTCCGGGCGCAGTATCAGCATCCGGAAAACACCGCCGGTCATTCGGCTGACAGCAGAAAAGGCACTGCAGGAACAGTATTGCAGCAGGGATATTCTTGCAGTACTGGTCAATTGCGTGCTGACGAAAATGAATCTGATTTTTTGCGGGATGCCGGGAATTGGAAAGACGGAGTGTGTAAAATTTTTTTCCCAGTATGTTCCGGGAAATGAGCGTGTCATCACAATCGAAGATACCATGGAGATCCGGTATTCCGTAACGAATCCGGGGAAAGACTGTATTGAGATGCGGGTCAATGACCGGTTTGATTATGCGGATGCGATCAAGGCAAGCCTGCGGTTAAATCCTAAATGGATCATGCTCTCGGAGGCGCGTTCCAAGGAGGTGAAATACCTTTTGGAAGGGTGGTCAACGGGAGTACGGGGAATGACCACCCTGCATACGGACGATGTCCGGAATATCCCGGACCGGATTTTAAATATGCTTGAAACGCGTGTGGATGCGGACCGTCTGGAAAACGATATCTATCAGGCAATGGATGTCGGGGTTCTGATCCGAAAGAAAAAGAACGGGGCCGGTCAGGTGTACCGTTATATTGACCAGGTATGTTTTTTTGACAGAGAAGGCCAAAAAAACAAAATTATTATGGCAGTGACCGATGGAAAACTGGTGCTGAAAGAATTTCCAGAATCGCTGTTGCGGCGGTTTAAAAGAGAGGGAGTTGACAACCCGCTGCTTTGCAGCCTTTTGAACCAGCAGCTTGGAAAGGATGCAGACAGGGAGGTGGAAACATGATTTATCTGGTTGTCCTGTCGGCACTGTATGCGCTGCATCTGCTCTTAAAACTTCACTGGATTACGACGGTTGTCATTGGCGGTTTTCTGCTGCTTCGGATTTCCGGACACCGGAAATGGTACAAAAAAAAGATCGTATACGAGAGAAAATTTGAGGAGGTATCCGAGTACCTGGATATGCTGTTGTATGCTTTCGTCAAAGAAGAAAAAGTGGAGAGAGCACTGGTGAATGTAGATGCGGCGATGGTGGATGGTCCGATGCGCGGAGTTCTCCAAAACGCCATTGATCATATGCATATGACATTTGATGAAACTGATGTCATGCGGGATTCCCTGCAGATGATCGAACGGGAATATGCCTGCAGCCGGATAAAAAATGTACATGATTTTATTGTACATGTAGAGATTTACGGAGGAGCAATAGAAAGACCGGTGGAATTGCTTCTGGCGGATAAAAAGAGATGGGAGCAGCGGATTTGTGGTTCTATGAAGGAACGCAGGAAAATGTTTGTGGATATTGTAATGTCAATTGCTGCGTCATTGTTGATATGCGGGATGATTTTATATCTGCCGGTTATGGAAATTGATATCAGTAAAAATTTGATTTCTCAGGTGCTTACGATTGTAGTTGTGATCCTTGATGATCTGATTTTTACGAGAGCGCAGAAATATCTTGCCATCGACTGGCTGGCCCTGGATGGACATACCGATGAGGCAGATGCAAAGAAAATAGAAGAATATTACCGGTATGATGAGCGGAAAGAGAAACGTTTGTCGGTGGTTCTGGCTGTTGTGACGGCGGCAGGTGCAGCAGCTGCATATTATTTTGGACATCAGCTGATGACAGCGGCGGCACTGCTTCTGGTTGCTCTGATGGCAAATCAGCACCGGGTAGGACGGGCGGTTGCCAAAAAAACGCTGGTACGCAGTATCAAGTGTGCATTTCCGGGATGGCTGATGGATATTGTATTGCTTTTGCAGAGTGAAAATGTTCAGGTTGCTTTGCAGAAATCACAGGAGCATGTTCCGCCGGTGTTGCGACGGGATCTGGATATACTGGTTGGCCAGCTGGAAATGGAACCGGAGTCCGTGCTTCCCTACCATCGGTTTTTGAAAAGCTTTCAGATACCGGAAGTACATTCTGCCATGAGTATGCTCTTTTCCGTTTCCATGGGAAACAGTGGCAGGGCAGACCGGCAGATCGGGGAACTGATTGACCGGAATCTGGAGATGCTGGATGTCGCAGAAAAGGGACGGCTTAAAAATCTGAGCAGTGGAATGTATCTGTTGTTTCTTGCACCGGTATTGACAGCGTCATTAAAACTTCTTGTGGATATGGCAGTGTTTATGATGACATTTCTGTCAGGGGCAGGACTTGGATAAAAGGGAGGAGGATACAAAATGAGCCAGATCATAAAGGCATTCATGGGAGTATTCCTGACTCTTTTTATGGCGGTGACAGCAATGGGAATTCTGGCAGCCTATATGGAAGTAATGAATGCACAGGATATGCAGGCACGAATTGTTGATGAGATCGAAAACAGTGATTTTAATACCGGTGTGGTACGACAGTGTTTTTTGCAGAGTGAGGAAGCCGGATATCAGCTGAAAGTAACATTTTTTAATGAAAATTCCACGGTGGCAACCGTTTCGCAGGTCAGTCAGATACCTTATGGAATGGATGGGGTTGATATGGCAAAAATTGAAATGCAGTTTCCGTTTCAAGTTGCTTTTCTGGGAATTAACAGGCAGCATACATTTGTAAGCTATGCAAAGTAAAGGAGAAAAATAAGATGGAACAGATCATAGAAGAATATGGAATTGGCGGAATTTTATTTGTGATTGGTACAGGGGTTGTGGCAGGACTCGGAAAAGTTCTGCAATTGATTGCGGGGGTATAGGATATGGCAGCAGTGGTAAAAGAATACGGCGGTGCGGTACTGGCTGCGGTGGGAGGAGTTGTTTTTCTGGGCACGCTGGGACAGTTTTTGCTGTCCAGACAGGGATTGATTATGCAGATGATCGAGGTTTGGGGAAACGGAGGCTGTTGATGAAAGAACTGATCAGACAATACGCAGGCACGGCAATCGCGGTTGTGACGGCACTGGTATTGATTGCGCTGGTGTCGGAAATCAGCGTGGTTGTGGAAAAGGGAATTCCAAAGAGCCGCGCACTGTGTGAAACAGACACGGGAGCGTTTGAAGGGTACTGGAGGAGTCGATGAAAAACATAATATTAGGAATACTGGGCTGTATGATCGCAGTTTATACGATCGTTTCCTGTCTGAGTATCTACAGTATTTCCACAAGAAAAAATGAAATGGAAAACTGTATTTCGCAGGTACTTAAATATCATCTGAACCGGTATTACGCGACTGGAGTGTCGGACACGGAGGTTGAAGCATTTGTCCGGCAGGAAATCCGGCAGCAGTTACATACGGCATCAAGGGTTTCCATTGATGTAAAAAGCTGTGATATGGTTTCGGGTGTTATTTCGGTAAGGGTAACGGAAGATTTTGTACTTCCGGGAGGATTTCATAAGTCCATAGCATGCGATAAAACGATACTGGTAGAGACGGAAGTAATCGAAGAGGAAACAGAGACGGAAGAAATATGGCCGCAAGAGGAGGAGGTATGAGCAGAAAAGGGAGACTGACAACCAAAGGAAAACATGCGTTGATCCTTGCACTGACAATTGCAGCATGTGTGACCGCAATGCTGTTTTCCCTGTTATTATCTGTGCTGTGTGACGGAAAATATGTATCTTCTGCAGCGCATGCAGGAGATATTTCACATCCGGCCCTCATAACAGGAAAACAGAGACAGGATACGGGTCTGTTGACACCGCAATGGCTGTATTACCAGAGCGATGGAAGCGTTACTGACCGTAATATCAAAAAAGAAATGGATGTTCTGATGCGTAAGTGGACCAAGGGAAAGCTCGGGGGAAAGGAATTGGACAGGCTGATAAAAGATTTTTTACAAAAGAAGGACTGTCCGGTCAGGAAAATTACTATGCAGGAGAAAGCGGTGTGTGTATTTCCGTCGGAAAAGGAACTTCCGGATTATACAAAAACACTTGCAAAAAGAGAGAAGATATATCAGTTTATCGGGGTATATACCGGGGGACAGCAGGATGAAAACGGAAGATTATTATGTGAATACTGGGAGGTGGCAATCGGTTAATGGAAAAAAAGATAAAAATTGTGGTGTTCGGGATGGTCGTGGCATTGCTGGTGACATTTCTTCCGTTCAGACAGACAGACATTTATGCTGGAATATCAGAAAATGCATACGGTTATTATCAGGAGTATGGAAATAATGTATGCTTTTTCCCGTTCTCGGAAACCGATGGGATGATCTATTATGCAACCAAAGCAAATCTGGCAAGTTCGGATATCCGCTACCGGACAATCGGATGGAAGTTGTCGGTAAAGGATTCTTCCGGGAAAAAACTGCAGACGATGTATTTTAAACTTGGCGGAAACTATATGTATGCGGTGCATTGTGTCAGAAAAGGTGGTGCAGAATATAATCTGTATGCGCTGACACTGGGAGACCTGAAGGACCGGCTGAATGCAAAGGCGAGTCAGGCATTGAATAAAGGAAAAGCGTCAATGGTAATGGATGCCTGCATGATTGTGGTAAGAAAAGGAAAAGCGCAGGGAACCATGAATGATCAGGGACCGGTTTCTGGAAAAGTATATACGACTTATCAGGGAATTTCCGGTGCGGAAAGCTGGAGCAGAGAGTCATACACTTCCTTTCACAATTATTTCCACAAAGAAATTCAGGGATTGTTTTTCTGGGTGGATGCGATTGCAGGGGAAGGGATTGCATCGGTTTCCGGTGGTGGAGAGTATTGTTATGGATACACGGCATGTTTAAAAGCAAAAGCAAAGAAAGGATATGATTTTGCAGAATGGAGAGGAGATTGTTACGGGGATAGAGAGAGACAGGAATTTTATGTGACAAATGATGTGCGGTGTGTGGCCTATGGACAGAAAAAGAAACTGCAGATTTTCTTTCACCGGAACAGTTCAAAAGATGATACGGAAATGGATGTGCAGACAATGACGTATGGTTATGGAAAAGTGCTTTTGGAAAATATCGGGTGGAAAACGAAAGGAAAAAAACTGGTTGGATGGGCAATGAAGCCGGATGCAAAAAAAGCAGACTTAAAATGTGGGGCAGTGGTAAAGGACAGCTGGATAATCAGATACAGTCCGAAAATTGATCTTTATGGAGTGTGGGAGACGGAGAACACAGATGATCTGACAGACCCTGACCCGACAGACCCTGATCCGGCAGGACCTGATCCGGCAGGACCTGATCCAACAGACCCTGATCCGGAAACTCCGGGGACTGACAGGGAAGATCCGAAACCGGATTCTGGAGATCCCGATCCGGTAAAACCGAAAGATCCGGATGAAGATTTTCCGAGGGGAAAGATTATTTCGTTTCACTGCCGGTTTATCAGCAAAAAATATTTTGAGGATGCCGGACAGAATCTGATTCCAAAAGAAAGGGGAGGGCTTGCCGGAGATTCGAAATGGATCATGGAGGATTCTCTTCGTGTGTGGCTTCGGCAGTTACTGGCATAAAAATGAGGGCTGCAAAGCAGCCCTCAGAATTTACGGATTATTCTTCGGATTTTTGTTCGGAACCGGTTTCCTCCAAAGGTTCCGGAAGCCGGATGTAAATCCGTTCGATTCTGTTTTTTTCCATCCGGTCAATACGGAGAAGAATATTATTATCTGTTAAAATAATTTCATTTTTTTCCGGCAGATGATCTAAGAGACCGAGCAGATATCCGCCGATCGTATCATAATCTTCGGAACTGAAATTAAGATCTAACTCATCGCAGAGATCCTGCAGGTTGGTGGAACCGGAAACGATAAATTCGCGGTCATTAAGCGGCAGGATCGGATCTTCTTCATCCGTGTCGTATTAATCACGGATCTCACCCACGATCTCCTCTAAGAGATCCTCAAGCGTGATAAGACCGGCAGTTGCACCGTACTCGTCGAGTACGATTGCAAGGGAGATAGATGACTTACGCATCTCAATAAAAAGTTCTGCGGTATTTTTGTGCTCAAAAGTAAAATAAGGTTCACGCATGATATCCCGCACGGAAAAATGCTCCTTGTCCTTGCAGAGGAGAAGATCTTTCATGTTCAGGATACCGATGACGTTATCGGTCGTATCCTCATAGACAGGAAGTCTGGTAAATTTGTCTTCCTGAAAAATATCGATCAGTTCGTCGTAAGTATTATTTACATTTGCAAAAGTCATATCAGGTCTTGGAACCATGACCTCTTTTGCCTGTGCATCACCAAAATCAAACAGGTTATTGATCATTTCATGCTCTTCGGATTCGATGACACCGTTTTCTTTGCTGACATCCACGATGGTACGGAGTTCTTCCTCTGTCATCTGATTGTTGTTTGCCTTTGGATCTATATGCAGCAGAAATAAAAAGCCCATGGAAAACCAGTTTACAAGGAAAATGACCGGAGTCAGTATTTTCATAAGAAAATCAATGATACCGGAATAAGCGATTGAAATCTGATCTGCGTAAAGTGTTGCAAAAGTTTTTGGGGAAATCTCACCAAATACAAGGATCAGAAACGTAAGGATACCGGTTGCAATACCTGCGCCGACGCTGCCCCAAAGCTTGATTGCAAGCGTGGTTGCCAGTGAGGAGGCGGAGAGATTGACGATATTGTTGCCGATTAAGATCGCGCTGAGCATCTTGTGGGAGTCGTCGGTAATACGAAGTACCCGTTCGGCGCGTTTGTTTCCGTCATCTGCGAGTGTACGCATCCGGATTTTATTTACGGTCGTAAGAGCTGTCTCTGCGGATGAAAAAAAAGCAGAGAGAATCAATAAAATAATTAGAAAAATAATCTGTGATATGGCACTTGCGTCCACGAAAATTCACCTCATTAAAAT
>ENA-USZI01001459-USZI01001459.1-human-gut-metagenome-genome-assembly--contig:-NODE-1459-length-15716-cov-15.139459_pt1 | contig 15716 bp, 12 predicted proteins | sample MGYA00250042_ERZ773532 | MGnify/ENA primary metagenome ERZ773532 (study PRJEB29103, sample SAMN06112036) | human gut metagenome | biome: human gut; feature: ankylosing spondylitis patient; material... | reverse complement strand
CAAGCAAGTTCAGCTTGGCATAACCTACCTTCGCATAATCCGATATAAGCAAGAAGCTCCCAGGATAACCATCAGCTCTTTTGCATCTTTACCACGCGCATAAGCGGCAAACAACTGATTCATTGTATTGGCATGATCTGCTCTTGTCTTACCTGCTCCGATTCCTTTATCTTTCAAACGGGACAGAGATGGAAGAACATCAATTGGAGGTGTTACTCCTTTTCTGTAAAGCTCACGGCTTAAGATGATCTGTCCTTCCGTGATATATCCTGTCAGGTCAGGGATTGGATGAGTTTTATCATCCTCAGGCATTGTCAGGATCGGGATCATTGTGATACTTCCCTTCTTACCATTCTGACGTCCTGCTCTTTCATACAGTGTTGCAAGGTCTGTGTACAGATATCCCGGATATCCACGACGTCCAGGAACTTCCTTTCTGGCTGCGGATACCTCACGCAATGCATCTGCATAGTTTGTGATATCTGTCAGAATAACAAGGACATGCATATCCTTTTCAAATGCAAGATATTCTGCTGCTGTCAGCGCCATACGTGGTGTTGCGATACGCTCGATTGCCGGGTCATTTGCAAGGTTTACAAACAATACTGTTCTGTCGAGTGCTCCTGTCTCACGGAAGCTTTCGATAAAGAAGTTAGACTCCTCGAAAGTAATACCCATAGCAGCAAATACAACCGCAAAGTTTTCATTTGTTCCAAGTACTTTTGCCTGACGGGCAATCTGTGCTGCCAGCTGTGCATGCGGCAGACCGGATGCTGAGAAGATTGGAAGCTTCTGCCCACGAACCAGTGTATTCAGTCCATCGATTGCAGATACTCCTGTCTGGATAAACTCCTCCGGATAACATCTGGCCGCCGGATTCATCGGAAGACCATTGATGTCCATTCTGGCATCCGGAAGGATCTGCGGACCCTCATCAATCGGATTACCAAGTCCATCAAAGACACGTCCAAGCATATCTTATGATACGCCAAGTTCCATACTTCGTCCAAGAAATCGTACTTTGCTGTTGGAGAGGTTAATACCTGTTGAACTTTCAAACAGCTGTACAAGCACATCGTTTCCGTTCACTTCCAGAACCTTACATCTTCTTGTCTCACCACTCGCCAGCTCGATTTCTCCAAGCTCATCATATGTTACGCCTTCTACTCCATGCACCAGCATCAGAGGTCCGGCCACTTCCTGAATGGTTCTATATTCTTTTGGCATTTAACCTTCCTCCTTTACAAATGCTGCTGCAATCTGAGCGCTTAATGTCTCATCGACCTGCTTAAATTCTTCATCAAGCTTATCTTCTGTCACATATTTAAAACGTCCGATCTGCTCTCTGACTGGCATTGATATCAGCTTCTGAAGTGATGCACCTTCTTTTAATGCATCGGTTGCTCTGTCAAAGAATTCATTAACGAGAACCATCATCATATGCTGTTTCTTCAATGACGTATACGTATCTACTTCATGGAAAGAATTCTGATGCAGGAAGTCCTCACGAATAGAACGTGCTGCTTCCATCTTCAGACGATCCGGAGCAGACAGTGCGTCCATACCTACCATCTGTACGATCTCATTGAGCTGTGCCTCATCCTGAAGCAGAGACATCATTTCCTGACGTCCGCTCATCCAGTCATCTGCCACATTCTTGGTAAACCAGCCGGAGATATTATCCAGATACAGGGAGTAACTGGTCAGCCAGTTGATTGCCGGGAAATGACGTTTGTAAGCCAGTGCAGAATCCAGTCTCCAGAATCTGGCCGGAAAACGAACAGGGCAACAAGCTGACCAACTTCCTGCTGACCAAGGACGCCGACCACGCCGACTTTGGTGCCTTTGCCTACAACGGCACCAAGTACGAGTACGTCTCCGACCTGAATAAGGAAAAGGGCAAGCAGTACCTGTCCGTGTGGGTGCCCGCTGCCGCGCTGGAATACATGCTGGATGTGGACGGCAGCCACGACCCGGAGATCGTCGGCAAGCTGCTGGCCGACCTGCAGGCCGACGGTTACAAGTTCAACACCCCGTACAAGACCAGCGACGGCGTGTTCGTCCTGCGGGATATGGTGGTGAACGGCCACAGCCTGAACTTCACCAAGACCACCGACGAAAACGGCAACACCAAGCTGATCTGGGGCAACTACGAGAACCGCGACGACGGTACCCCCAACGCCTACGATATGGTGTACGGCACCGAGTACGAGTATGAAGGCAAGACCTACACCATCGTGTGGGGCTACGAGCACAAGAACAACGCCAACGGCGCTGCCGGGCGCGACCAGAACATTCTGGATGCTTTCGATGCCGATTCCAACGTGAAGGTGACCGGCGACAACATCACCGGCAAAAGCTCTGACGACTACACCGTGACCATCTACGGTGCCCTGCGTGAAGTCGTGGAGCCCACCCCGGATCCGGAGCCCACCCCCGATCCGGACCCCACCCCGGTCGATCCCGAGGGCCCGGACACCCCCGTCAGCCCGGAAGGCTCCACCGATACTCCCGTGCAGGACGCCACCCCGGACGAAGCCGAGACGCCCGCGAACCCGGAGAACCCCGCCAATCCTTCTGTGCAGGATGCCACCCCGGACAGCACCGTGGCCGCCCTGCCCAAGACCGGCGTCAACTGGATGGCGGCTCTGGCCATGGCCCTGAGCGGCATGGCCCTCACCGTAGCCGGTGCCTTCACCAGCCTGTTTGCCAAGAGCAAGCACTAAAAGCCAACCCCCAACGGGCCTGAAAACCCGTTGTTCCTCGCACACAACAGCAAAGCCCCCGGAGAGTTCTCCGGGGGCTTTGTTGTTGCCCGGAAACGGCCCGGCAGGCAGTGACTATCCCGGGCCCGCAGGCTGGATCTTCACTGCGTTTCAATAGCGTTTCAATAGCGTTTCAGAAGCATCTCAAAACCGTATCTGTTGTGCAACTCAGTTGGAGTCACTCTCATACAAACTGCATATTTCTCCTTTTTTATTTTTAGCATCCCGCTGAAATTTGCTTTTTATCGACAGTTTTATTGACTTTTTTCATTTTATATGTTATATGATAGCTGTGGATCAATGCGGACATTTATCTACGTATAGATACAATTTATGGTATCTTTTGTGTGCAGAACGAAAGGAGCGAATCTTATGACGAACAAGAAATTCAAAAAAGCCGCAATGGCTCTGGCCCTGACCGCCTGTGTTGCAGCCACCCCTCTGGCCGCCAACGCTGAGACCCCTGAAAACGCAGTCCCTGTAGAGAACAAAGAACGTTCCGAAGCAGAAACTCCTGCACAACAGGCTTCTGAAAGTGCAAACACTGCTCCCGTAGAAAACCAGGAGCACAAAAACGCCGAGGGCATTCTGGAGGACCGGGAGACTGAGGACAAGAAAATCACGACCGATGTCGAGTACACCGACCGCGAGTTCACCTATAATAAGGACGGCACCGTCAAATCGGAGGAATCCTCCGGTGATATCGTCCAGAAGGAGATGGATAAGAGCACCGAAGCCGCTTCTGGCGAGACTGCCGGAGAAGGCAAGGATTCCGAGGGTTCTGCTGAAACTCCTGAAGCAGGCGAGACCACCGAGGAAGGCAAGGGCATCAAAGCTCCCGATGCGGACATCTCCGAACCGGTCAAGGACGCCGAGGGCAAGATCATCGGCACTGCCTCCAAGGAGGAGCGCACCGAACAGGAAACTACCATCACACCCACCAGCCCGGACTCTGAAAAGCTGGTAGACAGCACTGTCAACCCGGACGGTTCTGTGACCAACCGCTACGAGACTTCTCACACTGCTGATAAGACTACAACCAACACAACCACCGGCACAGTTACCGCAGACACCAAGGAGATTTTTGTGACCGATGGCAAAGAGGTTGACCTGAAGCAGGAGTTGGGCAAGGATTATCAGAAAAAACTGAAGTGGGACACCGTCGATGGCACCTCGTTCAACGGCTACACCGTGGGCAGCATGGAAGAAGACGGCGACCGCCAGACCTACACCCTGACCAAACACACGGAAGACACCGACCTTGAGATGACCGGCGAAGATCTTGCCAAGCTCCTGGAAGCTGACTACACCAAAACCGAGAACGACGATGGCAGCTACACCCTGACCAAAAGCATCCGTACTTCTGCCGGCGAACAAACTGTGTACATCACCGTGACCGGCAACAAGGCCACCCGCACGGTGGACACTACCCTGAAGGTGGACGTTAAAAAGAGCGAGCACACCGGAAGCGCTGAAGTGAAGCAGGATGACGTGACGCTGCCCAACAAAACGGACAAAACGCTGACCTTTACGGACAAGGACAACAACACCTTCTCTGTGGATCTGGACGAACTGCTCCAGAAACAGGACAAGACCGAGAGCACCAATGCTGCTGGCGATAAGGTTATCACCGTGAAGGACGGCAGCAAGACCTATGAGATCGTTTATCACGAGACGAGCGAGTACGCCGACGCACAGGTCAAGGATATGTCCGCCGATGAACTGGCCAAACTGCTGAACAGCAATCCCGGCAACGGCACCTTCACCGTCAAGGATGGCAAGGTCTGCAAGGTGGTCAACGGCGAAGCCTGCGAGATCAGCTACGATGATGCCACACAGCTGTTGAAAAAGGTTCAGATCTCCGTCACCATGACCGATGCCGACAATCAGCTGTCCAAGGATAACGGCACGCTGGAGGATGCCAAGCTCCGCGCCAAAAAGGACGCTTTGCAGAAGGCTCTGGCAGAAGCGATCTACGCCTGCACCGGCACCACGGTGGACCCCTCTTCTCTGAACATTACAGACGAGGATGTTTCTCTCCCCGAAGGTGTGGATAATGTCTTTGCAAACGCAGACAAGCTGAAGCGCACCTATATCTATACGGCCTCGGACGGCAAACAGTATACCTTTACTTACAAATTTGCCTACGACGATACACGGAACCATATCACCGGTTTCGGCGACGATGTCATGAAAGTGGGTTATTTTACCGGCGGCATTCATGTGAAGCCTGAAGAAGATGTGGAGGCTGCGGACGGAAAGACGGATCACAAGAGCACTCTGATCGAAAGCGGTGTTTTTGTCTCCGGCAATGCCACCACAGATGCCAACGGTGCTTATACCACCATCACCAAGGACAGCCCCCTCTATGGCCTTGGCGTGGACTTCAAGACCGCTCCGAAAAACGCCGTTGCCGGTTCCATCAAGTATGATGATACCGGCCGCATCATTGAATACCAGACCACCGACGGCAAGACCATTAAGCTGTCTTACGAAAGCGTTAAGGTTCCGGATTCGAATCTGCCGTCTTATGCGCCTGTTGACGGAAAGACCAATATCAACAGCCAGTCCTTCACCAGAGTGACCTGGGAGGCCTGGGATCTGGGCGAGATCCGCAACGAAGAGCAGGCGGATGACCAGTGGACGATCTCTTCCGGCAAGGATGAGAGCGGCGGCCTGACCTATACCATCGTGGACAAGAAGAACAATGTCACCTATGACGATCTGATCCGGGTCGGCAGCAACAGCTACACCAAAACCGTGACCGATGAAAACGGTGTCAAGACCACCTACACCATCACCGTTGAGCCCGGCAACCTGGATGAAGACATGACCCTGGCCAAGCTGGCCGAGCGCTACGGCGTGGATGCCGCTGCCATCACCGTGAAAGACGGCGTTGCCTCCTTTACCAGGGACGGCAAGCAGTATCAGGTGGGCTATGGCAGCCAGCTGAAGATCGAGACCGTTCTCACCACCGAAGGCACGGTCACCACCGACGCCGATCAGGCAGAGCTGCTGGAAAAGATCCAGCAGATGCAAAAGGATCTGCAGGATGGCGAGATGCTGGATGTGGGCGGCTACCAGGTAACGATCTCGACCTCGAAGGATGAGATCATTGAGATCCTCCATAAGGTCGGTGAAACCACAGACTTCACCCGCCTGACCCGTGAGGAGCTGAAAGCCCTGCTGGAAAAAGAAAAGGCAGAGGCCGACGCTGCCGGCAAGAGCTATACGGGCGACATGGATGTTTCTCATCCGGAATACAGTAATAAAAATCTGTACGGCAAGCCGAACAACTCTCTGTATGATAGCTTTAGAAAAACCTATCTGTCCTATGACGGCAACTACATCCAGCATCTGGAGCTGAACGCAACGACCAAGGCCGACCTGCTGAAGGACGCTGACGGCAACGTCAGCCAGACCGACTGTGTTCTGGTGGACAAGAAACTGGAATACAGCGACGATCTGGATAAGCTCATTGACAGCCAGGGCACCAGCGTGGTCAACCTGCAGGATAAGATCGGTTACGACATCCCCATGGATCGCTATGAATATGCCCGCACCAGCTTCAGTGACGGCGACAAGCTGAACTGGAATGTCCGCAACAACCACCCCACTGCCAGCACCTATTACAAGGTGTCCGGTACGGTGGCCTACAACCAGTACAAACCGGCGGATGGCACCTCTGATCTCACGAAGGAGCAGGCCGAAGCCCTTCTGAAGCAGCTTCAGGCGGAGGGTTATACCGATGCTTCCATCGTGACCTTCTACACGACCGAACATGAGCATCAGCAGACATCTGCAAACGCCTCCTATCGTATCTACCTGAACAAGAGTGAGCTGGTCTCCTATGGTTATCTGTCCTACGACAGCAATACCTGTGTCAATGCTCACAACTGGAATCAGGAAATGTACGGCTTGAAGAACAAGGTTTTCAATCCTGATGCCTACTGCGGCGGCTACGACCTTGGCCTGACCGGTTTCCGTCAGGTGGAGGACGGAACCTTTGTGGCACAGGGCAAAAAGACCATCACCGTATCCCGCATCCTGCCCGCTACCACATTGACCAACAATCATCTGACCATCACGGATTCCGCTCAGAAATCCGACACCGGTCATGCTGTCAGTGGTCGTTACAGCTACACTTCTACCATTTCCGGTTCGGGAGTGAATTACAATACGATCGGTACTGCAGCCCATGAGACCTGGAAAGAAGCTGCGCAGCAGACCACCGAGCGCACCGGCGAACAGGGCGATGGAACGTTGTCTTATACCTACCGTTCCACGCAGGATGCCAGTGTAGATGCCGAAAGCGCCCACAAAGAAGAAACTGTCGTCCGTCACGGCACTGCAGACTACGAATACACCTACACCGCCAGCAAGGACGAAGTAGAGATCACCACCGACAGCCGCACCGAAACCACTACACCCGAAACGCCTGAAACTCCGGATACCCCCGTCAGCCCGGAAGGCCCCACCACGCCTCCCGTGCAGGACGCCACTCCGGATGATGCCGAGACGCCTGTGACCCCGGGGAACCCCGCCAATCCTTCTGTGCAGGATGCCACCCCCGATACCGTGGCCGCCCTGCCCAAGACCGGCGTGAACTGGTTCACCGCTCTGGCCATGGCTCTGAGCGGCATGGCCCTCACTGTAGCCGGTGCGTTCACCAGCCTGTTTGCCAAGAGCAAGCACTGATGCGCTGACAAGACCAACCCCCAGTGAGCCGTAAAAAGCTCGCTGTTCCTCGCACACAACAACAATGCCCCCGGAGAGTTCTCCGGGGGCATTGTTGTTTCTATCGGTTTTTATTTTCTCAGCCAGCCGTCCACAGCGGCCACCAGCGCCTTGCCGCGGCGGCCCAGCAGGCGGGGCAGCAGCACACGGGCCATAGCCCACACGCCTGCAAAGTTGATCAGGATGACCACTGCGGTGATCAGGCCGGTCCACAGGCCGTACAGCGGGGTCTCGGCCAGCAGCACAAAGGCCTCGAACACCAGCAGGCCCACGTTCAGCAGCACCCGGCCCGGATGCACATGCATATGGATCATGCGGTTTGCGTCGATGGAGCGCAGGGTAAACACCAGCCCCAGCCCCAGGAAGGAAGCGTATGTGGCACCGATGGGGCCCCACCACTTGATGAAGAAGTAGTTCATGATGCAGTTGCTGATGGCACCGGCCATCATGGTGACCATGCTGCGGCTGGACTTTTTGGTCACCACATACACGCTGTTCATGAACTGGTTGAAGCAGCTGCAGGTGGAGGCCAGCACCAGGAAAGGCACAAAGTGCCAGGCGTAGTAGTAGTTGGACTTCATGATGTGCATCACCGGGCGGCACAGCCAGATGATGCCCGCCGCACAGCAGAACAGCACGCTGGAATAGGTGCGGAAGATCTTGGTAAAGAACCTGGCGCGGCCCTCTTCTTCGGTCACGGCGGAGAGCTGCCAGGCGTCGTAGAAGATCAGGCCCAGCGTGGTGAGGATGGTGGGCAGGAAGTAGCCCGTGGAGAGCAGGCCGCTCCAGGCGTTGCCGTCCCGGCCGTCCAGCCCGTTGCACATCTCACGCACAAAGAACAGGTCGGAGGCGTTGATGATCCAGAAGCTGATCTGCGCCGGGATCATGGGCAGCGAGAAGTGGAGCATCTGCTTCCACAGGTCCTTGTTGATGCCCTTGAGCTCCACATAATTCCACAGCTTGCCGGTGACCATGAGGAACAGCACGCTGACAAAGTCGCCGCTGATGATGGCCAGCAGGTAGCCGTTGGCACCCCACTTGAAGCCCACCAGGTACAGCACATAGAACGCCATGGTGGCCACGGTGCACAGCACGCCGTCCACGGCCACCAGCTTGTTCCACTGGCGGCTGCGCACGAACTGGGTGCACAGGGTGCGCAGGCAGCTCATGAGCACATAGAGGTAAATGAGCAGGCCGTACTGGGCCATGTCGGGCAGGAACCGTGCAATGGGCCAGCACAGGACCAGGATGCCAAAGCCGCCCAGAATGGTGAGCAGGCCGTTGGTGAACACCTGCTTTTCGCTGTTGCCCTTGTCCAGGCCAAAGCGGATGATCGCATTGGACATGCCCATGGACACAAAGGGGATGAGCAGGTTCGCGTACTGGCTCAGGATCTTGGACAGGCCCAGATCCGAGATCTCGGCCATGGCGTAGGTCAGGAACGGCTGCACGATCAGCGTGAGCAGTTTGGACGAAAAGCTGGAAATGGCAAAGATGAGGGTGTTGCCGGCCAGTTTGGAGTATTTATCGCCGCCGGACTTTTTTTCGTTTTCCAAGGGAAGTCTGCCTCCTGTTTCTACTTCTTCAACAGCTCCCGCCGGGCTTTCCAGTCCGGCAGCAGCTTTGCCACCTCGGCCCAGAACGCCGGGCTGTGGTTGGCCTGCAAAAAGTGGCAGTACTCGTGCACCACCACATAGATCTGCGCCGCAGGCGGCATGTTGTACAGCTGCAGCGCAAAGGTGATCTGCTTTTTGCCGGGGCAGCACACGCCCCAGCGGGTGGTCATGCTGCGCACCTTGAGGGTGGGTTTCTGGCCGCCCAGCACCCCGGCAAAGGCCGGGTAGACCTGATCGCTCATGGCGGTAAAACAGGCCAGTGCGGTCTCCTTGTCCGGCAGGTCGGCATTGTCGCGGGCCGCTTTTGCCATCACTTTCTGCCGGGTGTCGTGGATCCACTGTGCGTTCTTGCACACAAAGGCGTCCGCCTGTTCCAGGCTGGTGCGCAGCGGGATGCTGACCATCACGGTGCCGTTGTCCCGTACCCGCAGATGCAGCTGTTTGATCTTTTTGCGGTACAGCTCGTACTGGATGCCGCCCGCGCTGCGCAGCTGGACTTCCGGTTTTTGTGCGGCCACGTCAGGACGCACGCTCTGCCCGCTGCGGGGCCCGCTGCGGGGCCGGCAGCTGGGCCAGCACCACGGCGGCAAAGATCAGCACACAGCCCACGCCTTCGCGCGGGGAAAGGCTCTGATGCAGCAGCACCCAGCCGCCCAGTGCGCTGAACACGCTTTCCAGGCACATGATCAGGCTGCCCACGGCAGGGTTCATATCCCGCTGGCCCAGAATCTGCAGCGTGTAGGCCACGCCGCTGGACATCACGCCGCAGTACAGCAGGGGCACCGCGTTCACGGCAAATTCCGCCGGGGCCGGGTGCTCCAGCAGCAGCGCTGCCACCGAGCTTTCCACCGCCACCACAAAGAACTGCCGCAGGCTCAGGCGCACGCCATCCACCTGCGGACCATAATGGTTCACCGCCATGATCTGGAAACTGAACAACACAGCGCACAGCAGCAGCACCATGTCGCTGCGTTCCACGCCGCCAAAGCCGTTCTGCATGCACAGCAGATACAGTCCGCACACCGCAATGGCCACGCTGCCCCACAGCTGGGGGCTGCCGCGGCGGCCCAGTGCCAGCCCGAAGATGGGCACCAGCACCACATACATCGCCGTGAGGAAGCCTGCTTTGGCCGTGGAGGGGTTCAATGTCAGGCCGAACTGCTGGGCAGCCGACGCCACAAACAGCAGCGTGCCGCACACCAGGCTGGCCCGGCGCAGGCAGCGGCGCTCCTCCGGCGTTTTCGGGGCCCCAGTGGTGCCGGTGCTGCGCTGACGCACCAGGTCAAACACCTTGACCGTGGGCAGCAGCACCAGCACCGCCAGCCAGCTGCGTCCGGCCAGAAAGCTGCAGGCTCCCATGCCGGAACCGGCGCTCTGGGCCACGAAGGCCGTGCCCCAGATAAACGCGCACAGCAGCAGCAAAAGCGAATTCTTGCGTTGTGTATTCATCAGCCGACGCCCTCCACCTTAAGCAGACCGTAGAGGTAGTAACGGCTGGAATCATAGGAAATGGTCATGCGGTAGATGGCCGCCGGGTCCAGCCCGGAGATGGTGCAGGTGTAGTCGGTGCCGTCGGTCTTGATGTAGTAAGTGCTGTCCGGCACATACTCCACGCCGCCGTCTACCTTTTTCCACAGCGCCACCTTGAATTTCTGGGTACCCTCGGCGGTGCCGCAGGCCATGACGGTCAGCGTGCCGGTGGGTGCCGCAAAATAGTTGGTCTGGCGGCTCCAGATGCCGTTGAACACGGCGTACAGGGTGCCGTCCACCATGGCAGTGTCAAACTTTGCCGAAGCGTCCGCAATGCCCTGAATGATCAGCGGGTCTGCGGTAGCGTCCGCCCAGCGGGTGGTGTCCTCTTCCTGCACCTCGCCGGAGCTGCCGGTGATCTTCTGCGCCACACCGCGCAGTGCGTCCTTGCAGCCGGTCAGACCGGCCACCAGCAGAGCGGCGGCCAGCACAACGGCCAAAAAGCGTTTTTTCGTTTTCATAAACGTTTCCTCAACCTGTCAAAGGGTTTGATGTTCCTGTTTTTTCGGGTTCCGGCAGGGCCGGGTCCATCTGTATAGTATACCGCATTTTGCAGCACCGCACAAGAGAGCCGCCCGGCTTTTGCGCGCGCTGCCGCCCGATTTCATGCAGATTCTTTGCCGTCGGCAGCCGCCAGTGCCCCACACTCGGCAGCGGCGAGGGAAGTCTGCTCCGGCCCGAACAGCGAACCGTACCGGTACAGGGCCCAGCCCCCGGCTCCCTGCTCCCGCAGAAAGGCCACCTGGTCGGCCAGCGCACGGCCGGTGCTCCAGCCCGACAGGCTGTTTTCGTTGCTGCCGCCGTCGCCCACTCCCACACGGTAGGCTCCCAGCCCGAAATACAGGGCCACGTCCGCCGCGCGGGGATAGGCGAGCCATGCGGGCACGATGTTCTCAAAGGCAAAGCGGGTGCTGCCGTTGTGCAGGGCAAAGCCCTGCCCCCAGTACACCTGCGGGCACAGATAATCGACCACCGCATCCCCGCCGCCGGACGCCAGCCAGCCGGTCACATCGCTGTACTGCTGGTTTTCGTCGTTGTCCGGGTTGCCCTGGGGGCTGATGCCGAACCGCAGGGTGGGGTCCGCCGCTTTCACCGTGTCGTGCACGGCCCGCACCAGCGCGGTCACGTTCTCCCGCCGCCACGCGGCAAGATTTCCCGCCCCGGACGCCGCAAACTGCGCCGCGTCGATGCTCTCATCGGTGGTAGGGTAGAAGTAATCGTCAAAGTGGATGCCGTCCACCGCGTAGTTCTGCACCAGCTCGGCCACGCCCTGCACCACATAGTCGGCGGCGGCGGACACGGCGGGGTTCAGGTAAAGGCCCTCGTCCACCGTGCATACCCACTCCGGGTGGGTGTTGGCCAGATTGCCGTCCGCAAGGTTCGGCGGCATGGCCGCCGAGGAGCGCAGGCGATAGGGGTTGACCCACGCTTCCACCGAGATGCCTCGGGTGTGGGCTTCCTGCAGCAGCACGTCCAGCGGGTCAAAGCCCGGGTCCTGCCCCTGCACGCCAGTGCACAGATGGCTCCATGGGAACAGGGTGCTGCGGTACAACGCATCCCCGAAGGGGCGCACCTGGGCCAGGACTGTGTTCAGCCCCAGTCCGGCACAGTTGTCCAGCAGCTGCACCACTCCGGCGCGGAAGGCATCCTCCGTGGAAAAGTCCATGGCGGCCCATTCCAGATAGCTCACCCACACGGCCCGCCACTCTCCGGCCGGCAGCGCCGGGTTGGGGTCTGCAGAGGGCTCCGGGGTGCTGTCGGCGGCCGCAGGGGAAGTGCCCCGGCGCAGGGCCAGCCCTGCCGCGGCACACACAGCCGCCCCGGCCCCCAGCAGAAAGGTACGCCGCCCCATGCGGCGGTTTTTGCGTCCTGTCTTTTTCCGGCTGCGCCGGGTCACAGCTCTTCCTCCTGCAATTTATACAGGGTCAGTGCCGCCCAGCCGCGGGCACAGGCCAGCAGCACGAACAGCAGGTTCGTCCAGAAGGCAAGCCCGGCCATGCCCGCATAGCGGGTGAGCAGCCAGAACACCGTGCGCAGCACCTCCGCCGCGCACACCAGCTGCAGCTGCCGCTGGATGGGCTTGCCGCGGCTGTACTCGATGCCCAGCAGGGCAGGCCACACCAGTGCCGAGCACAGGTCGCCCGCCCAGCCGCCGGCTGCCAGCTTGCTGAGCATCAGCAGCACGAACACCAGCGTGTAATTGCGCTTTTCGGCCGCCGGGGCACCCTTTTGTGCTGCCAGAAACAGTGCCGCGATGCCGGTCAGGCAGAACGCCACCAGTTCCAGCGCTGAAAAGTCCATGCCGCCCAGCACGGCAAAGCCGCCCAGCATGGAAACCGCCGCTGCGGCCAGCAGAAAGAAGTACCAGGTCTTGCGTGTGAATTTGAGCTTCATTGCGTTCCTCCCGCCCGGTGCAGCGTGCAGCGGGCCTGCTGAATTTTTCAAAGAATTAAAAATATTATAGCACAAAACCGCGCAGGTTGTGTTACAATAAGGAAAACTATTCCGGAGGTTTTCCATGAACGCTGTTGTTTCCATCGTCCTGCTGGCCGCCGTGCTGGGCGTGATCGTGTTTCTGCTCTCTCGGCGGGAAAACGGCCGCCGCAGTCAGTACGGCCCAGCCGGGCTGTCCGAGTTCCGCACCGACCTTGCACTGGACGAGTGCTTCGACCGGCTGGACGAACACAACGACTCCGACGTGTTCGTCTACGACTGCCGCCGGGAGCGGGACGGCGGCTTTTTGCTGCACCTGACCCTGCACCAGCCCACCCAGCAGCCGCTGGACACCCTGTACACCCTGCGGCTGGACCCCGGCCGCCAGACCGTGGTCACCCTGATCTTCATCCGGGAGGCCTTTGGCTACAAGGAGCCGCTGTTCCCGCAGGAGATGCTGGACGAATTTATGGCCCAGAAGCTGGACGCCCACCGGACAAAATAAGTTTTGCCCCAAAGGTCTTTTCATTTGCCCATAAGTTTGCTATAATGTTACGAGGTACTGCACTTTGCGGTGCAGCCGTAAGGGCTAGTAGCTCAGTTGGTCAGAGCTGGCGGCTCATAACCGCCAGACCTTACCGTTTCCACCTCTTTCAAACAGCGTTTTTCCGTTGTTTTTTGGTTTACTAGTGGCTTAAAAATCGGACTTGGGTATTTTCTGGGTACGAAAGCCACTTTACAGATCTTTGAAACAACGTCATAAGGGCCATTAGCTTAACGGTTAAAGCCGGCGGCTCATAACCGCTCCAGTGGGGGTTCGAATCCCTCATGGCCCACCAAAAAAGCACGAGATTTTGCGTCTCGTGCTTTTTCTTTTGCCTGATGGAGCAATCTCACTTGTACAGTTCTCTGCTCATCTGTTTCCGAATCTCATCACGCCGCCTATCATAGACCTGCGTGTAAATTGCAAGGGTAGTACTGGGCTGTGCGTGTCCGGCTTCTGCGGCTACTGTCGCCACGCCGATATTGGGATTGGACAACAGAATGCTGACGAAGGTGTGCCGGAACATATGCGGATGAATTTTTTCAATGCCCGCCTTTTTTCCAACACGGCGTACCAATGCGCCATAGCTATCCGGGTTGATAGGAAAACCATAGTCGTTGCAGATCACGAAGTCGTTCCCACGCAAATCCAAAAGGGACTGTGCGTATTTGGAGCCTTTCTTCTCCAAATTCTTCTGCCAGCTTGCACCCATCAGCTTCTTCTGGGCTTTCCACTGTGCATAATAGTCTTTCAGAAAATCCATGAACTCCGGTGCAACATCCACATCACGGATATTGCTTTCCTTCGTTGTGGTAAGCTGATAGCCATAGTTCGGAAAGACCAGCAGGGATTTTGACACATGGATCGTTCCCTCGCGGAAGTTTACGTCTTTCCATGTAAGTCCTGCCAATTCACCACGGCGGACACCTGTGTTCAGCAAGCACAAAACGATTGCTTTTTCCAGCATAGAACATTCTTGTAAGGCAGCTTGCAGAGCTTCTACCTCATCACTATGTAAGCAATCCACCGATTTTCCTTTTCGACCAGATGCCTTTATCATTGGCATTTGAAGTGATGTTCCATAGTTATCATTGGCGTAGTTCAGAACTGACCGAATGAACAGATTGTACTCTCGCATCGTCTTTTTCGTCATGGGACGGCGATCAATCTCTACTTCAAACATCTGTTCAACGGTCTTACCTAAAGCCGTTGCCACCTGTTGTGCCGAATCCAAAGATACCGTTTCGCCACGGAAGATTCGCTCAATGGTTTCCTCTCGGATGGTGCATTCCTTCGCAATTTTAGGGCAGGACACCGTTTTGAACTCTTTAGCTTCTGGTTTCAAAACTGCACGTTTGTAAACTCGTGCGTCACTGTCCTCAATGAAGCGAATCATCGAATCACAATCCTTTTTTGTAATCAACGCAATCGGCTTTTCAGAAAACTCCGGATAACACTGGATGCGCTGAAGATATTTTTCCTTTTTCAAACTCGTGTTCTCTTTATTCCTGTTGCTATCATAGTCGCCCTTCAGACGAACTGAAGGTGCCATACGAGAACGGTTTGAAGCTATGTACTCCTGCGCCACTACTGCAAAGGTCTTTCCTGCATTGCTGGCTTCCTTGTCTGCCTTTTCCTGTTCCAGCCGTTCAAATTCGGCAGCGGCAGCTTTCGCAGCAGCGTTGCGCGCACGAGCGTTTTTCAGTTCGGTGGGTTCAAAATCGAACCGACCATAACGGCGTTCAATTTTGCCGTTCACCAGAACATTTGCGATGAGTTTATAATAACGAGGCTTCTTTTTGGGTTCTCGCAATTCAAACGATGCCATATATTTACCGTCCTTTCTGTGTGGTGGTTATCTCTGTCACGATGAGTATAGCAGTTCGGGCGGTTAATTTTTAGGATGTCGCTGTTTACGCCCGCATCCTTGACAAATCACAAAGTTGTCGTTCCACCGTTGAAGTAGTCAGCCATCTTGCCAAGGTTGATGTACCACTTGATGCCTGACTGGAACGCCATGCCCGGCACTTCCCGGCAAAGGCGGCGGATGTAATATTCAGGCAAGCCCATACGCTGACTTGCCTGCTTGAT
>ENA-USZI01001453-USZI01001453.1-human-gut-metagenome-genome-assembly--contig:-NODE-1453-length-15788-cov-28.363185_pt1 | contig 15788 bp, 5 predicted proteins | sample MGYA00250042_ERZ773532 | MGnify/ENA primary metagenome ERZ773532 (study PRJEB29103, sample SAMN06112036) | human gut metagenome | biome: human gut; feature: ankylosing spondylitis patient; material... | reverse complement strand
CATCTGGCCATTATGTGCCTGCAGGCCTTCAGCGCCTTCGGCGTGTTCCTGATGAAGCAGTTCTACGAGGGCGTGCCTACCGAGCTGTGTGAGGCTGCCCGCATTGATGGCCTGAGCGAGTACGGCATCTGGTGGCACATCATGCTGCCGCTCAGCCTGCCCGCCCTGTCCACCCTGACCATCTTCACCTTTGTGAACACCTGGAACGACTTCCTTGGCCCCCTGATCTACCTGACCAAGACCGAACTCAAGACAATCCAGATCGGTCTGCGTATGTTCATCACCCAGTATTCTGCAGAGTACGGCCTGATCATGGCGGCCTCTGTGGTGGCACTGATCCCGGTGCTGATCGTGTTCCTCTCCCTGCAGAAGTATTTTGTGCAGGGCGTGGCATCCACCGGCATCAAGGGCTAAATAAATCACCCGTAAGCGGGGCGTGGGCAGTACCCGCGCCCCGCATTTTTTGCAGAAATAGAGGGAAAACGTTATGTTATATCCTGAACAGAATGAAGCGCGCTTGAAGCTGAGCCTTGACGGCACATGGGCGTTTGCGCTGGGCAGCTGCGTGGAAGACCAGTTCGATCCCGCAAAGCCCCTGCCGGATGCCCAGCCCATCGCCGTGCCCGCCAGCTACAACGACCAGAACGACCAGACCACCGCCCTGCGCCGCCACTACGGCTGGGCATGGTATCAGCGCAAAGTTACCCTGCCCACTTTCTGCGCCGGGCAGCGGGTGGTGCTGCGGTTCGGCTCGGTGACCCACACCGCAAAGGTCTGGCTGAACGGCCAGCTCATTGCACAGCACAAGGGCGGCTTTACCCCCTTTGAAGCAGACGTCACCGCCCTGCTGCGCCCCGGCGAGACGGTGCTGCTGACCGTCGCCTGCGACAACCGGGTAAACCACAGCACCCTGCCTGTGGGCAACGAGGACGGACAACTGGCCTTCTTTGGCTCGGACAACGCGGGCATCCCCAGCGTGGAAGCCGCCAAGCGCGCCGCCGCACCCCAGAACCGCCCGAACTTTGATTTCTTCAACTATGCGGGCATCCACCGCCCGGTGGTGCTCTACACCACCCCAAAAGAGTATATCGAGGATGTGACCGTAGTGCCCGCCGTGGACGGCACGGTGCAGTATGCGGTCAAAACCACCGGCAGCGCGCCTGTCCATGTCACGGTGCTGGATGCGGACGGCAACGCCGTTGCAAGCGCCGAGGGTACAGAAGGCACGATCACCATCCCGGAAGTGCATCTCTGGGAGCCCAGACCCGGCACGCCCTACCTGTACACCCTGCACATCACCTGCGGGGCGGATGTCTACGACCAGACCTTTGGCGTGCGCAGCATTGAGGTGCGGGGCACACAGGTGCTTTTGAACGGAAAACCGCTCTATTTCAAGGGCTTTTGCAAGCACGAGGACTTTACCGCCCATGGGCGCGGCTTTGACCCGGTGCTGAACGTGAAGGATGTGAACCTGATCCACTGGGCAAACGCCAACGCGGTGCGTACCAGCCACTACCCCTACGCTGAGGAGTTCTACGACCTGTGCGACCGGGAGGGCATTCTGGTCATGGACGAGACCCCGGCGGTGGGCATCGGCGGCGGGGCGGCGGTGAATCCTTACAAGGAATATCCCCTTGCGGAGCATCACCGGCAGGTGCTTGCCGAGATGATCCATCGGGACAAAAACCACCCCTGCGTGGTGCTGTGGAGCCTTGGCAACGAGCCGGATCTGGAGCACTTCCCGCAGGATGCCTACGATTACTGGCACCCGCTGTATGAGCTGGCGCATCAGCTGGACCCGCAGAACCGCCCGGTCACCCTCGTCTGCTGCCAGAACGACTATACGAAGGATATCACCACCCGCACCATGGATATCGTCTGCATCAACCGCTACTACGGCTGGTACAACCTTTCCGGCGACATGGACGCTGCCTGCTACGGCTTGAATCAGGAGCTGGATTTCTGGGCAGAGCAGCACAAGCCCGTAATGATGAGCGAGTACGGCGCAGACACTGTGGCAGGCCTGCACACCGCCGGAGCCGAGATGTTCAGTGAGGAGTTTCAGGTGGAGTTCTACCGCCGTCTGGATGCAGAGTTTGACAAGCGCCCGTGGTTTGTGGGAGAATTTGTCTGGAACTTTGCAGACTACGACACCGTGCAGGGCCCCATGCGGGTGGATGGCAACAAAAAGGGCCTGTTCACCCGGGACCGCCGCCCCAAGCTGGGTATGCACTTTCTGCGCCAGCGGTGGGCAGAGATCCCTACGTTTGGATTTAAGGAGTAATCATGATGAAAAACTACCAGAACCACGCGATGACCGACGCCGAGGCACGGCAGGCACTGGCCGATGCCTGCAAACAGGTGGAGACCAATCTGCCCCTGTACACCTACCAGTGCCAGAACCATTCCAGTGTGAACGATATCTACCCCGGCTGCGCCAATAACCAGTGGACCTGCGGCTTTTGGCCCGGTGAGATCTGGCTGGCCTACGAGGCCACCGGGGACGAAAAATTCAAGACCGCCGCCCTCATTCAGGTGGACAGCTTTGCGGACCGCATTGCCCGCAAGGTGGAGGTGGACCACCACGATATGGGCTTTTTGTACAGCCCCACCTGCGTGGCAGCGTGGAAGCTGGTGGGCAGCGAAAAGGGCAAAAATGCCGCCATTGCCGCCGCCGACCAGCTGCTGACCCGCTACCAGCCCAGCGGCCGCTTCTTGCAGGCATGGGGCACTATGGATGACCCCGACAACTACCGCTATATCATTGACTGCATGCTCAACGTGCCGCTGCTGTACTGGGCAGCGCAGGTGACCGGCAGCGACCACTACCGCGAGATCGCCGCCGCCCACACCGCCACCACGCTGGCAAACTCCTTCCGACCGGACGGCAGCACCTACCACACCTTCTTTATGAACCCGGACGGCACCCCCAAGGGCGGCCGCACCTGTCAGGGCTATAAGGACGACAGCTTCTGGGCGCGGGGACAGGCGTGGGGCGTGTACGGCAGCGCCATTGGCTACACCTACACCCACGATGAAAAGTTTTTGGATGTGTTCCGCAAGGCACTGGCGTTCTACCTTTCCCGTCTGCCAGAGGACATGATCCCCTGCTGGGATATGCTCTTTGCCCCGGAAAGCGGCGAGCCGCGGGATTCCTCCTCCGCTGCCATCGTGGCTTGTGGATTGCTGGAAGCAGCCAAGTATGTGGATGAAACAGAAGCTGCCCAGTGGCGCACGCTGGCGCGGCAGATGCTGGCCAGCCTTGCCGCAAACTACGCAGTAAAGCCCGGTACCCTCGGCTCCGGCCAGCTGCTGCACGGCACTTACAGCAAAAAAAGCCCCTACAACACCTGCACCCCGGAGGGCGTGGATGAATGCACGAGCTGGGGCGATTATTTTTACATGGAGGCGCTGACCCGCCTGACCAAAGATTGGGAGATGTACTGGTGATGAACTTGCAGACCAAAGCGGATTTTACCGCACTGATGCACAAATTTCTCGACCCGCTCAAGCCTTATTATTCCGCAGGCTGCGCCCGGCTGCATCTGGGCGAGACGGGCGTGACCTACAACCAAAATGCTATTGAGCTGGAAGCCTTCAGCCGCCCGCTGTGGGCGCTGGTGCCCTTCTGGGTGGGCGGCGGCTCTGAGCCGGAATTTGAAACCATCTACCGCAAGGGTCTTGCCGCCGGCGCCGACCCGGAAAACCCCGAATACTGGGGCACCACCGGGGAATACGACCAGTGTTATGTGGAGATGGCTGCCATTGCCTGCGGCATCCTCACCGCACCGGAAAAGTTGTGGACCCCGCTTTCTGACACCGAAAAACAGAACCTTGCTGCATGGCTGGGGCAGATCAACGCCCACACCATCCCGGACTGCAACTGGCAGTTTTTCCGCATCCTTGTAAACCTTGCCCTGAAAAGCGTGGGGATGCCTTTCAGCCCGGAACTGCTGGAGGACGGTCTTTGCAAAATTGACAGCTATTACAGCGGCGACGGCTGGTCCACCGATGGCGCCTCCGTACAAAAGGATTACTACATCCCGTGGGCCATCCAGTATTACGGGCTGCTCTACTCTAAATTTGCCGCCGACACCGACCCCCGGCGTGCTGCACTCTACCGCCAGCGCGCCCAGCTGTTCGCGCAGCAGTTCGTCTACTGGTTCGATGCCAACGGCGCAGCGCTGCCCTTTGGCCGCAGCCTGACCTACCGCTTTGCTCAGAACAGCTTCTGGGCGGCCTGCATCTGGGCAGGGCTGGAGCCGCTGCCCCTGCCGGTGATGAAAGGGCTCATCGTCCGCAACTTCAACTGGTGGCTGGGGCAGAAAATGTTCGACCGGGACGGTATCCTGACCATCGGCTACTGCTACCCGCAGATGTACATGGCCGAGCGGTACAACGCCCCCGGCAGTCCCTACTGGGGCATGAAGAGCTTTTTGCTGCTTGCTTTGCCGGATGACCATCCCTTCTGGTCTGCCGAAGCCGCGCCCATGCCCGCATTGGAGCGGCTCAAGCCAATGCCCTACGCCAATATGCTGGTGCAGCGCCGGGCGGGGCGGGTAACGGCCTATGCTGCCGGTGTCAACGAGGGGCACGGCCACGGACAGTTCCCGGAAAAGTATGCAAAATTTGCCTACGATACCCGCTTTGGCTTCTGCGCCTCCCGCAGCCGGGAGGTGCTCAATCAGGCGGCTCCCGACAGTATGCTGGCCTTTGTCATCGACGATAACGTGTTTGTGCGCAAGGTGAGCAAAACGTGGGAAATTGAAGCCGGGGCTGTGACTGCGCAGTGGTCGCCCTTCCCCGGCATTGAGGTGACCACTACCATCACCCCCACGGCCACCGGCCACTGCCGCCATCACGAGATTGACAGCAGTTTCGACTGCGAAGCCTACGACTGCGGTTTTGCCGTGCCCAATTTTGCACCGGGCTATGCCGAAAGCGTGGAAAATGACACCGCCGAAGCCCATTGCGACACCCTGCGCTGCACCGTGCGCGGCAGGGGAGAAGCAGTGGTCATCGGCTGCGACCCCAACACCAGCCTGTACTTCACTAACGTCCATCTGCCCGCCGTGAAGTACCACATCCCCAAGGGGCACACAGGACTGGACACCGAGGTCTTTGACGAAGCGGACTGATGCCGCTTCTTTCCAGAAAAACAGTCGTTTTGTGCGGCTGTTTTTCTTATATCCTGTGCTATAATAAAAGCAGAAAATGCTGCGAGGTGACATTTATGCCGTTAAATCATCCCATTACCTCGGCGCTTCTGGCCGACCCGGAAATTTTCCAGCAGAACCGTCTGCCCTTCCATGCCCACTTTGCGGACCAGACCAGCCCCGAACTGCCGCTGACCGTCAGCTTGGACGGCGAGTGGAACTTCCGCTATGCGGAAAACCTGACCGCACCCTTTACGGACTGGGACACCCTGACTGTGCCCGGCTTCATCCAGATGCAGAGCCTGCAAAAGCCCGGCCAGCCCTACGGCGCGCCCCATTACGTCAACACCCAGTACCCGTGGGACGGCCACGAAAAGCTGCACCCCGGTCAGATTCCGCAGGACTATAACCCCATCGGGGAGTATCAGCGCAGCTTTACCCTGCCGGAAAACTGGGCCAGCTGCTACCTGCGCCTGAACGGTGCCGACAGTGCCGCCGCCGTCTGGTGCAATGGCGTTTACATCGGCTACACCGAGGATACCTTTACCCCGGCGGAATTTGACATGACTGCTGCCGTCCACCCCGGCGAAAATACCCTGACGGTACAGGTGTACCGTTTTTGCTCCGGCAGCTGGCTGGAGGATCAGGATTTCTGGCGCATGAGCGGCTTATTCCGCTCCGTAGAACTGTTCACCAAGCCGGAACTCCATCTGGAAGATGTCTTTGTGAAGCAGAGTTTTGCAGAGGATTTTTCCAGTGCCACCGTCACCTTTGATTGCAAAGTCAGCGGCGCGGGAACGGTGTCAGTGGTGTTCAATGGGCAGGAGCAGTCCGCTGAGGTGGGGGAGCCTGCCGAATACGACAGCGGTGTGGTGTTCGGCAAGGGCGAGGCCGACCCGGACGTGGAAGAGGACGTGCAGGACGTTTCCTTCACCTTTACGGTGGAGCATCCCGCCCTGTGGAGTGCCGAGCAGCCGAACCTGTACGAGGCAGAAATTGCCCTGCTGAACGAGGGTGCTCTCGTGGAGCGCACTGGCATGAAAGTCGGTCTGCGCAAATTTGAACTGAAAGACCGCCAGATGCTTTTGAACGGCAAGCGCATCGTGTTCAAGGGCGTCAACCGCCACGAGTGGAGCTGCCGCACCGGCCGCACCGTCAGCCGGGAAGAGATGCTGTGGGATGTAAAGAACCTGAAAGCCCACAACGTGAACGCCGTGCGCACCAGCCACTACCCGGACGACCCGTATTTTCTGCAGCTCTGCGATGAATACGGTCTGTATGTCATCGGGGAAACGAATCTGGAGACCCACGGCACATGGCAGAAGCTGGGTGCGGACGGCTCGGACGAGTGGACGCTGCCCGGTGCCCGCCCGGAGTGGCGGGAAAATGTGCTTGCCCGCGCCGAAGCCATGCTGGAACGGGACAAAAACCACCCGGCCATCCTCATTTGGTCTTGCGGCAACGAGAGCCACGGCGGCAAGACCCTGTGGGAGATGAGCGAGTATTTCCGCAACACCGACCCCAGCCGCCTTGTGCACTACGAGGGCATTTTCTGGAACCGGGAGTACCCCGCCACCTCCGATATGGAAAGCCAGATGTACACCCCGGTGGCAGACATCAAAAAGTTTCTGGCAGAGCACCCGGAAAAGCCCTTTATCATGTGCGAGTACAGCCACGCCATGGGTAACAGCTGCGGCGGCATCACCGACTACACCGAGTATGCCTACGAAGAGCCCCTGTATCAGGGCGGGTTTATCTGGGAGTACATGGACCACGGCATTGCAGTGACAAGCCCGGACGGCAAGCCCGGCTTTGCCTATGGCGGCGACTTCGGCGACCGCCCCACCGACCGGGAATTCTGCGTGGACGGCCTTGTGCTGCCCGACCGCCGTAACACCCCCAAAATGGACGCCGTCAAGGCGGCCTACGCACCGCTGAAGATCACCCTGACCGACACGGAAGCCGTGATTGAAAACCGGAATCTCTTTACCGACCTGAACGCCTACGACCTTGTGTTTGCGTCCTCGGTCAACGGCAAGCCGGAGCGCCGGGCGGTGCTGCGGGCAGACTGCAAGCCGGGCGGGACGGAGCACATCCCGTTTCCCTTTGCCTTACCGGAGGCTGGGCTTGCCTGCATGACCGTTACCGCCATCCAGCGGGCTGCACTGCCCGGCATCCCGGCGGGCTATGAAGCCGCTTTGGGGCAGGTATGGCACAACTACGCCGTCGCCCGGCTGACCCTGCCCGCCCCGCAGCTGGTGGAGATGGACTGCAACGTCGGCGTAAAGGGCGAGGGCTTCGAGTACATCTTTGGCCGAGGCAAGGGGCTGGTGTCCATCCGCTATAACGGCGTGCAGCTGCTGGACGATACCGTGCGCCCCAATTTCTGGCGTGCGCCCACCAACAACGACGAGGGCTGTGCAGAGCCGTTTACATTTGCCTTCTGGAAAACCGCCGGTCTCTACGCCCGCTGCGATAACCTGACCGCTGAAACAAAGGGCGATTTCGTCATCGCCCGCGCAAACTACACCCTGCCAGATGGGCAGACGCTGCCCATTGATTTTGCCATTGACGGCGCAGGCCGCTGTGATATCACCATGACATGGCAGGGCACGCGCACTGAGCTGCCGGAGTTCGGTCTGCTCTTCCCGCTGCGTCGGGAGCTGACGGAAGTCTCCTATCTGGGTCTTGGCCCCCGGGAGACCACCGCCGACCGCACTGCAGGCGGCAAGATGGGTGCGTGGAACTACAACGTCCGGCAGGATTTTGCCCAGAACACCCCGGTCTACCCGCAGGAGTGCGGCAGCCGCACCGGCGTGTACAGTGCAACTGTCACCGGCAGCGGATTGAATATAGGCATCGGCTTTGCAGGGGACGGCATGACCTTCTCGGCGCTGCCCTACACGCCCCATGAACTGGAAAACGCCCGCCACCTTTACGAGCTGCCCCGGGACGACAATAAGACGGTCGTCCGCTGCGCTGCTTTCCAGCGCGGCGTGGGCGGCGACAACAGCTGGGGCGCAAAGCCCCATGCAGACGCCTGCTTTGCGGTGGAGAAGGGAACCTCGTTCCGTTTTACGATTCAAAAATAAAAATTTACTTGGCTAAAGTGGTGGGTATCATCGTGATACCCACCACTTTGGTCTTATTGCGAAACCGTAACAAGACAAAAATCAGCGCAATATTCAAATAGTATATTTGCGATATGCAATCCAACGTTGTAGCTGCTGCATTAAAAAGTTGAATTTTTATGGTTTATGGAGAAATAAGGAATTGTGTCAAAATGACACAATTGCTCCGGGCACCTTCATAGAACCATGGAATGTGAATATTTTGCTTTCATAGGAGTTCATGTTTTTTACTGAATCTCGTGAAAAGCGTATAAAAAGCTTGCAATCATCTGTAAAATGTGGTATATCCATTATACGAAACATTGCTTTAAAAGAACACTCCACCGTTCAATGATGTGTAAAGTGAGGTGCCTGCCATGACCGCCGTGATCTATGCCCGCTATTCATCGGATAACCAGCGCGAAGAATCCATTGAAGGCCAGATTCGTGAATGCACTGCCTATGCGGAAAAGAACGGCATCACCATCGTCAAGCACTACATTGACCGTGCTATCTCTGCCAAGACGGACAACCGCCCGGAGTTTCAGCAGATGATTAAGGACAGTGACAAGAAGCTGTTTGACATCGTGCTGGTCTGGAAGTTGGATCGTTTTGCCCGGAACCGCTACGACAGTGCCCGGTACAAGACCCAGCTGAAGAAGAACGGTGTCAAGCTCATGTCTGCCACCGAGATCATCTCCGAGGGACCGGAGGGCATCATTCTGGAATCGGTGCTGGAAGGTTATGCCGAGTATTATTCCGCTGACCTGTCTGAAAAGGTCATTCGTGGCATGACCGAAAACGCACTGAAGGGAAAGTTCACTGGCGGTGCCATTCCCTTTGGCTACATCATCAACGCAGACCACCGCTTTGAAATCGACCCGTTGACTGCTCCCTTTGTGGCAGAAACCTTCCAGCGGTACAACGATGGCCAGACCATGCGGGAAATTCGGGATTGGCTGAACGAAAAGGGCGTCAAGAACCAGCGTGGCGGGCTGATGACCTTCAACACCATTCAGCATATGCTGAACAATCGCCGCTACATCGGGGAGCTGAAATATCGTGATGTTTTGATTCCCGATGCGATTCCCTCCATTGTGTCCGCAGAGCTTTTCAACGATGTGCAGGAAAAGATCGCCAAAAACAAAAAAGCCCCTGCCCGTAGAAAGGCAGAGGATGACTACCTGCTCACCACCAAGCTGTTCTGCGGCTACTGTGGGGCGTTGATGTTTGGCGAAAGCGGCACAAGCCGGACGGGTGAAGTCCACCGCTACTATAAATGTGCCACTGCCAAAAAGCACAAGGGCTGCAAGAAAAAGACCGTCCGCAAACAGTGGCTGGAAGATCTGGTGGTCAACCAGACCATGCAGCTTGTGAAAGACGATGCCGCTATGGAATCCATCATCGCCAAGGTGATGGAACTGCAAAATAAAGAGAACACCAACATTCCTCTTTATGAGAAACAGCTTCGGGATGCAGAATCTGGTATCCAGAATATGCTCAATGCGATTCAGGCGGGCATCCTGACCAGTTCCACCAAGGAACGACTAGAGCAGCTTGAAGAAACCAAGCGTGAGCTTGAAACCCGCATTGCGGAAGAAAAGCTGGCAAAACCGAAAGTGACTGAAGAGTTCATCCGGTTTTGGTTGCTCCGGTTCCGCAAGCTGGACATGAGCCTGAAAGACCAGCGGCAGGCACTGGTGGATACGTTCATCAATGCGATTTACCTGTATGATGATAAGGTTTTGATAACCTTCAATTATAAAGAAGGAACACAGACCGTCACCTTTGGAGAAGCGTCAGAAATTGCATCCGAGGGAAATGGTTCGGATTTGGATTGCTTTACTGCACCAGAAAGTGCCGTGAAATCGAAAGATTTCATGGCTTTTTTGTTTTTCTGGCAGAGTCTGCATACTTTTGCACATCTCCTGCACACTTTACAAAAAAGCCATGTTATCTTTGAAGTGACCCCCAAAAGTTAGACAAAAATAAGAATTAAGGGACCTGAACGGTCTGAATCCTGTATTGCACAGGGCTCAGGCCGTTTCGTTTTAATTTGATTCGGCGGTTGTTGTAGTAGTCGATATACAAAAACACCCCATTTCCTAAACAGTATACCATACTGTCTAACAAATGGGGTGCAGTTCAAAATGAGCAGCGGGCTTTTTGATTTATTCGTGATCGATGTTCTCTTTCGAGCGCTTATAGAAGCCAAACACAAGCAGGCCCGCGCCAGCAAACATTAGCAGGAAAACAGGCCACCATGTCTGGCCGGTCTGGATCAACTTGGGCGGTTTTGCAGAAACAGAGGAAGTCTCTTGCGTTTCTTTTATGGGAGATTCCTCTGGATCGCTTTCAGCCGAGCGTTCTTCCGTTGATTCTTCTGTTGATTCCTCCGTCGGTTCTGTTGGAGGTACGCTTGTAGTCTCCTCCGTGGAGGGTGGGTTGGGTTCATTCCCGGTGGTCCCTGGAACAATCGGCGGCGTCACGATCTCCTCTTGCGGGGGATCCACAGGCGGGATGGGGTCAATGGGCTCAATCGGTTCGGGATACAGAGGGCGTTCATACGTATTGGTAATGATGAAACCACCCGCATCGCTGCGCTCAATCAAGGTCTCATAACCGGGCACAGCGTCTTCTGTTACGGAGTAGGTGCCTTCGGGCAGGTCTTCAAAAATATACGTCCAGCCCATATCTGCAGTCAGGTCTGCTTCTTTGACCTTTGCATCGCCGTTCCACAGAGAAACATGGATGCTTGCAGGGCGTTCCCACTTGTAATCGTTGACCCATTTCTTTTCCACCGGGACAGAGATCGTTACAGCGGGCACATCTGGCGTAGGTGTGGTCAAATAGGTATTGGTAATGATGAAGTTTCCGTCTGCATCCTGATAGTAGGTCGCTTTATATCCTTCTAGCGGCTGCTCGGTCACCGTGTAGTGATCCGGCGAAAGCGGAAGATCGGTGAAGGTATGCTGCCATCCATTTTCGCCGGTCAGCTCTGCTGTGCTTACAATATCCCCGGTGTCGCGTTCCTTCAGGTGAATCGTCACGCCGGAAGGCTGGGTGTCCTCATAGCCCGGATTATCCCAGGCTTTTTTTACCGAGATCGAATAGGACAGGGAGGTCGCTTCGCCGATGACCACGCCGCCGTTGGCACCAATACCGCCACCACCGTGCGAAGCCTGATTGCCTGTAATGATAAGCGATCCCGTTGCAGGAATCGACACACCGTCCGAAACAACGGATTTCAACGCCAATCCCTTTTTCTCATTCTGTACCCCTGTCACACGCTTGGCGTACTCAACCGTATTGTATCGGGTTCCCTGCCCGGATGTACCGCGATTTCCAGCGGGAGCGTACAGGAAGCCGTCGCTGAACCACTGGATCACTTTACCATTGGGAAAATAATCCGGCAGGGTAACACCGCCGTTTCCGCCTGCGCCTGTCGCAACCTCTGGCGAAGCGAAGTCGTCGCCTGCCGATGCTGCCGTATTCCCATAGATCACGGCACCATCCTGCATATACAGCTTCGCATCACCTGTGGGGCAGAACCACAGACCGCCGCCTTGGTCCGCAGTATTCCCCGTGATCAGAGCGTTCTCAATGTGCAGGGTCGTATAGATTTCGGTATTGCCCTCACTGTAGACGCCGCCGCCATCGTAGGCGGAGTTGTTCTCGATTTGTCCTCCCAGCAAAGAAACGTGATTCGAGCAGGAGTAAATGCCGCCGCCGGAACAACGATACCCCGATGCCGTATTGTTCGAGATGGTACCGCCGTTCATCGTAAAGGCGGTGCCATGTTCTTCCGTTGGCAATTCATCCATAACTGCCACACCGCCACCGGCTCCGCCGTGTGCACAGTTGCCGGTAATGGTGCCATTGTTCAAAACAAACTCTGCGGAGTACTTTACAAAAACAGCACCCGTAGGTGTGGAGTACGGCGTATACGAGCGGCTTTCATTGTTGCTTAGGGTTCCGCCATTCATCGTAAAACGGGCTTTTGCAGCATTGTTGGAAGCCGTAAGGTAAACAGCTGTTCCACATTGGCCGCTGTTGTTGCAGATGGAGCCTCCATTCATGGTAAATGTGCTTGCACCCAGCAGCAGTACTGCGGGGGAGGAGGAATCGCTGGAAGCGGTATTCGCGATGTTGTCCTGAATGGTGCCCCCATTCATGGTAAACGATGCGCCTTCTGTGACTCGGATCGAGGCGCTGTGTGCCCCGCGGATCTTATGGTTCTGGATGGTGCCGTTCTCCAAAATGAGTTCTGCACTTGAGCCGTTGTCCTCAATAACGCCCACGTCGTTCCCTTCCAGAGTGGACTTTTCGATTACAACATTGCCATCTATCGTCGTTTTGCCATGATTAACAAGAATGCTGCCGGTATTGTTCCAGCCGCCCAATGTCAGCGCACCGGTCAGCGAAAGCTCACCGCCTTCTTCTACCACAAACAGATTCGTGGGTTTCTCGTCCTTATTGCCAAAAAGGTTGTAGTTCTCATTTGCATTTGCAGTGATTTCGACCTGCTTCCCTTTGGCTATCGTAACGGGTGCATTCAAACAAATGTTTTTTTCAATTTCAATGGTGACTGGCCCATTTGCCTGATCGACCGCCTGCTGTAAGCTCAAGGCACCTTCTGCATTGGAGACTTTGTCGTCAGTAGCCTCCAGAGACGGGATGGTATATGTGACGGTAACCCCATCGATTTCCGGGATGTGCACATCCTCCCGACGATTGTTTACCGTGATCGTTTTTAGATTTGTACAACCAGCGAAAGCATTCGGAGGGATATCAGTGAGTCCTGAGCCGATCTGAATGGCTTCGACCTCTTTACATCCACTGAATGCACTCGCACCCAGTTGAGTCAGGCTATCCGGTAGTGCAACGGTGCCGCTCAAAGAGGCCTTATAGAACGTGTAAGTTCCGATGGAATTCAGCGTCTCCGGCAGCGAGATGGTTGAGATCCCCGCCCAGATAAACGCCCAATCCCCGATCGAGCTCAGCGTGGAGCAGGTAATGACAGAGGTGATATTAGGATCATAGCAGAATGCATGTCCCGGGATTTCCTCCAGATTGCTCAGGTCAATCTTCCCGGACAATGCTTTACACCCTTGGAAAGCGGCATATCCCATGGTGGTAACGCTGTGAAGATCAACCGTCTCCAATGCCGAGCAGCCGTAAAATGCACGGTCTCCAATGGACGTGACCTGACTTAGATCCGGGATCTCCGTCAAGGCTGTATCGGCGGTCTCGTGATTCTTCCAGTCTGTAACGCTTCCAAAGGCGCCGTTGTCAATGGCTGTAATGGTCCCCTTGGCCGTCACACGCTCCAAAGCGGAGCAGCCTGCAAACATATGGCTGGGGATCGTTGTAATGGAGGCCGGAAGCTCGATCGATTCCAGAGAAGTACACTCGCTGAAGGTGGAACCCTCTGTGATCGCAATGCCTTCCGGGAGCGTGATATCCGTCAGCGCCGATGCGCCGGAAAACGTGTCCGTCCCTGAGAGTTTTTGCAGGCTGCTGGGCAGATGGATGGTTGTCAAGTTCTTGCAGCCGGATACGACCGATCCCGAAGCAATCTCCTCCACGCCCTCCTCGAAGGTCAGAGTCTTCAATTCCGTCATGTTTTGCAGAATCGCTTTGAAAACTTTGACACTGCCCGGAATGGTGATCTCCGTTACATTTTTGAAGCTGGATAAATAGCCCCCCATGTCGGTCAGGGTATCCGGCAGCACCAGCGTAGTATAGTCCGAAGTTACACTGCTCGAAAAGGGTAAGCTCAGTTCGGTGACCGTATAGGGGTTCGGATCCTGCACGCCAGCATCGTCTGTGTAATAGATCGTACTTGGAAGGATGCACTCGGCTCCGCCGGAGGAGGAGGTCAGCCTCCGGATTTTTGCCGTGTAGTCCGTGTAGAGGTCCACCATGTACTCTGTACCAGACGACACATCGGTGTATGCGTAGTCTTTGTGCGCCATGGTTTTTCCGGCAGCCGGCAGCGCAATGTCGTCATCCATTTCTTCTTCTGACGCATCATCGTCATAATAAGAGAACGGATCTTCGGAAGCGATGGCTGCCTCCAATTCGCTGTCGATCTTCGGCGTTTCCTCCCACGAGTCCGGCACATCCTCCTCGGTTTCTGCATCGGAGGGGCCGGTTTCCCCCGGGTTCGTGCCTGACTTTGTTTCTTCGTCCGAGTCTTCCCGATCATTCCGATCTTCGGCAGCATCCGTGTCTTGCACTTCGTCCTCCGACTCTGTCTCCTCGATTGAATCGGCCGCCCTATCAATCTCGGTGTCGCTCGAATCGTTGGCATCTTCTTCTGCGATGACTTCCGCTGCGGTGTCGTCTACTTCTTCGTCCAAGTCAAAGAAGATGATGTCGTCAAAAAGCTGTTCCGAGGAAGAGTAGCCGGAAGAGTAACTGTCGTCTGTGTAGTCGGCAATGTCCTCCCGGTCTTCGACGAAGTCGTCGTTTGTTGCTGCCATTGCAGGGAAAGCTCCCATCGAAATGCTCAGTGCGATACTCGTTGCGAGCAAGCCTGCGAGCAACCGTTTTTTCATTGCGGTATTCCTCTCTTTTGCGTTATCATTGTGTTCGTGTGCAGCAAACCGTATGCCACAAGGAGGAGTATACCACCTCAAAAAAATCGTGCAACATGCCTATATGAAATATTTTTCCATATATAACGTATCATCGCAAAAAAAAAAAATAACCAACAAACGTCTATTTCACAAAAAAGACTTTCGTCGCAAAACTGGGGCGATGAAACGGTAAAAGCAGCTTACGATGAAAGAGCCTGCAAATTCAACATGGACATCGGTTGCGTGGAGCTGCTGCTCCGAAATGGGAGAAAAATTTCCATCGACTGCACCGGGGGCGAGGATGCGCTGGACGTTATCTCATCTTACAACAACGCCGCAAAGATCGGGCAGAGCACTGCTGTCAGGACACCGGCGACCGCAATGGCAAGGCCGTGTTCCTGCATGAGCAATGCAGAAAATTCCTCGAAGGTGGTGGTCTTGTTCAGCACAGCGTAGATCTGCTTTCGCAGCTTGTCCAGTTCGGTCTGGTAGACGGTCTGGGTGGGCTGCTGCCCTTCGGCGGCAAGTTTGGCGTTGGCATGGTCGAGGCGGCGTTGTCCGCGCCGCTGCGCCCAATACTCCCGCTCCGAAACATGGTCGCCTTGGGCTTCCAGCAGATTGATCTGGTTCAGGTCGGCTTGCTCGCACATCTCCATGACTGCGACACGGAGGTGCCGGAGCATGGCAGAAGTGCAGCGGTGCTTCTTGCCCGCTTGCCAGTCGCACGGCTTGTCCATGAAGGGTTGCCGTTCCACGGTGCGGATGCGCAAGCTGCCGATGACGATGTGGACGTGGATGTTCCCTGCACTGTTGTGACCGTCCGGGTGGGTGCAGACGATGGCGGGATGACCGGGGAAATTTTCCTTGCAGAACTGCAAGCCAAGGGCTTGCGCCCGCTCCATGGTCAGGCCGTTCTCTACTGCGTCCTTCGGGTCGAA
>ENA-USZI01001434-USZI01001434.1-human-gut-metagenome-genome-assembly--contig:-NODE-1434-length-15940-cov-5.183824_pt1 | contig 15940 bp, 15 predicted proteins | sample MGYA00250042_ERZ773532 | MGnify/ENA primary metagenome ERZ773532 (study PRJEB29103, sample SAMN06112036) | human gut metagenome | biome: human gut; feature: ankylosing spondylitis patient; material... | reverse complement strand
CCGCACCCGGGACAACGGCATCATCACCGGCAGCGCCGACTACGCCGCCGACGGCCTGTGCATCCTCTCGAACCTCGTCTTTATATAGGGGCATACCTGACAGGGGCGCATATATAGGGCATATATAAGGGGCATATATAAGCGGCTGCATATAGAGCCTATACAGACGGCTATATGAAGCATATGCAGCAGTAGGAAGGTGGTGCAAGGGTTTGTTATTTCACAAGTGCAGATGTGGGGCTTTAATACCGCAGAATATAGCTGAATGTGAAGCCTGTGCAGCGAAGGCAGCAGGGCAGCAGTCAAGACACATGGAATACAACAAACACCGAAGAAACAAGAAGACAGCAGCCTTCTATGTATCAAGTGAGTGGAGGAAGACAAGAGCCGAAACAATCAGGCGGTTTGATGGCGTTGATATATATGCCTTCTATGTGCTGCATGTAATACAGACAGCTGACATGGTGCATCATATCACACCTATTGAAGACGACTGGAACAGACGACTTGATGCAACCAATCTGATCCCATTGAGCAATCACAGCCATGGAATCATTGAAGCCTTGTACAGCAAGGATGAACAGACAAAAAAAGCGACACAAAAGATGTTGTATGACCTGATAGAACGCCACTGGAAGGCGACAGGGGGAGTATGAAAAAGTATCGGGTTAAGTTTATTTAGTCGCGCTTCCCCTTTTCCGTGGAGAAAACTCCCCACGGAAAATCCAGATCAGGGCATCCGAAAAAGGGTGCGTGTCAGATTCTGACACACCGCAAGGAAACCAGCAAAGAAGGGAGGTCGCAGAAGAATGGCAGGACAACGACAGCCGATCGCGCTGGTACAAGCAAAAGGCAAAAAACACCTGACAAAAGCAGAAATTGAAGAACGTCAGCGAACAGAAGTGAAAGCGGCTGCGGACAAAGTGACAGCACCGCAATACTTATCGCCAACACAGAAAAGAACCTTCAAGAAAATCGTGAAGGAACTTCGTGCGATTGACCTCATATCGAACCTTGATGTTGATGCACTTGCAAGACTGGTCATCGCACAAGAAAAATACATCGCAGTCACGCAAGAACTGAACAGACAACCGATCATGGTGGAAATTGAGATCGCAACAAAGCAGCTGGACGAATACGGACAGCCAGTGAAGATCAGAAAAGAAGTCGTGAACGGAGAAGTGGAAAGACTTGCGCTACTTCAAGACAGATACTTCAAGCAGTGTCGTCAGGGGGCTGCGGACTTCGGACTGACAGTGTCAAGCCGCTGTCGCCTTGTAGTGCCAAAAGCAGACAAGGAAACACCGAAAGAAAACAAGTTCGCGAAATTCGCATAAGGCGAACGCATGACAACAGATAGAACTACACAATACGCGCTGGATGTCCTTGCGGACAAGATTGTTGCTGGCGATCTGGTCAAAGCAGCATGTCAAAGACATATAGACGACATGAAAGCGGCTGAAGCTGCGCCATATCGCTATTACTTTGATGTTGAAGAAGCAGAAAGGATCATTGACTTCGCTGAAACACTGACTATTGCGGAAGGCGAAGAAGAACAGCCAGTGACGGCATATCCATTCCAGTGCTTCATTCTGGGAAGCCTGAACGGATGGAGAACTAAAGACGGACATCACAGACGATTCAGAACCAGTTACATACAGCTGGGACGACAGAACGGCAAGTCATTCCTGAATGGTATTCTGGCGGCTTATTACGGCAATTTTGACAAGTACAAATATGGTCAGGTTTACTGTACAGCCACAAAGAAAGATCAGGCAATGATTGTCTTCAACGAAATTGTGAAGTTCATAAATTCTGACAGCGATTTGTCAGAGTGCTTCAAGATTCACGAACACAATTCAACGATTGACTGCAAGATCACACACAGCAAGATCAAGGCACTGTCAGGCGACACGAAGTCAATTGACGGTTTCAGACCATATCTGGGGATCGTGGATGAATACCATGCACACAAAGATGATCAGATGTACAAGCTACTTGAAGGCGGCATCAAGAAAATGAAGTCGGCACTGATCAGCGTGATCACGACAGCAGGATTTGACCTGAAATCGCCGTGTTTTGCGTTGTATGAATACTGTGTGAAAGTCCTGAAGGGTGTTGCAAGTAATGATTCACAGTTCATTTACATCGCGCAAATGAATGAATCTGATGATATGTGGACACCTGAAAACTGGATCAAGGCGAACCCAATTCTGGAATATGACAGGGACGCATTGCAGAACATGATCCCGATTGCTGCAACGGCGAAGGAAATGGGAGGATCAACACTGCGCGACTTCATCGTCAAGCAGCTCAATATGTGGATTCAGTGGACAAATGATGTCTATATCAAGGACATGGATGTCTGGACAAGGGCAGCAGTCAAGAAGACACTGGCTGACTTCAGAGGTCAGAAGGCTTATGTCGGACTTGACCTGTCATCAGGCGGCGACTTGACATCAATCGCAATCGTGATCCCATTCATGCAAGGCGAAGACAAATGCTACTTCGTACACGCACACAGCTTCATTCCGAAGCGAAGGGTTGAAGAACACATCAAGACTGACCGCGTACCTTATGACCTATGGATCAGACAAGGACTGGTCGAAGTGACTGAAACAATGGGCGGTGTGAAAACTGACTACAAGTACATTATTGCGTACCTGAAGAAGATCGTGAAGCTGTATGAATTGGATGTGCAGTGGATTTGTTACGATCCGCACAACGCTTCCGCATTCCTGACAGATTTGGAAGCACTTGGATTTGACAGCATTGCTGTCAAACAGTCGGCGCGAGAGTTAAACGATCCGACAGTGGACTTCCGACTGGAACTGGAAGCAGGACATGTCGAACATGACGGAAACGAAGCAATGAAGTGGTCTATTGCAAACGCGAAGACGACATCGAACAGCTTCGGAGAAATCAAGATTGACAAGGAATACACGACAGAACGAATTGACATCGTGGATGCAATTATTGACGCATGGATGATGGCAATGAAGGGCGAAATCAAGCCAGATGTCAACAGATACCTTGATATTTGGTTTGCAGGCACAAAGAAATTGCGACAGAAGGGAGGTGCGCAAGGTTGAACATGTGGAAAACACTGAACAAAGGAATTATGAAAGCATTCGGAATGAATATTGAAACAGATACAGCAACGCTGAATGATGAATCCTTTCTGGAATGGGTTGGAATTAAGCGCGACAGTGAAAGCAAGAAGCCGACATCAGACGTGACATACTTCACTTGCTTGAAAATGATGTCAGAAACAGTCGCAAAAATGCCGTGGAAACTTTACCAGAAGACAAACAAGGGCATCAGTGAGCCGATAGACAACGACATTGCAAGGCTTATGAAGCAACGTCCGAACCCTTTTATGACACCGACAACCTTCTGGAACGCCGTGGAAATGAACAGAAATCATTATGGGAACGCTTATGTCTATGTACGCAGGAAGTTCAAGCGCAAGAAATACGGCGGCGAATACAAAGCACTGGACATGTGGATCATGCCGTCAGACAGGGTGCAGATCATTATTGACGACAAAGGCATTTTCGCAGGCAAGGGAAAAATCTGGTATATGTACAGCGATGAATATTCAGGCGAACAGTACATATTCAGGACAGAAGATGTCTTGCACTTCAAGACTTCGCATTGCCTGAACGGAATAGTCGGACTTCCAGTGCAATACATCCTGAAGCAGACAGTCGAAGGCGTGATTGAATCACAACGCTTCCTGAACAACCTATATAAAAATGGATTGACAGCAAAAGCGGTGCTGGAATACACAGGCGAACTGAATGAAGATGCAGTCACAAAGCTACGACAGACTTTCGAACGCTTCGGAGCAGGAAGCCAGAACACAGGCAAGATTCTTCCTGTGCCGCTGGGGATGAAGCTGACACCGCTGGACATTAAGCTGACAGATTCACAGTTTGTTGAGTTGAAAAAGTATTCAGCACTTCAGATCGCAGCAGCGTTCGGAATTAAACCGAACCAGATCAACGATTATGAAAAATCATCATACAGCAATTCAGAAATGCAGCAGCTGTCATTCTATGTGGACACGATGCTTTTTGTGCTGAAGCAGTACGAAGAAGAAGTGAACTACAAGCTATTATCGGATGACGAAGTGGAAGAAGGGTTGTACTTCAAAATGAATGAAAAAGTGCTGCTTCGTACCGACAGCAAAACACAAATGGAAATCCTGAAAGAAGGAATCAACAACGGCATCGAAACAGTAAACGAAGCAAGAAGAAAACTTGATTTGATGGATATGGAAGGCGGCGACACATTGATTGTCAATGGAACGTATGTGCCACTGACGAAAGTCGGGGCGGCGTATGACAAAGCTGAAGAACAGGACACTGAAGAAGACAGCGATCCTGACAATCCTATAAATGAGCCAAACACAGAAGGCGGCGAAAATACGGATCAGGATGAACAGGAGCAGGAAACAGCCGAAACGAATGAACCTGACACCGATCAGGAAGGAGGGGAAGAAGATGGCGAAGAAAATGAACTTCACAAGAAGAAATCGAGCGAAAAGAACGATTGAAAATGTCGGCTTCATGCAGATAAAAGACGCGGCAGCAGGCGGCGTTGAACTGTACATCTACGGCGACATTGTATCTTCAGAGTGGGACAAGTGGACACCAGAAGACACCTGTCCACAGGACATCACAGACTTTCTGAACGGCATTGACAACAATGCAGAACTGACAGTGTACATAAACAGCTGCGGCGGCGATGTGTTCGCAGGAATCGGCATATACAACATACTGAAACGCCACAAAGGACACATCACAGGCATTGTGGACGGAATTGCAGCGTCAATCGCGTCCGTGATCCTTATGGCGTGCGATGACATCGTTGTGTCGACAGGCGCACAGATTATGATTCACAAGCCGCTGACTATGGCGTGGGGCAATGCAGACGACTTCACGGCAGTTATAAACCAGCTTGACAGCTGTCAGCAGATGATCACAGACATCTACATGACAAAAGCAAAGGAAGGCGTGACAGCAGATCAGTTTGAAGAGCTAATCAACGCAGAAACATGGATGTCAGAAAGCGAAGCATCGGAGTGTCGCGCTTCAGATTATTTCAACATAAAAGTTGATGAATCGGCGGCAGCAGTCGCAGCATGCGTCAGCTACATGATGGACAGATTCAAACATGCGCCAGCGGACATGAAGACCGAAACAGCTGAAGACATCGAAGCAAGACAGCAACAGGCAGACGAAACAGAAGAAATTCTGGGCGATCTGTACATGTATGGAATTTAAGAAAACGGAGGAAAAACAATGAGCAAAGAAGCAAGAGCGTTACTGAAGAAAATCAATGACAAGAAGAACGCGATCAAAGCCCTTGTGAATGAGGGAAAGACAAAGGAAGCGAAGGAAGCGAAAGCAGAACTTGTGGACATGCAGGATCGTTTCAACATCCTTATGGACTTAGAGGATGACGAGGACGAGGACATCAAAGACCAGATTGACAAGGACGAAGCAAAAAAGGCTGAAGGCAAGGACAAAGCACCTTCAAAGAAAGACATCGCGCGTGCGTTTGTCAATCGTATTGTCTGCGGAATGCGCAAGACAAAACTGAATGAAAAGGATCAGAAGATCATGGACGCAATGTCAGAGAAGTCAGACGAAGACGGCGGCTTCACTGTACCACAGGACATTCAGACGGACATCCATGAGTTAAGAAGAACAGACGATGACCTTGAACAGTATGTCAATGTTGAGCCTGTCAGCACATTGTCAGGAAGCAGAGTGTTTGAAGTCGATGCAGATTCGACACCATGGGACGATGTTGACGAAGGCGAAGAGTTCGGAGAGGAAGAAACGCCGAAGTTAAAACAGATCAAGTACAAGATCAAGAAAAAGGGCGGCATCTTAAAAGTTACAAGGGAACTCTTGCAGGACACAGCAGAAAATATTCTGGGCTTCCTGAATAAGTGGATCGCGAAGAAGTCAAGAGCCACAAGAAACGCTGCAATTTTGAAGAAACTTGCAGAAATCACAACAGGAAAAGAAGTGGCAATCAGCGGATATGACGACTTGAAGGATGTCTTCAATGTGACACTTGATCCAGCGATTGCATCTTCTTCAATCGTTCTGACAAACCAGTCAGGCTTCAACTACCTTGACAAGATCAAGGACGAGCGTGGCGACTACATTTTGCAGCATGATGTGACAGACAAGTCAAAGATGCTTCTTTTCGGTGTATATCCGATCAAGAAAGTCAGCAACAAAGTGTTGAAGAATGTGGAAGTTAAGTCAGACGGAAGCAACGTGTCAGCGTACAAGTACCCGATTTACATGGGCGACTTAAAAGAAGCAATCACTTTGTTTGACCGAGAGAAGATCAGCATCGAACTTTCAACCGAAGCTGGCGACTTATGGGCGAAAGACCAGACAGGAATCAAGGTGCGTGACAGATTCGATGTGCAGGCATTTGATGAAGAAGCAGTCATCAAGGGAGAAATCACAGTTCAGGTTGCTGGCTAATGGCAACAGGCTTCAGGAAGGGAGGAAAAGACATGGAACTGGAAGAGCTGAAGGCATATTGTCGCATTGACTATGACGATGACGATGAAGTGATCAAGCTGATTTATGCAGCAGTGCTGGAAGAAATGACAGACCTGATAAAAGACTTCAATCCTGAAGCACTCACGAACCGCCAGAAGTTGTTGATCTGCATGTATGTCAAAGAAGCCTACGACAACAGGGACAGAACAGCACCGACAGACGACAAAGTCAGATTCGCGGTGCAGTCAATGATGTTGAAAGAAAGGTTGAAGTGATATGTCAAGCGCGAAGGTCAAAATATACAAATATCAGTACACGAAAGTTGACGGAAGGCGTGTGGAAGCAGAACCGATCTTGTATCACGAATGCTGGTGCGAGATCGGCAGCCTTTACGGAAAAGAACTGTACAAGGCAATAGAAATCAGGCTGGAAGACACGATTGTGTTTGACAAGGTCAGGTATTGCAAAAAGGTCAAAGAGATAGCGGCACACCTGAAGGACTACTTCGTGGAGTACGAAGGCGAAAAGTACAACATATTTGCAAGGGACTTCAGGCAGAATGACAAGCAATATGTACAGCTGAAAGCGAACCGCGTCACATAAATGTGTCAGATTCTGACACAGGGAAGGAAACAGCATGAAAGTGACTTTTGAATTTGAAGGACTGAAAGAACTTCAAAACAAACTGGAAACACTTGCAAGCGATTCGGAAATCAGAAAAACAAACAAGCAGATATTCCAGCGTTCTGTTGATTATACCGAACCACGAATGAAGGCAGTTATGGCAAGGTCGGCAGACAATTCAAAGTCAGGAAAGAAGGGATACAGACCTTCTGGACATGCTGCGGATAATATCCCCACGAAAGTGACAACAAAGGGCGGCGAAGTCGGCTGGACACTTCTGGGCGATGCAGAAAACTGGTTTTACATGAAGTTTGTGGAATGGGGGACAACGAAACAGCCCCCACAAGACTTCCTTTACAACACAATGGAAGAATGCCGCGGACAGTGGGACACGATAGCAGATCAGGAATATCAGAAGTTATTGAATGAAAAGCTGGGAGGATGACACATGGACATTGTGAAGAAGACACTGGATGCGCTTGAAGTGCTGGAAGCAGAAGGAATCACAGTGCAGCAGGGCTGGTATGACGCAGACATCAAGGGACTGCATGTGACTGTGTGGAATCTGGGGGACTACGGCGGCGAACATTCGGACGATGACGAAGAAGTCGAGATTGCAGCAGTGCAAGTGTGCATCTGGTCAAGTACAGATCAAATCAGGTTAAAAAAGAGAATCAGGCGACTTATGAAAAAGGCAGGATTCGCATTCATGGGCGCAAATGACAATCTTGAAACAGATACAAAAATATTTATGAATGCCGCAAGATTCATGGCGGCAGAAGAAGCAGAACAGGAGGACGAAGAAGAATGAGTGAAGCAGGAAAGCAGATCATCAGATCAAGAACAAAGTCGTTTCGTGACATTTATGTCGCACCGGTAACACAGAACGATGCGACAGCATACGCAGCAGGCACACCAGTCAAACTTGCGCGTGCTATTTCAGGAAAAGTGTCTGATAAATTCAGCGTTGAAAAGATTTACAGCGATGATGGAGTGGAGGACACAGTTGAAACCTACGAAGGAACAGACGTGGAGTTTGAAGTCAATTCGCTTGCACCGCAGGACAAAGCAATGTTGTTCGGTCATTTATACAAGAATGGCTGGCTTGTGAAAAACAAGGACGACAAAGCACCTGAAGTCGCTGTCGGATATAGAGCAAAGAAGCTGAATGGCAAGTATGAATTTGTATGGCTTTATGTCGGAACATTCGGTCAGGGATATGACGACAACTATCAGACACAGGAAGACAAGGTCACAACACAGACAGCAACGCTGAAGGGCAGTTTCTACGAACGCGCATGTGATGGAAACTTTGAAACACAGGTTGACGAAAGCAACCTTCTGACAGAACACACGGACGCAGCAGCAGCAATCAAAAACTGGTTCGGAAAGGTACAAGAGCCAACAGAAGCGGCGTAAAAGAACAATAGGAGGGCAAACACAATGAAAAGAAAGTTAATTATAAACGGCAAAGAATATGAAATGCCAAAGATGGACGTTGACACCTATATGGAATATTTGGAGGTTAGGGACGACATCATGGGAACTGAAAAGAAAAGCGGACTTTACACCGCAGAACAGTTCCGAAAGATGCTGGACTGCATTTGCATGGTTTACGGCAACCAGTTCACTGTTGACGAGTTGAAGGACAAGGAAACAGGACTGGGAGTTGCAGCAATCATCATGGAATTTGCACTGATCGAAGAATCGCTGGGCGATGAAGTCAACGGAAAGGTTGAGAAGCTACAAAAAAATTTTACAAGTGGCAAATAATACCCGAACTGACGCTGACGTGTAATGAAAAAGAATATATATGCGCGTCAGTATCGGTTGAAAAGTACAGAGCATATACAGAACTTATGGAAAAGAACAACGGCGATGATGTTGCATCTGCGTTTCAATTCAATGCAGCAATTATGAAAATGATATTCGGCATATCTGAAAGGGAAGTGCTGAAGGCAGATGTCGCAGAACAGCTGGCAACAGCAAAGATGATTCATTTTGTGATGCAGGACATCATCACACCGAAGTTCCTTGAATTAAACCCAAACAGACCAGATGAAGTCGAACAGGAGAAGTCAGCATTCGATGATTATGACGAAGAAAACGGCTACAACGAAGCTGAAAAGCAGCTGGACGATGAAAACATCTGGAAAGTGTGCCGCGACAATGTGGACAGGGTTGTAAAGCTGTGTATAAAAGGGCTGAACGATTCACTTTCAAATGTTATGAAGTCGGATATTATGAGCCTTTTGGATCATGTGGCGTTCGAGATCAAGACCATCAACGAAAAGTGATGAAAGGAACGTGCATATATGGCGCAGGCATCAATCAAGATCGGTGCTTCAATGTCAGAATATCAGTCGGCGATGAAAGCGGCGGTCGCAAGCATGAAAGAACTGTCGTCACAGTACAGTCTTGCTGCTGCAAACGCCAAACTGTACGGCACGAAATCTGACGCGTTAAAGGCGAAGATCAGCGAACTTACACAGAAAATGGATGTCCAGAAGACGAAAGTCGCGGATTGTAAAACACATTATGAAACGCTGACAACACGACTGGACAACAACAAGAAAAAAAGCGAAGAACTGAAGACAAAAGTCGCAGAACTGTCAAGAGCCTATGAGGAAAGCAAGGAAGCGACTGGCGAAAATTCAGAAGAAACAAAGAAATTAAAAACAGAACTGGACAAAGCGGAAAAGCAGCTGGCAACAACCGAAGCACAAACAACAAAGTATGAAGCAGCAGTCAAGAAGCAGGGCGCAGCAGTCACACAGGCTGAAGCTGACCTTGCGAACATGGAAGTGCAGCTTCGTGATGTCAATGCGGAACTTGCGCGCCAGAAGTTCGATGAATACGCGGAAAAGGCTGGAAAAGTCGGACAGGCAGTGCAAACAGCAGGACAGCACATGATGAAGGTCACAACCGCGATCGGCGGCGTGGCAGCGGCATCGGTAACAGTTGCAGCAAACTTTGAACAGCAGATGTCAAAAGTGCAGGCAATCAGCGGAGCAACAGCAGAAGAAACTGACAAGCTGACAGAATCAGCGCGTCAGTGGGGGCGTGATACAAAGTATTCAGCAACCGAAGCTGGCGAAGCGTTTGAATATATGGCACTTGCAGGCTGGAAGACGGATGACATGCTGGAAGGCATTGGCGGCATCTTGAATCTGGCAGCAGCATCCGCGATGGACTTGGGAACAGCTTCAGACATCGTCACAGACTATCTGACAGCGTTCGGACTATCGGCAAAGGACGCAGGAAAATTCGCAGACGAAATGGCTTATGCAATGAGCCATTCAAACACAACAACCGAAGCACTTGGAGAAGCATATAAAAACTGCGCTGCGACAGCGGCTTCAATGGGCTATTCGGTGGAAGAAACAACAGCAGTCTTGATGACAATGGCGAACGCTGGCGTTAAAGGCGGCGAAGCAGGAACAGCCCTGAACGCTATTATGACAAGACTTGCGACAGATACAAAAGGCTGCGCAACCGAACTGGCGAAGTATGGTGTTGAAGTGTACGATGCGCAGGGCAACATGAACAGCCTGTCAAGCATACTGACAGGAGCGCGCGGCGTATGGAATAACCTGACAGACGAACAGCAAGCGAACCTTGCAAAGACAATCGCAGGAACGAACCAGTTTTCAGCATTGCAAACAATCATGTCTGGCTTGTCAGATGAAGCGATTGCAAGCGGAATGTCCTTCAGTGACTATGCTGAAGCATTACAGAATTGTGACGGCACTGCATCCGACATGGCGGCAACAATGCAGGACAATTTACTGGGAAGACTGACACAGCTGAAGTCGAAGCTGGAAGATATTGGAATAACTGTGGGAAATGCACTGCTTCCATTCATGGAAAAGGCAGTGGCGAAGATTGGCGAACTTGCAGACAAGTTCGCAGCATTAAGCCCACAGCAGCAAGAAACGATCCTGAAGATTGCAGGCGTTGTGGCTGCGATCGGTCCTTTGCTGACGATAGTCGGAAAAGCTATCAGCGTATCTGGACAGCTATCATCAGGGATCGGAAAAGTTGTTGGCAAGCTGGCGGCAATGGGAACAACAGCGTCAGGAGCAACAGGCGGCATGGCTATCCTGAAAGGCGCGCTTGCGGCGATCACATCGCCAGTCGGAATTGCGGTCGCTGCGATCGCAGCAATCACGGCAGTCATAGTGACGCTGTGGAACACGAACGAAGACTTCAGGAACAAGATCACGGAAATCTGGGACAGAATCAAAACAGTGTTCACAGAGTTCGGACAACACATCACCGACAAACTCAATTCGCTGGGCTTTGATTTTGAAAACTTCGGGGAAGTGGTCAAGGCAATCTGGGAAGGCTTCTGCAATTTGTTAGCACCGATCATCGAAGGCGTGTTCAATAATATCGCAAATGTCATTGAAACAACGCTGAATGTGATCACAGGCGTGTTTGATTTGTTCGTGTCGTTATTCACAGGCGACTGGTCAGGGGCTTGGGACGCAGTAAAAGGAATATTTGAAAGCGTATGGAATGGGCTGAAGGAATATATCAGCAATATTCTGAACACAATCAAGGGCGTTGCTGACGCTTTTCTGGGCTTATTTGGTACTTCATGGGATGAAGTATGGAATAGCATCAAGACAACCTTTGAAAACATCTGGAACGGCATTGTATCGTTCTTCACAGGCATACTTGACGGAATAAAGAACGCAGTAACAACAGCATGGACAGCAGTCAGCACGACAATTTCAGATGTACTGACAGGAATCTGGAACACAGTCAGCAACATATTCACGACAATCAGGGACTTTGTATCAACAGTCTTTGAAACAATCAAGAACGTGATCACAGTCGTTATTATGGCGATTGCAGAGTTCTTCAGCGCAGCATTTGAAATCTTGACAGTTCCGTTCCGATTTATCTGGGAGAACTGCAAAGATACAATCATTTCAGTCTGGGATGCAATCAGTACGAAGATACAGACAGCAATCACGTTTGTACAGAATATCATCACGACAGTATGGAACGCGGTCAGCGGTGTATTCACGACAGTGTGGACAGCAATCAGCACGACAGTGTCGAATGTCTGGAACACGATCAGCACGAAGATACAGACGACATTGCAGACGATCCAAAATATTATCACGACAGTATGGAACGCGGTCAGCGGTGTATTCACGACAGTGTGGACAGCAATCAGCACGACAGTTTCAAATGTTGTGAACAGCATCAAGAACACGATCACGAATGTGTTCAATGCGGTCAAGACGACAGTCAGCAACATATTCAACAGCGTGAAGTCAACAGTGACATCAATCTGGAACAGCATCAGCAGCACGATCAGCAATGTTGTGAACAGCATCAAGAACACAGTCAGCAACGTGTTCAACACATTAAAATCAACAGTCAGCAACGTGTTCAACAGCATAAAATCAACAGCAACATCGGTCTGGAATGCAATCAAGAACGCAATAACAACACCGATCAACGCTGCGAAAAACGCTGTACACAATGCAATCGAAGCGATCAAGTCGAAATTCAACTTCACATGGTCACTTCCAAAACTGAAATTACCACACCCGAAGATCACAGGAAGCTTCAGCCTGAATCCTCCATCAGTACCACACTTTTCAATAGACTGGTACAAAAACGGCGGTATTATGAACGATTCAATGATCTTCGGAATGAACGGAAACAAGCTGCTTGCTGGCGGCGAACCAGAAACAGGCGGCGAAGCTATTCTTCCGCTAAAACCATTCTATCAGGAATTGAACTCAATACTTGATGAAAAGCTGAAGAATATAGAGTCAGGAACGAATGTGAAGGTTGAAAATCATACATACATTGACAGTGAAGAAGTGGCAAGCAAGACATACACGAAAGTGGATGAACAGCTTGTGGAAGATAAAAGGAAAGGAAGGTAAGGCAGCATGAAAGTGAATGGCATTGACGCAAGAAAATACAACGCGAAGCAGCTGACAGCCGAAGTACTGCCCCCTTCGCTTGCTGTCGATTATGAGATTGTAACAGGCGCATTTCTTCCGACAGAATTTGAAACAGATATGGAACTGGGACAGCTGAAGTTGTGCATGTACTTCAGGGGCAAGGATAGAAACAGCCTGATCAGGTCGATGTCGGCATTTTTGGAAAATTTCACGAAGTCAAGCGTTGTTGAAGTCGATGGCTACAAAGGAAAGTTCAAGGCATACACAGCAAGCAGTGACTATTCAAAAATGAAAGTGAAAACCAGATACAAGCTGAACATCACGCTGGAAGGCTATTTTTTTGACGATGAACTAAAGCTGGAATATGACGGAATCACACAGACAACGATTGACCGACAAGGGACACGAAAAGCACCAGCAATCATTGAAGTGTATGCGAAGAAAGCATTGAAGAATTACAAGATCAGCGGTTTTGAAGATGACATCATCGTGGAGCAGCTGGCAGCAGGACAGACAATCATCATTGACGGCGAAGAAGGACGCATCACGAACAATGGTGCAGACGCATTCGCCAGCGTTGACTTGTGGAAGTTTCCAGCAATCACGCAGACACAGACAGTCTTGAAGTTTTCCAGTGCAGACGCAGTCGTTCGGATCAGGTACAAGCCTATGTGGATTTAGGAGGATGACAGATGCAGATTTTTAATGACAAAAAAGAACGTGTCGGAATCCTGAAGGGCTTCAAAGATAGAAAGATCGTGAAGACACTTGATTCAGGCGACAAGGAATTGACTTTCAAATATCCTTCGGACGGCAAGCAAGTTGACCTTCTGAAAGAAGAATACTACATCAGGACGAAAGAAGACGAATATGTCATCAGAAAGAGAAAGACAGGCACGCAGTTCAACGAATACACAGCGCAGCTGAATGTCGAAGAACTGGAAGGCGCGGTCTTTCCTTATGGCTTTGAAAGCAAGGAACAGACGATCAGGGCGTGTCTTGAATTTGCCTTTGAAGGAACAGGCTGGAAGGTTGGCGTGTGCCAGATCGCAAAGAAAAGGACAATCAACAAGGATGAAGAAACGAACGCATGGAAAGTCCTTCAGGACTGTTTGTCAACATATCGTACAGAATGCAAGATCAACAGCCTGACAAAGACAATCGACATATACGAACAGATTGGATCAGACCGCGGACGATACTTCATCGAAGGACTGAATCTGAAGAAACTGACAGTGACTTCCGACACATACGATTTTTATACACGCCTGATCCCTTTAGGAAAAGACGGAATCGGAATTGAATGGCTAGGAAAGCCATATCTTGAAAATTATCAGTACAGCAGCAAGATCAAGACATATGTGTGGAGCGATGAGCGATACACGAACACGACAAGCCTGATAGAAGACGGCATCGCGAAACTGGACGAAATGTCGAAGCCGTATGTCGCCTATGCAGCAGATGTGATTGACCTTGCAAGACAGTCAGAGAAATACAGCAGCGTGTTTGATTATGACATAGGCGACACAGTCTGGATGATTAGCAGGAAGACACGCACAAAGGAAAAACAGCGAATTGTGAAGCTGACGGAATATCCTGAAACACCACAGAACAACACTGTCGAACTGTCGAATGCAACAAAGACATTCGCTGAAGTACAGCAGGAAGCAACAGATCAGGCGAAGTCAGAAGCAATCAAGATTGCTAACAGTAGCGCGAAGAAAGTTCTTGAAGATAGCTATTACACGAAGACAGAGGTTGAAACACACATAACAGCATCGAAGGAAGAAATCGAACTGGGCGTGTCAAAGACCTACGAAACGAAAACCATTGTCGATCAGAAGATCAAGAGTGCAAACGATCTGACAGATGAAAAGTTGACAGAATACAGCACGACAGAACAGATGCAGGCTGCAATCAACCTGAAAGCGGAAGAAATTGATCTTTCAGTTTCAAAGACCTATGAAACGAAGACGACAGTCACAGAGAAGATCAAGAGTGCAAACGATCTGACAGATGAAAAGTTGACAGAGTATTCCACAACAGAAGAAATGAATGCGGCTATCAAGGTGCAGGCAGACAGCATCACGACAGAAGTTAAAAAGAAGGTCAATAGTTCGGAGTTCGGCACGAAGATCACACAGAACGCGTACAACGTGCGTGTCGCTTGGAATGGCAACAGCAAATATATACAGCTGGAAGCAGGACAGCTGGCGATCTACAACGGCGAAGTTTCAACATCACAGAAAAGGGCTGTATTTGACGAACAGGGAAATCACTTCTATCGCGATGGATATTATGTCGGAAAGATTGGAACAAACCAGTGGTCGGGGAACAACGCGCACAAAGGGCTTGTGTTCGATCTGGACTATCAGGGAAAATACATGGCATTTGCGCAGATGAAATCACAGGGCGCAGAATCATACACAACAATGTTGTGCTTCTCACGCGCGAATAGTATATATGACCAGTACGGCATCCATCTTGGCTGTGACTTTTATGGACACTGGTTTGACTTGTACAATGTCGATCTTCACGACTGCAACGCGAATGGCTACGGAGTGGCAGACGGAAAAAGTATCCCGATAATCACAGAAATTCACGACAATGGAAATGGTTCAATCGGCTGGACGACATCATCAATCAGTGTAAGAAACGGAATGATCACAGCCGTTCCACAAGGGAGTTCAAACATATAATGAGTGAAAATATTATCATCGAAGAAGATACAAAAACAGAAGTACATGATCTGTGATATCCTTATGCAAAAATTCACCTTATTATATATATCTGCCAAGCAAGCTGATAGAAATACTCATCCTTGTTTGCAAGGTTCTTGCA
>ENA-USZI01001412-USZI01001412.1-human-gut-metagenome-genome-assembly--contig:-NODE-1412-length-16148-cov-4.673698_pt1 | contig 16148 bp, 8 predicted proteins | sample MGYA00250042_ERZ773532 | MGnify/ENA primary metagenome ERZ773532 (study PRJEB29103, sample SAMN06112036) | human gut metagenome | biome: human gut; feature: ankylosing spondylitis patient; material... | reverse complement strand
AAGCCCGTGCTCGTGGATTGCTGGGCGACATGGTGCGGCCCGTGCCGCATGATGGCCCCCGTGGTCGAGGAGCTCGACGCCGAGCACCCGGAATACAAGTTCGGCAAGGTCAACGTGGACGAGCAGCCGGAGCTCGCGGGCCAGTTCCGCATCATGAGCATCCCGACGCTGATGGTGTTCCGCGGCGGCCAGGCCGCGGCCGTGAAGATCGGCGTGACGCCGAAGGAAGAGCTGCTGAAACTCCTCGGCTGAGACCGGGGGAATTGTGGATTAGAAGGAGGAGACCAATATGCACTGCACTGTGAAAATGACCGAGGATCTGTATTGGGTCGGCGCATCCGACCGCCGTCTGGCCCTGTTTGAGAGCGTGTACCCCATTCCGCGCGGCGTGTCGTACAACGCCTACGTCCTGCTCGACGAAAAGACCGTCCTGCTCGACACGGTGGACCAGTCCGTCGCCGGTCAATTCTTTGAAAACCTCGCCCATGTCCTTGGCGGCCGCCCGCTGGACTACATCGTCGTGCACCACATGGAGCCCGACCACGCTAAGACGCTCGAGGAGACCGTGCGCCGCTACCCCGAGGCGAAGATCATCTGCAACGCGAAGATCCGCGACATGATCCGCAACTACTTCACCTTTGACATTGACGCCCGCGCCATCCTCGTGGCCGAGGGCGATACCTACTGCTTCGGCAAGCACACGTTTGCCTATGTCATGGCGCCGATGGTCCACTGGCCGGAGGTCATGGTCAGCTTCGACACCACGACCGGCACGCTCTTCTCCGCCGATGCCTTCGGCACGTTCGGCGCGCTCAATGGCAATCTCTACGCCGATGAGTACGACTTCGAGCACGACTGGCTGCCCGATGCCCGCCGCTACTACACGAACATCGTCGGCAAGTACGGCACGCAGGTGCAGGCCCTGCTCAAGAAGGCCGCCACGCTCGACATCCGCATGATCTGCCCCCTGCACGGCCCGGTCTGGCGCAAGAACATCGGCTGGTTCGTCGACAAGTACAGCAAGTGGAGCTCCTATACGCCCGAGCAGGAGGGCAGCGTGCTCATCGCTTACTCCTCCGTCTACGGCCACACGGAAAATGCTGCGCAGGTGCTCGCCACCATGCTCGCTGAGCGCGGCGTGCGCAACATCGCCATGTACGACGTCTCCGTCACGCACCCGAGCTATGTCGTGGCCGAGGCCTTCCGCTGCAGCCACCTCGTGTTCGCGTCCACGACGTACAACGCCGGCATCTTCTGCAACATGGAGACGGCGCTGCTCGACATCGCGGCGCACAACCTCCAGAACCGCACCATTGCCCTGATCGAAAACGGCTCCTGGGCGCCGACGGCCGGCAAGCTCATGCGCGGCATCCTCTCCAAGCTCAAGAACGTGAACATCCTCAACGAGACGCTCACCATCAAATCCTCGCTCAAGGACGACCAGCTCGCCGCGCTCGCCGAGATCGCGGACGCGCTCGTGGCCTCCATGCCGAAGCCGCGCCCGATCGTCAACGAGGGCAAGCAGAACCCCGCCGCGCTCTTCAAGTTCCAGTACGGCCTGTTCGCGCTCTCCGCCCGCGAAGGGGACAAGGACAACGCCTGCGTCATCAACACCGCCATCCAGATGGCCAACAAGCCCGAGCGCATCTCCATCTCGGTCATCAAGGCCAACTACACCTGCGGCATGATCGAGCGCACCGGCGTGTTCAACCTCTCGCTGCTGACGAAGGAAGTGCCGTTTGCCTTCTTCCAGCACTTCGGCTTCCAGTCCGGCGCGGATGTGGACAAGTTTGCGGATTGGACGGACTGCGCCCGCAGCGACAACGGCCTGTATTATATCAACCGCTATACGAACGCCATGTTCTCCTGCCGCGTCGTCGAGAGCTACGACCAGGGCAGCCACCGGCTCTTCATCGCCGAGATCACGGAGTCCAAGCTCTTCAGCAACGACGAGACCGTGACCTATGACTACTACCGCAGCCACATCAAGCCCGCGCCGCCGAAGCTCGCCCCCGCCGAGAAGGCGACCTGGGTCTGCTCCGTGTGCGGCTACGTGTACGAGGGCGAGACGCTCCCGGCCGATTTCATCTGCCCGCTGTGCAAGCACCCGGCGTCCGACTTCGTCAAGCACGAGGCCAAGCCCGCGGAAAAGCGCGTCGGCTTCGTCTGCACCGTTTGCGGCTACGTGTATGAGGGTGCGGACATGCCGGACGACTTCGTCTGCCCGCTGTGCCACCACCCGAAGTCCGATTTCAAACCGCTCGAGTAAGCTCCACCCCGAATAGAGAAAAATACCCCGCCGCAGGTTTCTGCGGCGGGGTATTGTATGTTTCCATTATTTCGGCAGCACGCGCAGCCAGTTGCCGGCGAAGAGATCCTGCAGCAGCGCGGCGTCATAGCCGCGGGCTTTGATGGCCGCATAGAGCTTTGGGTAGTCCTGCACGCCGGTGATGCCGCCGCCGAGCGTGTCGCACCCGTCGAGGTCGCCGCCGAGCGCGAGCGTCCTGTCGCCGCCGAGGTCGAGCAGATGCTCAACGTGGCGCACGACGGCGTCCATGCCGCCGCCGCCGAGAAAGTCCGTGTAGAGGTTCAGCCCGACCACGCCGCCGCTGTCGCGGATGGCGCGAAAGAGGTCGTCCGAGACATTGCGCGTGTGCGCGCACACGGCGCGGCTGTTTGCGTGCGAGGCGATCACCGGGCCGAGCCCGAGGCGCACCACGTCCCACGCCGCCGCCTCCGACAGGTGCGACACGTCCGGCAGCATCTGGTGCGCATACAGCGCGCGCACAAAGTCGCGCCCCTGCGCCGTGAGCCCCTGCGCCTGCGCGTCGCAGTGCGAGCCTGCGAGGGCGTTTGCGTGGTTCCATGTCAGCGTCACGTATACGCACTCCCACGCCGCCGCGTCGTCCAGCCGCCGCGGGTCGCACTCCAGCAGCTCCGCGCCCTCGATGCCGAGCAGCGCGGCCGTTTTCCCGGCGGCCCAGGCGGCGCGCACGTCCCGCGCCGTGCGGCAGCGGCGCACGAGATCGGCATTGCGCGCGCATTCGCGCTCCAGCAGCGCGTGCTGCCGCTGCGCGACGGTGTAGAGCGGGGCGCTTGTTTTGCTGCTGTCGGCAAACACGGCGAAGATCTGCGCGTGCTGGCCGAGGGCCGCGCAGCGCGCAAGATCGACGTGGCCGCCGTTTTGCCGCAGCCCCTCGCCGGTGGTCATGCAGCGCGCGAGCGTGTCGCAGTGGCCGTCAAAGCAGCGCATCACGCGTCCTCCCGCCGCGTCACGGTCTCGAGATAGTCGTAGTACGGCAGCAGGAAGCCGAACCCGCGCACGAGCGCGTCTGTCAGCGCGGGGGAGAAGAGCAGGTCGTCGTGTTCGCGCACGCACGAGAGGTCGAGCACGCGCTTATTGTACCACGGGCGCAGCAGCGCGCCGGGGTCGCCCTTCGCGCGGGCGTAGTCCTGCCCGGTGAGCACGAAGGTATCCTGCGCGTTCAGGCGCTCGGCCAGCGCCGTCAGCGGCAGGGGATCGGCGTCGATCGCGCGGCGGAAGCACGCCATCGTGTTCGCCTTCGCCCAGTAAAAGCCCATGCCGTAGCTGTAGTTGTGCGGCGTGATCTCGAAATAAAACGCCGGGATCTCCGGCCCGCGGCTGCTGTCGCACCGCAGTGTGAACCAGAGGTTCTCCTTATACGGCCCATTGCCGTGCAGCCGCCGCGCGTCGCGGTAGATGCGCGCCACGTGCAGGTACCACTTCCGGTCGGGGTACGCCTGCTCGAGCGCCGCCGTCACGTCCGCGGCCAGCGCCTTCATGGGCCGGTCGAGCGTGTCGAGAAATACCTGCTTGTGCTCCAGAAACCACGGGCGCTCGTTGTGAAAGCGCAGCTCCCAGAGAAAGTCGATCGTTGCGTCGGAAAAGCCTGTGAACATGTGTGTTTCGCTCATTATATCCGCGTGGAAAGTATCCCTATCTTACGCCGAAATATCCGCCCGCGCAAGAGGCTGCACCGTGGAGAAAACCCTGTATTTTTCAGGGTTTTTGTCACATTGCTGAATTATGGTTGCATTTTTGACAAATCTTTTGTATACTATCTATCGAGCGGCTGCTTTGCCGCGGGGAAAATGAAAAATTGCAGAGTAGACAAATCATGATTGACAAAATTGACAGTGTGGTCAATGCGATCGGCGGCTTTTTATATCAGCCGTACATCGTGCCGCTGTTTCTGAGCGTCGCGGGCCTGTATTTCACGATCCGCACCGGTCTGATCCAGTTCCGCCTGTTTGGCGAGTCCATCCACGTCGTCGCGGAAAAGCCGAAGGAGAAGGGCAGCATTTCCTCGTTCGGCGCGCTCATGGTGTCCACGGCGTCGCGCGTCGGCACCGGCAATATCGTCGGCGTGTCCACGGCCATCTGCCTCGGCGGTTTCGGCGCCGTGTTCTGGATGTGGGTCGTGGCGCTGCTCGGCGGGGCGAGCGCCTTCATCGAGTCCGCGCTCGCGCAGGTCTATAAGAAAAAGGACGGCAAGGGCGGCTGCGTCGGCGGTCCGTCGTATTACATGGAGCAGGCGCTGCACCAGCGCTGGCTCGGCGTCATTTTCGCCGTCGTGCTCATCCTGACCTATGTGGTCGGCTACAACATGCTCGCGTCCTACAATCTGCAGGACGCCTTCGCCGGCTTTGGCTTCTACGCCAAGGGCCGCACGCCGTACATCATCGGCGCGATCCTGGCGGTGCTGTTCGCCGCGTGCGTGCTCGGCGGCGGCAAGCGCCTGACCAATATCACGGGCGTGCTCGTGCCGGTCATGGGCGTGCTGTACATCCTCGTGTCGCTCGTCGTCATTTTCATGAACATCAAGATCTTCCCGAGCGTCATCGCCAACATCTTCCGCGATGCGTTCAATTTCAAGGCGGCGTTCAGCGGCTTTGCCGGTTCGTGCATCATGTGGGGCATCAAGCGCGGCCTGTACTCCAATGAGGCCGGCATGGGCTCGGCGCCGAACGCGGCCGCCACGGCCGACGTCTCGCACCCGGCCAAGCAGGGCCTCGTGCAGATGCTGTCCGTGTTCATCGACACGCTGCTCATCTGCTCGGCCACGGCGTTCATGTGCCTGTGCTCCGGCGTCGTGCCGACCAAGGAAGCGGCCGGCGCGGCCTATGTGCAGGCGTCCATGCAGCAGGCGCTCGGCAGCTTCGGCCCCATCTTCATCGCCGTGTCCATGAGCCTGTTCGCGTTCACGACACTCATCGGCAACTACTATTACTGCGAGGGCTGCCTGAAGTATATCCTTCGGCGCGACCCGAGCAAGGCGGGCATGACGGTGTTCCGTCTGGCTGCGACGGCGCTCGTGTTCGTTGGCGCCATCGTCAGCGCCGGCCTCGCGTGGGATACGGCCGACATGCTCCAGGGCACGATGGTCATCATCAACATCCCGGTCATCCTCATCCTCAGCAACAAGGGCCTGGCCGTGCTCAAGGACTACATGCGCCAGCGCAAGGAGGGCAAGAACCCCGAGTTCCACGCCGCCGACATCGGCATCACCGGTACGGACTACTGGAACTGAGCCTTCCGAAAACAGAACAGAACAGAAAAACACCGGCCGTTTCGGCCGGTGTTTTTCGCCGTATAGGCGCTTTGTCACGCGGGGATGCGCCGGTACAGCCGCGCACGCAGCAGCGTCGCCAGTGCGAGCTTGACCGCATCCGGCAGCAGAAACGGCAGCACGCACTTGGCCAGCACCACGCCGAGCGTGATGGCGCCCGTGCGGGTGTAGACGATGAGAAACCACGCCGTTCCAAACGCATAGCACACGAGCAGCCCCACGGCCGCCGAGAGCACGAACACCCACTGGCCCTGCCCCCAGTGCGCCTGCGCGAAGGTGATGATGAGCGTCAGCAGCACAAAGCCGACGAGGTAGCCGCCCGTCGTGCCGAGCAGGGACGCGAACCCGCCGCGAAAGCCCGCGAACACCGGCGCGCCCACCGCGCCCAGCAGCAGATACACCAGCACGCTCACCGTGCCGCGCTTGCCGCCGAGCAGGCCGCACACGGTGAAGATTGCAAACGTCTGCAGCGTGAACGGCACGTCCGCCGGGATGCTGATCCACGCGCACACGGCGATGAGCGCCGCGCCGATCGCGCAGAAGCACAGGTCTCTGGTCGAAAATTTCATAGGATCTCCTCCGATTGTAAAGTAAAACAAAGAACTACTTGACAATCGGACGATAGCACACGCGCGCCAAATTGTCAACCGGTTTTGAAAAATGCTTTACAATTTCGCTGCCATCGGCTAAACTGACACCAGAGAAAGATCCAAAGGAGTGTGATCTCATGCTGCGGGACGATGTTTTGCTCCTGCTCACGGAGGCGGAGGGGTATCTCTCCGGCGAGGAAATGCGCGAAAAGCTGGGCGTGTCGCGCGCGGCGGTCAGCCAGGCGGTGCGCGCGCTGCGCGCAGACGGCTATGATATCGACGCGGTCACGAACCGGGGCTACTGCCTGCGCGCGCGGCCGGACACGCTCACGGCCGGGGACGTGCTGTCCTACCTGCCGGAGGCGCGGCGGGCGACGGTGCGGTGCTTTGCGCAGATCGACTCCACGAACAGTTATCTCAAGGCCGAGGCCATGCGCGGCGCGCCGGACGGTCTGTGCGCCATTGCCGACCGGCAGACGGCCGGGCGCGGCCGGGCCGGGCGGCCGTTTCGCTCGGACGCGGGGCAGGGGGTCTACCTGTCCATGCTCCTGCGGCCGAATTGCGCGCCCACGGCGGCCATGACCATGACGGCGCACGTCGCGGTGGCCGTCTGCCGCGCGCTCGAGGCGTGCGGCGTGCAGCCGGGTATCAAGTGGACGAACGACCTTGTCCTCGGCACGAAAAAGCTCTGCGGCATCCTCACGGAGCTGACCGTCGAGGCCGAGACCGGCACGGTCGATTCCATCGTGGCCGGCATCGGCGTGAACGTCCGCCAGCGGCCGGAGGATTTCCCGCCGGAGCTGCGCACCATCGCGGGCTCGGTCCGGTCCGAGACGGGGCTGGAGATCTCCCGCGCGCGGCTGGCAGCGGAAATGGTGCGCGCGCTCGACCAAATGTACCTCGACTGGCAGCGCGACCCGCGCGCGTATCTCGATGATTACCGCGCGCGCTGTGTCACGGTCGGGCGGCCGGTGCGCGTCGTGCGCGGCGAGGATGTCCGCACCGGCTTTGCCGAGGCGGTGGACGACGACTTCGCGCTTGTCGTCCGCTGGCCGGATGGCACGCGCGAGACCGTCACCGGCGGCGACGTGTCCGTGCGCGGCCTGTTTGGCTATCTGGATTGAATACGAAAGCAGTGGCTGCATCGCTTGGATGCAGCCGCTGCTTTTGACTGGCGGAAAGTCTGCTGGGTTTTCGCCAAAATGCCTGCAGTCTGCTGTGCGCTGCGTTCAAGGGAGACCGCGCGACGCACGACGAGGCCAGAGCCATGCTCGACAGGATGGTGGAGCTACAGAAGCTTTGGGACGATGCGCTGGTGGACGCGGCGAAGACGAAGGCTGCAAAAGAAAACACCGCCGGGGATGGCAGTGTGCAGGAGCAGGCAAGCAAGACACAATACCAAATTAAGTACCCCAGATTCACGGAGAAAGACATTGAGAGAAATTCTGTTACTCTCCAGAGCATGAGCCCTGTTGAGCATCTTACAGGCGATGAGCTCGGGGCCAGAAACCTCCCTCTTAAAACGAGAGTTACAGATTACTTCAATTCACTTGGCAACAATGTCTATACAGAGCAGTTCGGAGATGTTGCGCTCAAAAATTCAAGCGTACACTCTGAATTCCGGCATGGAAACACTCTGAACAAAGTTGCTACATACGCAGCGATTCCTGCTGTCATGAAAAACGGATATGTTATTTATGCGAAGCCTAAAAATGACATGGGACTAGAGAGAATCGTTGTCGCTGCACCGGTAACTGTTGGAGAAAGCGCTGAAAAAATGTATGTGGCGGTTATGCTACAAAGGGATACGCAAAATCAAAGACTGTATCTACATGATGTGGTGACAGAAACAGAAAAAGAGCTCTCTGCAAGCAGCAATGAACACCTGAACACGACAGGGCCGAAAGCTACAAGCAAAGAACTCTATGCAACAAATATACTACTGGATGCGTTGCGTGTCAAGGGCGATGTTCGCGCTTCTGACGAGAATAGCAACACGGGCAATCCCGGAGGCTCGCAGAATCAGCGGGGAGTAAAGGAGAAATTCTCGCTGCGCGATAGCGCCGGAAATGCGCTGACGGCAGAACAGCAGGAGTTCTTCAAAGACAGCCAAGTGCGGGACGATGACGGGCGGCTCAAAGTGATGTACCGTGGCGGGAACGGTGACTTCACCGTCTTTGATCGAAGAAAATCCAAGCACTCCAACCTGTATGGACGCGGGTTCTATTTCACGGACAGCGAGAGCCACGCACAGCAATATGGAAATGCACGCGCATTCTACCTGAATATCCAGCACCCTGTTTCCACGACCGAGACTACAATTACCCGCATACAGATGCAGAAATTCCTCGACGCCGTGGCGGAAAACGAGGATGATTTCAGCTTTGAGAACTATGGCTATGGTGCGACGGTGGACAGCGTTCTCAACTCCGTTTACGGCAAAAGCGATTTTGCCATGCTCTACGATGTTGACCAGACGGCCATCGGGGACATGGTGGCGGCTGTGGAGCTGTTTAACGAAGTCAACGGAACGAACTATGACGGGCTTATTCTGGACACGGAAACGGTTGCGTTCCGGTCAAACCAGATCAAGAACACCACCAACAAGGCCCCAACCAGCGATGCGGACATTCGGTTCTCGCTGCGCGAATACAGCGAAGACGAAAAGAAACAGCATATCGCGGATGCGACAAAGTTTTTCGGAAAAACATACAAGTGGGCAGAGACCGGTTATCTGACACCGGGCGGTACAAAGCTGGACTTTTCCGGGCGGCACGATGGCGCACCTGGCGGCTACCGCACAGTTGACCACCGGGATATCAGCGACGCACTGGGCTTGGATTACGGCGGCGAGGACTACAGCGGCGCTATGATCCAGTTTATGCGCGAGGGTAATATCCGAATCATGCCGGAAAGCGGCGGAATCGACCTGATTGTGAAGCCGACACAGCAGCAGGAGGACGCGCTGGTGCAGTTCGTGCAGCAAAATCGCGGAGAGGTTATGCTGGACATTGACGACGCGAACGGTAACACAATCGCCAGCGTGGAATATGACCGTGGGACGCGGTCGGCGACCGTGATTGGCGCGATCCGCGACTACTTTGACTATGGCGTTGTTCCGGAAAACCCGGATGTGCAGTATTCCGTGCGCGACTATTCCTATGAGACACTGACGGCAAAGCCGGATATGCGGGTGACGAAAGTGGATGACAGTGCGTCATACCGGCCGGCACGCGAGGCACGCAAGGAAATCGTCGCGCGCGCGATCGCAAATGCGAAGAAAATCGGCCGGACGAACGAAAACGGCAATGCCGTGGTGCGCGTGGCAGACACGGGCGACGAGGTGATCTTGAGCGCGAAAGGGCTGCGGCACGGGCTGGACAGGCGGTTTTCTGTGAATGCGCCGGTGACGCTGAAAGCCGGTGAAATCATCCGGAATGCCATCCGCATCAACGAATTCACGCCGGAAAACGCGCAGGTGGATGCAAGCTACGCGCTGATCGGTGCAGCCAAAAACGTAAAAAACGAACCGTACATCGTACAGTTCGTTGTAAACCGTATTTCAAATGAAGTGACAGACGTGGACGTGCTGTATGCAGTGAATGCAAAAAAAGAGCCGGGTGCATTGCTGCCAGACGTCACCGGCACGGATGCGCCAGCTATTCTTACCGACTCTGTTATCAGTATACGCTCGCTGCTGGACTATGTCAATCGGTATTTCCCGGACGTGCTCCCGGAGAGCGTGCTGCGGCACTACAACCACGACCGACGGCCGGAGGGAAAGCTGGGCGAGAGCGCGCTGTACCAGCGGCGTGACGACACGCGGACAGACCGCGACGTTCTCTCCGATGCTGCGGACGGCGACGCGGCAAACGTGCGCGAGATGGAGATGCTGCGCGAGTACCGGGAGAAGCTGCAGAAATACAGCTCGCTCACGCGGAGGCTGGAGCAGCAGCGCGAGCTTGCACAGAACGCGGAAAGCAAGGAGGAGCGCCTGAAGGCGAGAAACCGCGCGGACAACCTGGCTGCGCAGGTGAGCCGAGCGGACGCGCAGCTCACGCGGATGCAGAACGCGAAACCGCTGCGCGAGCTGGTGGCGCGCGAGCTGAAGACGCGTGACAGCCTGGCCAAGGAAAACGCCATGCTGCGCGACCGCGTGGAGTATTGGCGTGGGCAGACGCGCCGCACGGAAGAGGCAACCACAGACCCGAAGGCCGTGCGGGAAGCGGCGAAGGATATCATCAAGCAAACAGGCAGCAGCATCGACGCGGACGAGGTCGCAGGAAGACTGCAGGAGCTGTACGACGGCATTGCCCGCGCAACCGGAGACAATGGGCTTACCTATGCGGAGATTCAGCAGCGCGCGGACGATCTCGCACACGACATTTTGAACGACGTGACTGCCGTTGACGACACGATGTACCGCGAGTATGAAGACCTGCGGAGGTATTTCAAGGGTCAGCAGCTCGTCGTGTCCGCGGCTGACCGCGGGGAAATTCCGGACTTTGGAGATTTCCGGCGGAGGAACATGGGCCGAATGCGGCTGAAAAACGGCGAGCGGACGAACGTTGACCAGGTTTACGCAGAGCTGAGTGAGCTGTACCCCGAATTCTTTGACCAGAACCGCGAGAGCCAGCCGAGCGACCAGCTCTACCGCATTGCCGATGTGCTGGACGCGGTGTACTCCGTGAACGAGTACAACCCGAACGCACAGTATATGCGCGAAGCGACGCAGAGCGTGGGCAACGAGATCCTAGAGCAGTTTTTCGACCTGCCGCAGCAGAGAACGTTTGCCGACCGGCAGGCAAAGAAGGACGAACAGCAGAAGACGCACTATCTCAACCAGATCAACGAGCTGCGCGAGGCCAATGACACGCGCATCGCTGAGCTGCGGGCGCAGAACCGCAAACGGCTGCAGGAAGCCATAGCAAGAGAGCGCGAGAAACGCGACGAGCAGATCGCGCGGCTGAAAGACAGGAACGCGGAAGATAAGGCGCGCCGAGAGGAAAGCGCGGCTGTGGCGAAATACCGCCCGCGCATCGAGCAGAAGGCGAAGCGCCTGAGCGATTGGCTGCTGAAAAACAGCGATAAGGAGCAAATCCCGGAGCCGTTGAAGCTGGCGGTGGGCGAGTTCCTGGAATCTATCGATTTCACGAGTAGGCGTGCACTTCGAGGCGGAGAACCAACGGCAAAAGACGCGGAACGCGCACGACGTTACACAGACCGGATGCAGAAGCTGCTCGACAGCCTGCGCGGGCAGAACGAGGACGGCACGAGCGACCTCGGGCTGTATCTGGACATTCCGGATGGATTCCTCGAGGAGATGCAGACGCATATCAGCATTGCTGCCGATATCATCAGCCAGAACCCAGGCGAGAACGTTGTGAACCGGATGAACGGTGAGCATCTGCAGCAGCTCGACCGGATGCTCACAATCCTGACGCGCAGCATCCAGAACGCGAACAAGCTCAAGGCCAACGCGCACTTTGAGAGCGCACGGCAGGCGGCGCAGGCGACGGTGCTGGAGCTCGAGCGGCTGGGGCAGGCCAAAGGCAGAACGAAGGCTGGGGAAAAGGCGGCCGGTTTCTTCAACTGGGAGAACACGACGCCGTACTATGCTTTCCAGCGCTTCGGCGAGGGCGGCAAGGCGATCTTCGAGGCGCTTTCCGACGGCTGGGACAAGATGGCCTTCAACACGAAGGCGGTCATGGACTTCACGGAGCAGACCTACACGCCGAAGGAAGTGAAGGCGTGGGCAAAGGAAACGCACACGTTTAAGCTCGAGAGCGGCGAGAGCGTGAGGATGACGACCGCACAGATGATGGCGTTCTACTGCCTGTCGAAGCGCGAGCAGGCCGCCGGCCATCTGCTCGGCGGCGGTATGCGCGTGGAGGACATCCAGAACAGCGGGCGCAAGGAAAACGTCAAGCAGCCGGATCCGTTCCTGCTGACGCAGGAGGACATCGCCGCGATCAATGGCGCGCTTACCAAGCGCCAGCGCGAGGTGGCGGACAAACTGCAGAAGTACATGAACGATCAGGGCGGCGCGTGGGGCAACCGTGTGTCGATGGAGCGCTTCGGATACCGCGCGTTCACGGAGGAGAACTACTTCCCCATCGAGACGATGGACTCCAACCGCGACGCGAAAGACCCTGGCGCGAAAGAGAACGACATGTTCCGCCTGCTGAATATGTCCGCGACGAAGAGCCTCGTCTACAAGGCAAACAACGCGCTCGTTGTACGCGACATCTTCGACGTGTTCAGCAACCACATGGCTGACATGGCGAAGTATGACGCGCTGGCGCTGCCGATCCTCGACGCGATGAAGTGGTACAACTACCGCGAGAAGCAGAAGCTCGAGAACGGCCACGTGCTCACGACGACGGTACAGCGGTCGATTGAAAAGGCATACGGCATGGATGCCAACAAGTATTTCACGACGTTCATCAAAGACCTGAACGGCGTGAACGAAGGCGGCCGCGGGGAGGGCTTCGCAAAGAAGATGCTCTCCAACTACAAGGTGGCGGCCGTGGCTGCGAACCTGCGCGTGGCGCTGCTGCAGCCGACGGCGTATGTGCGTGCGGTCGGTGTGATGAGCCCGAAGTATCTCGCAAAGGCGTTTACGGAGGGAAAGAGCGCCTACAAAGAAGCGGAGGCGAACAGCGGCATCGCGCTGTGGAAGCACATGGGCTTCTACGACACGAACATCGGCATGAACATCCGCGACCAGATCAAGAACGCCGGAACATGGAAGGACTCGACGGTCGAATTCCTCATGAAGGGCGCGGAATGGGGCGACCGGCTGACGTGGGGCCGTTTGTGGAACGCCTGCAAGGCGGAGATAAGGGACAAGCAGAAGCTGACCGGCGACGCGCTGCTGAAGGCGACGGCCGAACGCTTCCGCGAGGTCGTCTACTCGACGCAGGTGGTGGACAGCACGATGACGCGCAGCCAGGCGATGCGCGGGAAGAGCGTGTACGGCTCCATCTCGACGGCCTTCATGTCAGAGCCGACGCTGTCGTACAACCTCGTGCTCAAGGCGTACACGGACTACACGACGGAGCTGCGCACGACCGGAGACAAGAAAAAGGCGTGGAACAACGCCAAGGGCAAGGTCGCGTGGGCGCTGGCAACCTACCTTGTGTCTGCGGCCGCCTCCGGCCTTGTAGAATCTGCTGTGGACGCTTGCCGCGACGACGATGAGTACGCCACGTGGCTGGAGAAGTACCTGAACGCGCTGATTGGCGCAAACTATGAAGAGGGCAAGTTTTCCGGCGTCCGCCCGTTTGACAACAACCTGTTCAGCGACGTGGACATTCTCTCGAAGCTGCCGATCCTCAAGGATTTCATGTCCATGATCTCCGGGTACGGGAACGACCGGATGGACACGGAATGGATCAGCAACCTGATCGACGCATATCGGATCTGGGACGAGACAATCAAGCTGGCGACCGGGAAGCTGGATAAGCCGACGGACGTGACGTACAACGGCAACATGACGCTGTACGGAAAGATCTACAAGACACTCAAGGCCGTTTCGCAGGCGACCGGCCTGCCGATCAGCGCGGCGAGCCGCGAGGTTGTAACGCTCTGGAACACCATCGCCGGAGCTGTCGGCAAGGGCGACGAGTGGACGATCCATACCTATGACTCCGGGCCGGAGAGCCAGATCAAGTACGGCCTGATGGACGGTTACCTCACGCGCGAAGAGGCGCAGCAGCTGCTGGTCGAAAAAGGGCTCGCGGACAACGAGGATGATGCGTACTGGAAGGTTGACAAGTGGGAGACCGGCGAAGGAAAGTACGACGAGGCGCTCGCTGCGGTGCTCAGCGGCGACAAGGCCGCCTTCGATGCGCAGGCCAAGGAGCTGAAAGAGCACGGCATCGGCGAGAAACAGCTGCAGTCTGCGGTACGATCGCAGGCGAAGGAGTGGTACGTCGGCGACGACGACGGAAAACGCTCGATCACGAAGGAGCAGGCGCTGAAGATCCTGCAGCAGTACGGAGGGAAGGACGCCGACGAGGCGCAGAAGATGGTGCAGAAGTGGACGTGCGAGGTCGTGACCGGTACGGACTACGACGACATCAAGGATCTGTATCTCGACGGGAAGCTCACGCGGTCTCGCGCGGTAGACATGCTGGTGCGCTACGGCGGGATGAAGCAGGAGGACGCGCAGAACAAGATCGACACGGCCGACTTCGTCAAGGCGCATCCGGAATGCGACGGCATCAGCGTTGAGGCTGTGCAGAAGTACAACGAGCAGGCGAAACCGGCCGGTCTGGACGCGGGGACGTTCTGGGACGCGTACCAGTTCAAGAACGATGCAAAGACAACGTATGACAGCAACGGCAAGGCCATCAAGGGCCAGGGCACGATGGACAAGGTCGCCGCATACATCGACGGTCTGAACATCAGCAGAGAGCAGAAAAACGCGCTGTTCCTGTGCTTTTACAGCCAGAAATCGCTCGGGAAGATCCGCTGGAGCAATTAAATCTGCGGGAGGGATAGAAATATCCCTCCCATTTTTATATTGTAGAATCAATGGAAGGAGGCCACCACATGACTATCACAATCGCAGACGGACGTGGGGCGCTGTGGCAGTGGGACACCGGGCGGCGCTTGCGCGTGGGCAGTGGCGTGGAGCAGATCCACTATCAAAATAAGTGCTTTGGCCGCAGCGTAGACGTTGACGTCGGCACAGACGGCACGGCCATCATCCCGGACGAGTTGCTGCAGGACAGCCACCCGCTGACGGCCTACGCCTACGTCACAGACGACACCGGCGCGTACACGATGGTGCAGCAGGATTTTGCAGTGCACAAGCGCGCGAAGCCCGCCGGGTATGTATACACCCCGACAGAGCAGATGACGCTGCGGATGATCCAGCGCCAGATCGGCGACCTTGCCGACCTGACAACGGAGGCAAAGGACACGCTGGTGGCTGCTATCAATGAGGCGGCACGGACAGGCGGCGCGGGAAGCATGGACTTGCGCGTGGCGGACGGCTACATCCAGTACAGCGCGGACGGCGGCAGCACGTGGGCAAACCTCATCGCCATGGCCGAGCTCAAGGGCGCGGACGGTGCGCCCGGCAAGGACGGCCACAGCCCGGTGGTAACGGCCACCAAGTCCGGCAAGGCAACGACAATCAGCGTGGACGGGGCGGCCATTGCCACGGTCGAGGATGGCGCGGATGGCAAACCGGGAGCCGCTGGCGCGGACGGCATCACGCCGACGATCGGATCAAACGGAAACTGGTATCTCGGCACGACCGATACCGGCAAGCCATCGCGCGGGGCAACCGGAGCACCGGGCAAAGACGGCGCCGATGGCAAACCGGGAGCAACCGGTGCAGACGGCATCACGCCACACATCGGAGATAATGGCAACTGGTACATTGGAGATGATGACACCGGCAAGCCGTCGAGAGGTGAACAAGGGCCGGGCGCGGAGGTATTCTACATCGACCTTGCTGGAAAATACCCCAGCTACACCTGCCCGGTGGCGATGGCCGACATCAAGGCGGCGTATGAGGCGGGGAAGGAGCTGAAATGCCGATTCGCCATGGGCATGTACACAGCGGTTCTGCCGTTGTTTCTGCCGATGCCCAGCTCGAACACATGGTTATTTTCCGGCGCCGGTGCGCTGTCCGCAATGGGCTTCCCAGCGCAGACGATGACTATCGCCATCGTCAATGGCACTGTGCAGGCAAGAGATACGCGGCTGGCATCTATGGATGACATCCCCACGGCCTTGAAAAATCCGAATGCGCTGACGATCCAAATCGGCGGCACGACCGTCACCTACGACGGCAGCGCGGCGAAAACCGTCACGATCGCCGATGGCACGGAGGTGAGCTACTGAGATGAAAAAGCTCTACGAAGAGGCGTCCGTACAGGACATTGCAGCAGCTATCCGCGAGAAAAATGGCACTGCAACGAAATACAAAGTCGCGGAGATGGGCGAT
>ENA-USZI01001408-USZI01001408.1-human-gut-metagenome-genome-assembly--contig:-NODE-1408-length-16176-cov-101.428474_pt1 | contig 16176 bp, 10 predicted proteins | sample MGYA00250042_ERZ773532 | MGnify/ENA primary metagenome ERZ773532 (study PRJEB29103, sample SAMN06112036) | human gut metagenome | biome: human gut; feature: ankylosing spondylitis patient; material... | reverse complement strand
AGCGTTTGAATGCACAGTATGAAGGTCGCCGTTTTGATGGTGATCCCTATTGTGTGATACCAGAAGAATTGGCTGTGCAGAAACTTTTTCTTCACCAGGCTGAGATAGATAGTATTGAGGTAAGCGATCAGGAGGTTCTGCAGCAGGTAGAATCACGAATTTCATGGTTGACTGAACAGATTGGTTCAAAAGAAAAACTCGAAGAATATTACAATAAAACTTCTACCCAGATACGTGAAATGTTGCGTGAGAATATTCGTGACGGATTGACGGTGCAGGAAATGCAGAAGAAGATTGTAGGAGACATCAAGTTGACTCCTGCGGAAGTGCGCAACTATTTCAGTAAGCTTCCTCAGGACAGTATTCCTTTTGTGCCTACTCAGGTAGAGGTGCAGATTATTACCAGAGAGCCTAAGATTAAGGAAGAAGAAATCGAACGTGTAAAGAAAGAATTGCGTGATTTTACAGACCGTATCAATAAGGGAGAAACTACTTTCTCTACGTTGGCGCGTATGTATTCTGAAGACCCGGGCTCTGCTCGTCGTGGAGGAGAATATGGTTTCACAGGTCGTGGAGAATTGACTCCGGAGTTTGCCAATGTGGTATTTAACCTGACTGACCCGAAGAAGATTTCAAAAGTGTTTGAAACAGAATATGGTTATCATATTGCTCAGCTGATTGAAAAGCGTGGTGACCGTGTAAGCTATCGCCATATTTTGATTAAGCCTCGTGTGGATGAGAAAGAAATTGAGGCAGAACTGAATAAACTGGATACACTGGCTAACGATATCCGAAAAGGAAAAGTAACTTTTGATGAAGCGGCTACATGGGTATCTCAGGATAAAGATACACGCAACAACCACGGTTTGCTGGCTAACCCGCAGACTTCTACCTCTCGTTTTGAAATGCAGCAGCTGGCTGGCCTGATTTCTCAGGAAGTTGCAAAGACCGTAGAGGGAATGCAGATTGGTGAAGTTTCCAAACCTTTTACAATGATTAATGCAAAAGGAAAAGAAGTGTGTGCTATCGTAAAATTGAAGAATCGTATTGACGGACATAAAGCTACAATCTCAGAAGACTATCAGCGTCTGAAAGACATTGTTACGGCCAACCGTAGTGAAGAAAAACTGCAGAAATGGATTGTAGAAAAGCAAAAAAATACTTACGTGCGTATCAACCCGTCTTGGCGTAAGTGTGATTTTAAATATCCGGGATGGATTAAATAGTGATGAGAAAGTCTGCAATTTTTTTGCTTTTTGTAGCATTTTGCCTGACCATTCTTGGCTTGTCGGCACAAGGGGGGATAGCTGTCCCTCCACAGACTGCGCGCCCGAAAACGGAGGCTGAGGGGAAACAAAAGCCAGAGGATTCCAAGCAGCGTCCGGTAGCTAAAAGTAAAGTCTATTTGTTACATTCTGATTTGTTGCGTAAGGATGCAACTCATCCGGACGCACAGATTGTAACCGGAAATGTGAGGTTTCGTCATGATAGTGTGTATATGTATTGCGACAGTGCATGTTACTACGATAAGGTTAGCAGCTTTGAGGCTTTTGGTAATGTGAAAATGGTGCAGGGAGATACGCTGTTTCTTTATGGCGACCGGTTGTACTATGATGGATTGACACAGATTGCAGAGATGCGCTGTAATGTCCGGATGGAGAACCGTACGACTACCTTGCTGACTGATAGCCTGAATTATGACCGGGTCTACAACTTGGGATATTTCTTTGATGGGGGAACCCTGATGGATGAGCAGAATGTGCTGACCTCCGAGTGGGGAGAATATAGTCCTCAGACCAAGCAATCCGTATTTAATTACAATGTGAAGCTGGTGAACCCCCAGTTTACACTGACGTCGGATACCTTACGTTACAACACGGCTTCGAAGGTAGCTGATATTGTCGGCCCTTCGGATATCTGGAGCGATGCCAACCACATTTATTCTGAAAAGGGAACTTACAATACCGTAACGGGTAAGGCCGATTTGTATGACCGTTCTGTGCTGACCAATCAGGGAAAACAGCTGACTGGTGATACGCTTTTCTACGACCGTAATACCGGCGTGGGAGAGGTTTTCAGTCGGATGGTGATGACGGATACAATCAACCGGAACATGCTTACCGGAGAATATGGCTATTATAACGAGCAGACAGACTATGCCTTTGCTACGGATAGTGCCGTAGCTATAGACTATTCTCAGGGCGACAGTTTGTTTCTTCATGCAGATACTCTGCTGATGGAAACTTTCCATCAGAATACCGATTCCATGTTCCGTGAAATGAGAGCTTTCCATAAAGTACGTTTTTATCGTACCGATGTGCAGGGTACGGCCGATTCGCTAGTTTTCTCTACAGTGGACAGTTGTCTTACGATGTATCGTGACCCGATTATCTGGAACAAGAACCAGCAGCTTTTAGGCGAAGTGATAAAGGTCTATATGAACGACAGCACAATTGACTGGTCGCACATCATAGGGCAGGCACTTTCGGTAGAACGTGTGGATTCAACGATTTATAACCAGGTGACGGGAAAAGAGATGAAGTCCTATTTCACGAATGGAGAAATGCGAAAGACGGAAGTGATAGGTTCCGTACGAGTTGTTTATTATCCGATGGACTCCGACAGTACGCTGATAGGAATGAATGTATCTGAAACCAGTAAACTGGAAATCTATCTGCAAGACCGTAAGATAGAACGCATGGTGATGAGCCCCAAGTCCAATGGTGTGTTGTATCCGATGTCGCAGATTCCTGCCGGAAAAGACCGTCTGGAGAATTTTGTGTGGTTTGATTACATTCGTCCGCTCAACAAAGCCGACATCTTTAATTGGAGGGAAAAACGAGTGGAAGACCAGCTGAAGAAAAATGTACGTGGTCCGGTCGTTTTGCCGAATGCCCGATTGTTTGAAAATAAGAAGGAGGAATAATATATGGGAATGTTTACAATGAGAAAGCCTCGCGGATTCCGTCATGAATACATTTATGTGGATGAACGCAAGGAAAAACTGCAGAAAATAGAAGAGACAGCCAAACGTGAACTGGGAATGCTTCCTCCTAAAGAGTTTAATCCGGAAGACATTCGTGGTAAGTTTGTAGAAGGTACTACCTATCTGAAGCGTCGCAAGGAAAGCGGACGTAAACCTCTGAGTTACGGAGCCATGTTTGTGGCTATTGTGGTATTGCTATATATTTTACATTATCTGATTACAGGAGAATTTACACTATGACATCGGGAGATGTAATCCGTTTGTTGCCGGATTCTGTAGCCAATCAGATTGCGGCAGGAGAAGTCATACAGCGTCCGGCTTCTGTGATAAAGGAGCTGGTGGAGAATGCTGTAGATGCCGGAGCAAAAAATATAGAAGTGCTGGTGACGGATGCCGGAAAAACATGTATACGTGTCATTGATGACGGACGAGGTATGTCGGAAACGGATGCCCGTATGGCTTTTGAACGTCATGCCACTTCCAAAATTCGGGAGGCGGCCGATTTGTTTGCCCTTCATACCATGGGCTTTCGTGGAGAGGCTTTGGCTTCCATCGCTGCCGTAGCACAGGTGGAACTGAAAACTTGTTCCAGTGACGACGGATTAGGTACTTTCATTCAGATTTCCGGTTCCCAGGTAGAAAAGCAGGAGGCAGTAGCCTGCCAGCGAGGCAGTGACTTCTCTGTGAAAAATCTGTTCTTCAATGTACCTGCCCGTCGGAAGTTCCTGAAATCCAATCAAACGGAGTTAAGTAACATTGTAGCTGAATTCGAACGCATTGCGCTGGTCAATCCGGATATATCTTTTGTGCTGAGTCATAATGGCACCGAGATGCTGAATCTGCCGGCCATTCCTTTGCGGCAGCGTATTATGGGGGTATTTGGCAAGAAACTGAACCAGGAGCTGCTTTCATTGGACATTGATACCACCATGGTGAAAATACATGGATATATCGGTCGTCCTGAATCGGCCCGTAAGAAAGGGGCACGCCAGTTTTTCTTTGTGAATGGTCGTTATATGCGCCATCCTTATTTTCATAAAGCTGTATCCAGTGCGTACGACAACCTGATTCCGGTGGGTGAACAAGTCTCTTATTTCATTTATTTCGAAGTGGAACCTTCGGATATAGATGTCAATATACACCCTACCAAGACAGAAATCAAGTTTGAGAATGAACAAGCCGTGTGGCAGATTCTTTCGGCTGCAGTCAAAGAGACGTTAGGACGTTTCAACGCGGTACCTTCGATTGATTTTGATACAGAAGGTATGCCGGACATTCCTGCCTTTGAGAATTCTCCTTATACGGTGGCACCTCCTCAAACCAGTTTTGACCCTTCTTATAATCCGTTTAATACAGCGGCAGTGCCTCCTTCTGCTTACTCTTCTGCATCGGCAACCAATAAAGAAACGGAAAGAGAAAGCTTCGGACAGGATGTGCGAGAATGGAGTGCGCCTGCGGGTACCTCTGTACGCTCTTCCATGAATAAAGGTGGAATGCCGGATTTTGGCAGAAGCGGAAATTATACTCCTTCGTTTGGCAGTCACAAAAATCGGGTAGAATGGGAACCTTTGTTTGAAGGGCTGGAACGTACTTCATCGGATTCGGATATTCAACCGGAAGAAGAAGTACGACCGTTTTTCCCAGAATCAACAGAATGGGGACAGGCTTCTCAGGAAGATGCCGTTACTCCATCTTTCTCTAGTGAAGAAGGTGAAAAGCAGTCTCAGGAAAATTCCATGCACCATTATCAGTATAAAGGCAGCTATATCTTGACTTCTGTAAAGTCTGGGTTGATGATTATTAATCAGCAGCGTGCCCACATCCGTATTCTCTTCGACCGCTATATGGCGCAGATAGAAAATAGAAAGAATGCTTCCCAGCGAATGCTGTTTCCGGATATGGTACATTTCTCTCCTTCTGAGATACCTGTACTGGAGGAGTTTATGGACGATTTGAATGCCTTGGGATTTGATCTTAGTAGTCTGGGAGGGGGTACTTATTCTATTAACGGTATTCCAGCTGGAATTGAGGGATTGAATCCAGAGAAACTGGTTACAGATATGGTACAGACGGCGATTGAAAAAGGTTGTAAAGTGAAGGAAGAAGTACAAAGTATGCTTGCACTTTCATTGGCAAAAGCAGCAGCCATTGTACCGGGACAGGTACTGACCGATGAGGAAATGAATCGCCTGGTCGATGATTTGTTTGCCGTATCTACTCCGAACTATACGCCAGATGGAAAGACTGTACTGGCCGTATTGAAAGAAGATGATTTGGAGAAGATGTTTAAATGATAGGAATTCTACGAATAATATAATGTATAATCCGGGTTCTCGCAAACGAGTAATCCGGATTTTTTTATTTGTATGCACTTATTCTAGATTTCATTTTTTGCAAAACCTGGTTTTTATCTATCTGAAACGCCTCCAAAAAGGAAAATCTGAACAGCTCCTCCTCTTTTATGAATAATCGTGTAAGTGCTTGACATACTACCTTTGCTTCAGATTAAGAAACGAGAAAAATGAAGCAATTAGTAGTTATTTTTACACTGTGGTTGGCGTGGATGCCTGTCGGGGCACAGAAGATGCTGACATTGGAAGAATGCCTGAAATTAGGCATTGAAAATAATCTCTCACTGGAAGGAAGCCGCAATGAGATGCGGAAAGCCAAACATCTGCTTAGCGAGAATCGTGCGAAACTGTGGCCGCAAATCAGTGCGGTGGCGGGCTTCAATGACAATTTTAATCCACCGGTATCTGTCACCGACGGGTCAGCCTATGGAAATCTGTACAATGTGACCAAAACTTTGCAGTACAATGCATCGGCAGGATTGCAGTTGCAAATGCCACTTTACAATCAGACGGTGTATACGGCAGTAGATATTGCCCGCACCCTGAACGAATTGAACCGTCTGTCGTATGAAAAGGCACGTGAGGACCTGATGATGCAAATCAGCAAGATGTATTATCTGGGACAGAATACCATGGAACAGCTGACACTCATTCAGGAGAACATGGTGCGGTTGCGGGAGTTGCGTGACATCACTTTGGCATTCTTTGACAATGGGATGGCCATGGAGGTGGATGTAAAGCGTGTCAACATTAACTTGGAAAACCAGCAGGTGCAGTATGACAATGCAAAGTCTATGCTGGTACAGCAGTTGAATCTCTTGAAATATGTGATGGACTATCCTGCGGATGAAGAAATTACACTGACTCCTGTAGATACAGAAAGGATACAGTCGGCTTCGCTGACCGGGCTTCGCAGCGATTTGTATGAATTGCAACTCTTGCAATCACAGGAGAAACTGGCCGGGCAGCAAAAGGATTTGATTCGTCAGGGCTACCTTCCTTCGTTGACACTGACCGGAAGCTGGATGTATTCCGCATATACGGATAAGGCCCGCCACTGGTTCCATTCCGGACCTTCCAATCACTGGTATCCTTCTACCGGATTGGGGATTACACTTCGTGTACCGATATTTGACGGTTTTGACAAGCGGGCACGTATCCGGAAAGCTCAGATTGACCAGGAAAATGCAAGGCTGAATTATGAGAATACGCTCAAGAATATGCAGACGCAGTATCTGAATGCCACAAACGAACTGATGAACAACCAGCGTAACTTTAAAAAGCAGAAAGACAATTATCTGCTGGCAGAAGATGTGTATCAGGTCACGACCGACCGGTATCGGGAGGGAATCGCTTCCATGACCGAGGTTTTGCAGGACGAGATGCGCATGAGCGAGGCGCAGAATAATTACCTCAGTGCACACTACAACTATCAGGTGGCTAATCTTGCCCTATTGAAGCTGACAGGACAGATGGACCGCTTGTTACAAGGAAATTAAACTCATTAAATCATTTAAAATTCAGAGAATATGGAAACTCAGTATACTAATCATACACTTCAGGAAAAGGCTTTGAAATTAAAGAAACAACGTCGTCGCCAGATTCTGGCCAGTCTTTTAGGCATCGCTATCCTTGCATGGGGAATTGTAGAAGTGGCTTGTCTGTTTTTGGATTACAAGCATGCCGAAACAAGCAACGATGCACAAATTGAGCAGTATAATTCTCCGGTCAATCTGAGAGCTTCGGGTTATATCAAAAAAATCTATTTTACGGAACACCAGGATGTGCGTAAGGGAGATACCTTGCTGGTGCTGGATGACCGTGAATACCGTATTCGTGTGATGGAAGCTGAGGCTGCCTTAAAGGATGCCTTGGCGGGTGCTACCGTGATAGATGCTACTTTGCAGACCACACAGAACTCCGCTTCGGTTTATGAAGCTTCGATTGCCGAGATTGAAATTCGTCTGGCCAAACTGGAGAAAGACCGTCAGCGTTATGAGAATCTGGTTAAGCGGAATGCAGCTACTCCTATTCAGCTGGAACAGATTGAAACGGAATATGCGGCTACCCGTAAGAAACTGGAGGCAACCAAGCGTCAGCAACGGGCTGCTATGTCGGGAGTGAAAGAGGTTTCCAATCGCAGAGAAAGCACGGAGGCTGCCATACAGCGTGCAACGGCTGCATTAGAGATGGCACGCCTGAATCTCTCTTATACCGTGGTAGTGGCTCCTTGTGATGGAAAATTAGGGCGGAGAACCTTGGAGGAGGGACAGTATATTACTGCCGGACAGACGGTGACCTATATCCTTCCGGATACACAGAAATGGGTGATTGCGAATTACAAGGAAACGCAGGTCGAGAATCTGAAGGTAGGGCAGGAAGTACGCATTGCTGTCGATGCTATCAGTGACCGCGAGTTTACCGGAAAGATTACGGCCATATCCGGAGCTACGGGGTCTAAATATTCTCTGGTGCCTACCGACAATTCAGCCGGAAACTTTGTCAAGATTCAACAGCGTATTCCGGTACGAATTGAATTCACCGACTTGTCCAAAGAGGACAATGACCGTCTGGTTGCCGGTATGATGGTAGTGGTGAAAGCCAAATTGTAAACCGATTTTTTGCAAGTTTTTCCCAAAAAGTAGAATTATGCCTTCACTTCCTAAAAATTATCCGTTTTATAACTGGGTACCCAAGCCGTTGGGTATACTGATTCTGATACTGCTGTTCGTGCCTATACTGACGGCCAGTGGGGTGTATACGGCTAACAGTGGAGAGATGCTGAGCGGGCTGGGCATCCAGTCGGAACATATTCAGTTCGTCAGTTTTCTTACTTCTGTGGGTATGGCCGCTTTTTCTCCGTTCTTTTACGGCCTGGTTTGTCTGCGCCGGGAGAAGATGATGTGCATCGTAGGGTTCTCTTTGCTTTATATCCTGAGTTACATTTGTGCCAAGACCGACAGTATTTACCTGTTGGCCGTGTGTAGTGTGGTGATGGGTTTTTTACGAATGGTGCTGATGATGGTCAATCTCTTTACGCTGATTAAGTATGCGTTTGGGATGGAGGCTACCCGTAACATTACCCCCGGAAATGATCCGGTAGACGAAGAAGGCTGGGACAAGCTGGACCGTGAGAAGAGTACCAGTATGCCTACTATCTATTTGTTTTTCATGATTCTGGGGCAGTTGGGTACTTCACTTACCGCATGGCTGGCCTATGAATATGAATGGCAGTATGTGTATTATTTCATGATGGGAGCATTGCTGCTTTCTATTTTGGTGGTATTTGTTACCATGCCTTATCATAAGTATTCCACCCGTCGTTTTCCCATTACCTTTCGTAAATTCGGCAGTGTGGTGATATTTTGCCTGATGTGCGCTTCGGTAGTGTATGTACTGGTGTATGGAAAAGTACTCGACTGGTATGATGACCCTTCTATCTGCTGGGCTACGGTGAGTGCCGTATGCTTTACAGCCATGTTTATTTATATGGAGAAAAGACAGTATTCTCCCTATTTCCTGATGGATATTTTCAAGTTGAGCTCCATTCGGATGGGGATCCTGCTCTTCCTGCTGCTGATGATATTCAATTCCAGTGCCATGTTTGTCAACGTGTTTACGGGAGTAGGTATGAAGATAGACAACTGGCAGAATGCTTCCTTGGGCAATTGGACCATGCTGGGGTATTTTATCGGTTGCATCATTGCCGTCATGCTGGGTAGCAGGGGAGTACATTTGAAGTATCTGTTTTCACTTGGTTTTGTGTTGATAGGTCTTTCGGCTTTGTTCATGTATTTTGAGGTGCAGACTTCCGGCTTGTATGAGCGGATGAAGTATCCGGTCATTATCCGTGCCACGGGAATGATGCTTCTGTATTCACTGACGGCTGTACATGCCAACCAGCGTATGCCGTATAAATATTTGTCTACCTGGATTTGCATTATGCTGACCGTCCGTATGGTCATGGGCCCCAGCATCGGTACGGCACTTTATACCAACGTGATGCAGCATCGTCAGCAACATTATGTCACTCGTTTTGCACAAGACCGTGACTTGTTGAATCCCGAAATAGCGGCTTCTTATGTGCAGACAGTAAAGGGTATGCAATATCAGGGAAAGAGTGAACAGGAAGCCGAACAGATGGCTGCCATGTCGGCAAAGGGAAGCGTGCAGGTGCAAGCTACTTTATCGGCTGTTAAGGAAATGTCGGGTTGGACTTTCTATGGCTGCATGGCATGTGCGGTCTTTTTCTTGCTGTTTCCTTGGAGGAAAAGAAAACTGGAGCCGTATGCTGCTACAGTATCTTAAAAAAGAAGTTGTGACGTCACGGCGGGACTTTTCGTTTCTTAATCTATATTTTCAGCGGGGAATAATCACGTGTAAGTACCTGCCGTGACGTTTTTTTGTATATCTTAGCGCAGTATGCAAAAGAAACAACTTTAATTTGTGGTCATGATTTCACAAACAGAGCGCTTGAAGCGTCTGAACCAGATGCTGGTAGAGCGAAGGGATATTTGCTGTTCAGAAGGAAGTGTGGACGCTTTCCCGGCTGTATTGCAAAAAAACTTCCAGATGGAATACCTTGGGCTGATAGTCTGTAAACAGGGAGAATTTCAGTTTACTTTAAATCAGAAGCCTTTTGTGGCAAAAGCTGGGGAAACGATTTTTCTGTATGAGGCTACCATTTTCTGTGCCGGCTCGTGCACGGCCGATTTGCGTATAGATGTTTTATTTTACCGTATTAACCTTATCCGGGACTTATTGGGAAGTTCGGTGATGGCCATGCACCTTTATGCCACATTAACTCCGCAGCCTTGTTACGTATGGTCTACGGGTGAGGAAGAAGACATAGCCCGCTATATTTCTCTGATAAGCAGGTATCGGCATACTACAAACAATCCGTTTGACAGCCATGAGCGAAAGTTACTGCTGCTGGCTTTGACTTATAGACTCTGTTCTATTTATAGTCGGAGGTTGATGGAAGAAAATCAAGTGGCGGGGCATAAGATTGATACATTTATCCAGCTCATCCGGTTGGTAGAGCGATACTACAAGCAAGAGAGGGGAGTAGCCTTTTACGCCGACAAACTTTGTCTGTCTCCTAAATATCTGTCTGCGCTGTCAAAATCCGTATGCGGATATACGGTGCAGGAACTGGTATTCCGTGCCATTATTCGCCGGAGCATGTTGCTGTTGAAGAATTCCAACATGACTATTCAGGAAATCTCGAATGAATTTCATTTTCCCAATGCCTCCGCATTTGGTACATTCTTCAAGAAGGAAACCGGTCTTTCTCCTTTACATTATCGTTGTGCGGAAGAAAACTCACTCTCAGACATGTGAATGAAGCCGTTTTTATCGTTTTTTCAAGTGATTTTCAGACTACTCGAAAACGCCTTTGCGTTCAGACAAAAACGCCCTTGCGTTTAAGGTAAAACGTCCTTGCGTTTAAGGTAAAACGCCCTTGCGTTTAAGGTAAAACGTCCTTGCGTTTTACTTCAAATGCACTTGCGTTTTAGATCAAACGCACTTGCGTTTTTTTATAAGAGAAAAACTTTGTTTACTGAGGAATTTGGCTGTAAAAAAACTGCCCCATCCAGTAGAATGAGGCAGCTTGTATAAAGTCTTGTCAGATTTTTTCATTAATGAAGAATAACCCCTTCATCACTTGTCGGATTCTGAGTTAATGTGCTTCCGTTCGGGTAAGAGTTAATAGCTGTCTGTGGTATATAGTAAGTCACACGATAGTCAGTGGCCAGTACATCACTTGTAGGATGAGGTCCCGGATATTGTCTGGTCAGTGTGCCACCGTTACGGAATACATCGTAGCTGCGTTCTGCCTGATAAGCCAGTTCCAATTGACGTTCTTTGTCTACCAATTCAGCAGCGTTGGCTGAGAAAGTATTTGAGTCATAAGTCGCTTGTTCATTGATGGCACGCTTACGTATTTCATTGACATCAATTCTTGCATTTTCAAGCTGTCCTAGTTTTACGTAAGCTTCTGCACGGTTCAGGTACATTTCATCCAGACGCGAAATGATGGGTGAATGCAGTTGTGATTCCAGATTATCCTCGCGTGAACATTTAGTGATGTAGAACATCGGGTAACCATTGTTGAGAGCCATTTTATAATCAATTACACCTGTGTATGTAGCACCATTATAGTTGATGGTGTAATATTCTTCTTCAGGAGTGCGGCCTGAATAAAGGCTGATAGGATATCTGTCTTTGGGCTTATTGTTTTCGTCTACAGTCCAGCACTCTGTTCTTCCCTCATTTACAGGAAGCTGAACATAAGTATATCCTGTTCCTGCAGTATTGGGAGTAATGAAACGCAGAACTTCTGTGTATTTTCCGTTGTCATCTGTAATATATTGAGGTTCAATGAACTTAGCTCGAGCATCTACAATTCCTTCATCACCTTTTCTCCAGTCGTTACGTTTGGTCTCATCCAGCAGTTCGATGTACTTGGCACTGGCATACATTTCTCCCCATCCCATACCACCGATGTTGGAGTACATACCTCCGATGCCATAGTAGTAATCAAATCCGGGAAAGTCGGTGGCCAGACGTTTGATGACAAAGATTGCTTCCGGATAGTTTTCAGGAGCTGTTCTGGCCGATTTCATGTAATCCTCGCGTGATACCAAACGGAATTGAGGTGAGTTAATGATGAGGTCGGCATAATAGCGTGCAGAGTCGGCATATTCTGTATTGGGATTTTCATAAGTTCCACTCATGTACAGATATACTCGTGACAGCATGGCTTGAGCTGCTTCTTTTGACGCATAGTCCGCACTCTTGAATGAGGTTGTAATCAGACTTTCAGCTGTACGCAAGTCATTAACCGCTTGTTGATAAGTATCTTTTACCGTAGAACGGTCTGGCAGAGAAAGGTTTGAGATTTCCTCTTCGCTAGGAGTTCCATTTACGATAGGAACTCCAAGATTCTTATCAGGAGCCTGATAATAAGGGCGCCCGAAAGCACGGCACAGGTAGAAATACATCATACCACGTACATAGTAGCATTCTCCTAATTTGCTTTTAATTTCCGGATCATCTGTTTCTTTGGCCATGTTGATAATATTTGAGGCCTGTGCAATGGCTTTGTATCCATAGTCCCAGAAGTTCTGCAGACGGTAGTTATCTGGGGTGCGTGAGTAAGTGATGAATTCGTAGAAGGCATCAGTAGAGGCACCGCGAATCATCATGTTGTCACCAGCGTATTCGCCTAAACGGTGCATAGGGTCAGACCATGTTTTCAGCTGTGCATACATACCGTTCAGCATGTTGTCAAAAAGTACTTCCTGGTTGTCTGCTACTTGGTCGGTTGCCATGTAATTATTGGGGAATCGGTCTATGTCACAAGACGTAAATACTCCTCCTGTGATACTCAGGGATAAAAGTATAGTTGAAGTTATCTTTTTCATAAGTGTGTGCTAATTAGAAGGTTAAATTGATACCGAACATGAATTTACGTGTAGATGGATAAAGGTTTGCTCCTGCAGTACCGATTGACTTGTAGGTACCGGTAGTTTCATCGTAATATGCCGGGACTTCAGGGTCGATTCCTGAGAATCCTGTAAGTGTAAATACATTTTCAGCTGTGAAATAAATACGCATGTTCTGGATATAATATTTAGACAGGTTCAAGTTATAACCGATAGACAGAGAACGCAGTTTCAGGTAATCTCCATCTTCCAGATAACGGGTAGATGCCTTGTTTGAGTTGCTCTTGTTTCCGTAAGAGGCAGCAGGATGAGTGGCAATATCGCCTTCTTTTTCCCAGCGTGACCAACCGTCAATCAGCTTCATCTGGTTACGGTCTGTATAGGCACCATCTGAGTCGTATTCCTGGCGGGAATAGTTATAGATTTTACCTCCGAGTGAGAATCCGAATGAAGCGTTCAAGTCAATGTTCTTCCATGTCAGAGAGGTATTGAATCCACCAAACAGTTTTGGTGAAGTAGCTTCTGTCATTACTTGTTTAGCTTCAGAATAATTACTGGTTGTTTCTCCACTACCATCGTTTTTGTACCATAATGGAGCTCCGTTCTTCGGGTCAACGCCAGCCCATTCGCGCAGGTAGTAACGGTCAGTGCTATAGCCTACTTTCAATACTTTTTCTGCAGCTCCCGCAATGGTAGTATCGTTTCCACCACCACCGATAATCATCATGTTCGGATCATCACCATATAGCTTTTCAAGTTTGTTCTTGTTGTAACCCATGTTCAGGTCAAGACTCCACAACCAGTCTTTTGTGCGGATAATGTCTCCTCCAATGGTGATTTCAATACCTGAGTTGCGCATTTCTCCTACATTCTGCCAACGGCTGGTGATACCTGTCAATCCGGAAACCGGAACCTGGTATAAGATATTGGAAGTGTATTTGTTATAGTAGTCGAAGACGAAGCGCAGACGGTTGTTGAAGAAGTTGGCATCAATACCTACTCCAGCGGTGTAAGTCTGTTCCCAAGTCAGGTCTTTATTGCCAACCTGGCTGATAAGAATAGCAGGAATGCCATTGTAGTTGGAAGAAACAGAATACAAGCCGTATTGCGGATATTTAGAATATGGAATGTTACCTACAGAACCGTATGAAGCACGCAGTTTCAATACGTCTACCCAGTCGGCCTTGAACCATTTTTCGCGGTTGATGTTCCATCCACCACTGATAGAGAAGAAATTACCATACTTCTTGTCATCACCAAAGTTTGAGGCACCATCTCTACGCAGAGATACTTCTGCAAGATAGCGGTTGTCGTAAGTATAGTTTGCCTTGGCAAAAACAGACTGTTTAGCCCATTCGGTAAGGTTGCCTCCTACTTCTTCAGGGGTAGCAGTTGCATCCAGTACCTCAAAGCCGGAAACAATACCTGTACCTTTGGCATTGATAACTTTGGCAGATGTGTCCATAAATTCATACGCCAGCAATGCCTGTACGGAGTGCTTCCCGAACATCTTGTTGAATGTCAGATACTGGTTGGTGTATCGTTGGATATTGTTGGTCTGTTCTTCTTCTACACGTCCTTGTACTCCAGATGCACTTTCTGTACGTGGGTCTGTATAGGCTGATTGGAAATATCCTGTCCAGCGATAGTTATTGACAGATGTAAAGGTCAGCCAATCCGTAATTTTTATATCAAAGTCAAAGTTTCCGGAGAATTCATACGTTTTTCTTGTAGTATGATTTCCGTAAGAAAGGGAGTTCAGGTAATTTGAGTCTGAACTATCTACCCATCCGCTGTAACGGTCGGGAACCAGGTTGCCATCCTCATCGTATGGACTATCCCAAGGGAACATTGTATATTTGGCTGTATAGTCATATTGAGAATCATTCGTGTTTTTCATTGAACCAGATATGTTCGGTTTGATGGTCAGCCAGGAGAACGGCTTGTAATTAGAGCGGTAACGGAAGCTGTAGCGGTCATATTTATAACCTTTTACGGTTCCTTCTTCACTATAATATCCCAATGAGAAATAAGAACTCATTTTCTCACTTCCTCCGGATAACGAAATATTATAGTCCTGAGTAAATCCTGCTTGTGAGGCCAGTTCTCCCCAGTCAAAATTAGCGTTTCTTAATTCAGGATTCCAGCGTGAGAATTTGATGCTTTCCTGATTAGGGAACGAAGCATAATAATCGTATAGTTCGGCTCCATTCATGACTTCCATCTTTCCATTTGTCATCGTGCTGACACCCATCTTGATGGAAGCATTGATTTTCATTTTCTCGCTTTTACCCATCTTGGTAGTTACAATGATAACACCATTGGCACCTTGTGAACCATAGATGGCAGTAGAGGCAGCATCTTTCAGGATAGTCATATTTTCAATATCCGATGGGTTTAATACACCAGGGTCTTCACCCACGATTACTCCATCTATTACCCACAGCGGAGAGGTACTTCCACTTAGAGTGGCACGTCCGCGGATTTGTACGGCTCCATTGGAACCCGGTTGTCCTGAACCTGGTGCTACATACACTCCGGATACTTTACCGTTTAACATATTCTCCACTGTTGGGGTAGTAACATCTTTCAGTCTGTTTTCCTTCAGTGTAGACATGGCACCGGTTAAACTCTCTTTTTTCTGTACACCATAACCTACTACAACTACTTCTTCCAAAGTTTCAGTATCTTCCTGTAACTTGATAGTTTGTTCACTGGCGGTAGCGGTTATTTCTACTGTTTTGTAGCCGATAAAAGAAATCTGGAGTACGGCACCAGCTGGGGCATTTAACTCATATTTTCCGTCAATGTCTGTAATGGTTCCGTTAGTAGTTCCCTTTACAAGTACATTTACTCCGATTACGGGGTCGCCTGTTTGGGCATCAATGACTTGTCCTTTTAGCTTCTGATCTTGTTGCTGAATGGCCAGATTTGTTCCGGCTGTAGAAGAAGCTGCAAGAGCTGGCAAAGAGGTGCAGAAAAAAGCACTCGCCAATACGATGCAACTACTTTTTGCAAAACATGTTTTTGAACTCATAGTGATTAGTGTTGATAATGGTTTTATATTATATTTTAGCTTTGCCGCAAATGTAATATTTTTTTATAAAACACAAATGTTTTGGAATAAATTTATTTTATTATTCGCTGTTTCTAAAAAAATAGTTGTTTAACTATTTTGACTAAAAATATTTTATCGTTTTAGTTTTCTTCCATCAAAAGAAACAGAAAAGGCCATCTCATTGTGAGACAGCCTTTTCTGTTCCTTTTGATAGGGGTATGTGAGGTTAAAATCCCAGTCCAGCCATATGGTGAAGCAGTTCATACACTCCACTGCAGATACCCAATACAATGACTCCGATAAGGCAGATAAACAGACCTGTACGGGCCA
>ENA-USZI01001397-USZI01001397.1-human-gut-metagenome-genome-assembly--contig:-NODE-1397-length-16274-cov-42.999197_pt1 | contig 16274 bp, 14 predicted proteins | sample MGYA00250042_ERZ773532 | MGnify/ENA primary metagenome ERZ773532 (study PRJEB29103, sample SAMN06112036) | human gut metagenome | biome: human gut; feature: ankylosing spondylitis patient; material... | reverse complement strand
CACCGTTCGGATATGAAAGAGGTGCTGGCACGCCTGGAAGCCATGAATCCGGAGGCTCGCTATAGCTTGTGGGGAAGTATGAACAACATCCAGCACGATATGCTTCCGGTAGAGGAAGACGACTCACTCAAATAAATGTTAGTCATCAGAGTGGAGAATCACTTGTTTGCCGGACATGGTGACTTTTCCTTCAGCAATCAGTTCTGACAAGGCACGGGCCAGTGACGGACGTGCCACTCCTAAAATAAAGGCTACTTCCTGCTGGTTGTGGATACCTCCGTGCATTTTCAGGTAGTTCAGCAGGCGTGATTTCAAGCTCTGCAAGGCAAACTCGTTGAGTTTTCGGCTCAGGAACAGACTCCGGTCGGATATCGTGGCGATGAAATTCCGCATTACAGCCGGCTGGGCATGCATAAACTCCTCAAAACGTGTCCGGTCCATTACAAGTACCTCACAAAGTTCTGTGGCTTCCACATTCACCGGGAAACGATTCTCCGAGGCATAGATAAAAGCCGGTGCTAAAATATCGGGTGCCTTAATCCAGTCGATGGTAAGTTGCTTGCCCTCGGCATTCTCCATTTGTGTCCTCACGTGTCCCTTTATCAGAATAAACAAAGAGCGGCACACGTCACCCTGACGGGCAATGAATTCTCCTTCCTTATATGTGCGCAGACTGTTCGGGGCTTCACAGAGCAACAGATAAAGTGCCTCCGGGTCACAGCCTTCAAACAGGCTCATTCGGCTCAAAATTTCGGTATACATCTTTCTTTTAACTTTTCTTTGGGTTGCGTGTCACATAGGTGACAGAAATCCCGTGCAGGATTCCTCATCTTTGCGCAAACTTAATGAAAAATCAATAATAACCCAAGAAAGAATATGGAAGGAAATATGTTTTGTTACCAGTGTCAGGAAGCGGCTAAAGGCACTGGATGTGTGTTGAGAGGAGTATGCGGAAAGAAAGATACCACTGCACGCTACATGGATTTGTTGCTCTTTGTGGTACGTGGCGTATCGGTGGCTGCCGATACCTTGCGCACGAAGGGATACGAAGTGGAAGCCGGTACGAATGAGTTTGTCACCGACGCACTTTTCTCTACAATTACCAATGCCAATTTTGACGATGAAAGTATCCTGGCTCGTGTGAGAAAGGGACTGAAACTGCGCGATCGTTTGAAGGCACGTGCCGTGGAAGCAGGTATCGTACTACCGGAAGCAGACGAGCTGACATGGAACGGTAAGGAGGAAGAATACCTGTCCAAGTCAGCTTCCGTAGGAGTGTTGAGAGAACCGAATGAGGACCTTCGCTCGTTGAAAGAGCTGTTGATGTACGGACTGAAGGGAATGGCGGCTTACCACGAACATGCCATGCGCCTGGGATTTGCCGACGAGGCCATTCATGCCTTTATGCAATCGGCTTTGGCGCGTATCACCACACAGACAATGGGAGCGGATGAGCTAGTGGCTCTGGTACTTGAGGCCGGGCAGCACGGAGTACAGGTAATGGCCTTGCTGGACCGTGCCAACACCACCCGCTACGGACATCCGGAACTGACAAAGGTAAACATCGGAGTAGGGAAGAATCCGGGTATCCTGATCAGCGGACACGACTTGCACGACCTGGAAGAGCTTTTGCGCCAGACTGAAGGTACGGGAGTAGACGTATACACGCATAGCGAAATGCTCCCGGGGCACTATTATCCGGCCTTCAAGAAATACAAACATTTTGTAGGAAACTATGGAAATGCCTGGTGGAAGCAGCGCGAAGAGTTTACGGCATTCAACGGCCCGATTGTGTTCACCACCAACTGTATCGTGCCGCCACTGGAAAATGCGACTTATAAGGAGCGGATGTTTACGGCTAATTCGACGGGGTATCCCGGATGCAAGCATATTGCCACGGATGCCGACGGCCACAAGGATTTTTCAGAGGTCATCGCACTGGCCAAACAATGCCAGCCGCCTGTAGAGCTGGAGCAGGGAGAGATTATCGGCGGATTTGCTCATAATCAGGTAATGCAATTGGCTGACAAGGTAGTAGAAGCCGTAAAGAGCGGTGCCATTCGCAAGTTTGTGGTCATGGCCGGATGTGACGGACGCATGAAGAGCCGCGACTACTATGCCGACTTTGCTCAGGCACTTCCGAAAGATACGGTCATCCTTACGGCCGGTTGCGCGAAGTACCGTTACAACAAGCTTCCGTTAGGCGATATTCAAGGAATTCCCCGTGTGCTTGATGCCGGACAATGTAACGACAGCTACTCACTGGCCGTCATTGCCCTGAAGCTGAAGGAAGTCTTCCAATTGAACGACATCAACGAACTCCCCATTGTGTACAATATTGCCTGGTACGAACAGAAGGCGGTCATCGTCCTGCTGGCCCTGTTGAGCCTGGGCGTGAAACAGATTCACCTGGGGCCGACCTTACCAGCCTTCCTTTCACCAAACGTAGCCAAAGTACTAGTAGAACAGTTCGGCATCGGAGGCATTACTACCCCCGAAGCGGACATGAAACTGTTCGGTATCTGTTGACGGCTTAATACGATTTCTCGTTAGCCAAGTTCCAGGCGTTAAGGAAAGAAGCCTTGGTAATTTCCACCACCTTCTCCCAGTTCAGCTTGTCGGCATGGTCAGAAGGCTGGTGATAATCCGGATGTCCGTCAGTGTGATACCAGATGATGGGAATGTCGTGTACGGCAAACGAAGCATTGTCACTTCCTCCCACCGGACGGTCCCACGGGCGGTAATCCGGTTGCAGTTTCAACCCGTAACGGGCAATGTCATCCTTGAGCCACTGGCCCAGTGCCGGATGTGCTTCCGTATAGAAATACACCACGTGCTCAGGTTGTTCCGGCCGATTGTTCCGGCCAATCATATCGAAATTCAAATAACCTTTGATATCCTTTATAAAATCGCAGTGCTGCATGAAATACTTAGAGCCTAAGAGTCCTTTCTCTTCTCCATCCCAGAATGCGATGATGACGTTGCGCAGGGGCTTTTTGCCACTGGCCTGAAAAGCACGGGCAATCTGCATCACGGCAGATACACCCGACGCATTGTCATCGGCTCCGTTGTAAATCTTGTCACCTGCCAGTGTTTCATCAATGCCCAGATGGTCGAAATGTGCGCCTACCACTACGTACTCATTGGTCCGTTCTCCTGGAATCATGCCTAATACATTGGCCATGCGGAGCGAGCGGTGCGTGCCCTGCTTCAACTGGGCAATGGAATCGGGATGCACCTGCCAGCGGCCTTTCTGCTGCCGTTCCTTGGCACAGGCTTCGAATGGCTGGTAATACGAACCATCATACAGAGGAGCGATGCCAGCTTCCTGAAGACAGGAAACCAGATAGCGGGCTGCCACGCGCGAACCAATCATGCCGGCTTCACGTCCTTGCAGCGCGTCATCGGCCAGAAAGCCTACAATGGCCTCGGCAGAAGGGCGGTTGATACTCTTCAGACCTTTTTCTACGGCGGTCTGTGCCTGAAGGAAAGATGTACCGCATGAGCCTATCGCCCACACCAGTAGGAGAGAAGTGATTGTCTTTTTCATAATGAGAGCAAAAATAGGCAGAACTTATGAATTTCACAAACTTATCCTAAAAATTGAGATTGATTCCAGCCATCACAGTGGCACGCGGCATGGGATACCCGGCATTGATTTCATATTTCTGTGCCAACAGGTTTTCACCACGTGCCCAGATGTCCAGCCAGCGGTTCACACGGAAGGTGGCACGCAGGTTCCAAAGCACGAAATCTTCGGTCACCACGGGGTCCGTCTGCGTATAAAGTCCGGCAATGTATTGCAGACCCGTAGATACGTTCCACCGCCCTTGCGAGAAACTGGCTCCGGCGTAAAGTTTATGTTCCGGAGCGGCGATGACCGGGTTCTTCATGTGAAGATAGCTGTAATTTCCGTCTACCGACCAGTGGCGGTCGATACGGTAGGCAGCCTGTACTTCTACACCCGCATTTTCTATCTCTCCGGAGTTCTGGTTCAGCATACCACTTCCGTGAGGATTCGGCAACGTCTGGATAAGGTTCTTTCCGTCAATAAAGAACAGATTGACGCCATACTGCAGCCTGCCATTCATCAGTTGCTGTGAGAAGGCCAGTTCATAGTTCCACATAGATTCCGGTTGCAGATCAGGGTTTTGTGGCGGGAACATGTACATTTCCCGAAGGATAGGGTAGCGGAAGCCTTTTGAAGCCGATGCCTTCAGTTCCATAGCTTGTGGCAGATGAAAAGCCAGACCGACCTGCGGCACCCATTCCGTTCCCACACGCGAATGATGGTCTACCCGAAGTCCGGCATTGAACGTCAACCACGAACGGATGTCCTGACGCAAATCCACGTATCCGGCCAGTTCATCTTCCTGCTTATCCACCAGGTCGGCAGACGTACCCGCATTTTCTCCACTCACATACTCATTCCACGCATGTCCTCCGTAGCGGAACCAGTCAAAGCCAAAGGTAATGCGGTTTCCCTCGAAGAATCGGGTACTTTGATAGAGCGAAACACCCATCATGTGGTCGCGGGAGTTGAAGCGGGCATCTTGCGGACCCTCTCCGGCAGAAGGAGTGTATCCGTCGTTAATCCAGTGGTTCCCCCAGTTATAGAAAAAACTCCATGCGCCAGAAGTCTTTTCGTAGCGGTTCTCCATGGCAAAAGAAGTGACTCCGCGCGTAATACGCTGGTCACCGTCGAGTAACGGGGCAGTTATCGGACCGGGATAGGAGGCATTGAAATGTGTCACGTTTACATCTCCACGCAGGTTCCAGTGTTCAGCCACTTCATATCCCAGCTTGGCATATCCTCCGTACTGTTCAAATCCCATATCAGCCCGATGCCCGTCGGTACGATTGTAGGAGCCCGATACCACACTCGAGAACCGTCCCTTGCGGACACGGTTGGTGAGTTCCGTTTCCAGCGTGTTATACGACCCGTAACCTGCATGAAGGTGTGTATCTACCCCGTCTTCCTGCATCTTCCGTGTCACAATATTGATCACGCCTCCCATAGCATTCGAACCGTAAAGTACCGAGGCTGGCCCTCTCAATACCTCTACGCGCTCAGCCAGAAACGACTGGTAGGCATCGGCTATCGGATGACCGAAAATCCCTGCATATTGTGGATGACCGTCAATCATGACCATCAACCGGGCCGTACCTCCACTCAGTCCGCGCAGGGAAATACCGCCTGCCGCTCCGGTAGATACACCGTAGCCCATGATGCCTCGCGAAGTGACAAAGAGACCAGGCACCTGCTCAGTAAGCACGGGCAGCAAAGACGGTTGCAAAGCACTTTCTATCTGGGCACGCCCCACTACCGACACGGTCTGTGAAAGATGTCGCACATCCGTTTCATGGCGTGCGCCGGTCACTACCACCTCATCAATCTGGTGAATCTTGCTTGTCAATGAAAGTGTATCTCGTTGCGGCTTTTGGGCCATTCCTGCATGGCAGGCCAGGCCGAGCAGTAAAACAGGTATCGTTCGTTTTTTCATTCAAGTCGTTAATTAAATGTATGCACGTAAAAGGATGCAAAAGTAAAAAATCCTATTAAAAACAAATTGCTCAGAGCCAATATAATTGCCCCTGAGCAAGACCTTATTCTAATTCTTTTTATCAAGTTTTTATTCTGCTAACGAGAGGGTTACGGTAACTTCTCCTTTGCCACCCAGCAAATCCAGCATTTCATTGCGGCTGGACACGCCATCCACCTTTCCCAAGCGGGTAAAGTTCCATGAATTCGTATCGTAATAAATAACAAACGAGTTGCCCTGATACAGAATCAGGTCGCCGGGAGATGTGGTTGTCTGCCGGTCATTTCTTGGCAAGGAAAAGCCTAAAGAGCCCACCTTTTCCATATTTCCGTAATCATCCATACGGATGTCTACACTTCCTTGCGCCAATTGTTTCATCAGCGCCTCTGTAGATGAATTCTTTATTAATGTAGCTGTAAAAGAGCGACCGTTCACGGTCAGTTTAAGTGTCTTATTTTCCATAGGAGTATCTTCATTTTCATCGTTTTCAGGATGTTCATTGGTTTCACTGTCTCCAGCATTCCCCGACTGTTCGGGGGTGTTCGTTTCAGGTGCAGACGGGGTATCGTCCGAAGGATTGCAGGCAAACAGGGTCATGCCGGCAAAAAGCAGAAGCGGGAATAACAAGATTCTCTTCATAAATAAAAATGTAGGTGACAGAAAAGGGAAGAGAGAAAGGTCATCGGCCCCGGCAAAGCCGAAAGGCCGATGACGCTGAATAGATTATTGCAGTTTACTATATTCTTCGTCTGAAACAGGTTCCAGCCATTCGTTCGAAGTGTTTTCTCCTTCCACTTCGAATGCCAGGTGTGCAAACCAGCTGTCGGCTGCTGCCCCGTGCCAGTGTTTCACGCCGGCAGGAATATGAATCACCGTACCCGGCAGAATCTGCACGGCAGGTTTTCCTTCTTCCTGATACCAGCCACGGCCAGCCACTCCGATAAGCATCTGTCCGCCGCCTTTAGTCGCCCGGTGAATATGCCAGTTGTTGCGGCATCCCGGTTCAAAGGTCACATTGAATACTGGCACCTGTTCCTTCGAAACCGGAGCCAGGTAACTCTGACCGATAAAGTATTGTGCAAATGCGGTATTCGGTTCTCCGATTGGGAAAATCATTTCACGCTGGAAAGCTGCCTTTGCCTCTTCTCCGGTTACATCTTCAGCCCAAACTTCCTTAGCCTGACGGAAAGCGGCCCATGCTTTCGGCCATCCGGCATAAAAGGCAATGTGCGTAATGATTTCCGAGATTTCCGTACGGGTGATGCCGTTCTGCTTGGCAGTCTGCAAGTGATAAGTCAGTGAACTGTCGGTAATACCCTGACTGATAAGTGAAGTGATGGTGACCAGACTCCGGTCGCGCAGACCGAGTTTGTCGGTACGGCTCCACACCTCACCGAAAAGTACATCATCATTAAGTTCCGCGAATTTAGGAGCAAAATCTCCCAGCTGGTCGCGTCCAGCTGTCTGTTTAATCGTTTCCTGTGCCATAATAGTTGTACTGTTTATTACCCATGCGGCAAGCGCAAGGACCATTTGTATTTTCATAATGGTATGAGTTATTGGTTTGTCTTCTTTTTCAATGGCAAAGTTAACCGATTAATATGGGGAGAATGTATACCATTTACAGATGTTTATACCCGAATTGTGGAAAAGTGAAAAACAAAAGGGAACTAAGAAAGAGGCTCACAAAAACTTTTATTAACTACCTTTGCTCTCATTAACTTCATATCTGTAAAATTACGGTATATATTTTTTACAATATCCAAATAATTATCTACTCCATTTTTATTTACATAATAAAAAGGCTTTATAGACACACAGTTTTGATGTTCAAAAAGAGTATTAAGTAATGTCCTGTCTGAATTACCACATGAATGTCCCATAACAAAAACCTGATATGGTTCTGATTCTATAAATGATAAGATATTTCTGTAATTATCTGATTCTAAATATCTTATAGATTTGATATTATTTAAAAGATCATTTTTATTTTGCTCAAGAAGTTGATGATAATGACCATCCAGCTCATCTCCATAACCGAATATAATACTTTCAGGATTAGATAGTTTCCCATGTATATAGTTTAAACTGAATCCTTCGTTCTTAATTCGGTAGTAACATGCTGTATCTGTATAGTTGAAACTAAGTAGCATAATGTTATTGGGCAATAAGAATTCTTCAGGATAATGTCTTAAATCGATTAATAAATGATCTTCTGGAAGTTTCTCTGAAGACTTATGTATGAACTCATAAATAGCAGAAACTTTCTGCCTGTCTTTTATTCCATATTGATAAAGTCGAAAACCCCATTCTTTTTCACTAGCTTGTAGCCAATACTTAAAATGTTTCTCTAAAGACATTTTATCTTGTACAGATATATCCTTAGGATTAATAGGGCTATATATTTTATCTTTTATTCCACTATTTATTATTGTTTTGTCAATTTTGATAGAGCTCAGGTATTCGACCAATTGTGTTTGAATAAAACTTAATTGTTCATTCAAATCTTTATATTCGAATGGGAGTGGAGAAAAAGTACACTGATTAAGCAAATAATAATACTCATTTTCAATATCCACCCACCCTTTAGTGGCTATTGATTGACAAATATTTTGAAGAAAAGGGGTTAATTGTACCTCAAAATTTTCCTTATCATTCATTATATCTTTGATATATTCATGATAAGGCCTGGGATGTAAAATGCTATAATTATTATAAGCAAATTCTCCCCATGTAGAACGCTTTATTTTTAAAGAACACAAACAATCCGTATATACATTGCTAAGATTGAAATAAAAACGACGAGCAATGTTCCCCCAATACCAGTTTATGAAATCTTCATACTTAGTAGGAAGATTGTGTGCTAAATCAAATCCATTTCCAATAAGTATTATTCTATTCATCGTGTTTGTTCTACGCTTCTACTCTAATTTACCTATAATCAGTTAACTTTTATGATATATTCAAATTGATTTCTTATTTGTTCCGCGGTAATCATATCGGCCAAAAAATCTGTTGCCAGCATAAATAACCTATCAGCAATAGGTTGCAATCTGATACCATCCCATTCAACAGGAGAATTTTTCGTAGATTTTATAAACTCTTTTATTTCAGTAGTTTCCACGATATTGTGGAAACTAAATTGAATACCATAACAGCGTATGTATACACAATGCTGTTGTGGTGCATAATATAATTCATCGACATATCTCTCATTTATGTGCGAAATACAAAAACTAACCAGCTTAGAAACGTTAGGTTTGATAAAGCCATAACTTAAAGAACTCTTATATTCTTTTTCTTTTATAGCTGCGTTTAATAGATTTAGAGAGCAGAGAACCATAAATATATCTTTTTTACATTGAGGTTCTTGAAGAATATACTGCCGAGCCTTTTCAATTAAATCTTTCATAACCCAATAAATGAATTAGATTAAATCCAATCCCAACTCTTTCAAGAAAGCATTATGCCTGTTCCGCGCATTTTCTATTTTATTGTCTAAATCAACAAGCTGCTTATGTACTTCTGCCAACTTAATGGGAATTTCTTCTTTGGCTGTACTTACATAACGGGAGATGTTCAGATTGTAGTCATTGTCTTTGATTTCGCACATGGATACACAACGTGAGTATCGTTCAATATCTTTTCTGTATTGGTACGTTTCTACAATTCTTTTTACATCTGAATCACGCAATGCGTTCTGCCTTTTTCCCTTCTCAAAATATTCACTTGCGTTAATGAACAGCACATCATCGTTTTTCTTGCATTTTTTCAGCACTAAGATGCAAACTGGAATACCCGTTGAGTAAAACAGATTGGACGGTAGACCGATAACTGCGTCAATATTGCCATCATTCAAGAGCTTTTTGCGAATCAGTTCTTCTTTACCGCCTCTGAACAAGACGCCATGAGGCAGGATGATAGCCATTGTTCCGTTCTCATGCAAGAAGTGGAAGCCATGGAGCAGGAATGCAAAATCGGCCGCAGATTTGGGTGCAAGGCCATAGTTCTTGAAACGGAAATCCTTCCCCATTTCTTCTGTCGGCTCCCAACGATAACTGAAAGGAGGATTGGCAACGATTGCGTCAAACTGCATCTTTTTGGCAGGATTCATTTCGTTCAAAATATCCCAATCATTCAGCAAAGAGTCTCCATGATGTATTTCGAACTCTGTATCCTTGACTCCGTGCAGCAACATGTTCATGCGGGCCAAGTTGTAGGTTGTAATGTTCTTTTCCTGCCCGTAAATTTTCCCTATTCCATGCTTTCCCATTTCGTGGCGCACATTCAACAGCAAAGAGCCGGAACCACATGCAAAATCAAGTACACGATCAATCTTTGTTTTTTTCCCAGTAGTTGGGTCTTGGCTATCCAATGATACAATCTTGGAAAGAATAGAAGATATCATTTGAGGCGTATAAAACTCTCCAGCCTTTTGTCCTGAGTTGGCTGCAAACTCACCAATCAGATACTCGTAAGCATCACCCAATGAATCTGTTGAGGTAGAAAATTCCGAAATACCCTTGGCTATTTCCGTAACGACCTTACAAAGCATGGTGTTTCTTTCCTCGTATGTTTTACCCAGCTTGTCGGAGTGCAGATTGATTTCCGAGAACAACCCACGGAACGAACTGTCGAACGATTGTTCCTCGATATACTTAAATCCTTTTTCCAATGTGTCGAGCAATTCCTTGTCTTGTGTACGAGCCAATTCTACAATATTCCCCCACAAGTATTTGGGCAGTATCACATAATGGGCCTTACGGCGCATTTGCTGCTCGAACTCAGTTATGTCATCAGGATTTTCGTCGTACCATATTTGTAAAGGAGTATTGGCTTTCAACTTAGTTATATTCTCTAGGGAGGTTTCAGGATAATCACTTCCCAACTCTTTCTTTACAGCCTCTTCATATTGCTCCGAAAGATAGCGTAGGAAGATAAACGAGAGCATATAGTCGCGAAAATCATCGGCCATCATGGAGCCGCGCAATGCATCGGCTATCGCCCAAAGGACTTTTCCTAATTTATGTTGTTCTATTGCTGTCATATACTTTTAAATTATGGTTGCAAGACAAAATGATATTTTCTCATTAACGCATCAAAAACTTCAATAAGAATCTGTTTATTATCTGGAACCATCACACCAGCTTGTGGATAGTAAACTTTTTGGTGCGTTAAGGCATTAATAATATTAGCCATTCTATCAGTTTCTTCCGTAAATCCAATTTGCTGAAGAACATACTGAAATTGTCCTTTGCCTAAAAATGAAGCTATATTTTCCAGCACTTGTCTTAATAAAGCAAGGTGATATACTTCCAAAGAATCTTCCTGAATGGCTGTATCCAATATTTGCAGAACTCTTAAATGATAGAGTAAAACACTATTTCTTGGATTGGATAGTTCGTATTGGTCTCCAATCTTTTCAAGAATTGAAATCTTATATTTATTTTTCTCACCTGGTCGGGTTGCTTTAAACTTGTTGGCTTTTTCGCCTTTGGACAACCAATCGCTAAGAATGGTAGCCAGCCCTATATGATGAGTTGTGATGATTATTTTCTTCCTTTCATAATGATTTTCTATCAAGTTCATCAAAGTGAATGCTGTGATGAAGATATTATGATCGTCCATACTGGAGACAGGATCGTCAATAAAGAAGTAATCGCTTTGCTCTCCCGTCCAGCTGTCCACCTCAAGCAAGGCCAGAAAGAAGCACCATATAAATATACGTTCTTCTCCTCTGGATATTTTAACAGGCCGCCTGCTATCATCGCCTTTCATGAAAAAAGAAATGGAAGCAAATCCTTGTTCTGGGTTATCATAGGATTTGAACAAGAATTCATACTTAGGATTGTAAGGCTTCAATTTTCTCGTAACATCCAATTCATTCAGTTGGCTATGATATTGGTTCAAACTGCTGGGAACGATATCCAACTTCGTGTGTTCATTGTCCCAAACAAACAAATCTTCACTAAAAGCGTTATAGTAAACACCTGTTTGACGACCATCTGTATTTCTGGCAGCTTCTTTATATTCAACGGAAAGACGTGTCTTCCCCGTTGAATTGAATGCATAAATCAGAAAAATGTTTTCTGAAGCATCCTTTATCTGTTTGGCTATCTGAGATAAATCCATATTCTTGCAAAATTAGATTATAGGAAATAATTGTTGCATCAATCCTTTCTTATGTTTTTTCAATATTTCTACTTTTCGAGATGTCGCCTCAATTAATTCATCAAGAGAGGAGAGGCAATCGGCGATTTTTTGCTGTTCATCATAATTTGCTATTGCATATACTTCAAACTCCTCAAAACTTTTTTTTGTTATTATTGGAACGGCTGTTTGGCCAGCCAATTGTTTTAGATTCTTTGTATTATGAGTTACCAAATAATACATATACTCGTAATTATACTCTTGATTACAACATATTGCGTTGATTTGTTGGTTAGTTGAGCATTCGACCTTATTAATGGCATTTAAGCCAATTGATGCAATACAGGTAACTAACACGGAATCTTTTGGGATAACCCTTGCTTTATCCTTTCCGAACTTTGTCAGTTTTAAGATGGAATCATTTATATATTTACCTTTAAAATCCTGAGCTGTAATCCAAACAAAGTCTCCATTCCAATATTTTTCTTCTTTTTTGCTCGGAGTATTTCCTGTTATAACTTCTCCAAAATCTTTTACTTGTTTTTTCTCCCATCCATTCATTCCTTGAAATTCTGGGAATCTCAAATCAGGCACATTCTTTCCCTCCGCAGGAAATAATCGCTGCATCAACCCTTTTTTATGTTCTTTCAATGCTTCAACTTTTTGGGCGGTTGCTTCAATCGATTCATCAAGAGAAGAGAGGCAATTGGCGATTTTTTGCTGCTCATCTTTTACTGGTAAATAAAGTTCCATAGAGGCAAGCTCTTTACTATTAATTCCAGGCTGCCCACTTCGTGTTGAGGTTAAATCAATCCATTTCCAATATTGTTGTGTGAATGTAAATTGAAATAGAAAATCAGAGGATAATCTTGTTTGATCTGGAGAAACTTTTATAAGAAAACCTGCAAAAACTAATTTTCCATCTTTCTCTTTATATTTGTAACATTTTCCCACACTTGCTCCAGTTCGTGCAAAAACAAGATCCCCTATTTTTAAATAGAAATCACTAATAGCACCGTGATCTACAGAAACTTTAGGGTTGGGTAGAAAACATCCGTTTTCTGATATATCAGTAATCCTTATATAAGTGGGTAATTCTTCCTGGAAAGGAACAGCAGGAGAATTTATCCCATAACGTGGCTGTTCTAATAAAAAGTCACCTAAGATGTACTCTTTCCATCCTTCTGTATCCTGAAAATCCGGAAATCTCAGAGCCGGAACTACCGTCTTTATTTTATTTCCTTTTTCCATATCTTTATCCTTCATAAGCTGATAATCCTGATATTTCCTCTCCTTCTGCTTTACGTTTTAATAACGGTATCAAATCCGCCATCAATGCAGATTCAACTTTGGAACGTGCCTTCCACCCCAAGTTGAACGGAGCAAGCAGGTCGTTCAATTTTTCAGCATCAAAAATCTTCCGATACAGGATTTCATTAATAAAATTATTTAATGATTCTGTAGTGATTTCGTATTTACGGGCAATCGAATCTATCTCTTTCGCATACCTTTCTTCTTTAAAATAGCTGTAGCCTTCTTTGATTTCCTGTTCCGTTTTGCCGTTTACCTCTTCCAAACTGTTGATATAGGCGATGATGTCGTCACGCTCGTCCATAAGATTGGAATTCGATAAAACCATATTCACCAACTGTTCGCGCGTCAGTTTTACCTTTATGCCCGTACCACCATACTGTTTGGCAATAAGATCCATGATATAGTCATAATCAATCATGGCAGAAGCAAATAGTACAAACTCAAAATCCAAATCCTCAATCTCTGGAGATACGGTCTCTGAAGTTTTTTCTCGTTTTTTCTTCAGACTGTAGGCCAGATTCAGATAAGCTCCTCGGAAAGCAAGCAAGTCATCGTCTGTGAAACCATATTCGGATTGTGAATCTGATAGCATAGACGTATCAGCAGCATCAAAATCAACGTACTGATTAAGTTGCGTCTTATAACGTTGCACTTCTTTAAAGTGATTGATAAAACCAGCTTTTGCTTCATCTCCCTTTAAGTTAACCACTTCAGAGGCATTGAATTCAAGGTTATATGATTGCATAAACTTACGTAAACCAGCCACGGCTTCTTTGTATTTCCTCTGGATACTTGAAGCCGGTTCCACTAACCATATCCGTCTGGCCACGTCTTTTTCGCTGCCAGAAAATAGGGCTATGGCTTCATCCACTGCACTTTGTTGTCCGCGGAAGTCCAAAATATTTCCGTAAGCGAAAACACCTTGACCGCGCCATTCTGCAGCATACAGTCGGTAAATCCGCCTGTGGACGCGCCGACATCCATACAGACCTTTTGATCCAGCGTCACTCCGAAATGCGTCATCGCCTTCTCCAGTTTCAGACCTCCGCGGCTCACATATTTTAAGGTAGATCCACGTACCTCGATCTTCGCATTTTCATCGAAGGTCGTACCCGCCTTGTCTTCTTTCTGATCTTCTACATATACAATCCCGGACATGATGATCGCTTTCGCCTTCTCACGGGATTCTGCCAGACCTCTCTTGACGAGAAGTACATCTAACCGTTCTTTCATTCTATGTTCTTCCTTCCGCTGCTGCCACTCTTTTGTTTCCCATCATGCTTCCGCGTCAGTCTCCAGCACACCTTCACGTTTCAGCTGCGCCAGAATCGAATCACTGTCAATTCCCAGCTCATTCCGGAGCACCGACACATTTCCGTGTTCGACGTAGGCATCCGGCAGCGCTATATTAACTACCTTGATCTGCGGATAATGCTTCTGTACATAATCCGTCACCCGCTCGCCGTAACCGCCGCGCAGGACATTTTCCTCCAGTGTCACGATCGTATGGTGCGTTCCTGCCAGATGGTCGATCACGTCGGTATCCATCGGTTTTACAAACCGCCCGTTGACCAGCGTACACGGCTGCCCGGCACTCTTTAATTTCTCCCGGATATGCTCTGCCGTGCTGACCATGCTTCCGACTGCCAGAAGCGCCGTCCCTCTCTCCTCATACAACAGCTCGCTGACGCCATACTCGACCGGTGCCAGAAATTCCTTCAAACCCCGGTACGCCTCGCCCCTCGGATAACGGATCGCAATCGGTCCATCGTAGGAGATGGCAAACTGCAGCATCTTTTCCAGTTCCCAGCGGTTTTTCGGCGCCATCACGCTCATATTCGGCACAGAGGAGAGGAATGTCAGATCAAAAATACCCTGATGCGTCTCCCCATCGCTTCCGACCAGTCCCGCGCGATCCACGCAGAACACAACCGGAAGATTCTGGATACAGACATCGTGAATGACCTGATCATATGCCCTCTGTAAAAAGGACGAATACACCGCCACCACCGGTTTCAGACCGGCTGCCGCCATACCCGCCGCCGAGGTAACCGCGTGTTCCTCCGCGATTCCCACATCGAAAAAGCGGCCCGGATATTCTTTCGAGAACCGTTTGAGCCCCGTTCCATCCGGCATCGCCGCCGTCACCGCCACGATCTTCGGATTTTCCGCTGCCAGACGGCAGATTTCTCTGGAAAATACATCTGTATAGCCCGGATGTTCCTTTTTCCGGAGCGGTTTTCCCGTTTCAATATCAAATGGTTCAACTCCGTGAAATGCCGACGGATTCTTCTCCGCCGGACGGTATCCCTTGCCCTTTTTCGTAATCACATGGATCAGCACCGCGCGGTTGATCTTTTTCGCCTCGCTGAAAATACGGATCAACCCCTTAATATCATGTCCATCCACCGGTCCCAGATACGTGATTCCCATATTTTCAAACCACATGCCCGGAATCAGAAGCTGCTTGATGCTGTTCTTTGTCCGGAGCAGCGTGCCGACCAGATCCGAACCGATCATCGGGATCCGCGATAACGTGCCCGCCACATTCTTCTTCAACAGATTGTATCCCTCATCTGCACGAAGATTATTCAGATACCGCGACATACCGCCGACATTTTCCGAAATGGACATATTATTATCATTTAAAACAATAATAAAATTCGTCTTGAGCCGTCCCGCATTGTTGAGCGCCTCATACGCCATGCCGCCGGTCAGCGCGCCGTCCCCGATGACGGAAACGATCGAATAATCCTCGCCCAGCAGATCGCGCCCCTGCGCCATCCCCAGCCCCGCCGAGATCGAAGTTGAACTGTGTCCCGTGTCGAACGCATCAAACGGGCTTTCCTTCCGCTTCGGGAAACCGCTCAAGCCCCCATACTGGCGCAGCCCATCAAAATTATCCTTCCGCCCGCTTAAAATCTTGTGCGTATAGGACTGGTGCCCTACATCCCAGATAATCTTATCTTTCGGAAGATTCAGCGCGCAGAACATTGCAATCGTCAGTTCCACCACGCCTAAATTGGACGCCAAATGACCGCCTGTCCGGCTTGTCGTCTCGATCAGAAACTCGCGGATTTCCGCCGCCAGCTCCTTGCGTTCTTCCTCGTTCAACCGTTTTACATCCTCCGGTCCTTTTATCGTATCTAATACCATTCTTTCATCCCCCAAACCGTTTTCCACATCCGCTGTCGTCCCCGGTCTTCGATTGGATTTTTTATTTTTCACGTCTGACCAGCATCTCGATCAGCTCTTCGAGGAATTGAT